>VOFG01000682.1_pt1 | contig 66001 bp, 94 predicted proteins | sample 5384171 | NCBI WGS metagenome assembly VOFG01 (sample SAMN12384726, study PRJNA508395) | human gut metagenome | isolation source: healthy gut F | host: Homo sapiens
GCCGTATTGGTATGCGGCATTCATAGCATATTTTGTGTTTATGTGCTGTCCAAAAGGATTTGCTCACTGAAAGAAAAGAACAGGTCAAAAGAGGAATTGAAAAGAGAAAATAGGAATAGCGAACCGCTTTCCTGAATACCGTGTCTATCTGAACGATGTTCCCGTCAGGGAACAGTCGGCAATACGCATCCGTGGCTATCGTATGACAAGGCAAGCTGCCTTATCCGTTGCTGGCTCCGGCATGAGTGTTTCAGTCTATGTGAGCAATAATATCGTAGAGGAAACATTTGAAACGCTACGGAGAATTGCTGAAGGGATGAATTTGAACGCTTTCTTTATAAGGATTCTTTATGGAAGAACTGATAACACCATACGTATTGCCTGCTGGCTATTTGCTGTTCCGTGTTTATGGCTGGAAAAAGACCATCTGTACCCTGCTATGCAGACCTTGCGTAGAAGGAAAGGAAAAAGAAACCGGCGGAACGGAATCCGCGGCTCCAGATGCAGAAGTGATGGGAAATACCCGTTATGTCTATCTTGACGAGAATGCCGGAAAGACTACTGCTCCTTTCATGAGCCTCTTGAAAGGAATTTTTATCGGTGAAGAGGAGGACGCAGCAGGAAGATGTGGAGTGCAATCTTCAATTGGAAAAGATGAAACCCTGCAGGAAGTCCAGGAAGACCTTTGATGCGGAGTCTCGAAGTGGAATCCGTATCACCGGTCCTTTCCAGCAGGGACATGGAAGTACTCGGCGAATATCTGGTACATCAGAAGGATGCTGATGAAGAAAAAGCCGTACAGGCAGCCCGTGTCCTTTTTCCATCCGGCAGACCAGCCTGATTGACGTGTTCTTTCCAATATAAGGAGAATTCCGCGATTGTTGAGGAACTGATAGAAAAGTATCTTGACGAGGACGGCAATCCCAAACCTCTTAAAGTCAAAAGGATGGTCGAGCCGCCCTGACGACTGGCGGAAATATATCTGATACTGCAATGTCCAGGCATCCCGAATCTTTTCAGGGTGCTTTTTTATGTCTGTAAGGCTTCCTGAATGACATATGGTGACATATGGTGACACCTGATGACAGTGTTGTATCACAGCGGCTTAAGCCTTATATATTTGCAGTCGAATTCAAAATTTATGTCAAACCCAAAATGATTCGACAATGAGAAAAAAGAATCCTTTTATCAGTATTGTGTGTGCTGGCAACGGCAGGTGCTTTCGCACAGGGACAGGGTCTTGCCGGCCATCAATGGGGCTACCAGCCTTATGACCTCGTATTTTGATCCGGCCACCAAATTATGTTATGCCATCCGGGCCGTACTCGGTCTGGTCGGCGGGCTGGCAACCAGCAGCGGCGATCCCGATACGTCCCAAGACTGCGGCGAGCTGGTTCTTCGCCTGCATCTTCCTGATTGTGGCCGCCACCATTCTCCGTTCCTTCTTCCCTGTAAGCCATGGATTACCGTATCAACAAGGGGGCAGGCCGTCCGATTGAGTTCAAGGGCTTGGAAATTATGTTCTTTTTGCCGGAGGCCTTGTATCGGTCTTTCTTGCATTTGTCCTGTATATGGCCGGTGTCAGCCAGCTGGTATGCCTGTCTTTCGGAGCGGTATCCGGTTCCTGGCCGTATCTGGTCATGAATGCCCGCTACGGTGAGCACGGGCTGATGAAGATGCTGGCCGAGTAGCGCCATCCGCGCTATCTGTCAGCCCGCCGCAGAATATTCAGGCATTAACCAAAAAAGAAGAGAAAGAAATGAGAAGTGTATTGAAGGCCTGTGATCTGGAAGACAGATTCCCGATTCTGGCCGTGGAAAACAACTGCATCGTAAGCAAGGATGCGGACTGGTAACCTTCGAGGTCGAGCCGCCTGAACTGTACACGGTGACGGCGGGCCATTCACTGGGTAAAGGCCATGAAGGTGCTTCCCAATTTTCTGTCGTGTACAAGCAGGACTCGTCATGAAAACTACCGGAGCGAAGGGGGCGGGACGGAAAGTTTCCTGTCTCGCAGCAAGTTCCATTTCGAACGCCCGTATCTCAGGCACCGCTGCTTCCTGTACCTGACAAAGACCACACGCGAACGTGCCCGCCGTCGCAGTGATTTCAGTACCCTTTGCCGTGGCTATATCCTTCCCAAGGAAATCACGGACTGGGATTCGGTCGTGTGAAATTTCTGGAGGCGGTGGAGCAGTTCGAGCGTATCATGAACGATTCAGGGCATGTTAGGATGAAGCGTCTCAGGACGGAAGAGGTAGTCGGGACGGAAGAATGTCCCGGTCTGATTGAAAGATACCTGACTCTCGGAATGGAGGACACGCACCCCGTATTGCAGGACATCTGCCTTGATCCGAAACGTATGCGCATCGGTGACAAACGTCTTTGCCTGCATGTGCTTTCCGATACGGAAGACCTTCCCGGCAGTGTGGGCACGGACATGCGTTATGAGCGCTTGTCCACGGACCGTAGCGACTGCCGTCTTTCGTTTGCGGCTCCGGTAGGACTTCTGCTTTCATGCAACCATGTCTATTCGCAGTATGTGTTCATCGATGACGCGCAGGAAATCCTGCAACGCATGGAAAAGACTTCACGCAACATGCTGTCCCTGTCGAAATACAGCCGCAGCAATGCCGTGAACTATGAATGGGCAGAAATGTATCTTGACGAGGCGCATACGAAAGGGCTTGTTCCGGTACGGTGCCACTGTAACGTACTGGCCTGGGCGGAAGACGAGGAAGAGTTAAGGCGTATCAAGAACGATACCGGCAGCCAGCTTGCCCTGATGGGATGCGTACCCCATTACAACCCGATAGATACCCGGTGCTGTACTGGTCTGGTATTCCCGGCAATGCGGGCGATTTTCCGGCTGAGGAAAGTTTCTATACCTTTTCTGGAACAGGCTGTCTGCCTGTTTGCTTCGGAAACGAATTACCGCAGTTCGCCCAGCCCGTTCGGTATCCGTATGACGGACAGGCAGAGCGGCGTACCGCTTCATCTGGACATCAGTGACCTGCCCATGCGCAAGGGAATCATCACCAACCGCAACAAGTTCATACTCGGTCCCTCCGGCAGCGGTAAATCCTTCTTTACGAACCATCTTGTCCGCCAGTATTATGAACAGGGTACCCATATCCTGCTGGTGGATACCGGAAACAGCTATCAGGGACTTTGCAGCCTGATTCATGACCGGACACATGGCGAGGACGGTATCTATATCACCTATGAGGAGGACAATCCCATCGCCTTCAATCCGTTCTATACGGATTCCGGGGAATTTGACGTGGAAAAGCGTGAAAGCATCAAGACACTGATACTCACACTCTGGAAACGTGAGGATGAAGCCCCAAGGCGTTCGGAAGAAGTGGCCCTTTCGGGAGCGGTGAACGCATACATCCGCAGGATAACGGAAAACAGGGATGTCAGACCCGACTTCAACGGATTCTACGAGTTTGTGCGTGATGACTACCGCCGGATGATTGAGGAGAAGAAAGTCCGTGAGAAGGATTTTGACATCGACGGTTTCCTGAACGTACTGGAACCGTTCTACCGTGGCGGTGATTATGATTTCCTGCTTAATTCGGACAAGGAACTGGATCTTACCAACAAACGCTTTATCGTATTTGAGCTGGACAATATCAGCGGAAACAAGGTGCTTCTGCCCGTGGTCACGCTGATAATCATGGAAACCTTCATCGCTAAGATGCGCCGTTTGAAAGGCATCCGCAAGATGATACTCATTGAGGAATGCTGGAAAGCCCTGATGTCCGCCAATATGAGTGAGTACATAAAGTATCTCTTTAAGACCGTCAGAAAATATTTCGGGGGAGGCTGTGGTGGTCACCCAGGAAGTGGATGACATCATCAGTTCCCCTGTCGTAAAGGAAGCTATCATCAACAACAGTGACTGCAAGATTCTTCTTGACCAGCGGAAATACATGAACAAGTTCGACCATATCCAGCGGCTTCTCGGACTGACCGACAAGGAACGCGGACAGATCCTGTCCATTAACCAGGCCAACCATCCCGGACGTTTCTACCGTGAGGTCTGGATCGGTCTTGGCGGTACCCACTCGGCCGTGTATGCCACGGAAGTCAGCGATGAGGAATATGCCGTATATACCACGGAAGAGTCGGAAAAGCTGGAATTGCAGAAGCTGGCCAAGGAACTGGGCGGAAATCTGGAACTGGCCGTGAAACGCATTGCGGAAATGAGAAGGGAAAGGAAAAGGTCAAACGGTAAAGCATGACGGTTATGAATGACAGTTTTGAATCGGATGAAAGAAAGCGTAAGGAGACAATCGAATGTCTCTACTGGTCCCTGATGAACGGATGGGACATACCGAAGGATATCCGTGAACATTACGGATTTTCAGAAGACTATGAGCTGTATCACCGGCTTGAAAGTATGGAACCGGAAGATTACAGGGAAAGAAGGTTCAGAGGCGAGATACCTGATGCCGTAGAGGTCGATGTAAGACTGACACATGCTGTGGAGAAGGTCTTCGAGCGGCTTTGTTCCCCTCCTCCCGTACTGTATCTCGACAAGCTGTACGGGGAACTGGAAAAAGCTGGGAGGTTTCATCGCCAACCCGAAGAATATTGACAGCCCTTTCATTAATTCCTGTTTTCTCATGAAATACGGCATTGACCGGAATTCCCCGGATGAAATCAGGCGGCAACAGTCAGAAAAGGCCTATAAGGAACTTTATGCCAGGTTTGAAACCATGGTCGGCCTGAAGTCCCCAAACAAAAAAGACGACAACGCTATCCGCAAGGAATGCTGGCAGCCAGCCTGTAAAGAAAGGCTGTCCGGAAAAGCCCGCATCCCGGTCAGTCCGAAGCCAAAGAGACGCAAGATGGGACTTTGAGAGATTCAGTAAAACAAGAACAACATCATTAAAAAGACAAGACATGAAAAACAGACAGTTGTACAGACTGGCCGCCTGCCTGATCGGGGCGGCATCACTGCTGCTGCAGAGCTGTAGTGAAAGCAGGTTCAAGGACTGTGACCGCCTGTGCGGTTCATGGAGCAGTGTGGAAGGAAAGCCCGATGTCCTTATATATAAGGAAGGGGACGCCTACAAGGTGACGGTCTTCGCCCGCAGCGTAAAGACACGGAAGCTGAAGCCGGAAACCTATCTGCTGGTGGAAGAAAACGGTAACCTGTTCATCAATACCGGCTACCGCATAGACATCGCCTACAATGAGGCGGCTGACGTATTGACCTTTTCTCCGAACGGTGACTATGTAAGGAAGGAGGTACGTCCATGAGAAAAAGACTGCTGCTGCTTTGTGCAGGAACCTTTTTTCTTGCCGGACAGATACGGGCACAGTGGGTGGTGACCGATCCGGGAAACCTTGCCCAGAGTATCATCAACATGTCGGACAATATCGTGCATACCTCTTCAACTGCGACAAGTACCGCTCAGAATTTTGCGGAGACGGTGAAGATATACCAGCAGTACAAGAAATACTATGATGCCCTGAAGTCCGTCAACAATCTGGTGAAGGATGCCCGTAAGGTCAGTGAGATCATCCTGATGGTCGGTGACGTGTCGGAAATCTACGTGACCAATTTCCAGAAGATGCTGGGTGACGAGAACTTTTCTCCCGAAGAGCTGGATGCCATCGCTTTCGGTTATACCAAACTTCTGGAAGAGAGCAACGGGGTGTTGCAGGATCTCAAGCAGGTAATCAACGTCAGCACCCTTTCCATGACCGACAAGGACCGTATGGACGTGGTGGATGACTGTTATGCCAGTATGCGCCGTTACCGCAATCTCGTGAATTACTATACGAACAGGAATATAGCCGTGAGTTTTCTGCGTGCCCGCAAGAAGAATGACCTTGACCGTGTCCTGAAGCTCTATGGTAATGACACCTCCAAATACTGGTAGCCTATGGTATTGTTATCCGTGGATTTCTCGAATCTCCATACCATTCTGGAGAGCCTTTACAATGAAATGATGCCCCTTTGCGGAGATATGCTGGATGTGGCCAAAGGGACTTGCCGGACTCGGTGCCCTGTTCTATGTGGCCGTCCGTGTCTGGCAGTCGCTTGCCCGTGCCGAACCGATTGACGTGTATCCGCTTCTGCGCCCGTTTGCGATAGGCATCTGCATCATGCTTTTCCCTACTCTGGTACTCGGAACGATGAATACGGTGCTGAGTCCGATTGTGCAGGGAACCCACAAGATGCTTGAGGGGCAGACGATGGACATGCAGCAGTACCGTGAGCAGAAGGACAGGCTGGAACGGGAAGCCATGCTCCGTAATCCGGAAACGGCCTATCTGGTCAGCGATGAGGAGTTTGACCGTCAGCTGGACGAGCTCGGATGGTCGCCCGATGCCATGGCAACCCGTATGGGCATGTATAGGAAGTGGGCATGTACAATCTGGAAAAGAATATCCGTGACGCTTTCCGCAGTCTGCTGGAACTGCTTTTTGCTGCGGCATCCCTGCTGATAGATACGGTAAGGACCTTTTTTCTGGTGGTATTGTCCATCCTCGGTCCCATTGCCTTTGCCTTCAGCGTGTGGGACGGTTTCCAGTCCACGCTCAGCCAGTGGTTCACACGTTACATTTCCGTCTATCTGTGGCTTCCCGTGAGTGACCTTTTCAGCTGTATGCTGGCCAAGATTCAGGTACTTATGCTGCAGAACGACATCCTGGAGCTCCAGAACAATCCGAACTATTCGCTGGACAACTCCAATTCGGTATATGTGATCTTCATGCTGATAGGTATCATCGGATACTTTACCGTGCCGACCGTGGCCGGATGGATTGTGCAGGCAGGCGGTGGCGGAAACTACAACCGAAACATCAACCGTACCGCGACCAAGGCCGGAGGATTTGCAGCCGGTGCCGCAGGTTCCGGACTGGGAAATATCGGAGGGCGTCTGCGTGGAAAATAAACAGAACAGGAACATTAAAATCATGAAAACAGATGGAATTCAAATCACTGACCAATATTGAAAGCAGCTTCAGACGGATACGCCTGATGCTTGCGGTCTTTGTCGGATGCTGCACGCTCGTGACCGTGTTTGCCCTGTGGAACTCATACCGCTTTGCGGAGAAACAGCGTGAGAAAATTTATGTACTCGATGGCGGCAAGTCACTGATGCTTGCCCTCTCACAGGATCTTTCACAGAACCGTCCGGCTGAAGCCAGGGAGCATGTAAGAAGGTTCCATGAGCTATTTTTCGGGCTGTCGCCGCAGAAGGATGCCATCGAGCACAATATCAACCGTGCTCTGCAGCTGGCGGACAAAAGCGCCTATCATTACTATGTGGATTTTGCCGAGAAAGGATATTACAACCGTCTCATTTCCGGCAACATCAACCAGGTGGTACGGGTGGACAGCGTGGTCTGCGACTTTTCCGGCTACCCCTACAGGGCCAGGACGTATGCCCGCCAGATGATTATCCGTGAGAGTAATGTGACGGAACGTTCACTGGTGACTGACTGCCAGCTTCAGAACACGTCCCGTTCCGATGACAACCCCAACGGCTTTATCATCGAACATCTGACCATACTGGAAAACAAGGACATAAGGAGTGTAGAGCGATGAAAAGGAACCTGACGAGACAGGCGGACCTTCAACTCAGGAGGTTCTGCCACAGACTTACCGTTAAACAGCGCAAGGCTGTTCTCTGGATACTGTTTGTCCCGTTTGCCGCCGCATGTGTCTATACGGCATGCAGACCGTTTATAGGCAGTAATAATAGGGGGTCCGGAATGGAATTTATGGAAAAGGATTCACTCCGTATGGAGTTCATTCAATCTATTGTAAGAAATGGAGAAAGAAAAAGTCAAGAAAGTAATGGAACGGCTGATGAAACCGTTCAGGCTCCGGTCCTCAAAGGACAGGAAGCCGCTGAGTGAGGAACAGAAACGCAAACGCGCCGGATTTGTGGTGTATCCGCTGATGTTTCTGCTGTGTCTGGGAAGTTTCTATCTGATATTCTCACCTTCCGGGCAGGAACAGGAGCGGCAGGACAAAGGACAGGGGTTCAATACGGAAATCCCTTCTCCCGAGGACAGCCGCCTGGAAGGAAACAAGAAGGATGCCTATGAGAAGGCCCTGATGGAACAGGAAAGCAGGAAAAGGAAGACATTCTTTGAAGCTGCGGAGTCCATGTTTGCCAAAGAGGAACGGAAAGACAGTGTTGTCCGTCTTCCCGATAACATTCCATCGGAGAGGCAAACAAACATGGGAACGGAAACAGAAAAAGGCAATGCCGGACCGGTCAGTTCCTCGGCCGGAGCCTACCGTGAGATGAACCGTACGCTGGGAAGCATCTATGAACCGCGGACCGATCCGGAAAAGGAAAGGCTTCAGGAAAGGATTGAGGAACTGGAGCGTATACAGCAACAGCAGCAGAAGCAGGAGCCACTGTCAGGCATGGAGGAAAAAATGGCCCTGATGGAAAAATCCTACGAACTGGCCGCCAAATACAATAACCGTCAGGCAGTGGAGACTCCTTCTCCCGTCAGAAAAGCGGAGGACAAAAAAGCCATACCGGTGAAACAGGTTCACAATGAGGTGGTATCCTCGCTTTCCAGACCTATGAGCGACGAAGAGTTCATATCCGCCTTTTCGGGAGAACGCAATGCCGGTTTCAATACGGCTGTCGGCCGGAAGACCGTAACGGAAGGCAATACCATTGCTGCCTGTGTACATGGTACGCAGACCGTATCCGACGGACAGGCCTTGCGCCTGCGGCTTACCGGGAGCCCATGTCCGTTGCCGGACGTTTCATACCGAAAGGGACTGTACTGGTAGGTGGCACACGCATACAGGGTGAACGGCTGGAAATCATGGTCAATGCCGTGGAATACAAGGGAACTATCCTGCCGGTGGAACTGGAAGTCTATGATCTGGACGGACAGCAGGGAATTCTGGTGCCGGGTTCACTGGAATATGACGCTGCCAGGGAGATTGCCGCCAACATGGGAACCTCGATGAACAGCAGCATCAACATTTCCACCGATGCCGGGGCGCAGATTGCCTCCGATCTGGGAAAAGGTGTGATACAGGGCGTTTCCCAGTACATATCCAAACGGATGCGTACGGTAAAGATTACTTTGAAGGCCGGACACCGGGTACTGCTCCATTCACCGGAGAAATGAAATACAGGAAACTATGAAAGAAAAAACAACCATTAAACAAAAGCACATGAAGAAGATTCTGATGATGTTTGCCCTTTTACTGGGCGTATCGGCTGCCTGGGCGCAGCAGAGTAGCGGTGATTATTATGAGGGGCTGACCCGCAAGATCGGTTTCAGCCAGATGATTCCGCCGCACGGACTGGAAATAACGTATGACAAGACCGTCCATGTCATTTTTCCGGCTCCGGTCAAGTATGTGGATCTCGGTTCTACAAACCTGATAGCCGGCAAGGCCGACGGTGCCGAGAATGTAATCCGAGTAAAGGCCACGACACGCAATTTCAGGGAGGAGACCAATATGTCTGTAATAACCGAAGACGGGAACTTCTATACCTTCAACGTGAAGTATGCCGATGAGCCGTTACTGCTGAATGTGGAGATGTGTGATTTTATCCATGACGGAGAATCGGTGAACCGTCCCAACAATGCCATGGAAATCTATCTGACCGAGCTGGATAACGAGTCACCCCGTCTGGTACGTCTTATCATGAAATCCGTGTATGAGAATGACAAGCGCCGTATCCGTCATATCGGCTGCAAGCGTTTCGGTATCCAGTATCTGCTCAAAGGGCTGTACACCCATAATGACCTGCTTTATTTCCATACCCAGGTAAAGAACTCCTCGAATGTTCCCTTTGACGTGGATTTCATTACGTTCAAGGTGGTGGACAAAAAGGTGATGAAGCGTACGGCCATGCAGGAGCAGGTGATTTATCCGCTGCGTGCCTATAATTATGTGACACGTGTAAACGGCAGGGATTCGGAATGTACGGTATTTGCCCTTCCCAAGTTTACAATACCGGACGATAAGAAACTGGTTGTAGAGATGTATGAGAAACAGGGCGGCCGTCACCAGAGTTTTGAGGTGGTCAACGAAGACCTGGTGCGTGCGGAAACCATCAATGAACTGAAGGTACGATGAGAACGAAAGTATTGTATATGCTGGCATTGCTGCTTGTCCTTTCCGTGGGACAGGCAGAAGCCCAGCGGATTCTGCCAAGGATGCAGGGTGTGGAAATGCGTGGAGGTATGGCTTCCGATAACGGATACTATATGGGAATGACACTTTCAAGTTATGCCAAAGGCGGGAACAAATGGGTATATGGAGCGGAATACCTGCATATGAAACACGGTTACCGTCATGTGACCATCCCTTCGGCGCAGTTTACGGCAGAAGGTGGATATTACCTGAATTTCCTTTCCGATGCGGGGAAAAGTGTTCTTCCTCAATCTTGGAGGATCGGCACTGGCCGGATATGAGACGGTAAACTGGTCCGATAAAAAACTCTATGACGGGGCCACTCTGAAAAACGGCGATGCCTTTGTGTACGGCTGTGCCCTGACGCTGGAGATGGAACTGTACCTTGCCGACCGTGTGGCATTGACGGCTTCCTTTGCGTGAGCGTTTCCTGTGGGGCGGAAGTCTCGGATATTGCCATACCCAATATGGAATCGGCATTCGTTTTATGATAAATTAGCGGGTTATGGAACTGGAACAGATTAGACGGATTTCTCTTGTCGGTTTTCTTGAAGATCTGGGGCATATGCCTGTATCCCGTAAAAGGAAATGATGTCTGGTTCAGATCCCCTTTCAGAAATGAGAGAACCGCATCCTGCAAGGTGGATACGCAGCGGAATGTCTGGTTTGATTTTGGCCTCGGAAAGGGAGGTGACATCTTCCATCTTGCCGGAGAACTGACCGGAAGCACCGGTTTCATGGAACAGCTGGAGTTCCTTTCAGGGAAATCCGGCATCCTTCCCCTCCGGCTTTTACAGGAACGTAAGAAGATACCCCGTTTCCGGATTCGAGGACGTGAAAGTGACGGAACTGAGTCATGAGGCATTGAAAAAGCTACCTGAAAAGAGAGGCATTGATCCGGCCATAGCCGGGAGGTTCTGCAAAGGAAGTTGCATACGGAATACGGGGCAAACGGTATTTTGCCATAGGCTTCATGAACCGGGCGGCGGTTATGAACTCCGTAACCCGATGTTCAAGGGATGCATCTCTCCCAAGGACATTTCCTGTGTGTCCCTGTCCGGAAAGAAACAGGATACGTGCTGTGTGTTTGAAGGATTTGTGGATTTCCTTTCGGCATTGGTATTGCGGACTGTGGCGGACGAGGACTGCCTGGTGCTGAACTCAGTATCCAATCTGGAACGGTCGTATGCCGTTCTGGAGGGTTACGGCAAAATCCGGTGCTTTCTTGACCGTGACCAGGCCGGGATTACAGCACTGGAGACTTTGAACATACATTTCGGGAATAAGGTTATGGACTGTTCCGGTCTGTATGATGGATTTAAGGACTTGAATGAATATCTGACAAAAACAAAGGAAAACAAATGAAGACAGAAAAGAATATGAGAAAAGGATTTGGGCTGGCAGGCAAGATTGCCATGTTCTGCATAGGTCTGGTCAGTCTTGTACTGACCTCGTGCGAATCCGAGCTGGAAATCCAGCAAAGTTATCCGTTTACCGTGGAAACAATGCCGGTTCCCAAGGAACTGAACAGGAATGAGACGGCGGAAATACGATGTGAACTCAAAAGTGAGGGCGATTTTGACGGTACGGTCTATACGATCCGTTATTTCCAGTATGACGGGGAAGGTTCCCTGAAACTGGACAACGGTCTTGAATTCAAGCCGAATGACCGTTATCTGCTGGAGGACCGGAAGTTCAGGCTGTATTATACTTCACTATGTGACGAGGCGCAGAACTTCATTGTCGTTGTCGAGGACAATTGGGGAAACATGACGGAAATGGAATTTGACTTCAACGATGCAGGTGATGAAGAGACGGATGCTGTGGAAGATTCATTGTCAGTTCAGGAAGGAGGTGCCCTATAATAACCGTTAGACTTCTAAGGTCAGTACTGCCGTTGGTGGTACTGGCCATGACGGTAACTTCCCTGCGGGCACAGGAGAATGTGGAAGACTCACGTTGGGAAACGGCTGTCAAGTGTATCAAGAAATATGAAGGATGGCATGGTCCGGAACATCATCCGTATGTTGCATACGGTCACCGTATCAGAAAAGGGGGAAAAGTTTCCCGTATGTCTGACAGAAAGTGAGGGAGACAGTATTCTGAGAAAGGATCTGAAGAAAATGTGTGCGTTGTTCCGACATCTGGGTAAAGATTCACTGATCGTCGCGTGTCTGGCATACCAGGTGGGACCATATAAGTTGCTCGGTTATGGCAGGATACCCCAAAAGCACGTTGATAAGGAAGCTGGAAGCCGGTAACCGGGACATTTATGCGGACTTCATACGATATTGTCACTATAAGGGAAAGAAAATTCCGTCAATAGAAAGGAGAAGAAAAGAAGAATACAGATTATTGTTTATGCCATAGAAAACAAGACAGCCGTGAATTTGTCATGATTCACGGCTGTCTTGTTATAATATCCTGTCTAAAAAAGTGACAGGGGATAAATGAACCGATTATACTGTTTCAGAGCATCCATATCCAACTTCATGTTTTTTGTAAGGATTTGAATCGTCTGTATAGAAATAGATGTCTGTTGTCCGGTTACCATTTTTTATAATTTTCCCGTTCAATGGTATCGCGTCCACATCCTCGAACTTTTCAAGGGGAAGTCCTTCGATGGAACCGGTTTCCTGTTTTCCGAGACTGTTTGTATAGTGATTGAACAGTACAAATCCTTTTCGGCCATAATCAATGTGAATGCCGTATGGACGGTTACGGTAAAAGTTTTCCCTGGCTTTTTCTGATAATTTTCCATTATAATACCGGTTTGACAATTTCAATCTTCAATCCGAGCGCATCAATGATACGGCAGAATGTACTGATACCCGGATCTACAATACCTTTTTCTATTCTGGAGATATAGGACTTGTTGGTTCCGATTTTTCAGCCAGTTCGGACTGGGTCATCTTTTCCTTCTTTCTGGCATCACATATAATCTGTCCCCATGCAGTAGGCGTATGCCTCCTTACGGAACTCCTCACGTTCAGGTGTTCCCGGCTTGCCGAATTCCGCATCCATGATAGCATCGATGCTGGTCAGGTTTTCATTTCTTGCTTTCATAATGCTCCTCCTTTATCTTTAATGCTTTTCTATTTCAGAAGGCGGTGTCTTTGTCTTTTTCTGAAATCCGTTGAACAGGATTACGATGTTCCCGTCATCAAATATGAAAGAATACCCGGAAGATATTGCCTCCATATTCAGCACGGATTTCATAGAGTTCTTCACGCAGATACTTTACGAACTTGCTGCTTACCCTTTCCTGTACTTTTCAGCATATCAAGAATGTAGTATATCTTACGGGCTTCCTCTTTTCTGAGAGATGAGATAAAGTCCATAAAATAATTCTTGTATGCTGATATGATCCGTTCCTGTTTCATGACGCAAATATATAAAAAGTTTACATATCAGGCAACTTTTGGAACATAAAAAAAGATTTTATGTTTTATTTCCCAAGTCTGTGAAATTGATGTAACCCGTTACTATGAAATCCTCTTTTCCGTAGTCAGCCAGTGATTTCAAATCGGAGGCTTTACAGTAGAAAAATATTGTATTATCATATTCTTCAGGTATATCCGTGAGGGCGATGTTTACGTATTCTGTATTAAGGCTGTCTTTCCATATAATTTCGCACTCTGCAAGTTCAGGTTTTCTCCCGTATGTTTCGACAAATTCCTTAAAACCGTTTTCCATATCCTTTTTTACAGTTTCTATGTCGCAGAGAATGGTATAATTGTCACACTTCTCACACCATCCATACAAGAATGACTCATCATCATAATTATAGAACTGTTTTGTATTCGGATTGATGAAGGCATTGCAGACTACATGATTTCCTCCACATTTGCAACATATAATATTTTCTTCCAGTCCCGTATTTTTTATCTGAAAGATGTTTGTCATGGCTTCCAGAATGTCGTTAAGCCATACCGGATTGGCCAGAGCCGCCTCATGGCGGCTTGTGACCTTGTAGTTTTCTCCGGTTATCTTATCATGGACTTCAAAGTGTGATTCCTTCTCCGACGGCAGTTACCTTGTGTACGGAGCATTCGCACGGATCACCGGTCTTGTCAAACCAGATTACGTAAACCGGATTGTCATTGTCTTTAAGTATTACTTCGAAACCGAGTTTGCCTGCATCAGTGCAAGTATCCTGCCGATGATTTCATCGCACAGGTTTTCAATTCTTTTTTGGAAAATATTCATATTCAGATAAGATTTAGATGTTGGACTTCTTTTTTTGTATTTCTCCAGTGAAGGCTTGTATCCCTGTTCATGGATAACGTCCTTCAGCTCTTTCAGGGGTATATGTCCGGGCTATGTCCAGTCCGTAGTCTTCCGCAAAGGCTTCTATTCCGATCAGACAATACCCCATATTGCGGTGTACCGTTTCAGCATTGATTTCTATAGAGTCATCAGTACCTTTGGGGAGTACAGCCTGCTCCTTCAATTGACGGATCTTGTATTGCAGGCCGGAAGCGAGCCTTTCCATGTTCCTGTCATGGTAGGTCAGTCCGTCCTTGAGGATACAGTATTCCACTGTCTGTCCCATGAAAGAGTTGCGGAATATTTCGCAACCCAGTATGGTACGAATATGTTCCACCTCATAATACCGCATGGCCTGTACATCCTTCAAATCCTTTTGAATCTTCGGAATCCGGAATTGCGGGTCGTTGTCACATATTGTCTTTTCCAGCCATGTCCGGTGGAATGTGGTAATTTGTTTTCTGAACACTGTTTCGGCAGGCATATATCGGTTGGGATGGCGTGTCATGATGAGATAGTATTCACTTTCATGCCATCCGCGTTTACATTTTTGTAAGGCGATGTAAGCGAGTCCTATACGGCAGTATCGGCGGCTGTCATCACGGTCTCTGATATGCTCGAAATCCGTTTCACATCCATAGAATTCGGCTGGAAGTCCTGTATATTTCTGGAACTCCATGACACGCTCCTTGAAATGACGGATATTATCCTGGTCTTTTTGACATAACAGCCTGGACATTTCAGGTGTGATGAATTCCATCCGCAGATAATGGAAGTATTGCGGCTTCTCCTTGAGAACCTTCTCGGCAAGTTTTCTGGTCTGTAGTTTTTTCGGCAGTTGAGGAAACCAATACATGCTGTTTCCGTGTTCGGTGAAATATTCCACAAGTTCCCTGTTCCAGCGTTCCGATGGAATATCAGGGTAGAACGAATCCCTTCTGGCCAGTGCCATACAAACCTCTTTCGTCATCAAGTTCGGTTCAAGAATGAAGTTGTAACTGTTGATTTCTCTTTTTACTTCAAGTGTATGAATAAGTCTTTCCGGTGTCCGGAACCGTCTGGGAAGTTTGTTAAACAGGTTAGGTTCCAGCTCCATTGCTTTGTCAGCCATGGCATCATCCGCATGTTTGGAGAACCACTCGTAATGTCCGTATGAATCGAAAATGCCATGCAGGTTGCCTGTCTTGTGACAGATGGCCTTCCATACGGTGTCATAGTCAAGCCAGCGTGTATCCACTTCCTTGATACAGCGTATGGCCCATTCCTTGTAGTATGCTGCCTGTTTGAAACATTTAGGCATCATTTTGTCGATAGTCATGGTTGCGATACGTCCGTCATGGATCAGTTCTTTCCAAAGTCTGAAATCCTTGGCTTGTCGCGGAACGAAAGAAAGCATGACGCTTGTTTCATATAAGAACTGCTGTTCATACCTCTCAGAACAGTACCGGTAACCTCCGTTTTGCTGTACGTCACGGTAAAGGGAGTATATTGCATCACGGACTGTTCCGTTGTTCCATGAGGATGAAGGTATCAGATGCAGGTAGTGCATGAAATTCCTGTGTGCGAACAGCGATTCAAGTATGTCACTGTTCCTGTATTTTTCCGGTATGTCAGGAAAATTACTCTTTTTCGGCCTTTATTGCCCTTAGACAAATCTGGCGATTACGTTTTTCTTCAGGTATCTTCGAAAGCTGCCAGGAACGCCATCCGTAATCATCTGTTTTGAATATACTGTCAAGTATTTCAGAAGTAATATATTTCTCCGGCAGATAGTTGACCAGTTCGGACGGTGTTCGGTCGCGGCCAGTTCAACCATTTCCATTGTGATGAATTTGTCCGGCATACATGATATAGCCTTTGTCATATTGATTTCTTTCATGATTCCAGTTTTTAGGTTTGATGACTTTTTATAAGTTGTGTTTTGCGGAATACATATACCGTTTTCCTTTTCACTGACTCTTTTGGGAAGGCTTTTCCAGGTATCCCATCCGTTGACAATTTCCGGGTGAATTCCAGTTTTCCCGTTTCGCCGATTACGGCAAAGGAAAGTCCTTTGTCCAGAGGGGAAGGTGTATGATCCTTGTCGGGAACAAAGACAGAAAATTCAGGATTGCTGATTTCATAGATTTTTTCCTTCATAGCCCAGAAACCATCTGCCATTTTCATACAGGTAAGTCCAGTCACCGAGCAGGAAGAACTTTTCCTTGCCTGATATTTCCTTTGCTTCGTGAATGGGATTCCCATTATTCAAAGGCCAACAGCTTGTCTTGTTTTCATTTGATGAGAGACTGCCTCCCAAATGGAGCAGGTTTCCCAAAGCGAGCAATTTTCTCACCCTGTCTTCCGTACGATAGAATGTCCTGAGTATTCTTCCGCAGTTTTCAAAATCCCCTTTTTCAAAAACGGTGATGTACCGTATTCCTTCCGGCAGGGACATTCCGATGTAAGTGTTTTCATCATTTGTCATAGTCGTATATTTTTATATGATTGTTTATGAATGGATTCTTTGTCATTCCAAGTCTCTTGCACGGACTGGATTGTAGGGACAGGACTGTACCAGGTAATTGGTATTCCTGCCCTGAGTCTGACTGTGCTGTCTGAAACATTCGACGTCATCTTCCTCTAGTTTCAGTTTTCTTCTGTTCTTTTGTAGGAAGTCTGCTGCCTTTTCTATGGAAGAGAAAACCGCCTTTGGCTCGAATGAACTGTATTCGTGCCATGCGTTGCAGCTGAAAAGGATATACATTTCAGCCTTTTTTCTGTTACTTGCTGCCATATCTTATCTGATTATTACAGTTAATAAAATACAAAGCCCGATTCCGCTGGTGACGGAACCGGGCCTGTTGTCTTCGGTCTCAGATTCTAATTCTGGTTATATGAAAGCAGGAAATCGGCCATTGCTCCATTTTGTGGAATCATGGCAGGAAAATCAGTCTTTCCAGGCTTGTAGATTTCTGTCGCTACATTGTAGACATCCCACGCTGTAATGCGTGGCTGTTCAAGTGAGAGTTTGAGCAGTTCTTCCGTAAATACGGAAATCTGTCCCTGGTTAAGCGGATAGGTGTCCACCTGTGATGCCAGTCTTTTGTCTGCACTGTCATGGGATACACGCAGAGCCGTCAGCATACCGATGATCATGTATAATTCACCGGGTGTCAACACCTTTCCTTGAGCCTTTGGATTCGGCTTCTGTCGCATCCATGTCACGCTCAAAAATTGCGCATCCAGTCATCCACCTTCCCGAACAGTTCCTCGGTAGTCACCTTGTCCTTACCGTAGTTGGCAACGCTTCGTTCGGGTGAAAGGATACACTGATTGTGGCAGATACGTACGCAGGGACTATTGCCGCCTGGATACCGTCCTGATGGTAGGCTACCACGAGTGTGGTTGTCAGTTCGTCGGTATCCCCGTTCAGAATACGGATGGTTGTGAATATTCTGCGCAGTACATGTGCTTCTACCGCCTTCTCTCCATAGGTCTGTTCCACCTGCGGCAAGATGACCACTCCGGGCTGTGTCCGGTTCTTGTTCTGGGCGGCGAAGATTTCCTCCACCTCGTAGTTCAGGTTGTGACGGCGGCAGATGTCCGTCATGCGCTGGATGACCTGGTAGTGGTAGATTCCCCTTACCGGATTGCCGTAGATGTCGTTCTCCTTGTAGGTACGCTGCTTAGTGTTTCAAGGTCCATTACTTCGATTCCGTTGTTCTGGAAATCAAACTGTCTCTGATTGTTCAATGTTGCTAAAGCTTCCATAATTATATTTTTAAATGGTTGGTAATTATTTGTCCAATAGGTTGATGATACGGACTGCCTCTTTGAAGCGTCCGATATTTTCCGGAAGAGGATTCCTGTATTCCTCTTCCTTCATGCGTCTTATAGAAGGTATTCCCGTCAAAGGCAGAGCCTGGTTGACTTTCCATCCGTCGGTGAATGCCTTCGGCTGGAGACTGTCATGACAGATCACTTCCCCGACACACCCGTGGACGAGCATGTTGCATACGGTCATCATGCAACAGGTCCGGCTGATGTCTTCTCCGACCAGATAGTTTCCCGGATTGTGCGCATGGTATGCCAGCAGGAGTCTTCCGCTGCCGCATGTGGGGTCTCCCATCCTCTGTCCGGTCTCTTTTTTACCTGCCGCGCACATGACCATGAGTTCACAGATATGTGACGGCGTGAAGAATTGTCCGTTTGCCTGCTGTCCCGGTTTTGAGCAGTAAGCCATGTAGCGTTCACCGAAAGCGTCGAACCAGCCCGACCTGCCGATTTGTTTCTGCATGATACGTGTCCATTCGGCTGTCATTTCCATGAACGAGGCGTTTTGCTGACGCTTGTATTTCCAGTTGCTTATTGGCGGTGCTCCCGGAGAAGCCGTGGATGATGAAACGCAGCAGGTCGTTGAATACGGTCTGTATTTCATAGCCGCATGAGGAGGCAAAGCCTGTGATGAGCCTGTCGAGCGGCCTGACTTCGTTGGAGATTTCATATCGTGCCATATTCCTTTATTTTATAATTGGTTATAGACTGTCGTTGATTCTGTATACTGTTACGGTATGGTTTTCATTGTCCGTGTGGATTCTGACCGGACCGTATCCCATGAATTTCATGCGGATTTGTCCGTGCTGTCCCATACCGTTCCACTGCTCACGTGATATTTCCTTAATATCCATGCGGTATCCCCAAAGTACAAGAGAGTCAGGCAGGATTCCCCTTGTAGAGTCTGCCTTTCAGGATTGCGGCCAGCTCGTCCAGCTCGCTCCGGCTGTACAGCGTGAATGAATCGCTGCGGAAGGTGTATTCGCCTGTCCTTTCCCTGTCCCGGTGTTTCATGATATGATAGCGGAACCAGTTACGGGTGGTGTAACCGTCATACAACGGATTCGGTTCTCTGTATTCCCATTTCCTGACCGGAGCATCGAACCTTAGACTGCCCGTACTGCTGCGCTTCCCGAATCCCCATGTCCTGAATATGCGGATTTCTGTACCTGCGGGTTTCATGTTCCGGATATTGACCTGCGTCCAGGGACTTCCGGTGGTATCATAGGCGGCTTTTCCCATGTCATCGAAACAGAATACCGTTTCCGGTATCAGGCATATATCCGCATATTTTCCTGTTATCCGTTCTATATGAGCTTTTCCGAAATAGTCACCAGAACGTGAGACAAATTCCACGCAGTCTCCTTCTGTCGGGCACATCTGCCTGCTTCGGACATTCTCCATCAGTTCCAGCATACGGTTCACTTTCCGTACTTCCTTTTCTGTAATGGGATACCCGAAGTCACCGTTTGCCAGTTCAAGACTGTCAAGGTCATATCGTATCTTTGTATTCATCCTGTTCTCCTCCTGTTTTGTGTATAGCGTTCAACCTGTCGGGTGATCATATCACAGAATTTCTGGCCGTTTTCTTCCTCACCCCTGAAATAGGCGGCCATCATCAGCAGGTTCCTGTTGTAATAATGCACCCATTTGTCATGGAAATGTGCGCCGGGAACCTGTCCGAATGTTTCCTGAAACAGTTCCAGGGTCAGATCCTCGTCCTGTCTCCTGTTGTATTCCCATATTGCCAGAAGCAGTATGTCATTGTAATTCAGTCTCATATTGCGTTGGTATTTGAAATGGCCATTATGATGTTGCAGCAACCGATTTTCCGGACATTCTCCTTCAGCTTTCCGTTGTTTACCAGTCTGTCGTATGCCTCATGCACAAACCTGTATGCAGGCGAATCATATCCGATACCGTGCAGATGTGATGTCGTCGCCACATTTATCCGTGATGCCATCATGGAAAGTATGTCCTCTTTTCCTGCCCGGCGGTTGCTGAAGGCATCCAGTATATTCCGGTGGATGCATGTTCCGTATCTGGCACGGTAATATTCCATTTCTTCTTCATCGGTGAAGGAATACACCTCTTCCGCTATCGTATCCTTTACAAGACGGAATGTACAGCCTCCTTTTTTCAGTATGGCTGTAATCTGTGGAATATGCAGTGTTTCACAGTAGCCGCTTATTTCCATCGGATGCACGTACAGGCGTGTCTTTCCTTTTACAAGATACATGGCCTGTGATGTACAGCCTGTTCTGTCCGTGTCGAATCCCTCTCCATGAAATTTCTCTTTTATTTCCTTTGTAGAATGCATCTGTTTTCTCATGGGAAAGACCTTTTCCCCATTCATATCCGCTTTCCAGACTGAAAAGCAGATGGAAGAGGGTTGTCCGTCCGGTCTTGCTTTCCCAGTAGCCGTAAAGGTCGGCCGTGCCGGATTTCGGTCCGAACCTGTATCCGTCCGGAGTATAGCTTTCCATCACTTCCAGGAGTGAGTTCATGAAATTTTCCGATTCTTCCGATTTCCACCATTCTGACGTATCGTCATCCATGGCATAAGCCGGTATATGGTTCATAACCTGCAGGTATTCCGGAGTCTCTTTCAGAATGTCCAGCATCCTTGTGACGGCTTCCTTCCTTTGTCTGATGGAGAACAGTTCCGTTCCGGTATCCGCGTGAAGCCTGTTCTGTGTCTTCTGGTCTGTAATCATGACTTCTGATATTTATTGTTATACATTGTCTGCCTGTAAGGTACAGGCATTCTTATTTCTTGTTGTCCCTGTTGTCTGTTTGCCCGCATCCCTGCAAGGCTTGGCGAAAAAAATACCGGAGCGAAGCGAGGATGATTTTTTCCAGACAACCAGCCCGGCAGGGCCGCCTTGCGGGAGTTGCGCGGCAAACAGCTATTTTTGCAGCAAGAAATGAGGATGCTGTCATCATGTCTGCGGCATAAAAAAAGGGAACCCCATATTGCATGAGGCTCCCCAATACAGACTGTCGCATATATGTCAGGTATGTATGCTCCATCCGTGGAAACGTTCCATGGTGACGGCAAAGGACTCGTCCGGATTTCCATGATACAGCAGTCCTCCGACAATGCCTGTATTCCCGTCCGGATAACGTTCGCAGAATCCGAACGAATAAGGCGCATGGTCGTAATAGAGTTCGATTTCGCATGGACGGTTCTCATTCTTCTCCCATTGTTTTAGACGTTCAAGACAGTTTTCCAGTGTCTTGTCATTGATTGATTTTGCATACTGTACGACCTTGTCGTAATGCTCTTGTGAACAGCAGATTTTCATATCGTTTGAATTTATTGGTTGGTAAATGTTTTTTCAGTCAATCCAGAAAGTACCGCAATGAGGGCATCTGCATCCGGCAGGATATTCATTCGAATACCGCACGTCACGATGGCGTTTGTAGTTCATGTCACCGAAGGTGCATTTCCGCTTCGGAATGTCTGCTCGTAAGCGGCTTCCTGTTTCTTGTATTCAGCCATCCGGCTTTTTCGGACAGATCCGGTAAAGGGTATCATGCCCGTTTCCCATTTTGTGGAATCACACCAGTCATTGGTCATTCCGCAGACTTCATTGGCATAGGAATAGTGTACCTGTGAATCGACAAACAGATTCTCCCTTCGGAAAGGGAAGGTGATGTCCAGCGGAATCCGTACATGATGTCCGGAACCGTTCCGGCTGTCGGCAATGGCCACCATTACATTCCCGTGGAAACGGATGCTTTTGAAATCGTTCTCAGGGTCTTTGCTGATGAGCCTGTCAAACATGGCGTTGAAGTAGATGCGCAGTTCTCCGCCGTATGTGGCATTCTCTACCAGTTCTTCAATCTTCTCGTCAAACTGCCCCTTTTTCAGATGCAGTGCGCGACGTACCTTATGGCAGGCCATGGCGACTGATTCTCCCCGCAGTGAACAGCCGGTCAGATATCCGCTGATTTCCACTCCGAGCGAATAGAAGAAATTAGTGACGGACGAGTTGCGTATCAGGTCCTTTACCGGGTCGGAATCGTTCCGGTCGTAGATAAGTTCCCTGATTTCATCTTCATACTTTTCAAACTCTCCGGCAAGATTGTCCGCTTCCATATTCTTTCTTGTCTCCTCCAGATAGTCGTGCATGTTTGAGCTTTCCTGTTCCTCATACCATTCGTATGCCTTTTCATAGAGTTTTTCCATATTGTTGGAACGGATGCATTCCTCCTGGATGTCTTCATGCTCATCAAGGTCATCCCGGTAGTCCACGTAGTAGAGGCTTACATACTGTGGAATATAGTCTGTAAGTTGTAATGTCTGGTTCATGATTCCTGATTTTAAGAGTTATACAAACGAAAAAGCCCTGCTTGTCGTGTAGGGCCTGATTCTTGTGGAACTGAAACCTTTGGAATGTCTGTTTGTATGGTATCTCCATGTCTCAAGCAGATAATCCTTGGTTCCCTTGATACTTCCGTGTACCATACATCCTTTTTCATCATACAGGTAGCAGGTGTTAAGGAGAACCGGTATGCCGTCATGCACCTTGTACATGTGCAGCTCAATATCATTCTTTATGGCGGCAGACTTTTCCTTTTCCACTTTTCTGAGTATGGCTTTTCTGACCTCGCCGATATGGGGTGAGGTATAGCCGATTATTTCCGAATGGAATGCAAACTGATATTTTTCCATAACACTTTATCCGTATTCAAATTCTGATATAAGTTCATCTTCATATACCTCCAGTTCAAGACCGCTCTCGACAATCCTGACCAGCCAGCGGCATTCCAGTCTTTCCATAAGTTCGACGGCACGGTATCCCTTATAGGGACGTCTCAGAAATACAATGTCTCCGGTTTTCATATTTGTTCCTCCTTTTTATTGTGCGTAGATTGTTTCTATCAGTTCTGCATCCGTAAGATAGCGCAGTTCCTGTGTGGAGCAGAACAGGCAGATGCCATCCAGCAGTTCATTTGCCGCAGCATCCAGGTTCCGTACTCCTTCGATCAGAGATTCTTCCAGTTCCTTGCTTGAAACAAGATATATTCCGTGAATGTCTTGAACAGTTCTCAAAGGGAAATGTCTTTCCTGATAGATGATGTCCTTTATCATGTCATCCTGTGGTGGCAGTTTGGCGCTGATTGTCTTGAACTGTTCGGGTGCGAGTTCCTTCAACCTGTCAGGATTGAAGCGGAACATTCTGAATCCCTGATATTCAAATCCGGCAGGTTCTGCTATTCTGTTACTGGTCAGAAAATCATGCATATGTCTGTTGCAGTCCCGGTTGTCCACATAGGCATGGAACGGGGAAGGGAATTGAGGTTGACGGTGATGTCCGTGTAGGATTCCCAGCATTCGGATTATTTTTAGACCGGGATTCAAGTCCTACATACAGATTATCATTGTCGATATAACTGTTCAGGACGAGTCTGACCTCAATGCGCTCAGCCGGATCTGTGGCTGTTTTCCAGTATAGAGTGTTCGATTTGTTCATACTTGTATTGTTTTTATGAGGGAATACGGCAGTCATTTTACCGCATTCCCCGAATGTTATAATTTGATATTTGTTATATCCTGTGCGGACTCCTTTTCACGGTCCTCAATCTTTTTAGGAGATACAGGAAATATTCACGGTCATAGATCCGGAAAAGAAATTCCTCTGATGTCTCCTTGATGTGTCCGATGAAAGTTACGGATTCCCTGTCGGGAGGATATTGAAAGAAATGTTTGTCGGAAACAAGGGTGAACTTATTTCTGGATACATGGTCTATCAGTTCGTCCGGAGTTTCGTAATGTCCTTTTCCTTTATAGAACTGATAATGGTTCCGGCGCAGGTTTTTCAGGGTATTCGCCATGTCCGTCCTTGCTTGTCTGGAATCTGATTGGATGACAAGGTTGCAGATGAATACGGGCTGTTTTCCGTCCAGTGAAAAATAATAGGGAATGAGTCTGGTTCCGCTGATCGTTTTGCTTGTTTCCTCTTTTGAGATCACGGCTTTCCGGTTGATGATTTCCATGTGACGGTCTATCTGACTGTCCAGTTCGGATTGCGGAGTAAGTACGGAGCGTAGGCCCTTGAAATATCTTCCTTGACGGGTAAAGCAGAAAGAGTACATATTTCCGTAATACGGTTCTCCCACAAAGAACGAGTTTTGTCTCATGCGCAAGGGTGGCAGTACATCCAGCAGGTCATAGTAGTCTTCTTCAGTGATTTCCTTGAACGGTTCGGACAGGGACTGATTGTATAACCGCAGCTTCTTGTCTATATCAGAAGGTGTCACTGCTTTCAGATAGGGATTGTTTTCCCGTATGCGCAGTTCTTCGATTGTTTCCTCACCATAGTCATTATGGAATCCGTCACTCATACTTGTCAGGCATGTTCCGTCGAAGTATCGGGAATCGATTACATATTTCAATCGGTCTTTCATGTCTTATAGGTTTTGAAGGTTCAACACTCTTTTGACTGCATATACGGCATTCTGTGTAAGTTGCCGTTGCCATGCCTGGTATCTCGGCGACCATTTGAAACCGTATGATTTCAGCTCCTTGCGCCTCTGGTCATCCGGAATACTGTCAAACAGGATTTGCAGGCGGTCTGCCTCATAGTTCCATACCAGCGTTCCGCCTTCAAATTTCAGTTCACGGTTTTCCCGTTCTCTGATTTCTTGAAGTTTCAGTCTGGCCTGGCGTGCCATTTCCGGCAGTTGGAAGAAACGGTTCCGCGGAGTGATAACCGGTTTTTGCATTGCGCATTGAAGTCTGTAATGAAGTCCACCGCTTTCTGTACGATTTCCACTTCTCCTTTTCCTGCATAGGTGCTTACCTTATTAAGGATACTGCTGACAAACAAGGCACGGCTGTATCCTCTTGCTTTACCGGTATCAATATCATGAATGGTCTGTGCGCTGCTTGCAATGTCACGCTTCAGACGGTTCCATGCCTCTTCCTGCTTCTGTTCTTCCGGTTTGGCAGCCTCTTTCATCCTTTCCATGGCAGCCTTGAAGCGGTTACGCCAGTCATGAAATTCATCAAATCTGTTCTGGTATGCGTCCAAGGCCTTGTTGTTGCGCTGACAGTTGAATTTGGCAGGCCCTGTCACCATCGGACTGGCACATCGTGAGAGACTGCCCAGCAAGGCAGAGAACTTGCTATGGTATGCACTGACATACTCGTTCTGCTTTTCTTCCGGAATCAGTTTCAGATCCTCTACAAGTTGTTTTTCATATTGCATGATGTCTGTTTCCGCCCTTGCTTCAGGTTCGAAGGAACTCCATCTGTATGCGTTGTATGCAGCATCAAGCAGGTCTTCCAGATAGCCGGGATACAGGAATTCCACAGCTTCCCATTTTTCAAATTCATTTGGATGCAGTTCTGTTTCCCCGTCTGCCGTTTCGATGATGGTGTGTACGTAGGAGCCCATTCCCGTACAGCGTTTACGGAAATGAAAAAGGACGGCTTCGTCATCCGTCCCTTGTTCTCTGATTTTCTTCACTCGGTAAGCATTCTTTCTTGTCAACGTGATAACCGTCTGTTTTCCGGTCTTGTCCTTCATGAGGTCTGCTACTGTACCTTCACATACCTTCTTTCCAACTTCTTCAGTCATATTCTTTTATTTAAATTAGACATGACCGGCTCCGTGGAGCCAGTATTTCAATTTCTTACTGGCCCGGCTGTTCTTTGCCAATGACCGGTGCAAGGCTTGGCGGAAAAAAATACCGGAGCGAAGCGAGGATGATTTTTCCAGCCAACCAGCCCGACAGGGCCGCCTTGCAGTCAGTGGCAAAAGGGCGATATTTGCTGTAAGAAATGAAATAATGGTTGAAAATTATATTGCGAACTTGTTTTGCAGTACTTTCATTTCATTGGCAATGGTAGAATTCATTATTTTGGCATAAATACGAGTTGTACGAATGTCCGTATGTCCTAACATTTTGGCAATGGATTCCAAGGAAACCTTATTTGCAATAGCCAGTGATGCAAATGTATGTCTTGCAATATGTGTGGAAAGATTCTTCTGAATACCACATACATCAGCTATTTCTTTCAAATAACTGTTCATTCGTTGGTTGCTGGGAACAGGAAGTAATAATCCTTTTTCATTGCAGATTGGATTTGATTGATATTTCTCTAAAATAAGTCTTGGTATATCCAACAATGGAATGTCGCACATATTATCGGTCTTTTCCCTTGCTTTTCTTATCCACCATTCACCATTATCAGCCTGTACAAGGTGTTCCTTTTCAGATTCTTTACGTCTGTGAAAGCCAAACCGGTAAAAAGCAACAGAAGATGAATATGTCCCTTACGGTTTGTAATCGTTGAATATCAAAATCTTTATTGATGATTTTGCGAAGTTCCATTTCGTTTAAGAATTCACGGTTACACTTGGTCTGTTTGAAGTGTATTTCTGCAAACGGATCATCAGTTATCCACTTCTTTATCAATGCAGTTTTGATGATTTTCTTTAAATTCTTCAGATATTTCACTGTTGCATTTTGCGCACAGTTTTTCTGTATTTTAATGAAATGTTCGAATTTGGTTATAAATTCATAGTTGATTGATTTTAATGGAATATCAGCCAGTTTATACTGTTCACTGATAAACTCCTTCAAATATCTTGCTGTACGTTCGTATCGAAGTACAGTACCTTCGGCATATTCTTATTCATTAATTCCCGATATTCCGAATTGTGTTCCTGGAATACTTCAAGCAGCATTTTGGGGAGTAGAGTGTGCTCCATAATAGATATTTTTTATAATATCTGCTGTAATAGGTTTACCGTCCTGCTCAAGTTCACGGTGAATTTGAAGGATTTTAGTTCTTATCGTATCAAGATAGTGGTTTATTTCTTGATACTTCTTTTCCCTGCCAATCGCGCATTCTTTTTGCGTATTCCATTTTGTAACATCTATACTTCGCTTGATTTGTACCTCTGCACGTTTTCCGTTTATTGTGATACGCATACAGATTGGTGCTTCTCCATTTTTTAGCAGCTTTGATTTCTTCAGGAAAAACAATACCGTAAAATAGTTTCTTTGCATTGCCATACTCTTCTTTTTTTGATGGTGTAAAAATACATGTTTTGAAAAGAGTTTGTTTTATGCAAAACGCAGAGAATCAGTGAAATATAATCCAATCAGGTGGACTTGTTTTATGTGGAAATTAAGTCCACCTATTTCACCTCCAGTAAGATGCGGTATTCTGCTTCAATTTGCGGTATGGATAAAAGAAAAACCGCTGATAATGATTGATTATCAGCGGTTTTCATTGTTTTCTTTTTGTTTGAGTGATCCGCCTGGGGCTCGAACCCAGGACCAACATTAAAAGTGTTGTGCTCTACCTGCTGAGCTAGCGAATCAATCCTTTGTTATTGCTATTCTTCCGAATTGCGAGTGCAAAGGTAAAAGGCTTATTTTTGAATTTGCAAACATTTCCCAAACTTTTTTTTTTCTAAAAAGATAGCTTTTATTCTTCGCTTCTCATTTTACAATTATCTCTTCTATCGGCTGTACTAACTCCTTGTCTAAAAGGAAAAGCCTGATATTTTACCTTACTGAAATCAATCTGTTTCATATCAATACAACGAATATTACTATTATATGCTGTACGATAATAGACTTTTTACGATTTGTCAGATCAATGGCAGAAGTCCATTGAGTAGCACTAGGAATCATAGGCGCATGCCCAGCTGCATGTTCTATACCGATAGGGATATCAAAATTATTCAAAATGTGAAAACTTTGCAATACAGCATCATAGGCAGTAGCACACTGTGGAGCAGTTGCTTTATAAAATGCAGCACGAACAAAACGCGAAGGAGGAGTTACATCTCCGGGGATTCCTTGAAACCCACTACCTGCACCAAATGGAAAGACAGTTACACCACCTAATTGATGTGCCTCTGCCCCACCCGGATAAAGATTCACATAATTGTTTAAATTGGTCATCTGCCAAGGGAAACCGGGCAATTGGTCAATACGCCAATTTCATTCTCATAAAAACAAGGAACACCATCTACAAATTCAACACAACCTGCCGACCGTTTGCATCGCCTATTCGCCAATGTACTGTGGAACTCGCTCCGGTAGTATCTACAGACACTACACGTATATCCTGCATTGCAGCCTTTATTTCCTCTATTGTCGAAAATTGAGAAAGCATCCACGCTACCAACTGTAAATCGGCCACTGTCCGTGTATTCTGCTTTGCGTCATAAGCAGGATAATTTCCGTAATGGGGGAAATAAAACAGTCCTGCTGAAAGTCCTGCTTCATTTAAACCCTCAACAACAAAATCCTTCAATACAATGGAAAGTCACAACACCATATCGTGCACGAAACTTTGCCCCATTCATTCCTTTGGGAGTATAGGATATCATTTCATGTCCGCATGGGATTACCACATACTGACTAGGCAGATAGCTATCCCCCACTCTATAGTGCGCGCCTGTACATAACCACCATCCTTTGCAGTCGCCGAAATACCGGTACAAGCCATTACCGGCAATGCACATCCTGTCAATAACAGTGCGCCGATCAATATCTTTTTCATAATAGTAAAAACATTTAGTCTTAAAAATAACAATGTTCTGTGAATTTAGTTCTAACTTTGCATTAGAAACTCAATAGACTACAACAATAAAATGCATCCGATTGTTATAGCCATTGTATGAAATATATTATTTTTTGTTTTCATGCTTTTTATAAGCCAAATACCAAAAACTAAAATGGAAAAACGAGTGAAATATACCTGGCAGGAGGTTGTTTTTGGGGAACCGAACATTTCCTAAAACAAATCAGAGGAGTAAAACACACCGAAGTAGGTTATGCCAATGGTAATACTGCAAGCCCGACTTACAAAGAAGTTTGTACGGATAAAACAGGATTTGCCGAAACTGTGAAGGTTGTGTACAATCCGCAAGAGGTCAGTCTTGAACTGTTACTCAATCTTTATTTTTCAAACAATTGACCCTACCAGCATCAATAGCAGGGACACGACCAAGGCACTCAATACCGTACCGGTATCTATTACACCGATAAAGCTGATTTAACCATCATCCAAAATGCCGTCTGCGAATTGGCCAAAGAGTATTCACGTCCGCTCGCCCTTGAAGTAGAACCTTTGAAGAATTTCTATAATGCTGAAGAATATCATCAGAACTATTTGGATAAGAATCCTGATGGATATTGTCACCTTAATCCTAAACTTTTTTGAATTGGCACGACGTGCCAATGCCATCCCTTCCTATAAGAAGCCAAGCGATGCCACCCTGCGCAACAAATTGTCACCTGAACAATACGCTGTCACCCAAAATAATGCAACCGAACCCCCATTTCACAATGAATATTGGGACGAAACACGAGAGGGGATTTATGTCGATATTACTACCGGTGAGCCCTTATTTGTGTCTACCGACAAATTTGATTCCGGCTGCGGATGGCCTAGCTTTACCAAACCTATCGACAATACATTAGTTAAAGAACTGACAGACACTACTCACGAGATGATTCGCACCGAAGTAAGAAGCAAAACCGGTAATGCGCATCTAGGGCATGTTTTTCCGGATGGACCTGCCGATAAAGGCGGCTTGCGTTATTGCATCAATAGTGCATCCCTAAAATTCATCCCTAAGGAAAAAATGGCAGCAGAAGGATACGGACACTATCTAAAGTTACTGGATAAATAAAACCCTCTAACGTATCAAAAGACTGCAAGGAGGAAGAATTACATATTTTCAGGCATATTCTGACAGGACAAGTATTACCTAAAGATAGAAAAAATATGAAAAGATACAGACCGGTCATATTCATATCCTTTTATATGATTATTCTGATTATCATAGCTGCACAGCTATGGGGGGAGCAAACGGCTTCCTTCATCCCGCCATTGAGAATATCAACCTTTATGTGCGCGGATTACGCAATACACATGCTCCTCTCTTTCATCAAAGCTATGATAATTACCTGCAATTGTTACCGGGTATTCTCCTGATTGGATTAAAACTAGGTGGGGTAAAAAGGAAGATTCGAATGGAAACGACTTCTTATTTTTATCGTGCTCTCCATTATCTTCACCCAACTGGTAGTAAATTCTCTGAAATTAGCATGCGGAGTTTTACGTCCTGACGAGTCCAACTTTTTTCTTTTCCTTCAGGACACACAGCTACTGCATTCATGACAGCCACTCTACTTTACAAAGAATATGGATTTAAAAGAATATGGGTAAGTTTAGTTGCATACGCTTCTGCTATTGTTACCGGCATGACACGTATTCTCAATAATCGCCATTGGATAATAGATGTGATAGTAGGAGCTGCATTGGGCATTCTATTGACAGAAATGGCATATAGGCTGGTAAAAACAATATTTAAAGACAGAGAACTCATTAACACAGACTATAATCACTGATGTATTAATTATAGAAATAACGCAACAATAATTGAAAATACATGAAAAAACTAATGATAACACTTGGGATGTTTGCAACATTTTGTACAACAGAGGCAAAAGTGACATTACCCGCTCTATTTACAGATAACATGGTACTACAACAAAAGTCAGATATAATCCTTCGCGGGCACTCGACGAACCGAAAAGAGGTTATGGTGATAACCGGCTGGGACAAGCATATCTATATGGCCCAAACAGACAAGCAAGGGAATTGGAAAACAGAAATCTCTACCCCCTCTGCCGGCGGACCCTACGAAATTAGTTTTTGTGATGGAGAAGAACTCACCCTACACAACATCATGATAGGTGAACTTTGGCTCTGTTCGGGACAATCCAATATGGAAATGCCGGTCGGCGACTGGGGAAAAGTATTGAACTATGAAAATGAAATAAGAGAAGCGACTTATCCTGACATACGGTTATTTAAAGTAAAAAAGAGACATCACTGACACCGAAGGAGGACTTAAGTCCCACACAAGGAGAATGGCAGGAATGCACTCCTCAAAGTGTAAATAGCTTTTCAGCTGTGGGATACTTCTTTGCCCGCCAGTTACAACAGAAGTTAAAAACTCCAATTGGTGTTATAGACTGTTCATGGGCAGGAACTCCTGCTGAAGCATGGACTAGTTATAACGGATTGAAGCACTTACAAGAGTTTGAGCACGAAATGGATATGCTGGAATCTTTGGGATTCCAACCCGAAAAGATTGATGCAGAGTATGCCAAGAAGAGAGAAGCATGGTATCAAGCTTTGTATGAACATGATATGGGATGGTGTGATGACCATCAAGTATGGGCTGAACCTGATTATTCAGACGAGAATTGGAAAGAAATGAATCTACCGGGAAGTTGGGAAAGTAATGGAATAAAAGATTTTGATGGTGTAATGTGGTTCAGAAAGACTGTAGATATTCCTCGCACTTGGTACAGAAAACCGATAACAATCAATTTAGGCAAGATAAGCGATGAAGACATAGTCTATTATAACGGCGTGGAAATTGGACGAGGAAGCAACCGTGACGCCGTGCGCCGGTACACTGTCCCCAAAAAGTTAGTAAAACGGGGAAAAGCTGTTCTCACCGTACGTGTGACAAACTATGCCGGAGAAGGGGGACTCATCGGGAAACCGGGAAATATGACAATGACAGTCAAGGGTAAAGATCCTGTCGCATTAGCTGGAAATTGGAAGTATTTATCCGGCTTTTCATTGGCTGGTATAGAACCTCTTCCTCCTTCTGCCCAAGACCAATCCTCAATACCCCACTACCCTCTTCAATGCAATGGTACACCCCATTACCAAAATTCCTATCCGGGGAGTCATTTGGTATCAGGGAGAAGCCAATGTAGGCCGGGCTGATGAATATGCCGACCTGTTTATGTCATTGATATCTGATTGGCGTGATAAATGGAAACAGCCTGACATGCCTTTCTACTTCGTACAACTGGCTAATTTTCTGAAGAAGGAGGAGATACAACCCGACTCGGAATGGGCTGCATTAAGAGAAGCACAATCAAAAGCCCTTTATCTAAATAACACCGGCATGGCCGTGACCACCGACTTGGGCGAAGCCAATAATATCCATCCCAAAAACAAGCAGGAAGTAGGACTGCGCTTGTCCCAACTTGCCCTGAAACAAACATATAAAAAGAAAAGGATGCCACAATCACCTCTTTTCAAAAAGCTATCGTATAGAAGGAAACACAATACGCATCGGTTTTGATAATCCGGGAAAAAGGCTTTATGAAACCAGACACCATCAAAGGTTTTATCATTGCAGGTGCAGACCATATATTCTATCCGGCTACAGTAACTATCCAGAAAAAAAAGAAATAATAGTAGAATCACCCGATGTTCCCCATCCGGTAGCTGTCAGATACAATTGGGCTGACAATCCCGATGGGAATTTATACGGACTATCCGGTTTGCCGACAGCCCCTTTCCGTACAGACAATTGGTAATAAAACCCGGTTATCTCTATTTTCTATGAAAAAGGATCTTTTGTTATAATGAATATATCTATATTTGCACTCTATTTTCAAAAAAAAAAAAAACACATAGCTATGGGAATGGTTATAGGTATAGACGTGGGTGGGAGTACTACAAAAATTATGGGTGGACGGAGAAGGAATCAAACATCCGATGATTGTCAAAGCGACAGACCCCATCACCTCTCTATTTGGAGCTTTCGGAAATATATATATGACAACAACATTAGTTTGAGCGGGAATAGAAAAAAGTAATGCTCACAGGAGTGGGAAGTGCTTATGTCAACCAACCGCTTTACGGATTGCCTACCGAACACACCGATGAGTTTCTAGCCAATGGATTAGGTGCGCATTATGGTTCGCAGCTGAAAAAAAATCTGATTGTTGTAAGTATGGGCACAGGAACTTCTTTTCGTCCAAAGTGGAGGACGGAAAGATTCAACATATCTGGCGGCATCGGTATCGGTGGAGGAACCATTCAGGGACTATCCAGATTATTGCTAAAGACACACGACATCCACCATGGTAGAAATGGCACAAAAAGGAATAGTGGAAAACATAGATTTACAGATAAAGGATATCTGCAATGCTGCCCTGCCGGGACTTCCATTGAATGCTACTGCATCTACTTTTCGGAAAAGCAGACAGCAATTCATCTTTAGAAGATGTAGCGGCAGGAATTATTCACATGGTACTGCAATCCATTGGGCAATCCGTGATACTCGCAGCATTGAACAGTTCCATCAAAGACTTCGTTTTAATAGGCAACCTGGCAAAGCTGCCACAATGCAAAGAAGTTTTTCCCATCATGGAAGACATGTACCAATGCCATTTCCTGATACCGAATATGCCCAATACAGAACTGCTTTGGGTGCAGCATTGGCATACGTGCATCAAAAAGAAAAGCAATAAGGATGAAGTACGGAGTCAGTAAAAAATACATTGCTCATTACCGGCATAATTTGGTTGACAGCCGGCATCAATATTGCGAATCGGCGTGGAATGCTGGATAAACGATTCGCATTATTGGCTGTTTAAAAAGCATGCGAAGCTACTCTGGTTTTCTCTGTTCTTTGGCTTCATTTTTCGGAAACTATACAGAAAGCACACACATCGCATCAGTCAAAAAAAAAAAAATTGTCCTTTTCTTTCTTTGATGTCAAGATGGATAGTGATGGCGTTTATGATTACAATCGGCATATTGTCACGCCTGTTCCATCTGTTGCCGAATCTTTCATTGCCGTATTCTATACAGGACTTTCCCTCGCACTAATCGGTACAGGAATCCGATTCATTATTTATTGATTGGAAAAACAAACATTGGCTTCAATAAGCCAGGTTCTTTTACCTCTTTATTTCATTGAAAAAGGCTACCTCATTACAGGCAGCCTTTCAAGTTATTTTCTTTTTCCAACAGGTTTATTATTGAGAGAGATTAATCAGAATCTAAATGACTTACATAGAGTAAATGACCTTTCCTCTGAATATTAATATTGTTTCTCTACACAACCAACCTATTGCAATAGCGACATCAATGGCGCTGAGGTTCATTTTCCGACTAAGTTCTGGAATAGATATTTCACCTCTGTTTTTTCATTCAGGTTGCGCCAGACTTTGCCGGCATTTTCTCCACTGTTTCTATTTCCATATATATGTTTTGATTTGCTCTCAATATACACAAAAAAACAGCATATAAAAAAGAAAACAGCAACTTTTTTCTCATTTAAAATGAGGGTTGCCTAAAACGATGAGGATAATGCTATCGTTCAATTCGCAGGAGTGAGGTTCGCTCGCCCGAAAACAGTTTACTTTTGTGCCTCGGACAGGCAAACCTGCCCCTACAGCCCACGATGGGATAGCTCGGTTAGTTTTGACACTCCTAAGCCCTTTTCATTAGCCGGACTAAGCGTGTTCATCCTTTCGATTATACCCGTCCATCAGTCGAATTACTACAGCCTTCCGCAATGGACTGTATAGTCCGTTGCCGTAGACTGTACAGTCCATTGCAGCAGACTGTGCGCAATCTATTATAGTGGACTGTAATAATCTTCCGTTTAAAAGTTTTGGCTGACAGTAAAAAAACAACTTACTCTTGCAGTTGGCTGTATGTTTCCCCATTATCAGGGCACATTGAAGACTTGCACCCGTTAGAATATGTTCGTACCGAGCATACAACAAAAAAGCTCTAGGACTCAAAGAATCCTGGAAAAGGCTTTTATAAACTTTGTGATGCGCACGAGGCTCGAACTCGTGACCCCATGCGTGACAGGCATGTATTCTAACCAACTGAACTAGCGCACCAATATTTCAAAGATTTGTCTTTCTTTATTTCACCATCTCTCTCGATTGCGGGTGCAAGGTACGCATTATTGCAATCTGCAAACTTTTCGGTAGAAAATGCACAAAAACAAAAGAACTCCCGACTGATACCTCGTCCGATTTACGATATTGCTATTATTTTATCTTTTCTCAAACTTCTTGTTATAAAATGAAGCTAATCTACAATAATTCCTTTATTTTGCGCACATATCATAGATAAAAACCATCCTTTTTCTCATATTATGCAGAAACATATTGAATTAAAAGGAATGGTTTATAAAAAAAAACGATGATCTTTTACCGATGAAAATTGCTGTCGTAAAATATAATGCGAAATATCTACTCTGTGGACTACGCACTAAAGCGTTTGGGGGTAGAAGCTATCATTACTTCCGATAAGGAAACGCTGATGAGCGCAGATAAAATAATCTTCCCCGGTGTTGGAGGCTGCCACAACCATGAAATTACCTCCGGCAGCATAAACTGGATGAAGTAATCAAAAATTTGAAACAACCCGTATTGGGCATTTGTTTGGGAATGCAACTCAAATGTGCCGCCATTCAGAAGAAGGTAACGTAGAATTTTCAGTATTTTTTGATACCGACGTCGCTTTTCCACCTGAACGACATACAGACAAGGTTCCTACATGGGATGGAATACACTGACAAATGTGAAAAGCGATTTATTCAAGGATTCACCAAAGAAGAGTTTGTCTATTTTCGTACACAGTTTTTATGTCCCGCTTAAATGAGTTTACAGCAGCACAAACTACATATATCCTCCCCTATAGTTCGGCATTGCATAAAGATATTTTGCGCTGCCACAGTTTCACCCTGAAAAAGAGCGGAACAGTGGGGAGAACGGATATTGCGGAACTTTTTTAGAACTATGATACATTATATTATATACCAAAGAAAAAGTTATGATAGAATTAATTCCCGCTATCGATATCATTGCCGATTTGAAAAATGTGTCCGCCTGTCACAAGGGAGATTATAACACAAAAAGGTGTATAACGAAACTGTGGAAGTAGCCAAAGAGTTTGAAGCGTTATCATTGGCATTCACCGTTTGCATGTGGTTGATTTGACGGAGCGCTTGCACCACACGTAGTCAATTATCGCGCATCGACCAAATGTCAGCCGCACATCGCTTGTCATTGACTTCGGCTGGCGTATCGAAACCGGATTAGAAGATTTTTAATCATTTATTTGATAACTTGGTGCCCAAATGGTGACCCTGGGCAGTGTTGCCGAAAAAACTGGAACTATTTAAAAATGGTTGGACTCAATACGGCAACGAAAAATAACCCTTGGTGCCGACGTGAAAGACAATAAAATATCCATCAACGGATGGAAAGAAGAAAGTCGGACAAGAGCTGATGCCTTTCCGAAAGATTATACAAAGAAAGGAGTATTCAAAGTACTACGTACTGATATCAGTCGTGACGGTATGCTGAAGGTCCCTCGATAGAGTTATACAAACAGATCCTTGCGGATTTTCCTGATATGCACCTGATAGCCAGTGGAGGAGCATAGTTGCATCGGAGGAGGACATCATTCAATTAGAGATAGCCAAAGTACCGCAGTAGTGTTCGCAAAAGCTCTTTTTACGAAGGCAAAATTACCTTGAAAGAGTTGAACTGCTTCCGAGCGTAAAGACAAATTATGTTAGCAAAAGAATTGGCCTTGCCTCGACATCAAGGACGGCAGACTGTCAAGGAACCAACTTCGTAACCTGCGTCAGGCCGCAGTGACCCTGTTGAATTAGGGCCGCGCTTTATAGTGAACAAGGGGCTGATGAACTGGTCTTTTTGGATATCACTGCCAGCCACGAGGGTCGCAAGACTTTTACGGACTTGGTGAAAAGAGTGGCAGCCAATATCAGCATTCCGTTTTTGTGGGCGGAGGTATCAACGAACTCAGCGATGTAGACCGCCTGTTGAGCGCCGGAGCCGATAAAGTCTCCATCAACTCATCCGCCATCCGCAATCCCAATCTGATAGACGAGATAGCCAAACATTTCGGTTCGCAAGTTTGTGTAGTAGCTATTGACGCCAAACAGACAGACCAAAATTGGAAATGTTATCTGAACGGGGGACAGTAGAGACAGACAAATATCTGTCCGAGTGGGCGGGAGTAAACAACCAGGAGCAGGAGAAATTCTTTTACCAGCATGAACCACGACGGAGTAAAGACAGGCTACGCCAGCAAAGCACTGCCACCTCTCGACTCACTCACTATTCCTGTTATTGCATCAGGAGGCGCAGGAAAAATGGAACATTTCAGGATACTTTTATCGAAGGAAAGCTGATGCGGCACTTGCAGCCAGCGTTTTTCACTTCGGAGAAATCAAAATACCAATTAAAACAGTATCTTTGCCAACAAGGAATCAATGTCAGATTATAAAATTAGAATTAAAAAATATAAAACAAATGAATTGGATTTTTGAAAATAGACGGGTTAATTCCTGCCATTATACAAGACATTACACAAAAGTCTTAATGCTGGGCTTCATGAATGAAGAGGCATATAAAACCGTAGAAACAGGAAAAGTAACTTTCTTCAGCCGCACCAGAACCGTCTTTGGACTAAAAGGAGAAAGAGAGCGGGAACTTCTTGCAAATAATCTCTATCAAAATAGGCACGACAATGACACTTTATTAATAAGGTCAGTCACCAGGTCCTGTTTGCCATACAGGTACGGATACTTGCTGGGGAGAAGAAACAAGCAGGACATCATGTTCTTAAAGAATTACAAGACTTTATTGGTCAAGCGACATGAAGAAATGCCTGAAGGATCTTACACAACCAGTCTCCTTCCAATCGGGCGTAAAACAAAATGGCACAAAAAGTAGGTGAAGAAGCCGTAGAAACCGTTATTGAGGCTTGCAACGGAACCAATGAACGCTTGATATACGAAGTTGCCCGGATCTGCTGTATCACCTTATCGTTCTCCTGACATCAAAAGCGATACCGCATCGAAGATCTGGCACGCGAACTAAAAAAGAACGTCACAGCGCCAACTGGAAAAAACATTAATGCCTTACGGACAGAACCGGCTTATTCGATATAAAACGTAAACATCAATCAACAAGAACTCTCGTGTGTTGGAAGATGTAAACCTGGAACTGAACAAAGGTGAATTTGTTTACCTGATCGGAAAAGTAGGTTCCGGCAAAACATCATTAAAAACCATTTACGGCGAGTTGGACATTCAATCGGGTGACACTTGAAGAGTATTAGGTTACAATATGAGCAATATCAAGCTGAAGCATATCCCCAACTACGCCGCCGATTGGGAATCGTTTTCCAGGATTTCCAACTGTGACAGGCTGCAATGTACATTCAATCTCAGTTTGTGCTACGCGCCGCGGATGGAGCAATAAGATTGCAATAAAAAGAACGCATTGATGAAGTGCTGGATCAGGAAGTGGGCATGACAGTAAAGGTTATAAAATGCCCAATAGTTATCAGGAGGTGAACAACAACGTATCGTTATCGCCCGTGCCATCCTGAATCGTCCTGAAATCATTCTCTTGCCGATGAAACCGACAGGAAATCTGGATTCTGGAGACCGGCCGCCAGATTTGTAGAGCTTCTGAAATCTATTTGCGTATCGGGGTTCTGCCATCATGATGACTACCCATAACCTGCATCTGTTGTCTGAATACCCCGGTATCGTTTACCGCTTCGAGAACCATCAAATCAAAGAAGTTAAACGAATACAGCCGTGCAATAAAAAAGAAAGAACAAGAAACAGAGAAAAACAACAAATGTGACCATATAAGCCACAGAATAAATGGATAAATGATAAATATTATCGCTAAAATACTGATTCTTTGCAGTCTTATTCGTATATTTGCACGCTAATTATCAATTATAGGAACTTAATTAAAATACGAAACGAAAAATGAAAGTTTAAAGTTTGGAGGTACTTCAGTAGGTTCTGCACAAAGAATGAAAAGAAGTAGCCAAATTAATTACTGACGGTGAACAGAAAATCGTTGTCCTCTCCGGCAATGTCGGAACGACAAACACGTTGGTTGAAATTTCGGATTATCTGTATAAAGAAGACCGAAGGTGCGAATGAAATCATTAATAAGCTGAAGCTAAATATAAACAGTATGTTGATGAACTTTATTCTACTGACGAGTATAAACAGAAAACACAGGAATTTATAAAAGCACAGTTCGATTATATTCGTTCGTATGCAAAGATATCTTCACCCTGTTTGAAAAAAGTAATTTTGGCACAAGGCGAGTTAACCTCTACCAACATGGTTACCAACTACTTGCAGGAACAAGGCGTGAACGCCGTATTGCTCCCGGCATTGGAATACATGCGTACAGACAAGAACTCCGAACCTGACCCGGTTTATATTAAAGAAAAACTGGCTGCCCAACTGGAAATGCATCCGGGAGCCGGGAATTTATAATACCCAAGGTTTTATCTGTCGCAATGCTTGCAGTGAAATAGACAACCTGCAACGTGGAGGTAGTGACTATACCGCCTCATTAATCGGTGCGGCTGTCAATGCTTCTGAAATCAATTTGGACGAACATCGACGGTATGCATGACAGGCGACCTGCCATGTGCTTAGACAAAACAAGCTACGGTCGTCAATTGCATTTTGAGGAAGCTGCTGGGTTTGACTTATTTTGATTTCTGAATTCTGCACCTACCCTTGCGTACAGCCGGCCAAATACGCAAACATTCGGTACGTCTGCTCAACACGGTGGTTCAAACGCTCCGGGAACACTGATTTCAAACGATACACGGAAAAAATTGAATTAAGCTGTTGCTGCAATTACCATTACCGCCATTAAGATTAAAGATCCAGATTAAGCTGTGTTGTTAGCTTACGTTCTTGCGCAAAAATGGGAAATCTTTAAGCTATCAGACTTCCAGTTGATTGGTTGTACTTCGGAAGTAAGATGTTTCCGTGGCATCCATCGATAACGCAAACATCTGAACGAATCTTGGATGACCTGAAAGAAATATGGAACTGTAACTGTAGACCACGATATGTGTATCATTTGCGTAGTAGGTGATTTGAATGGGAAAATAGGCTTTGAAGCCAAGGCATGATACGATAAATGTTCCGGTACGTATGATTTCCTTCGGTGGTAATGGGTATCACAACATTTCTTTCCTTATCCGTAGTGCGATAAGAAGGTAAACAATCGTTGAGTGATATGCTGTTCAACGGAAAATAATAATCACATATCTACTATATAGCACAGAGGACACAGGGTATTAAAGAAATTCAAAACTCTGTGCCCTCTGTCCTCTCTATTGGTATACCTAAAACAAAGTATCTTGTATGAAAGGAATATTCTATTGATAAATTTCGTGAGTTGCGTACCTTTTTATTATTATGATACAAAAAGTGCTGCGTGACACACTGGTGCTGTCAATAAAGAAGTAGCCCGTTATGAACATTTCGACGTGCATTATGCCAGAAAGCAAATGCCAACCCGAAGGTACTCACCATCATTCGTGAGAGTGGCTTGGGAAAGCCGATTGTGCTTCAGTAAGAAATACGTGCAGCTATTAAAGCTGGTTTCCCTGCACAGAAGATTGTATTTGCCGGTGTGGGTAAAGCCGATTGGGAGATCGAACTTGATTGGATTATGATATTTTCTGTTTTAACGTAGAATCTATCCCCGAGCTGGCGATTATTCACGAACTGGCTGCTGCCAAAAGGAAAAGTGGCAAATGTTGCTGTATCAATCCCATGTAGGTGCACCTACCCATGCAAATATCACTACCGGCCTTGCTGAGAATAAGTTTGGTATCAGTATGGAAGATATGGACAGAGTTATCGACACAGAAACGCTGCCTACCAAAAGTTTGTAGGCTTACACTGCCACTGGTTTCGATAGTAGATATGGGCGTGACTTCGTAGCGCTATGCAACCGTGTGGAATATATGCACGTCAAATCATTGTAGAGCATATTAATGCGGGCGGTGGGCTTAGGCATTGATCACCCCACCCGAACCGTCAAATGATTCCTCAACTTTGCCGAGTACTTCTCCACTTATCACAAACATCTGAAACTTCGTCCGCAACAAACTTTGCATTTTGAACTGGGACGTGCCGTTGTAGGACAATGTGGAAGCCTCATCAGTAAAGTGATTTATGTAAACAAGGAACAAACAAACAATTTGCCATTCTTGATGCAGGCATGACAGACCTGATTCGCCCTGCACTCTACCAAGCATATCATAAGATTGAAAACATCACTTCGGATGAAGCTATCGAAACATACGATGGTAGGCCCATCTGCGAGTCTTCCGACGTATTCGGCAAAGCTATCGACTTGAATAAAGTTCACCGCGGTGATTTGTTTGCTCTTCGCTCGGCAGGTGCTTATGGTGAAATTATGGCTTCGGCTTATAATTGCCGCACATTACCTCAAGCATATACATCGGAAGAATTGGTATAACATCGGAGTGACATCCTATAAAAGATGAACATACAATTAAAGAAAAGGCTGTCTCCTATTTTATTCCCGAGACAGCCTTATTCAGTGAATTATGAAGACACAAAAACTCTTTTCCTGTTTATTTATCCTCAGGGATGAAATCTTCTTTAATAAACTCATCATATACCTGACGCGGATGATCGGCTTTAGAAAAGCCATTAGTTCCAAAATTCTGCTCACGAAATTTTTTTCAACTTCAAATTATCCTCTGCATATTCCCGTAATGTCTTGGGCTTACCTCCTAACAATGAACTTTCCAAGACCTCACACTCCAATAAATTCTCCTTAGGAGTAATCATGGGCAAAAGCTTCTGTTCCAACAATCCACGATAAGCTCCCACATATTCGCACCAGCATTCATCCCCTACTTGGCATATACGGTAAGTATACTTAGACAAAGCTGTACGGATAAATATTTCATTATCCCCTACCTCTGCTACGGCTTCTAAATTATAAGCTAAGTCTTTAATTTTAATAATTTTCTTTCCTGACTCATCTTCTTTAATCTCCGTAGCCCAAAAATCAGAATGCGTAAGCTGGTCAAGTATATTGGCCAAACTTTCCTTAATCTCAAATTGTATTCTCATAATAATTGCCCGTTAGTCAGGACTTGTTATAGTTAAGTAATCCCAATATAGCAATAATTCTTGAGAAATGTTCATCTGATTAGTCTTTTAACATTAAATTATAATTAAAAAGAAGGAAATGGATAAAAGAAGAATATCTATGCTCTCAAAATCCAATTATTTGCTGTATTTTTGCATGGTTTTAATACAAATCAAGCATGGAACTATTCACCATAGATACAATCTTACCGGCTGCTTCAGGAATCCTGTTTATCACACAGGCTATTTACCATTTGGGATTATATAACAAACTATACATTCACAACAAGGAAACAGTATATACCACTGATGTAAATACCGAAAATCCTCCACTGTCTGTCATCATCGTTGCAAAAGATGCTGCTGATGAATTACAGGAAAACCTTCCATTCATTTTAGAGCAAGATTATCCGGAATTTGAAGTGATTGTGATTTATGACCGCTCGGCAGATGATTGTGACGCTACCTTGAAATTACTGGAAGACAAATATCCTAACCTCTATCATACTTTTATCCCCGACAGTGCCCGCTATATCAGCCATAAAAAATTGGGCATTACAATGGGCATCAAAGCCAGCCGTCATGAATGGCTGGTGTTTACCGAACCCAATTGCCGTCCGCAAAGTAATCAATGGCTGAAACAGATGGCACGCAATTTCACACCTGCCACCGAAATCGTTTTAGGATACAGTAACTACGAAAAAGTACCGGGATGGCTGAATAAGAAAATCACTTTCGACACGTTGCTGAACTCTATGCGCTATTTAGGTATGGCCCTATCCGGACATCCCTATATGGGTACAGGACGGAACCTGGCTTATCGGAAAACACTGTACTACAAACAAAAAGGATTTGCCTCCCATCTGAATCTGCAACGCGGAGAGGATGATTTATTCATCAATGAAACGGCCCATGCACACAATACACGAGTCGAGACCGGCTCCGATAGCCTGATGCGAATCGCAATGCCTAAATATAAAAAAAAATATGGTGTGAAGAGAAGATAAGCTATGCGGCTACCAGTCGGTTGTTCAAGGGAACAGCTCGTTATATCATGGGATTCGAGACTTGCAGCAGACTGTTGTTTTATGCGGCTATCATCGCTACTATAATCACCGGTATTCTTCTCCATCAATGGACCACCTTGGGTATTGCCATTTTGTTGTGGGCAGCACGTTTCGTAATGCAACTGATTGTTTTCAGAAAAACCGCCCAAGCCTTTGGCGAACGGAAGTTCTGTGCATTACTCCCTGTATTCGATTTTCTTCAACCCATATGGAATGGGGTATTTAAACTACAACGCAAGCTCAGACGGAAAAATGAGTTTATGAGAAAATAAAAAGAGAATGAAACCAGATATACATTATATTATTAAATAATACGAATATGATCAGATTAAATGTTTTTATCCAAGTAAACGAAAGTAACCGTAATGCTGCCTTAGAAACGGCAAAGGAATTGGTAGCACAATCTTTAAATGACAATGGTTGTATTGCTTATGATGTTTTCGAGAGTGCAACACGCAAAGATGTACTTATGATTTGCGAGACATGGAAGGATGCCGAATCACTGGATGCACACGAAAAAGCAGCACATTTTGTAACCTTGGTTCCTAAGTTGCAGGAATTGGGCAACATGAAATTAGAAAAATTTGAATTCTAATTCGAGGGTATCCCCTCCTGAATTCAATCAAACAGTTCCGGGCTTTGGGCTTAATAATGCCAAAGCCCGGATTAATTTTATCCGGCAGGAAATGTGATGCAAACAGTAGTTCCTCCTCCACATAATCACTGCCTGCAAAAGAAACGGAAGAACATTCATTGCGAAATTTAACAGGATTACTCCGATTTCTATCCCCAAACGTTGCCGAACTCTTTTTTATTTTAGTATGTTTGCAACTATCGAAATGTACAGTTCCGAAATGGACATTTCGGAACTGTACATTTCGATAATAGTTAAAACATTGATAATATGAAGTTCTATAACCGAGAAAAAGAAATTAAGTTGCTGGCTAATATACAAGAAGCTGCAGACGAGAATGCTCAAATGGTAACCCTGATGGGGCGCAGACGAATTGGGAAAAACGAAACTTCTATTTCATGCCACTCAAGATACTCCTACCCTATATTTCTTCGTTGCCCGTAAAGCCGAGCCATTATTGTGCCGTGACTTTATAGATGAAATAACTTCAGTACTCGGTTACCCATTTATGGTGAAATTCAAGACTTCAAAACTATATTCCAACTGCTAATGGACTATTCTAAAACAATGAAATTCAATTTAGTCATTGATGAATTTCAGGAATTTTATACAATCAATCCATCTGTTTACAGCGATATGCAGCATCTTTGGGATAGAAATAAAGACGACAGTCACATTTGTTTATTCCTATGCGGTTCCATCTATTCATTAATGCATCGAATTTTTGAAGGCAATCATGAACCGTTATTCGGCAGAGCCACCCAACAGATTTTCCTGAAGCCTTTTTAGTACCATCACCTCAAACAAATATTATCAGAGAATAACCCCGGATACACTTCCGAGGATTTATTAGCATTCTATGCCTTCACCGGTGGAGTAGCAAAATATGTAGAATTATTCGTTGATAACAAAGCTTTGACACATCATAAAATGATAAAGTTGATGTGTCAGGAAAATTCTCCTTTCCTTTCAGAAGGCAAGAATATATATTAATCGAAGAATTTGGCAAAGTACACCATCTATTTCTCTATCTTATCATGCATAGCCAACGGCTTCACAGCTCGGACAGCCATAGAAAGCTATTTACAACGTGAAATTGGAGGATATCTAACCCGTTTGGAAAAACGATTTCAATATCATAAAGAAACGCATTCCCATGTTCAGCAAAGCAGAAAGTCGCAATGTACGATACGAAATAGAAGACAATTTTCTCCGCTTCTGGTTCCGTTTTTTCTATAAATATATTCGCTATATCGAGGCGGGTGCATTAGAGAAACTACAGGAAATCATCATAAGGGACTATCCTACCTTCAGTGGTCATGCTCTGGAAGAATATTTTAAGTGCAGATTTCGCGAGAAAGGCGAATTTACTGCTTTGGGAGGTTATTGGAATAGAAAGGAGAGGATGAAATCGACCTGATCGCTTTAGATGAAATTGAAAAAAAAGGCAGTTGTTGCAGAAATCAAGCGGAACAGACAGAATATCAAGATGGATGCATTGATGCTGAAAGGGGCTTCCATTCAAAAAAAAGAGCTAAATGGGTATTCTGTGGAATATCGGGGACTGAGCATGGAGGATATGTAGAGTAAGTTTACTTTCTATCGAAATGTACATCGTATGGTATTAGTGGATAAAGTGTACCACACAACACTTTTATCCGGATAACAACAATAAAGTCGTTTATTCAATGAAATCCAATCGGTAGAAAAAAAGAACTGACTTCACCCAAATAATTTTGTGAAGACACTCCTGAATATGCTGTGATCGCAGCCTGTCACTTTTAGACATGGGGCTACATTCCAACTTTTCATTTCCTGTAGGAAAAGTAAAATTTATGGATATCCGTCCCCTCGCTTTCTATGAGTTTTTGAACACTTGCGAGAAAATCAGTGGCAGTTAATATCTCCTTTTCATGAAAAACATATTGACATGCTCCGCATTATTTATATGTAGGAGGAATGCCCGAAGTAGTCCAAACCTATATTGACACCAAAGATTTCATCCAAGTACGCAAACCCAACACAACATCGTCTATTCCTATCAGGTTGATTTTCTAAACATGCGCCCTACGAAACAGTGCCACGCATCATAAAAATCCATATTCTTAAAAAAATAAAAGACAGCATAAGAGAGCTTACTCAAAATACTGCCTTATATTATTTATTTGCTAAATATATAGAACCAATTACTTACGTTCTAAAGTATAATACACAAACGCCCACTCTCCTTCATCATCACAAAAAATATCATCCTCCCATGCGATAAACCATTTTATGTGGAGTTAAGGACTCAATTGTAACTCTATCATTAGAAGAGGTCACAAATTGAGAATTGTTTATTATAATCTTTTCACCATTATAGTAATATATTCCATCTACATCTTTGCTAAAAACTCTTGGCTCGCTTACTCCTAAAGTTGGTGATGCTTCATATACCACTTTTACTCCAATCTATTTTTCCATCAACATAATCATAATATACTTCATGTGTTACATACCAAGTACCTTCCAATAGAGATAAATCTAGTTTTTCACTGTTTTCATCATCGCCACAAGCTATAAAATTCACACACATAATCATAGCTATCAAAAGCATTCCTATAAACTTCAATAACTTCATTTTGATTCAATTTTTTAATAAAAACATTCTTATTTATTTCTCACTGACAAAGTCAGGCCATGCCATATCGGTACGCCAATAATTATAATCTTCATCCTCATGTACTAAGACGACATAATTAAGAGCATCTTTTAAAATAGAAGCATATTGCCCCCATCACACAAAATTGTTTCCCTCAATTCCCCTGATCCATTAAATGTACAGCAGTCTATACATGTTCCCAATCCAAATCACCAACAAGATTGATTTCCATATTGACTGGAGCCTGTTTCAAATAATAACAATAGACAATATAAGTTCCTGTATGATTATAGCCAGCAATGCCAGCTACTGTCAAAAAAGGCGGATTAAGATTACTAAGCTTAATGGTTCCACTATTATAACAATTAACAATTTCGCCACAATTATATCCCACAATACCACCCGACGCAGACCATACCTCTCGTATAGAGCCTTTATTATAACTATTCCAAATTTCACTACCTTCTCCATTTCGACCAACTATTCCCCCACGCAATCATCACCGGATAATTTACCTCGATTACAACAGTTAAATATTTTAGAAGCGTCTATACATCCTGCAATACCACCAACATGGCTTCCCGATATTAGTTCCACTTCATTAGAGCAATTATAAATGCGGCTTGACTTTTTGCATATCCAACAATGCCACCAATCTTTTTTCTTTACCAATAATTGTGGATTGCGAAACAGATACTCCTTTAATAGTGCTTCCATCAATATAGCCAAATAATCCAACATTCTTGTCTTGAGAAATATTTAGTCAATAATCATCTTTCCATTGCCATCCCAATTAGCAGAAAAAGCCCTTCCTTCCTGCCCTATTGGAGTATAAACCAAATTATTAAAATTCAAATTGGCTAACAGTTTGAAATAACAACCTTTATAAGTCTTACCACTGTTCACATCTTGTGCCAGTTTAGCCATTTGGCTACATTGTGTAATTAAATAAGGGTTGTCTTCCGTTCCTTTCCCTTCAGCATAAGCCATAGTAGCAATATCACCATTCCAAATATCATCATTTGCATTGCTCCCATTTTGAGCAATTACCACTTCAGCCGTTAAGTTTTTATTTTTAAGAGAAAGTATTACTGTACGTTTCTGAAAACTAATGTTGGGATCTATACCAACAATTATTCTCTTATTGTTCTTATCATACGTCACAATATTACTGACAGATGCCCAAGTCTCTGACAAAGAAGTTTCAGGAATCCTGTTCACTTGAACATCAATATTGACAAGACCACCCTGGCTACCAATCCTGTACTCTTTCTGATTTACAACCAGTACATTTGATTGCATTTGTTTAATCGTTACTATTTCTGAAACTCCACTAGATATTCCATTAAAAACGATTGTCCCTTCCCGATTATAACCAGTCGCATTCTCTTTTATGGAAAAACTTAGAATTTCTTTTCTTAACGCTCTAGATTGATTGGCAACAATCCAATCTGATGCAATTTCTGAGACTGAATAACTATACTCAATATTAGTCTGTAAAACAATGTCAAGAGTACCGCCGTCTGCACTAATTGAATATTCATTTTCCGACAACAATATAGCATCTTTCTGTACCTGCCGGATACACAACGTATCACTGACATTACTATTCTTCTTATCCAGAAATACAATTTCCGCCTCACGTCCGTCATAAGTTTCATTCGGACTTACAGTATAATATAAGGTATGACTAGAAACAGAACGCGCATTGGCAACCGTTATCCAATCTACATCAGGCATCTTCACTTCAAATTCACAGTTGCTCTTTATCTCCACAGCAACAATTTCCCCTCTATCGCTTACACACACATCGCTTTCTGTAAGAAGGATGATGCCACCTCCAGTCTGATAAACATTAATAACTTCAGTCACAGCACCACCGTGTATCATAATTTTTCCTTCTCTCTTTTTCATATTCCTCACTTGCTGCAATTTCAAAAGAAAGGATAGAACTGCTCAATCCTCGCCCTGCATCCTTCTGGCTAATCCAACCTTTATACTCATCAGGAATCACCACCTCATAAGAGATATTCGATTTCACTTCCACATGAATAGTACCGCCCTCTTGACCGACCTCAAATCTGTCGGTAGTAAGGGTCAAGGCATCTTTCTGCTTTTGAGTGACCACTACAGTCTTCATCAACTCTCCGACTTGAATAGTCAGCACCACATTCCTGTCATCATAACCTGCATTAGCCTCCACATATACCTGTACCGAAATATCACCAGCCTGTCCGCTTTGTCTGCGATACAGTACACCAACGACTACCATTTACGGTATTCGCGACATAAATAGTCCAATCTTTTATTCGTAGAAAATGAAGAGACTTATTGCCTCCATCAGAACCAAAGTTCATAGCATCCTCAAAATAAATTTCACTACCTGCTCCTGGAAGAATTTCAGGAGCCACTTCACCTTCGGAACATGCTGTTAGAATACATGTCACCAATACAGCCAAACACACATAAAAATGTTTCATAGCATTACTTCTGTCTTCCAGGTTCCGAGAAGACCTCTAATTATAAACGGAAAACGTGGAACCACACGTACCATCATCCGTTCGGAGGCCCTAGGAAAACCTTGAACTCAGATAAATGGACAGTAGTCCCACGCTGGAATCAGCGTAGGAAACATACTGCGCCATTCTTGAGTTCACTTGAAAATTTCCTAGGTTTCCCGGAACAAGAATCAGCACTTACGTTTCTTACAATTTCTTTTCTAATAAATATAGAGTACAAACTCTTTTGTATTCACTTTGTGACAAAAGTATAAAAAATAAGCATGAGACAAAAAATATTTAGACTTAGTTTTTTAATATATTTTCATTAAAGATAAAAGTGACAGGATAGGCTTGGTCAAACCTAAATTATAAATCATGCATTGTTGGATGCCATGTACTTTATGGAAACATTAGACAAATAGACACGAGACAATATGCATTAGCACGAACCAATGTGTTTCCCTATTGAAACAACCTGTTTCAATTGTACAAACACTTCGTTTCATGCTGTCGAACAACCTGTTTCAACCGCATGAAACACGTCACACGAACGTACATGATAGCAAACGGAAAAGGACGTATTTGTATAGGGAAACAGATATAAATGATACGTTTTAAGCCAAAGCTGAGAATGTGCTCTCACCCTTTGAGCATTTCTCACCCCCCATCTCTCACACCCTAAAACGCCTGTGCATCGTTGTTTAGGAATAAGGGTGAGAGCAGTGAGAGATAAAAATCAATTTTACGATTACTCAAACCGTATAGACCGTGCCGGATGAATGCGTGTTATCAAATAAGACGGTCCGATAAGCATCAGCACCGATACCAACAAGGTACAAACATTCAGCAACAAATAAATCCAAATATTAAATTCAATAGGAACTCGATTTACATAATAAGTGGCACGGTCTAGCTTGAAAATATGGAATTGGGATTGCAACAGGCAAAACGATACTCCTATGATATTCCCCATAACATTCCTTTTCCGATTAGAAAAACAGAAAAACTGAGAAATACCTTACGGATAGCAAGGTTGTCTGCTCCCAATGCCTTCAGGATGCCTATCATATTAGTACGCTCTAATATAATAATGAGTAAGCCCGAAATCATCGTGAAACCTGCTACTCCGGTCATCAGTATCAGTATAACCCACACATTCATACCCAACAAATCGAGCCACGCGAATATCTGCGGATTGGCCTCTTCCACCGTCTGAGTGTAATAGGTTCCGCCATATTCATCCACTTGTGTATCCACCCGTTCACGAATCTCCTCTTTTACGCTGTTCATTGAACCTAAATCGGCCACTTCCAACCCCAGTCCGCTCACTTGCTCCGGTTTCCAGTTATTCAAACGGTTCACCGTATAGAGGTCGGTTATCAGGAACAAATCATCGTATGCAGAAAAATTGGTCTGGTAAATTCCGGCAACGGAAAGACGACGTGCGCGCACGTTCTCTCCTTCTATATAATAGGTATATAGTTTATCGTCCATCTTCAAGTGAAGCTTGTCGGCAATGCTACGCGATACCAATACCTTATTGGTGGAAGCCGTGTCGGAGAAAACCGGAATTTCACCCTCCAGCAAATGCTGTTTCAAAAAGTCCCAATCGTAGTCACCGGCAACTCCCTTCAGCACCATCCCCTGAAAGCTGTCGTCGGTCATAATCATACCGGGCTTGGTAGAATAACGCTGTACATGCTTTACCCCTTTTGTAGCATAAAGCACATTCAGCAAGCTGTCATTGACTACAATAGGAATGGTCTCGAAAGATTTCCGGGCATCAAAGTTAGTAATCATAATATCAGAACCCAAACCTATCACTTTATCGCGCACTTCATGTTTGAAACCGATTACAACGGCTACAGACACAATCATCACGGCCAGCCCGATGGCTATGCCCAACATGGCAATGCGGACAGCAGGTTTAGACACCTCTTTTCCACCCTCATTGCTACGATACACTCGCTTGGCAATAAAGAGTTTCCAGTTCATATTACTCTTCTACTCTTCCAGGATAAGCCTCTAATGCCTTTCGCAAGACAAAAAGTGCACGAACCAAATCTTCTTTCTTCAGCACATATGCGATACGCACTTCATTGCGCCCTGCTCCCGGAGTAGTATAGAATCCGGCAGCAGGAGCCATCATTACTGTCTCGCCTTCGTAATTGAGCTCGGACAAACACCATGCGCAAAAACTTTTCACTATCGTCTACCGGTAGCTTGGCTACAGTGTAGAAAGCTCCCATGGGAATGGGTGAATAAACACCGGGGATGCGGTTTAGTCCGTCAATCAGGCATTTACGGCGCTCCACATATTCATCATAAGTTTCGCGTGCGTATTCTTCCGGCTCATCCAAAGAAGCTTCAGCAGCAATCTGACCAATCAAGGGAGGACTTAAACGCGCCTGACAAAATTTCATTACGGCTCCGCGCACTTCAGGATTCTTTGTTATGAGCGCCCCGATGCGGATGCCACACTCGGAATAACGCTTGGACACAGAATCTATCAGCACGACGTTCTGCTCGATACCTTCCAAATGACAAGCAGATATATAAGGTGAACCGGTATAAATAAACTCACGGTATACCTCATCAGAAAACAGATAAAGATCATACTTCTTCACCATATCACGAATCTGATTCATTTCACGACGCGTGTACAAATAACCGGTAGGATTATTTGGATTACATATCAGGATAGCCTTGGTACGCTCGTTTATCAATTCTTCGAACTTCTCCACCTTGGGTAGTGAAAAACCTTCCTCAATGGTGGTAGTCACTGTGCGAATTACAGCACCGGCAGAAATGGCAAACGCCATATAGTTGGCATAAGCCGGTTCGGGTACTATAATTTCATCTCCCGGATTAAGGCAACTCATAAAGGCAAAAAGCACGGCCTCCGATCCTCCCGTAGTGATGATGATATCATCGGCATTAAGATTGATATCGTATTTTTTGTAATACCCCACCAGTTTCTCACGATAACTGCGGTATCCCTGACTGGGGCTGTATTCCAAGACAGTACGGTCTATATTGCGAATCGCATCAAGGGCCGCTCGCGGAGTAGGCAGGTCAGGCTGACCGATATTCAAGTGATATACATGAATTCCTCTCTGTTTGGCAGCATCTGCCAGCGGTGCCAATTTACGAATCGGCGAAGCAGGCATTTCAGTTCCTCTGACGGATATTGTTGGCATAATGTTATAAAATTATTTAATCTGAATGCAAAGATAGAGTTTAGCTTCCAACCACGCAAACAAAAGGTTGGTTAATATTTTAAAGAGATGTTTTTATGATTTAAATAAATAGCCGTATTTTTTTCAACTCCACCACATTAATTACAAAGAAAAGAATATCTTTGCACAAATCAATCTAAAAACTCAAAAGACACGTATGAAAAATACACATTCTTCTTCCAAACGTTTGGAATCATTAGATGCGCTCCGCGGATTCGACCTCTTTTTTCTTGTTGCATTAGGCCCTTCATGCACTCATTGGCACGGACAGCCAATGTGGAGTGGCTCAATGAGTCTATGTGGGTATTCAGTCATGTCTCTTGGGAAGGGTTTTCTCCATGGGATTTGATTATGCCGCTTTTCCTCTTTATGTCGGGCATTTCGATGCCGTTTTCTTTTGTCGCGCTATAAATCCATATCCGACAAGCGACCTTTATTGCGACGGTTGGCAAAACGTATATTGCTGCTGTGGATATTCGGTATGATGTGCCAAGGCAATCTGCTGGCACTTGACCCCTAACACGATTTATCTTTATTCGAATACTTTACAAGCCATTGCTACCGGTTATCTTATTACGGCATTGCTTTTTCCTTTTCACAAGCCGCAGAACACAAATTATCACTGCGGTGGTGTTACTGCTGGTATATTGGACAGCCATGCAGTTCATTACGGTAGACGGATATGGAGGCGGGAATTACACCCCGCAAGGCAATCTGGCCGAATGGATAGACAACACGGTGCTGGGACGGTTTCGTGACACGGCACAAGTGATAGACGGAAAAGTGGTCGTTGCCGATTGGTATCACTATACATGGATATTGAGCAGTCTCAATTTCGGTGTGACTGTCCTTACCGGATTATTTGCCGGCTATATTGCCAAAGATAAAATAGAAGAAAAGAAAAAATTGAAACTCTACTTCGGTACAGGGATCACTATGGTCATTGCAGGTTGGTTGTGGAATTTCCAAATGCCGGTTATCAAAACTATTTGGACAAGCTCAATGGTATTGGTCAGTAGCGGCTACTGTTTTCTGCTCATGGGACTTTTCTATTATTGGATTGATTACAAAGGACACCGTTCGGGCATCACATGGCTGAAAGTGTACGGCATGAACTCTATTGTTGCCTATATGCTGGCTAATGTAGTCAACTTCAGATGTATCGGCGAGTCTTTGTTTTATGGATTGGAACAATATATGGGAAGCTATTATTCGTTCCTGATGACGCTGTGGAATATCGGTGCAGTTTATGTCATTATATGGTTTATGTATAAGCGGGGAATTTTTCTGAAGGTTTAAAAGGAGACATATTTATCTGCTTTCTTAATGAAATCAGACCATCAGACATTTTCTTTGGGAGAACAAATGTTTTTCCCAAAGAAAATGAAGAACCGGTTCGTACCTTATTCAGTCTGTGCGATATCGTCTTTTACTATTTTATCCATTTCTTTCAGGCATTTTTTTCTTTCTTCCTTGTCATAAGGTACGTCACTCTTTTTCATCATAAGGATTTTCTGCTTTATCCGTCATCTCTTCACTCCAGTCTTCAAACATATTTGTGGCCGGTTGGCCCCGACAATGTCACATTCTCTTCTACAATGGGAACATTTCTTTCAAATACTGTTGCCATAGTCTAATCTATTTATTATTTACCATACTACAAGTGAAAAGAAAATGGTTTAAGGATTTAATTATTTAACATATTGCTAAGAAGGTTTTTATACAGCAAATTAATTAAAGAGATGTTATCTTTAAGCGCTTTTTTAGGGTTATTAAAAAAAACACGTATGTTTGTTCCTATAAAACAAAGCAAAATATCAAATGAATCTATACCTGATAACATTTTCAATCCGGCCTAAACAAAATGGAATCTGTATACGATTGCCATAAAAAAGATTTATTTGTGGAAATCGAAAATATTTCACACCCCTCCATCTGATACATTATAAAAAAGAGGTAGAAACGATTCCGGAAGACGCATACAAAATGGCTTTTATAGCCTCTGGAGGGGTGGAAAAACAGTTACCCAACACTTTGACCTGCTTCCTTACCCCATTACGTTGCTTACAGACGGACTGCAAAACTCATTGGCAGCTTCGCTCTCGAAATAGCGACTTGGATGCGTAACAAAGGAATGAAAGCACGTATTATTCACGGTAGCCCGATGCACATGGTTAAGCAGATATTATCCCATCATCAGGCTTTTGCTGCCAAACGTGAAATAAAAGGAAAAAGAATCGGCGTTATCGGATACCCTTCATCATGGCTTGTTGCCAGCAATGTGGATTATTTATTGGCAAAACGACGTTGGGGATTGAGTATATCGATATCGATGGAAGAAATATATTGTTTATATTATCAAATTACCGATGATATCGGCTATAAGGCATCTGTATTGGTCAAACAAGCAGTAGCCTGCCGTGAAGCAACTCCCGAAGATTTTCTAAAAGCAATGAGGCTTTACAAAGCCGTCAGAATCATTGTGAGAAGAAGCATCTCGATGCAGTCACTCTCTCCTGTTTTTCATTGATAGAGAAATTGGGAACCACCGGCTGTCTGGCACTCTCTTTATTGAACGACGAGGGATTCCTGCCGGTTGTGAAGGTGATTTGCAATCCATCTTTACCATGCTCATCGCCAAAGTGCTGACCAATCAAACCGGTTTTATGGCAAACCCGTCATTTATCAATGAAGAACAAAACGAACTGGTTGTGGCACACTGTACTATCGCTACCAAAATGACCGACAGGTTTATTATCCGCAACCATTTTGAGAGTGAAACAGGCGTGGCCATTCAGAATCCTGCATGAAGGGGAAATCACTGTACTGAAATGCGGAGGAGAATGTTTGGATGAATATTTTGTATCACGCGGACAATTAACGGAGAATACCAACTACATCAATGCCTGCCGCACACAAATACGCATCCGTCTGGGGAAAACCTGTTGATTATTTCACACGTAATCCATTAGGCAACCACCACATTGTTTTGATGGGTGACCACGAGCAAGTGATACACGAATTCATGCAATTAAACAGTTGTAAACAAATAGAATAAAAAATGAAAGTAACAGAGCCGATTAGTATCGGCACCAATAATGAAGGAAAAAAGATATTTATAAAACGACCTTGTAAAAAGTTTGCCGACATTGCTGCCTATCAGGAAGCCTTTGCCGCGGAAGCTACGCAAGGAATGGGTTGGGCTCACCCCAACTTATTATTAAATTATATTAGTCTGCAAAAGGATGAGCAAGGGTGGTACATCACTTTTGAATACACACCGGTCGTCCCCCTCAACAGAGCATTGTTAGATGGTGTGTTACAAATTAATACAGTGACTGAGTTCAAGCAAATCATGAATCAACTGATGGATGCCGTTGCTTATCTTCACTCTCGGAATATCTGCCATCTTGATCTCCGCCCAGGAATATTTTTATTACTAAAGGGACGCATGATGTGCTTTTGGCAAATCCAGCCAATATATACGTATCATATACTCCTTCTTTTTTTTTTATCTTTAAAGAAAAATATGCAGCACCGGAACTCTTTAAAGAAAACACCGTTCCTACACTCGCGTGTGATATTTATTCGCTTGGCAAGGTCATGGAGTACCTTTACAGTTACTCCCATCTGAGCCCCGGTATCCGGTACGTCATTTTAAAGCCACCCACCCCGAACCCGCCAAACGATATGCCAATGTAGAGGAAATGAAGAAAGCCTTTGGCGCTTCCCGTTACATTGACCGGTCGGTGCAGGTTATAAAGGGAATTGCTGCCGTTACCGTCATTCTGCTTGCTTACTATGGATTACGGGAAGAACCGGCCGACAAGGAAACATTACAATTTATAGAGGAGGTAAAACACATCAACCGTCAGACATTGGAAACAACCGACAACAGAAACAGAAGCTACAGCATCCCACTTCCTTCAGATTCCATACGCCCGCTCCCCACCGACACGTTGGAATTCAATCCCGAAGAACATCGCAAACTGGCAGAAAGAATATTCAAAAAAGAGTTTCGGCGGAGAGCTGAGAATATCATATCCGCTATGTACACCTCAGAAAATGAATATCAGTGAAAAAGCATTTCAGGAACAAAGCCTTGACGGTTTCAGCCGGTTAAATAAGATACAAAAGAGTTAAGCGAACAATTTAACATGAACCCTATCCTCACTACTGCCCTCTCCTCTGAAATTATTTCGGAATTGACAACCGAAAGTATGAAGAAATTAAAAGCAAATGGAGGACGAAGACTAAATAAAATAGTATCTTTGTGTCCTATTTTAATTTTTAATAAAACATTAAACTCTTATGATGCATACATGGTTTGAATGCAAGATACGTTACGAAAAAGTCATGGAAAATGGCATGAACAAAAAAGTAACAGAGCCTTATTTAGTTGATGCGCTGAGCTTTACCGAAGCAGAGGCACGCATCATCGAAGAAATAACACCGTTTATCAGCGGTGAGTTTACAGTGTCGGACATCAAGCGTGCCAACTATAGCGAACTATTCTTCTGCGAAGAAGATGCTGCCGACCGCTGGTTTAAATGTAAGCTGTTCTTCATCACGCTGGACGAGAAAAGCGGAGCCGAAAAAAAACGTCTACACAGGTACTTGTTCAGGCTGCTGATTTGCGTGACGCAGTGAAGAAGCTGGACGAAGGCATGAAAGGAACCATGGCCGATTACGTTATCGCATCCGTTGCCGAAACAGCCCTCATGGATGTTTATCCTTATGACGGAGAGCCAAACGTCAAACCGGAGTTTCCCGACGCAGGAAAAACCGAATAAAGATTATTCAGACAGACCAAATTATAGATTATATATGAGCATTCAAGCAAATTTAAAAAGTTCTGGCCGACCTCCCATCCGGTGTCCGCCTGGTAGCCGTATCCAAGTTTCATCCCAATGAGGCGATTGAAGAAGCATACACTGCCGGACAACGTATCTTCGGGAGAGCAAAGTGCAGGAAATGACTCAGAAATATGAAACGCTGCCCAAAAGATATTGAATGGCATTTCATCGGCCACCTGCAAACAAATAAAATCAAGTATATGGCTCCATACGTAGCCATGATACACGGCATTGATTCTTATAAATTGTTGGTTGAAGTCAACAAGCAAGCCAAAAAGTGCAGCCGTGTCATTCCATGCCTGCTACAAATCCATATCGCCGAAGAAGAGACCAAGTTCGGTTTCAGCTTTGATGAATGTAGGAAATGCTCCAAAAAGGAGATTGGAAAGAACTGCATCATATCCAAATCAGCGGCGTCATGGGTATGGCAACCAATATCGATGACACAGAACAAATTAAGAAAGAATTTTGTTCCTTAAATACATTCTTCAAAGAAATAAAGCGAACCTATTTTACTGATACAGAGAGTTTCAAGGAAATATCAATGGGTATGTCGTACGACTATCCCATCGCTATCCGAGGAAGGAAGCACGATGGTCAGAGTAGGCAGCAAAATCTTTGGAGAGCGAAACTATTAAAACTACTATTTTATGACTCAATTAAAGACCTCTTTTGCCGGATTGTCTTTACGCAATCCTGTTATTATCAGCAGTTCCAGTCTGACTAACAGTGCTGAAAAAACAAAAGTTAGAATTGGCCGGTGCCGGAGCCATCGTGTTGAAATCTGTTTTGAAGAACAAATCATGATGCAGGCTCATCACATGGCTACTTATGATTCTCCCGAAGCAGGAGATTACCTGAGTACCTATGTTCGTTCGCATGCCATCAAAGAATATATTGACCTGATTCAAGAGACCAAACGCCTCTGTACCATTCCCATCATTGCCAGTATCAACTGTTTCAGCAGCTCGGAATGGACAGACTTCGCACGTACCATGCAAGATGCCGGTGCCGATGCTCTGGAATTGAATATTCTCTCGCTGCAAACCGAAAAGGAATATCAATACGGGGCGTTCGAGCAACGACACATCGATATCCTGAGTAGTGTAAAAAACATGTATCCATTCCTGTCATCATCAAACTGGGAACTAACCTTACCAACCCCATTGCGCTAATCAACCAACTTTATGCCAATGGAGCTGCAGCAGTAGTGTTATTCAATCGTTTCTACCAGCCCGACATCAATATCGAAACCAAGAGTTATTCTTCGGGGAAGTGTTCAGCCATCCTTCGGACCTGGCAAACGGTTTTGCGCTGGACAGCTATTGCTTCAGCACAAGTACCACAAATTGATTATGCCATTTCGGGTGGTGTACACGATGGCAAAGCGATGGTAAAAAAGCAATTCTGGCAGGTGCTTCGGCTGTAGAAGTATGTAGTGTTATCTATCAGAAAGGCGAAAATTTCATAGAATCCATGACCGAAGAATTAAGTGAATGGATGAAAAAACAGGATATAACACCATCAGCGAATTCAAAAGTGAAATGAATGCTTTGTCTACCGGTGAAAGTAATCCTTTCGAACGTACTCAGTTTATGAAGTATTTCAGTAGCAAAGAATAACAAAATCTCTTTGTATAAAGGGGTGTGTCAGAACGTGGATAATGCTGTCGTTTGGTTCGTAGGGACGAGGCCACGCTCATGAAAACAGTTTGCTTTTTGTGTCTTTGAGCAGGTAAACCCTGCCCCTACAGCTGACAATTGGATAGCCCGGTTTAGTTTTGACACACCCTCTTTTTTCCTTTCCTCTGTTTTACTAAAATTGCTTCCCTTTTAGTTTGTATCCTTATAATAAAAGCTTATATTTGCACATTTGATTAAATAATGTGCAAATATAAACCAACGAAAAGAACATTATGGAGCAGAGTTTATTGCCTTCCTGGAAGACAGCATACAGAAAAACTGGGATTTAGATGCCCTCACCGACTATAAAGGAGCCACATTGCAATATAAAGATGTTGCCCGCAAAATAGAGAAACTACATATTATTTTTGAACTGAGCGGCATCAAGAAAGGTGATAAAATAGCCGTCTGCGGTCGCAACAGTTCGCATTGGGGCGTTACTTTCCTGGCCACCATCACATACGGAGCCGTCATCGTTCTATCCTTCACGAATTCAAGGCCGACAATATTCATAACATCGTCAATCATTCCGAAGCACGCCTCTTATTAGTAGGCGATATGGTATGGGAGAATCTGAATGAGAATGCAATGCCTCTGCTTGAAGGCGTATTGCTGATGAATGATTTTACTCTATTGGTATCTCGCAGCGAACGGCTCGACTATGCCCGCGATCATCTGAATGAACTGTTCGGAAAAGTTTCCTCGCAATTTCAGACGCGAACACGTAAGTTACCGTCGCGATAAACCCGAAGAGTTGGCAGTCATCAATTATACTTCCGGAACTACCAGCTATTCTAAGGGAGTCATGATTCCCTATCGCGCCCTCTGGTCGAACACCCAGTTTGCTTTTGATGTACTGACCATGAAGCCCGGTGACAAACTGGTATCTATGCTTCCAATGGCGCATATGTATGGATTGGCATTCGAGTTCCTGTATGAATTCTGTGTCGGTTGCCATATCTATTTCCTCACCCGCATGCCCAGTCCGAAAATTATCTTTCAGGCATTTGCTGATATCAAGCCCAACCTCGTGGTGGCTGTTCCTTTGATTATTGAAAAGATTATTAAGAAGAACGTGCTCCCCAAACTGGAAAAGCCCGGCCATGAAAATACTGTTGAAAGTTCCTATTATCAATGATAAGATTAAGGCTACCGTACGCGAACAGATGATACAGGCATTTGGCGGCAATTTCTATCAAATCATTGTAGGCGGAGCAGCTTTCAATCAGGAAATAGAACAATTCTTAAAGAGCATTGATTTTCCCTATACCGTCGGTTATGGAATGACCGAATGTGCCCCTATCATCTGTTATGAAGATTGGAAACGCTTTTAAAACCGGTTCTTGCGGCAAAGCTGCTCCACGTATGGAAGTGAAAATAGTAAGTCCTGACCCTGAAAATATTGTAGGAGAAATTATCTGCAAGGGACCGAACGTAATGCTGGGATATTATAAAACCCCGAAGCCACCGCCGAAGTCATAGACAAGGAGGGCTGGTTGCACACCGGTGACTTAGGTATTATGGACGCAGAGGGTAATATCACCATCAAAGGACGCAGCAAGAACATGCTACTCGGTGCCTCAGGTCAGAATATTTACCCCGAAGAAATAGAAGATAAGCTCAACAATATGCCGTTCGTAGCCGAAAGTATTATTATTCAGCAAACAGATGGTAAACTGGCAGCTTTAATATATCCTGATTTTGATGATGCTTTTGCGCATGGAATGAATAATGATGCCATTACACAAGCCATGGAAGAGAACCGGATAGCACTCAATGCCGAACTTCCCGCCTATTCTCAAATCACCCCGCGTAAAGATTTACCCTGAAGAGTTTGAAAAAACGCCCAAGAAGAGCATTAAACGTTTTCTTTATCAAGAAGTGAAATAAAGACAGAACATACATTTCATCGTCCCATGGCCGTAAGGAGCTCTCCTCACAATCCATGGGACGATAATATTTGGTACATTTACACATTATATCAATAGACGCATTCGTTTTTTTGATTAAATTTGTGCGCAAATAACCAAACAATATGAAAATAAAAAAACGTATCGCAGCAATTATCTTATTAGGATGTTGCGCAGGGCTCACAACTCCTGCCATTGCTCAAAAAGAACAAACTTAAAAAGGGCCTAACATTTCCCTTAATATTTCCGCCAAAAAGACAGTATAAAACGACCTATCTGAATTTAGGTTTGCTCACTAATATCTATCGCCTGCAAGGTGTGGGCATCAATACCATATCCAGTGTGGTGCAAAGTGACATGACAGGATTTCAAGTCTCCGGCCTGGCAAGCATCACCGGTCGTCATGCATCGGGTATACAGCTCGGCGGTATTGCCAATGTAGCAGGTGCAAATGCCAATGGAGTCATGCTCAGCGGTTTGATGAACGTGGCAGGAAACCGTGCAAACGGCATACAGATTTCAGGATTGGGGAATATAGCCGGAAATACTTCACGCGGTGTAACCATCGGTGGATTAATGAATCTTGCCGATGATCAGGCACAAGGTTTACAAATAGCCGGACTTGCCAACATTGCCGGAAAGCCGCAAAGCGGTATAGCCATTGGCGGTTTGATGAACGTATCGGCCGAGAAAACGGACGGAGCACAGATTTCGAGTATACTGAATATCAGCGGAGGAACAGCAAGAGGAGCACAAATAGCAGCAATAGGCAATGTGGGTATCAATGTCAATGGTATGCAACTTTCTGCCATCAGTAATATTGCCGCTGCAAAAATAAAAAGGACTGCAACTCTGCGGAGCCGTGAATATTGCTGTTGAAACAAAGAATGCATTGCAAGTATCGGGTATTACCAATGTATGTCAGGGCAAACTGAGCGGGATACAATTTGCTCCCCGGCAACTATGCCGGTGAAGTAAGTGGTGCCCAAATCGGCCTGCTCAATCTTTGCGGCGGTCATGTGAAAGGTGTACAGATTGGCATTATCAATCACAGCAAAGATACTACCGCACATAAAATCGGATTAGTGAACATCAACCCCAAAACCCGCATCCAGCTGATGTTGTTCGGTGGTAACACCAGTAAAATGAATGCCGCCGTCCGCTTCAAGAACCGCACCACTTATACCCTGCTTGGTATCGGTACACACTACCTTGACCTGAACGATAAGTTCTCGGGATGTGTATTCTACCGTGCCGGACTTCACTACCCCATCGCCGGAAATTTGGAAATCAGTGGTGACCTTGGTTACTTCCACATAGAAAACTTTGAAAATGAAGATGCCGAAACTCCCGAACGTATGTATTCTTTGCAGGCACGTGTCAACTTAGAGTACAAGATAAGACCCAAGTTCAGCATATTTGCTTCGGGCGGATACGGTATGACACGATATTACGACAAGAATAAGTTCTATGAGAAGAAGCCTATCATTGAAATAGGCGTCGTTCTATTCTAACAGAGTACTATAAATGTCCGGAGACATCCGGCTTGCATCTAAATCTAACGAAATGAAAATCCAACAAATTGCATTAGTCTGTCTTTTGGCTTTAAGCAATGGCATCGGGGCGGCACAAGTACTTCACCACCCCGACTCCATTTATACTTTCACCGACCCTCACATGCAGAAAAAGTATCCGTGGCGTGCTGCTGCCGAAACAGTCGGCATGAATGTGGGAGTATGGGCATTCGACCGGTATGTGATGAACGAAGATTTTGCGAAAATCAGTATCAACAGTATCCGTCGTAATATCAAACACGGCTTTGTGTGGGACAATGACCAATTCTCTACCAATCTGTTTGCACACCCTTATCACGGTAATCTCTACTTCAACGCTGCCCGCAGCAACGGATTGAACTTTTGGGAATCGGCGCCATACGCTTTTGCCGGAAGTCTGATGTGGGAAGTTGCAGCCGAAGTAGAACCACCCGCCATCAATGACCTGATAGCAACCACCATTGGGGGTATTGCACTTGGCGAAATGACACACCGCCTGTCTTCATTGGTGCTGGATGACTCTTAAGCGGGTTCGGGCGATTTACCCGTGAATTTTTGGGAACTCTGATCTGTCCCATGCGTGGCATCAACCGCATGATAACCGGTGACATGTGAAAGTGAAACGCTCATTACAAATATCATGATTACGAACGCATCCCTATCCAATTTTCTATCAGCCGGTGACCGCTACCTGGCAGATAACAATTACCTTTTTCGCGAGAGCACAATCCTTATTTGGAATTTCGAGCAGTCTACGGCAACCCTTTCGATAAAATAAATGATGCCCTTATGATTATTTCACCGTTACAGCCACACTGGCCATTTCTCCCCAACCAACCGCTTATCAGCAAAATTAATCTTTTGGAAAATTATGGGGAGTTCCGTTGAAAACCAGTACCGGCATGGAAATGATGTTTGGCGTCTTCCAGCATTTCAATTATTTCTGATTCAGAAGAAATCATTAACGGTTCGGGGCGCATTCCGTATAGAAATATCGGAAGCTGCCAGTGTGGGCCCCTGGCATCATCTATAAATTCCCACGCATGAACAGTCTCGTCAATTTGGAACAAAGTGTATTTCTGAGTGCATCCTGCTGGGTGGCAGCCTGACCGACTATTATAACGTTATCGACCGTAATTACAATATGGGTAGCGGTTATAGCGTAAAAAACAAAACCCTTCTGGACTTCGACGCTACGGACAAGCCCACTCAACCCGCATCTCTACCCGCCAAATCTTCACCTGGAAAGGATACGAGCACAAAGACCTCGAAAATACCAATCCGCCTCATCTGAACGCACAGGAGACAAAAGGAAACGTGATGCTGGCTGTAGTCAATCCACTTATCGAACTGAACTTAAGCCGCCACTTTAAAGCAAACATGGAAATCTCTTATTTCTACCGACATACACACCACACGCATCACAAAGATGTACAATACAAAAACCTCTGAAACGCGTGTAGGACTATTATACCAATTCTAAAGCAGTTAAAGCAATGACGAACGGACACGATCTAGTGTTTCGCGTCATTTGCAACAAAGAAGCAATGTATACTAAATTCCGGAGCTCTTTTTTAAAATCTCAGGATGCAGACGAAGCAATTTATTATACTGTTCATGAGCCGGCTCAAATCGAAGTGCATCAGCTTTAATTCATGATTCTATCAATGAATGCTCTATGAATTTGCGATAAAGCTGTTCGATATCATCATATTTAGCGTGCCCCCATCTGAGCCTTGGGAAGCCCCCACACCACAGAAGGTTCCCAAAGTCTCTACCATCAGACGTGTAGTTCTGCTTAAAATAACTTTCAATACAAATAACTATTCCGTTTTCATAGCCGAGATATGTTCTGGTCAGGTCTTTATCATATTTATAGTAAACTGTCTGAGCAATCCTTTTTCAATAAACAACATAGCTCTGCACACTTCTCCCAAGTCTTCAACACAATTTCCTTTGTATTTGGTACTTCTACACCACAATCTCAGCCAATGCATGTACACCTCCTCACTCAACGGGCAAGGCTACTAACTTCGGCTATTTACGGGCTATTTCTATATTTGGTTGGTCATGTGTCTTCTTTACGGATTTTGTGCAAATTACAAAAAAAGTTGGATGAAAAAATGATAAAGCTTAAAAATTAGTCGGCTTTGTTCTACAAATAGTTTTTTTATATACTTTTTGAAACAAAATAGTAATTGACCCTTTTTATGCAACTATCAGACAGTTTTTGTCATATTGAGTCAGACAGTGGCACAAAGCCTCATCGTCCAATCCGATCGGACCAACGATTCAGTCAAATCAGAAAGAAATCAGGGTTTTAAAACAAGATGTTTAATAGGAAAAAACAACATAATTAAAAAAAAACTAAATGAAGAAAATACAACTATTTTTATTACAGGGCTTGTTATCATCTGTTCCCTTATATACCCTTTTTACTGCACAAACCACGACTCCATCCACTCATTATGCAGTAGAAACAGGTATTGTTGCCGGACATGGCGATTACAGTCCATTTTGGTTTACAGCCAATCGGCAGGGTTTATCCTCTGTAAAACAGAAAACGGATATCTGCGCGCCGGAATTTTCCATTCACAGGCATTGGTGGACATTTTACATGGGAAAGCCGGACTGGATTTAGCCACTGCCTATAACTATATACTTCTTCTTTCGTTGTTCAGCAAGCCTATGCCGACCTGAGTTACCGATGGCTGAATCTCAGTATCGGAAGCAAAGAACGTACACCGGAATTAAGAAACCCGAAATTGAGTACCGGAGGACTGGTAGAATCGAACAGTGCGCCCTGTACCGCAGGTACGTATCGAAAATACCTCAATACATATCTGTTCCCGGAACGAATCATTGGCTGCACATCAAAAAGGTCATCTTGCCTACGGAACTTTCACAGACAACAACTGGCAAGAAGACTGCGCTCCGGAAATCTATACACCAAGGATGTCCTTTATCATAGCAAATCTTTCTTTATGAAAATAGGGAAAAAAGAATCCTTCCCACTGGAGTTTGAGGCAGGTCTGCAAATGGCGGCCCAGTTCGGTGGAAAAAATATGTAGAAGGACAGAAAGAACCCATTATGAAAATGCCGTCAGATTTTATGGACTTTATCCGCGTATTGATTCCGATGAGCGGAAGTGACAATGCCATGGAAGGTGAGCAGATAAACAAGTATGGTAACCACGTGGGCAGTTGGAATATCGGACTTACCGGCTATGTACAGGATTGAGAATCAAAGCGTACTATGAACATTTCTTTGAGGACGAATCACAAATGTTTTTGGTTACGGTCCCTGGAAAGACGGACTACTGGGAGTAGAAGTCACCCTGCCGGAAAATCAATTCATTGATGCCCTTGTATATGAATGTGGGCAGCAAAAAAACCAGACAGGACCTATCTTCTACGAAGGTTTCCGGGAGAATTTGAACAAGTCAGTGCAAAAGATAATTATTATAACCACTATATTTATCAGGCATGGCAGCACTGGGGTATGGCTATGGGAAATCCGTTGTTTACCGGTCCCTGTCTACAATAAAGACGGTAGAATAATGTTTTGCCAACCGTATAAATGCACATCATCTGGGCATTAGCGGCACTCCCGGCAAGGAATGGGCGTATCGGCTACTGCTCACCTACTCCAGAAACTGGGGAACGTACGACAATCCGTTTGATGATGTGAAGAAGCAATTCAGCTCACTGCTGGAAGTCACCCTATTCACCCGTAAAATGGAATGGATGGAGCTTCAGCATTTCAGGAGCTATGGACAGAGGTAATTTACTAGGAAACAATTCGGGCGGTATGCTTGTCATCCGCAAAACAGGCTTAATAAAA
>VOFG01000021.1_pt1 | contig 66000 bp, 85 predicted proteins | sample 5384171 | NCBI WGS metagenome assembly VOFG01 (sample SAMN12384726, study PRJNA508395) | human gut metagenome | isolation source: healthy gut F | host: Homo sapiens
GATATTTGGTTTGACGAGAAAAACCCGATTATCCATATCCGCACCCACAACACCGACTTAAAGAAGCGGCTTGCCGCCTACGCCGGACAGCACCCCGACCAGTGCCGCCAGACCGACACAGACCCGGACACGGGCTGCATGGAGTTTGATATTGCAAAGGGGCGTTTCTCTTTCCGTCTGACCGCCCCATATAGCGAGGAACGCCGCAGGGCAGCGAGCGTGGCGGCGAAAAAAGTGCGGCGTTCATAGAAATGTTGCATATTTGTATGGAGACAGGAATTGAAAAGATCGTGTTTTGTATGGTATAATCATATTGGATGGGTTTATTCATACACCACGCCCATCACGCACAAGGAGGTGCTTTCTGTGAAACGATATTCTGTGTTAATCGCCGTTGCTGTATTTGTTTTATCATTGGCAGGCTGCACTACCGCTCCGTCGCCCGGCTCAACGGGCAAGAGCCGACCTGTTACCAACGCCGCCGATGTGCAAATCATTGGAATGATTTCTGGCGAAAAGGAATCTTCCTATCAGGTTGAAGCATTGCTACCTACCACAGATTTATCTTCTGTCGGTCAGCCGCTTGCGGACAAGCTTTCGCAGGAATGGGATGAATTCGACAGTATGACCAAAGAACAGCAGTGTACATCAAGCAAGCTATGGGGCGTTGTCGATATTCAAACCGACACATGGGATGACTGCGAAGAAGCAATCGGCTTCACCTTGTATAATCCCCTTTGAAACGCTTGACTGGCTCAATAAAACCGGATACTTTGGAATGGAGCACGTAGATTCCCAAACACCAACAGCTCACGTTCAGGCAACCGCCAACGCATCCCAGACCGCAGACAGAAAGCTCGGTGAAGTAAGTGTTATCGCTGGATACAAGGGTGGTGATGTGCGGATAACGCTGACGGAAACGGTTTCTTCAAGCACCGAACCATTTACCATAGGGAGCGTCTACACCGGGTATGCCACATACAGAGCAGGACACCGTAACGACTGGCTCCGGCATTGTCGTGTTGATTATGACCGTCAACGGAACAAACAACATCGGGTATTACGATGGGGATTATTTTGATTCCACAGCCTACTGGGTAAAAGACACTGTGTTTTACGCGCTCCGTGTATTCGGAAATGAAACCGATAAGGCGGAAATTCAAGCCACCCTTGACAAACTCCTTGCTGAAATTTAGCTGCAAGAGGTGGAGTGGGAAATTTTTCGTCACTTCGTCCCGTCAAGGGAGTTGCACTCCCTTGCGACGCTTGCGCGTCTATCCCTTGTGGACTTGCCGTCCGCAAAACAGCATAAAATGCTGTTCGCCGCCAGCAAGTTTGAAAATGAAAAACTTGAACTTGACGAAAGGAGTGTGATTGCATGAAGAAGTTGATAGCATTAGTTTTAACATTGGTCTGTGTGTTGGGTCTGGTCAGTTGCAGTAAGACAAACGAGTTGCAGCAAGGTGACAATAATATGCAATATTTCTTCTCTGCGAAGGTCATTGAAGTGGATGAAGCATACCTACTGTTGGAAGTATTTGACACGGGAAATAGCAATCTTTCTGAAGGTGCAAAGATTGAAGTATCAACGGATACAGTATCTGCCGATGGTTGTCCTGAATTTGTGATAGGCGAATATGCAAGAGTGCTCATGGCACGGAATACAGACAATAATCCCCTGGTCGATTAGAAGCATTTTCTATTTGCAAGACAGACGAAACTGGGAAGGTTACCGCAGATTAAAGCGACCAATAATAATTCGTTCAACAGCCAGAACAACCGAATACCGAACATTAGACCGTTGACCCGCGCCGTGTGCGTACAGTCAGCGGTCTTTACCCCAAATCAAGAAAGGAGCGACCACCCATGACGAAAAAAAACGCGGCAGACCATATGAGAACCGAACGCAGAAGAAAATGCTTGAACCGCAAGATGCTTGACCGCCATTGCCATTGAGAAGCGCAAGGAGCGCAACCACCGCCTTTGTTCGCGGGGCGGCTTTATGGAAAGCATCGTGCCGGAGCTTATCACCATGACGGACGAGGACGCGCAGATCTTTTTCCGACTTGCCCTGACGAGCGAGCCAGCACAGGAGTTTTTGAAAAAACGAGCCGAGGGAGCGACAAGCTAAATAATCCCTTGGCAACAAAGGGCGCACTTATATCCGCCCGTACCGTCCGGGCGGCAAAGAGAAACCTTGACGGGCGCATTACCTCAAAGCGCATTGGCGCGGCATGGTATCACGCTCTTAAAAAGTGAAACGGCAAAATCCAAGTGGCAAAACCCAGATACCTTGCCACTTTGCCACTTCGCCACTTCAACCTCAAAACCACCGCCCCATGTATGACCGCATGGGGCTTTTCTCATGGAAAGGAGAGCCTATGAACAACGACACCAGCAACCGCAGCACCACCCGCTACCGCTTCCCCTCTGACCGTAAAGGAAGCCGCGCCACCTGTAATGATAAAGAAAATCGGAAAGACCACCTACCGCGTCAAAATCCATTTCAGTGAAACGAGCAAAGAAACCATGAGCGACAAAATCAAGCGTCTGATTTTGAATGACAGCGAAAAAAGTTCTTAAACACCCTTGACAAAGCGTATCAGAAGGAGGACGCTATGAAAAAGATAAAAACACGTTGAATAATCTCACGCAAAAAGAGCCGGTTCCATCTAATGACAGCGGCAGCGCTCTTGCCGTTGGTCTAAGCCTTGGCGTCCTCTTTGGAATCGTGACGGACAACATCGGTCTTGGTGTGATGTTGGGCGTTGCCGTGGGGCTTTGCACCGGTCCGGCAATCAGCGCGCTGAAGAAAAACAAGAAAGCTGATGAGCAAGAGGACGATGATGAGAAGCAATACGAGTGTACGAAGGTCTGCCCGCAAAAGCGCTGCATTAGACCGCATTCCACGCAAATTCTACCGCCGGGGATATTTTTTCTCCCGGCTTTGCCGTATGCCCAGAGCATCTTCACCACAGGAGGCGTTCCGAATGGATCAGATAGCCATCGGCGGATATATCGCGCGTAAGCGCAAGGAGCAGAATCTGACACAGGAACAGCTGGCGCAGCAGCTCGGCGTGTCCAATAAGACTATCTCCAAATGGGAGAACGGAAAATGTATGCCTGATTACAGCATCATCCAGAAACTCTGCGAAGCGCTCCATGTGACGCTCCCGGAACTGATGGACGGCGAGGATGCAGCAGAGAACAGCATACGCGTCTACGACGATGAACAAATTCTCGATCTGCTGCGCCGCACACAGGAGCTGGAGCGTCAGAAGGGAGTCCTCTGCGGCTTGGCTCTTGTTGTCCTCGGCATCGCCAGCAGTGCCCTGTCCAAAACCACCGGCGGAACGGATGTACAGAACTTCTTCTCCGGTATCCTCATGGGTCTGTCCGTCGTGGAAATTCTTGCCGGTATCTGGCCGGAAAACGCTCCTGAAGCAGTAAAAAGCACCGTCTTCTTCGAGCCAATTATTCGGTTCAAAGAAGGCGGCGCGTTTGTTTTGTTTATTGCTTCGGCACGTCCTCCAGCCCAAGCAGCCACGCCGGGAGCGTGCGCGTCATGGCTCGTATCTCGCCGCGGCTCACGCCGTGATCGAGCATGAATTGCAGATACTGCCGCATGGCTTCCTCCCACGGAGGGTTCGCCGGATCGCCGCAGTCGGTGGACAAAATGGTATGCGACGTACCGAGCTGCCGGATCGCATCCAGATTGCGTTCAGCATTGCTGATCCATTGCCCGTTTTGCAGCGGCTGGCGGTAGCAACGTTCAAAGATGACGCCGTAATCCTCCTGAAGCGCCTTCTGCTTGGAAACGCTCAGATCCACGACCCAGTATTCCGGGTGCGTGATCACGATCTTTCGCACGCCGGCGTTGCGCGCACCATCCACCACACAGTGAATCTCCTCCGGGGAGATGTGCCCCGTCGCAAGCACGGCATCATACGCCTTGATCAGAGAAAAGATACTGAGCAGCTCCGGCAGCAGATTGCCGCGGCTGTCCGTCATGCGGATGCCACCCGTTTTTCTGCGCTTGCGATATTCGTTCTCTGCGTCTACGGTTGGCAGCCAGATGATCTTCGCGCCCATGCGCAGCGCAGTCTGCACCGCCTGCTCATTGAGTCCGCCGGCCTCCCGGTTCAAAACCAGCCCGCCGTACATATAGAACGAATTGTCGCCGTGAACCGACCGGTTGTATGCGTTGCACAGCAACGCGCGCGCGACGGTGCCGCAGTGATGCCCCTTGATGACGATGGCTCTTGCACCCGCACGGACGGCTGCGTCCGTCAGCTCCAGATCGTTATAGGTCCGGTGAATGACGTCCGGTGCGGTATGGACGTGCAGATCTATGACGCCATCCAGAATGTTTTTCTGCTCTGTGTCCATGAAAGCTCCCTCCTTCGGAAGAAAAAAGCCTGCCGTCTGCGAAAACCGCAGGCGGCAGGCTGACGCAGGATATTACTCGATGGCGATTGCGGTAGAAGAGGCGAGCTTCTTCACGTCCTCCTTCGGGACGATGACGCTCAGAACGCCGTCTTCATACTTCGCCTTGACGTCCTCCGGCTTGACATTGCCGACGTAGAAGCTGCGCGAGCAAGCGCCTGCATAGCGCTCCTGACGCAGAACACGACCCTTCTTATCCTGCTCATCCTTGTCCAGACCCTTCTGGGCGGCGATGGTCAGATAGCCGTCTTTGATGTCGAGGCTGATCTCGTCCTTCTTGAAGCCGGGCAGTTCGACTGCAAAGTGGTAAGCCTTGGCGTCGTCCGTCTCGCGGATATCGGTCTTCATCAGGTTCTTGGAGTTCTTGCCAAACAGCGGGCTGTGCGAACCAAAAAAGCCATTGTTGTCAAAAAATTCATCAAACATATTTTCACCATAGATGCTGGGTACCATAATAATTCCTCCAATATATTTTGATTTCAGAGATTTGCGTATTTATATGTGAAGCTCTGCGGCGCAACGGCTGCCGCGCCGGGCATTGCTTGCAGATTAAAGATCCTTCGTTCTGGAAATGCAGGCATAAACGATGGCGCTAATGCCTTCGAGCAGGAACACCAGTCCAACCGTTACGCCGACTGCCGCCGCGCTGACCCACGGATCCATCATGCAGATGAAACCCGCGCCCATCAGCAAAATGCCGACCGCCAAGACCCAGCCCCAGCCGCGAACACCGAGGGCGTGCAGATCGAATGCGCTGACGAACCGGGAGATGCCGGAGAACACCAGCCAGACCGTAAAGATAAACGGCAGCGACAGCAGCGTGAACCACTGGTTAAAGAGCAGGAACAGCGACATGATCACGGTCAGAACGCCGTCGAGCAGCAGCCAGCCGGAGCCGATCAGTACACCGCTTGTTCCGGCGAAAACCACGATCTCCGCGATGCCTGCCGCCAGCATGAAAATGCCGAGCATCAAACCCGCGGACAGAACCGCAACATCTTCATTGCACAAACAATAAATGCCTGCCGCAATCAGCAGGATACCAGCTACGATATTCAAGATCCGAAATGTTTTTGTACGCATGATTTCTTCCTCTTCTCTTTTGAAGCTCTTTTTCGAACTCCTCTTTGTTTTTATGCCCTTAGTTTATTCCTTTTCTGCAAAAAAAACAAGAAACCGGAAGCACAAGAAATGTGGATTTGATTGTGCGGAAAGCACAATCAGTATCACGGAAGAAAACAGCTTGACCGTCCTGCATTGACGGGCTATAATAAGGGAAAATCCCCAAAAGGAAGGCTAAACTTCATGAAAGAAAACCGAAAGCTCCTGAAGGAAGTTCTCAAAGACATCCAGCACGATATGTCGGACGAGGAAGTTCTGAACTTACTGGCAGACAGCAAAATTTCCGAAAGTCCTGCAACGGAAAAATATACGCTCGGGCAGCGCGCGGCGGACGCGATCGCAAGATTTGCGGGCAGCTGGGCATTCATCTTTGCGTTCACAGGCGTACTGATCTTGTGGATGGTCGTCAATACGATTTTAGCTTCGAACGCCTTTGACCCGTATCCGTTTATCCTTCTGAATCTGGTTCTCTCCTGCGTCGCTGCCATTCAGGCGCCGCTCATCATGATGAGCCAGAACCGGCAGGAGGAAAAGGATCGCCGCCGCGCGGAGAATGATTACAAGGTCAATCTCAAAACCGAGATTATGATTGAGACCTTTACGACAAGGTCAACGCCATTCTGGCAAAGCAGTCGGTACTGGAAAAGAAGCTACAAGAGCAGGAAGACCAGACAAAATCCTGAATTTCGAAAAAAGGACCGGCGTATCGCCCAAACGGACGGTACGCCGGTTCTTGCTATTTTTATCTCAGAAGCACTTCTGGTCGCGCGCCTTGCGGCAGGTTTCCTTGCGCTCGCAGTGGTAGCAGACCTCGGTATCTGGCGACGGCTCGCCGCGCTCGAATTTCAGGAGGTTGTCCACGGTCGTCGCGGCGATGTTGCTGAGCGCTTCCTTTGTGAGGAATGCCTGATGCGAGGTGACAATGACGTTCGGCATCGAGATCAGCCGCACCAGCGTGTCGTCTGCGACAATCTCCTCCGAGCAGTCCTCGTAGAAGAGGTCGCCCTCCTCCTCGTATACATCCAGGCACGCCGCGCCGACCTTGTGGCTTTTCAGCCCCTCGATCAGTGCCTCGGTATCCACCAGACCGCCGCGGGACGTGTTCACGAGCACGACACCGCGCTTCATCTGCGCGATGGCGTCTGCGTCGATCATGTGCCGCGTCTCGTCGGTGAGCGGACAGTGGAGCGAAATGACGTCCGCCTGCCGCAGAAGCTCCGACAGCTCCACATAGTCAAGACCGCTTTCCGGATTCGGGAATTTATCGTATGCCAGCACGCGCATCCCGAAGCCCTTGCAGATACCGGCAAAAATTCTTCCGATCTTGCCTGTGCCGATTACACCGACGGTCTTGCCGTGCAGGTCGAAGCCTGTCAGTCCGGACAGGCTGAAATTGAAGTCGCGCGTTCGGATATACGCCTTGTTCGTGTGCCGGTTGACGGTCAGCAGCAGCGCCATCGCGTGCTCCGCCACCGCATAGGGCGAGTACGCCGGGACGCGGAAGACGTGCAGCTTTCCGAAGCAGGCTTTGGTATCCACATTGTTAAAGCCCGCGCACCGCAGTGCGATGACCCGAACGCCCAGATCATAAAGCTCGTTTATGACCTTCTCATTCACCGTGTCGTTGACGAACACGCACACACCGTCAAAGCCCTTTGCCAGCTGCACGGTGTCCTCGCCGAGTCTCGTCTCAAAATACTTGATCGCAATGTCCGTTCCGGCAATATGCTCGTCAAAGCCGGGCTTGTCGTAGGGTTTCGTATCAAAAAATGCAAGTTTCATATTGCATTGTACCTCCGTGGTTTTTATGGCGCCAGTGTAGTCCTTTCTGCAAGACACGTCAAGCATCATTTTCTACAAAATAAGCGTTCCAAGCAGAAAGCGTTTTGATTTATTTTCTGCCGCACAGCGGGATTTAATCTTTGCGGAAATTATTTTTCGTAAATTTTCAAAACACGCCTCTGTTTTTCCTTTCATGCTTCGTTCAACGCCTCGGCAATCTCCTGCGCGATGCGTTGCCGATCTTCCTCTTTTCTGCGCGTGCATACGGTTCCAGCGCGGCGCCCCGCTTGTTGCTCCGCGTCGCGCGTCCATGCCTCAAACTCGTCCTTGGTCATATCCTTCCGCATCGTGCGCGCGTAGTATTTCTTGTATGCCCGCTGCTGCACCTTCCAGACTTCATTGTTCGCAACTTTGTCCTTAAAGCTGCTGGCCGCGCCGATCTCCCGGCAGGTTTTACCTGGGTCTTCCGGCGCAGGACCGGCGCAATAGGCAAAGGTCGCGCCCGGCGCCTGCAAAAACCAGCGACCACAGTTGGCGCAGCGCTTCGGCACAAATCCCTTTTGCAGTCCCTTCATAAACTCCACATAGACAAAATCCAGCAGCCGGCCAAAGTACATTTTTCGACCATCTCCGCCTCGCGCCCAGTGCCACGGATGCAGAATTGCGCGTTTACCTTCGGCGCGTCCACCTTCGAATCTGCGCCAAGGCTGACGCCGCTGACGAACGGCTCCAAGCCTTTTTTCTCAATCTGCTGGGCCAGAGAAGTTTTTCTCTGACCCTTTTTCTTTTCAAACGGCTTGCCCGCAAAAATGCCGTCCAGGAACCACGCATAGCGCTCCTGAATCAATCGGATGGCGTCCAGCTGCTCCTGCATGAGCCTCGGCAACGTGTCGTCCTGCATCGCATATTCGCGGAACGCTTCCTGCGCTTCTCCCACGAATAATTCACGCACATCCATGCTTGTAAACAGCTGAACGTCATTCCAATACAGGCGGTAAAGCGGTAAAGATGCAAATCCATTTGTCACAGCCTGAAACGCCCGCGCTGCCTGCTCTGCATCCTTTTCTGCAACGGCCTTCCGATATGGATTCAATAATTCTTGAAACGGCGCAGCGTCAAGATTCAGAATTTCCGTCAGCACAGCGCCGTAGGGCTGCATCGTCGGATGGGATTCGACCCAATAGCCGGAAGCGCCGAACTCCACCTTCGTATTGGTGCGCGGCCGATGAAAATCCAATAAATCTTTCCCTAAAACGCCCATGTGCGTGCGCCTCCTTTGTAGAGAATGTATTTTTGCTTATGTAGTGTATGTGCTTAAATGATACATTACCTATTGTGAAATGTCAATGGTTGTGCTATATCTGATTGTAGATTTGTAGAGAATGTATCTATAACAAATAAAATCGAAAGGAAGCGAAAAAATGACCAAACTGGAAACCATCAACGCAGAAGATCTGCAAAATCGGACGTATGAATCAACGCCGTTTCTCGTCGACGAACTCATTCCGAAGAGGCTTACACATCCTCGCGGGTGCGCCGAAAATCGGCAAGTCTTGGCTGGCCTTGTGGCTTTGCTTGTGCGTTGCGCAGGGACAGGCACTCTGGAATTTTGCAACAACGCAGGGAGAAGCGCTGTATCTCAGCCTTGAAGATTCGTTCCAGCGTATCCGGACGCGGCTCTTTGACCTGACGGAAGACGCGCCGCCAACGCTGCATTTTGCGATCATGGCCGACACGCTCAAACATGGACTGGAGCAGCAGATCGAGCAGTTTTTGACCGAGCATCCGGCGACCAAGCTCGTTGTCATTGATACGTTGCAGCGGGTCCGCAGTGCGGGTGGTGACAGCAATCTGTATGCGAACGATTACCAAGACGTCGGACTTTTGAAACAGCTTGCTGACCAGCATCACATCGCGATTCTCTTAATTCATCATCTGCGCAAGCTCCACGACGATGATCCGATGAACATGATCTCCGGTTCGACGGGCTTAAGCGGCGCGGCAGATTCTGCCTTTGTGCTGCAAAAAGAATGCGCGGAGCGCCAACGCCGCATCCCTGCATTGCACCGGGCGCGACATCCCGGATCGGACGTTAAAGCTGGAGCTTGACGAGGACGATCACGTCTGGAAGCTACTTGCTGACAGCAAAACTTGCAGCAGCGCTTCTAAGATTTCCGCGCTTCAGCTCGTGCATCTTTTCTCTGAATTGCTCCGTGCCGATCCTACATACCCCGGCGCACCATCGGCACTGTCCGCAAAGATCGACTCTGACGGAAGGCTTGGAATCACGCCGAAAAAAGTGACCCGTCTGGTGCTGGAAAGCGTTGAGACTCTAAGGTCACTGAAAAAGTCAGATCTACAAGTAGGTCTGGCTTTTTAGTTAAAAAATGGTAGAATAGAAGCAGAAAAGGTGGGAAAGATATGCTGAAGGATAACTCACAGATGGTACTGGATTTGTCGCCATATCAAGGATTATATGAGGCGATCATTCCTCGGGATCATATTCTGCGGAGGTTAAAGGACAGCATAGATTTCAGCTTTGTAAATCCCATGATGCGCAAGCAATATTGCGAGAACTTCGGTCGACCGGCAAAAGAACCGGAGATGATGTTTAAGCTGCTGTTCTTAAAGAAGCTGTATGACCTGTCAGATGAGCAACTTATTTCCAGAGCTCAAACAGATATGGCATATAAATACTTTCTTGGCCTTTCACCGGAAGACAAGATGATTGACCCCAGTCTATTGACGAAATTCAGGAAGACACGGATCACAGAGGACATACTGGAGGATATGCTGAAAGAGACGATTCAGCAGGCGATTCAAAAAAGGGCTGATCAAATCCGGAACGATCATCGTCGATGCGACGCACATCGAAGCTGCGGTGAGGGCAAAAAGCGCAACTCAGGTTCTCAGGGACTTAACCAAGCAGCTTCGCAAAGAAATATACAAGCATGAACATGATCTATCCGAAAGATTTCCGGAGAAACCATCCATAGAGGCAGAATTACCCGAAGAAGTAGCATATACCTACGAATTGCTTGAAAAAATACAAGGTGGAGTAGAAGCGAGTGACAATGCCGAGATCAAGGCATTATACAATCGTATAAAGGAACTGCTGGACAGCGACCGCATTCGGCAGATTCGCTCTAAAGATGATGAAGATGCAAGATTCGGGCACAAGACGGCCACATCCACATTTTTCGGATACAAAACACATATTGCGATGAGTGATGACCGGATCATCACTGGGGTTGAGGTAACAGACGGAAGCAAGCCTGATGGCGAGCAGCTGCCAAATCTGTTGGAAAAGAGCAAACGAAACGGGGCAGCTGTCAAGGAGATCGTAGGCGATATGGCCTATGTCAGTGATGACAATCTGGCATTTTGCAAAGAACACAATGCAGAACTGTACGCAAGAACCAATTCAGCTGTAGCCACTGCTGCGAATGCGCAGTTAGAAGAAGGCTTCAGCTACAGCAAAGATGCCCACATGATGCAGTGTCCCGCAGGTTATCTGGCTATGCGCGTTGAGAAACGGAATGCGGCAAACGGCAACACCTACTACAACTACTGTTTCAGTGTCAAGAAATGCAAAGCCTGTCCTATGCGGGGAGACCTGCAAAGTTGGAAAATCCAAGTGTCATACTTACAGCGTAACATGTGTAAATGGCGCTCACAAAGCCCGTCTTGAATTTGAGAGCAGTGAAGAAATTTTCCAATAAAATGCGTATTCGTCATAGGATTGAAGAGAAAACGGAGAAATGAAAACAGCCCACGGGTTCCGAAGAGCGGATTCTGCGGGCTTGGCTGCTATGCGATTGCAGGCATATTTCACCGCTATGGTGGTAAATATGAAATGGCAGTATCCGTCGAAGTATTACTGCACTGGCAACGGCCTTCGCAACGCCCGACTGAACTTCCGGGCAGCAGGAGGAAAACATCATGGAAAACATCATATATAACGAACTGCTGTGCCGGGATTGCTCGGTAGATGTCGGCGTGGTGGAGATTTCGAGACAGTCGAAAAGAAGCAGTCCAGAAAACAGTGCGAGATTGACTTTGTCGTCAACAGAGGCACGAAAAATATTATATTCAGTCGGCCCTGAACGTGAACGACCCGTCAAAATGGAGACAGAACTCAGCCTCTGAAAATACAAAGGATTTTTTAAGAAAATAATCATCAACAAGTCGTCCATGAAACCATGGACCGGATGACGATAAATTCTGCATCTTAGCATATGAGTTCCTGTTGAACGAAATGCAATGGAACTATAAAATGCTGCTGTGAAATAATGGCGGAGAGGCGATCCTGAATGGAACTGCCTCTCCCGCTTTTAACTTTTATGCGGGACCGAAGATGAAGCCCTGATGGGTATGAACAATATTGGAGGATACAGAATAACCATAAATAATCAGAATCCAATAGCAGGAGCGTCAGAGATCTGAAGTGACCCCCAAAAAGCTCAATATCATTAAAGGAATAAAACTGCACAAAGCGCAAGGCAGCTACCTGATAAGCGAAAAGGTCTATTTTGTAGTAGCAGCCCTTTTTGCGCACATGACAAAAAGCAGAATGTCCAGAGGCCATCTGTAATAAACGAGTGAATTACCTGCCATCACAGTGGGATTGCCAGGTGTCAAGGCCGCGGCCGCGTCCCGGCGGCGTGTGAAGCAGCCTTGACACTGGCAGCGACCAGTGATTCTTCATATAGACTTGAGGAGATGGCCCTGTCTTTTTTGCTTACCAACGTTCCATGTGTACACACGAAGCATCAATAGCGACTCGGACGATTGCACACGGCTGGCTCCTGTGGATAACCAAGAGCGAGGATGGAGATGGGATGATGTGCTCCGGCAGCTTGAAAAGCTCGCGCTGCCTTCACGGCATCCTCACGCGGCCACGTGCCGGGCAGACCACCCAAGCCGGTGCGTGCGCGCTGAGCAGAGATTCTCCGCTGCGAATTGCGCCGTCGATCACCCAGAACTCCTCCGCCGTGCGGACAGCCTTATGCATGTCTCCGCAAATGAGGATGCCCATTGCCGCACACGCAGCGGCTGGGCGTATTCCGTTCCGTCCGCCATTTTCTCCAGCGTCTCGCGCGCATTCCTGTCTTACGTACATGATCACGCGCATTCGTCGCACTCGCGCGGACATGGCCAGCAACAGATGAAGCTTCTCCGGTTCAATGGGCTGGGATGGCAAATTTCCGCACACTTTTCGGGTCAGGAGATGGCCTCGATCGCATCCATTCAGTCTTCCTCCTTTTGCTTTCCTCATAAAAGCGCAGCTCTGTCACCCGTGCTGGCTGTCTCCCCGGCCCTGATCCACGCAGCTCGGAAACGCAGGCTCGTTACAGCATGTTCGGATACTGCTGCGTTTCCAGGCACACTGCACCAAATGCGCCCGATAGTGTTCCCGTTCTTACCCTCGATCGGAGACGGAACGTGGTTGAGTGTAAACAGCTGCATACCCTGATCCGTCAGACTTCCATTGTAACATGGCTTCGGCAGCCGTGCAAGAACGGCCGCACGCGCCGGAATCCGCTGCCGTCAAGACAGTAGTTGTGATCAAAGCCCGCCTGCTGAGCTGCAGCGCATCGGCGCGCAGCGCGTCGCGCAGGAGACGCGGACTCGGAAATCAAACGCCGTACCGCCACCTCCCACCGGAACGTGCTCGGGATGCCGTCCGGCGCAGTGTAAAGGACCCGCTCACTGATCTGCAGGAGCTGCTCCTCCGCCGCATCGCTGCCGTGGCCGTTGAGATCAAAATAGGCGTGACTCGTCACGCTCCACGGCGTGTCCGCCGTCGGAACGGCGCCGTATTCCAGCCGCAGCGCGTCATCGCGCAGGACATAATCCACGCTGAAAACAGCTGCCCTGGAAAGCCGCCGGCACCGTCATCCAGATGCGTCATATGCAGCCGCAGTGCCTGCGGCTCCTGAAGCACGGAAAATGCAAAGTTTTTCGCGGCGTAGCAACCGCTTCCGCCATGGATGCAGTGGCCGCCGAAGTTGCGCTCCAGCTGGACGCGCCGTCCATTCAGCGTAAATGTGCCGCCCTCAATGCGGTTCGCGCAGCGCCGGATCACGCTGGAATTGCAAAGGCCCGTTCTGTAACACAGCTTTCCCAGCACAACGTCCACTGCGCCGCATCCGTCGGGACGTACCTCCGTGCAGTGTCGCGCCGAGCGTCAGCACTTCAGCCTGAAGGCCGGAATCACGCGCAGGCGCACCAGCCACACGACCTCGCCGCCCGGAAGCTGGCCGTAACTTTCGACTGAAAATGTTCCCGAATCTGCTCATACGCTCTCCTGCCGCGTCAATCCTGTCCGGCCGCAGCTTTTGAGTTATAGTCTGCCAGTGTTTTCAGCCGGGATGTTCCAGTTGTTGTCGTCTGCCCAGTAATCGGGATCCAGTCCACGTCATGCACCACCTGCATCCGCAGCGCACCCGCGGGGCACGTGACGACGCAGCTGCCGCAGCCCATGCACTTGTCCTCCCGAATGCTGCTCGCAATTGCTTTTCCACATGAACGGCATCGAATACGCAACGGCTCTCGCACAGGCCGCAGCCGACGCATCGCGCGTCTTCCTTTTTACCGACGGGCGGAAGCGGCTCGGGATGCGGATCGGCAGACCGTGATGCTCGTGATCCGCCATAGCGCAGCAGTCGTCACAGCAGCTGCAAATAAAATCGATCTGACGCTTATTGTGCGCAGACACGATGGCCGTGGACTCGTCGATCTCCTTCAGGCAGCGTTCAGCTCCTCCTGCGTCGCATAATGTCCGCCGAAATGCTCCACCGCGTAGTCAGCGCGCGCGTGCCGAAGGTCATGCAGTGGCTGTCCTTCGGGCTGTGCTCATGGAAGCCGCACTGGCAATGATCGGCGCTGTATTCCCCGCGGTCAAAGATAGGACTTATAACGGCAGACGCACTTTTGCAGTGCAAACTTTCCGACCTCTTGGAACGACTGCATGATCTCCCGCAGATTTTCGCAGTACATCACGCCGGGCAGATGCTTGATCGACGCATATTTCGGGATCACACGGAACGAGCCATGTATCGCGTCGATCAATGCCTGTGGCGGGTTCGGCATCTGCCGCACGCCTCCATCAGACGGAACAGCGGCATTTCCTGATTCCAGTCAAGACCCTGCGCGTTGTAAGCCATGCCGATCTGGTCGCGGATGGTCATCGTCGACCGATGGTGCATAGCCGGGTCTGCCCCTTCTTGAGCGGCAGCAGCCGCCCATAACGCAGCAGCCTGTCGAGCGCCTCGCGCACAGGTTCTGTTTCAAGCCCAAGCTTCTCCGCGACCTCCTCCGCGCTTCCCGGCAGCTGCAGAACCAGCTTCATCTCAAACGGCGTATACAGCAGACTCAGCAGATACGGTGTGATAAAAACCGATTCGGTGCCGTCGTGTCATACAACTTCGCGCCCTGCATATAGATCTCGTCCAGCTGCGGCAGCGGCGAGCCAAGGATCTGCTCCACAAGAACCTTTTGTTCCTCCATACCAGCATATTATGTTTCCTCTTTCCTTTTTTTGTTTGCGATAAGGCATCTGCGCCTCATCAAGCATGTTTTTTTGCGACTGCATAGACCGCGCCGTCATCCTGCTCCGCAGTCAGCGGCTCGCCCCGGAGATTGACCGTCCGCCATCTTCGGCTGCTTTCCAGCGCACCGAGATAGCGGATGTCGTTTTCGCAGAGGCGCTCGATCATGAACTCGGCCTGCTCCGGATCCTCGATCTTATTCAGGATCGCGCGCACGCGCCGGATGCCCAGTCCCTGCGCCATGTCCTGAATTTTCTTTGCCAGCTCCAGAGACTCCATCGACGGCTCTACGACGATCAGCACCGTATCACATGCCGTCTCGATCCCGCGGCCAAAGCTCTCCACCCCGGCCTCCTGATCGGCGATCACAAGCTGACGCGAGTCTGGTTCAAGCCTTTGAAGCAGCAGTTGCGCGCAGGTGCTCATTGCACAGGCACAGCCCTGAAGCGGATCGCTGATCTTGCCAGAGGCCAGCAGACGCCGTGTGCCGCAATAAGGCGCGACCTGCTCAGGGATGTCCGCAAAATCGATCGTCTCCGCCTGCATCCACGCGGCGTCGCGGACTGCGCCCGCCTCTGCGTCAAAAACAGGCTTTGGCTCCTCACGCAGGCCGAGCTTGCGGTAAAGGCCGTTATTGGAATGGTCGGTGTCGATCACCAGACATTCATAACCAAGCTCACTCAGCGCATCGGAGAGGAGCGCAGTGACCGTGCTCTTGCCAGAGCCGCCCTTGCCGCAGACGGCGATCTTGCGGATCTGCAGACGTGTGTCGCGCTGCGCTGTGGCGCGAATATACGCGCGCACTTTCTGCGTAGCTGCGACGCGTGCCTCCTTACTGGTAGCGCAGCACAGGCCGCAGCCGATGCATCCGTCACCACCGCGCCCGACGGCGCCGACCGGACAGTGAAACAGTCCCATGTTCGTTTCCTCCGCTCTGATATTGACTGCAGGGACCTTCCCAAGGGAAGATCCCCGTCAAGTGCTAAGGAATGTTCTTTATAACGGATGCTTACTGACCGTCATAGCCAAGCTCGGCATAGCGGGCCAGCATCTCGTCGACGTTGTCCTGCGTGACCAGAAGCGCGTTGAAGATCTGGTCGTCGACGCAGTGAGAATCGACCTCGCCGCTCTGCAGCTTCTCGATGCGATCGATCAGCGCATTTGCATAGTCGTCGGAGGACTGTGCGCTGGAGGCATCAATGTAGCCCTCCTTGATGGCCATGCAGCCCTCATACAGCGCGTCCACGCCGCAGATGACCTTTGCCTTGGCGTCGATACCAGCCGAGTTCATTGCCTCGATCGCGCCGAGCGCCATCGCGTCGTTCTCGGAGAAGATGGCGTCAAAGCCGTCGCCGCCGTATTTGGTGATCCAGTCTTCCATCTGGGTCATGGCGCTGACCTTGTCGAACTTGTGATACTTATAGTCGAGGACCGTGATGTCGGGGCGGGTCGCCAGTGCATCGTTGAAGCCCTGACCGCGCAGGATGGAGCCGGAGTAGCCCTCGGCGCCGCCGAGCATCAGGACCTTGCCGTTCTCAGGGATCTGGTCAATGACTGCCATGACGGACTGATAGGCCAGATCATACTCAGAGCAGACAAAGTTAGAGCATTTGCCCTAGAGGAAGTCCCACGTGATGGCGTAGTATATGACGTTGGTGCCCATATCCTCAAGCTGCTTGATGTAGTCACTGTCATCCGAGAGGGTGCCATACATGACAAGATCCCAGTCGCCCTCGGAAATGCAGCGCTCCAGGAATGGCTGAATCTCAGCAGCGTCTGCTTTGCTATCGAACAGCGTCACTTCGACGTTGTCAAAGTGATTTTCGATAGCCTCCTTGCAGACCAGCGCAGTCTGGTGATGCCACTGGTCTGCAGCATTATGCAGCCATGCCATTTTAAAGGTGTCTTTCTTTTCGGCGGAGTTGTCATCCGTCTTGGTATCCGCGGTGGAGTTGTCGTTTGCAGGCGTTTCGTCGCTGGGGGCGGCGTCATTCTTGGCGCAGGCGATCAGCGTGAACGCCATAACGAGCGCGAGAAGCAGTGCGATCCATTTTTTATTTTCATGATTCCTTTCTGAACGTTTTGTGTTTGTGATTTATTGGGAGACACGGAGGGATCTGGTGAATGTCAAGGCCAACCGCAAGGACAATGATGGCGCCGTTGATGATCTGCTGGACATAGGAGTCGACGCCGAGGAGGTTCAGAATGTTGCTGATGATGCCAAGCACGACCGCGCCGACGATGGCGCCCCATGCCGAGCCTGTGCCGCCGGTAAAGCCGATGCCGCCGATGACGGTGGCAGAAATGGCCTGGCCCTCATAGCCCCTGCGCGCCAGTGGCGACGCCGCAGTTGGCGCGGGAGGTATACAGGACGCCCGCCAGACCGATGAACAGGCCAGAAAGCGCATAGGCAAGGATGACGTACTTTTTGAGGTTGATGCCGCAGGCGCGCGCCGCCTCACGGCTGCCGCCGAGAGCATAGAACTTTCGTCCGACGACCGTCTGATCCAGCAGCACCCACAGGATGACCGCTGCGATCAGCATGACGATGACGGAGATGGGAATGACGTCAAACACAAAACCCTGGCCGAGCGTCTTCCAGTTCGGCCCGGTCTGCGAGATCATTGAGCCGCCTGTCACAATGTAGCAAAGGCCGCGGACAGCCATCTGCATACCAAGCGTAGCAACAAACGCGGGCAGATTGAACTGCGCGATCACAAGGCCGGAGAAGGTATTGATCACGAGGCCCATAACCATGCCGACCAGGATCGCAACGACCATGGAGCCAGTGGCGAGATACGCCTTCAGCGCCAGAATGCCAGTCAGGCAGCAGGTCGAGCCTGCGCAGAGGTCAAGGTTGCCGGAGATCAGCAGGATCGCCTGACCGAAGGCCAGCACGGCATACACCGTGACCTGCCGGAGGATGTTCACAAGGTTGCTCGCCGTCAGGAACTTATCCGTCAGAAATGAGCAGATGATCATGAACAGAAGTGTAATGACGTAAATGGAATACTTGGCCACAAAATTGACCATTCTTTGTCTGCTGTTTAATTTCATTGTTTATTTTCCCCCGTAGCGTAAGTCATAACGCTTTCCTGCGTGATCTCATCGCCTTTCAGCTCGCCCGTGATGCGGCCCTCTGCAACGACGTAGATCCTCTTGCACATGCCGATCAACTCCGGCAACTCAGACGAGATCATCACGACGCCCATACCCTGCTGGGCCAGCTCGTTCATGATCTCATAGATCTCATACTTTGCGCCAACGTCGATTCCGCGTGTCGGCTCATCAAGGATGAGGACTTTCGGTGAGGCCATCAGCCATTTGGCAAGGACGACCTTCTGCTGGTTGCCGCCCGAGAGCGTGTAGGTCGGCACATTCTGGGATCCGGCTTTGATGCGCAGGCGGTCAAAAAGTATGTCTGCACCGCGCTCTTTTCCTTTGCCTTCTGCACGATGCCGCCCCTTGGAAAGGTTTTTCAGATTCGGCAGGGAAATGTTTTCCTTGATGCTGCGAGTGCCAACGATACCATATTTTCTGCGGTCTTCACTCGCCATAACAAGACCGTTTTTGATGGCGTTGGAGATGGTGACGGGCTTGAGCTGCGCGCCGGAGACCTCCACGGTTCCCGACGTGATCGGGTCAAAGCCGCACACGGCACGGACGATCTCCGTGCGTCCCGCGCCGACAAGGCCTGCAAAACCGACGATCTCGCCTGCGTGTACATGGAAATTGACATCTTTGAACACGCCGCCGCTGAGATTTGTAACGCGGAGTACATCCTCGCCCTGACTTTCCTCGCGGGTCGGATAGAGATTGCTGACCTCACGACCGACCATCATGGAGATGACGTCCTTTTCCGTAAACTCGCCGATCGGCGCGGTCTTGATGCTGCATCCGTCGCGCATGATGGTGACATAATCGCTCAGGCGGAAAATCTCATCCATCTTGTGCGAGATGTAAATGACCGCGCAGCCCTCTTCCTTGAGCCTGCGGATCTTATCAAACAGACGCTCGGACTCATGCTGTGTCAAAGAAGATGTTGGCTCGTCCATGATGACAATCTTCGCGTTGTGATAGGTGGCCTTGACAATCTCCATCATCTGTGCGTCAGAGATTGGCACCGTGTACATCATGGCATTCGGCGTAGTGTGGATATGCTCGATTTTTAGAATCTCGTCTGCCTGCTCGCGCATAGTCTTCCAGTCGACAAATCCGGCCTTCGTGCGGGGTGGGTCACCGAGGCAGAGGTTCTCTGCTACAGAGAGGTTCGGCGCATATACAAGCTCCTGAAAGATCATGGATATGCCGAGCTTCTTGGCGATCTGCGGGCTAGTGATATGCTGCTTTTCACCGTTTACAAAAGGATCTCACCGCTGTTGGGCATATGCATGCCGTTGATGATCTTCATCAGCGTAGACTTTCCCGCGCCGTTTTCGCCAACGATGGAATGAACCGTGCCGTAGCGCACGTCGAAGCTCACATCGTTCAGCGCCTTGACGCCGGGAAACGTCTTTGTGATATGCCGCAGCTGTAATGCGTAATTCTCACTCATCAGTCCGTCCTCATTCCATCGTGAAAATGACCTTGTAGGCCTCGCGATTGCGGATCATATCAACGCCCTTCTGCGCCTCGTCGATCGGCATCACGTGGCTGTAGAACCACTTCGGGTTCACAACGCCCTTTTCGATCATGTCGAGCATCTCGTCATGCTGGCGGAACTCGTGATACGGCCAGTTGAGGATGTGGACGCTGACGTTGTTCGGCAGATCCAGCAGATCGATCGTGGAGTGGCCGCGCTTGAGCACGCCGTATACACCGACAACGCCGCACGGAACAAGGAACTTCGCGCCCTGAAGGACGATCTCAGGGCTTCCCGCCGCATCCACGCAGACGTCGAACTTCTGCCCTGCCAGCTTCTCCTCCACGCTCTCGGTCTTGGAGTTGAGCGTCAGATCGACCTTTGCCAGCTCCGCGATGCGCGCAAGGCGCTCGTCATGATGGCCGACGACCGTAACATTCACTGCGCCGAGATAGCGCGCAAAGCAGCTCAGACCCAGCGCGACTGCGCCGTCGCCGAAGATGAGCACGCGGCTTCCGGCATGGACGCCGAAGTTTTTCAGTGCGCTGTAGTTTTCCTTCATGGTCAGCAGCATGACCGCGTCGGGATCGGACATTCCCTCCGGGATCAGCCTGGACGGGAAGTCCAGAATGGGATCGTCCAGCATACCGAACAGCGGGCTTTTCACTCCGTCCTCCACCATTGCTTTGACATCCATAGTCAAAAAGCATAGCCGTTCATGCCGCCATAGGTCTGGGTATAGCCGGGCGCAGGGGTCAGCATGCCGAGCGGGCTCGTGACACGATCGCCGGGCTTGAGATAACGCACCTTCTCACCGACCTGCTCGATGACGCCGACGCCCTCGTGGCCGAGCAGCGTAGGATACGTGATCGTGTTCTGCGCGACGCTGCCGTTATAAATGATCTTCAGATCCGTGCTGCTGCAAAGGCCGCAGGCCGTCACGCGCACAAGGCAGTCATACGGGCCGACCTTGTCCGGCTTCGGCACCTCAACGATCTTTACAGTTCCGTCGCCCATTGCGGCGACCGCTTTCATCATTTCCATTTGATTCATCCTTTCTCTGTCGCTATCCTGTTATGCCGTATGGGGAGCCGTGGCTCCCCCATTATCCGACCTCATGCAGCGTGCGCTCGATGATCTCGCACTGGAGGCGATGGTCGAGATTGACAAAGTATTCGCAGTAGCCCGCGATGCGGACGACAAGATCCCGATGCTTGTCCGGATGCACCTGTGCATCCAGCAGATCCTTGGGATTCTGATAGTTGATCTGGATCTGCGGGCCCATCTGCTCCAGATAGACCTTCAGCATCCGGATTGCCGCCTGCGTGCCCTCACGATCCTTGACAAAGGAAGGGCTGATCTTGAAGTTCAGCGCATGCGCTCCGGTGACATCCTTGTGCGAAAGCTTCAGGACGGAGTTCAGCAGCGCCGTCGAACCCTCGGTGTCTGCACCCTGCGTCGGGCCGACACAATCGGAGATCGCTTCGCCCGCAGAGCGGCCGTTCGCCGTTGCGCCGAGGCTCTCGCCGAGGGGTAATGTGCATGTTATAGCTGAAAACGTTGTCCACATAGCGCGTCTTCGGCAGACGGTCCTCGTTCTGGCGGCGGACACCCGCGGCATAGCTGTCAAACAGGCGCTTTGCGATCTCGTCGACATAGTCATCGTCGTTGCCGAACTTCGGCGCACCGTTTGCAAGACGCAGACGGTCAAGCTCATGGCCTGCAAAGTCCTCATGCAGCATCTGACCAAGCTCGGCGAGCGTGTAGCGATTTTCCTCAAAGACGAATTTGCGGATGGCGCTGAGGCTGTCTGCCGCAGTGCCGAGGCCCCTGCGCCGAGACCGAAATGGGTCGCCCGTGTCCGTGCCGCCCTGGAAGTAATCCGTCGCATTTTCAAGGCAGCCGTCGATCAAAGACGATGCAAACGGGTCACAGTTTCTCTCGCGCTGCGAATGGATCACATTTTGCCGCTTTCGCCCGCTTCGTCGCACTGCTTGTCGATCAGCTTCAGATATTCGCCGAGGAATTCCTCAAAGCTCTCGTATGTACGCCCCTCTGCGGCGCTCTTGCGGATCATTGCGTTCAGAAGCTCCGGGAAGAAGATCAGGCCGCCTGTCGTCCAGTTACAGTCCTTGCCCTGGATCATGATCTCGGTGCAGCCCATGTTGTAATAGTCGCGCGCCCACTTCTCGGGAATGCCGAGGCTGGTAAGATTCGGGACCCAGACCGCATCGTTGAGCACCATCGGCTGGCCGCATCCGGCCTTGACCGTGCGCATGATCTCGTCATAGAACCAGTCAGGTGTCTTGCCGGGCATGACACGGGCGGACATGTTGGGATACGGCGTCTTGAGCGTGGACATCGCCTCAAGGCACAGCTTTGAGAGATCGTTGCAGGCATCCTCGCCGCTCTCACAGCAGATGCCGCCGACAGCGAGCGACTGCACGGTGCGCATTTTCGGCTCGTTGAGCTTCATATAAAAAGGCTGCAGATCAGCTCGAACACGCGGTCGACCGTGATCGTGCCAGCTTCGATGTCATGCTTATAGAACGGGTACATATACTGGTCAAAGCGTGCCAGCGAGAGCGCCGAGCAGCCGAACAGATTGCCGATCAGCTGGATCATCCAGACAAGCTCGATGGCCTCGGTGAAGGTCTCGGGCTTCTGCATCGAGATCTTTTCCATCACAACAGCCATTTCCTGAAGCTCCGCGCGGCGGACAGGCTCCTCTGTCGCCTCAGCCTTCACAGCCGCAGCCTTGGCATAGCGGAAAATATAGTCCGAGACCGCCTCCATGACGATCTTGCAGCCCGTGTAGAAATCCTTGTCCTTCTGCGATTTTGCATTCTCCAGATAGCCGTTGATGCGCTCCAGAATGCCACCGATGCCCGTCACGACAAGGCGCTTATAATTGAGATTCGTGTGGTTCGCGGCGTTCCAGCCGTTTTCGCGCAGCAGCTGCATGGTCTCCGCGCCATAGTTGTACACGAAGTGCTTTTTCGATGCGGGAGCCGATCTCCCAGTTTTCAAATTCCACGCCCGCATCGCGGTAATGCTGCTCCATCTCCGCGATGAGCTTCTGCATGACCTGGAAATCGATGTTCGCGTCGTAATGGTCGCGCGCCATCAGCGAGCCGAAGCGGAACTTGGTGAGGTTCGCCTGCTCCTCAAAGGAGAGGCCGCCTTTTTGTACGCAAACAGCATCTGCCCTTCGCGCGCGTTGTCATAGTGATTGAAGCCGCCGCGATTTGCAAAGTATTCGTCGAGCATCTGCTGCGTTTCCTGCTTCAACTGCTCATAGGTCAGCTGGTTGCGCGCCTCATCGACCGGCCACATGCCCGTGACCGAACCGATCAGCTGCTCGGCATCATAAATCGGCTGCTCAATATGCTTGAGGTGGTAAGCAAATGCCTTTGCGCGGCGGATATTCTCCGGTTCACCCTTCGTCTGTGCGAGCGACGCTGCCATATTGACATACAGCCGGGTCTGACGCAGTCCCTGGTCGTTGAGCGCCGGCGTTTCATCCTTCATGCGCTGAATGCGAGGCGTCATAAGGGTCATTGGTATATCCTTGATGTCGATAAATTTTCCAATTGTTCCGCCAGAAAATGTTTACTCATGGATGCTCCCCCTTTTGAATTTACTGCTGCCGAAGAAAGTGCATCGTTTCCCGCAGCGCCGGATATAGTCTTGTATATGCCTGATACATGTGTTCATATTTTGCGTTTTCCACGCCGGGAGGGATCGCACCGCTCGGCCGGAATCTCGCAAGCGCCTGCTCGATGCTTTCAAATATGCCGACCGCGCTGCCAGCGACAGCCGCAATCCCAAGCGAGGTCGCGTCCTCCGCCGGGGCCGGGATAGTCTGAAGCTCCAGCCGCGTGACATCCGCGATGATCTGGCTCCAGAGCGTGGACTTCATGCCGCCGCCGATGGCATGCACGCGCGTGAGCGGAAGGAATTGCGCTGCGCGTCTGCGATCTGACGCAGGGCATAGGCAACGCCCTCAAATACCGCGCGGCAGAAATGGCCGTTTTATGGATCTGATTCACGCCTGCAAAAACGCCGCTGGCCTGTGCATCGAAAATCGGCGAACGTTCGCCGTCAAGATACGGCAGATACACAAGTCCCTCGCATCCCGGCTCAACCTCGGCCGCAAGTCGATTCATCTCGTCAAGTCCCACGCCCAGCAGTTCGCGCACCCAATTGACGGACGCGCCCGCCGCCTGCATCGTGCCATAGACGCTGCTCGTCAGGCCGTCCAGATTCATAATGTTGAAACAGGCGCCGCTGCGGATCGATGACGGGCTTTTCTGTCACGGTGGCGATCCACGCCGTCGTGCCGAGGCTCAGATATGCGTCGCCGGGGTGCAGATTTCCCGCACGGCGCTGCCGCGCAGGCGCTGCCCCGCCGCCTGCGATGACCGGGATCCCGGCAGGAAGGCCAAGCTCCTTGCGCTCGCCTGCGTCACGCGCCCGACAATGTCACAACTGCGGTGCAGCGCAGGCAGTTCATGTCGACGCCGAGCTGCCGGAACAGCTCCGCTCATAGCTGCGCGTCGATGTTCATCAGCTCGCCGTGGCTGGCGTCGAGAATCCCGTCGTATCGGGATCTCCGGTCAGCCTGGCAATGATGTAATCCCTTCGACTGAAGGAATTTTCCGGTTTTTTCATAGATCTCCGGGCGGCAACTGCCGGAAACCAGAGGATCTTACAGAGCGAGCTTGCGCGCATCCATGTTGCCGGACATCTGGATAGGCGCGCGCGCCGATATCGCGGCAGATCTGCGCATACTGCGCCGCGGCTCTGAATCTGAGTGGAGCAGATGCGGATGCAGCGGTTCAAGATCTCAATCGGCAGCACGAGCCGAGCATGTGGCTGCTGACGCCGGATGGCCGCGATCTTGGCTGTCGGGGCTGCGCCTGATCAGTGCTTGCTGCAAGCGGCAGATGCCGCTCCACCAGTCCAGCGCATTCTGCTCGGCAATACCGCTGCGCGCATAGTGTGTCGGATAGACTCCGTCTGGTGTGCCGACGACGGTGCCGTCCCGCCGCGATGATGGAGGCTCACGCCGCTCGTACCAAGATCATAAGCCAGTAACTGTTCCTGCTGCATAGCGTTCTCACTCCATTCACAAGCCGTCCGCTTTTGACTGGATGCCAATGCTTCCAGCCGTCGCTGACCGAGGGCGTCGACCATTCAAATTCCTGATATTCGCTGAATGGCGTCAAATGCGTCTGATTGTCATTAACGCCCGGAATGATCGGGCAGCGGACCAGTACGCGCGCGCCAGAGTCATGCAGATACCAGCAGGTTTTCCAGGATCCGGCGGTTGTCGCAGCCGACATAGGCCTTGTGTACCTCCGGGTCGGTCGCCTTATAGTCATACAGGAACAGATCCACGTAGGGCATGACCGCGTCATAGGTCTCTTTTCTATGAACGCCGTTCGTTTCCAGCGCGATGCGGATGCCGTGCTTTGCGGCAGCGCCGCATCAGCTCCAGCGCAAAGTCCTTCTGCATCAGCGCCTCGCCGCCGGAAAGCGTCACGCCGCCGTCCTCGCCGTAGTATTTCTGATCCTTCAGCACGACCTTCATGACCTCGTCCGCAGTCATACGCTTGCCGATCAGATCGAGCGCCTGCACCGGGCACGCATCCACGCATTTGCCGCACGCCTCACAGGCTCTGCGGTCAAAGCGGTGTTCGCCGTTTTTCGATGCTGTGGCAGCCGTGCGGACAGGCCGCCGCGCACGCGCCGCAGCGAACGCAGCGCTCCTGATTCAGACCGATAAGCGGTTGCATGGGGGATCCCTTCCGGGTTGTGGCACCATTTGCAGTTGATGTTGCAGCCCTTCAGGAAAACCGTCGTGCGGATACCGGGGCCGTCATGGATAGAGAGGCGCTGAATGCCGAAAACGATTCCCGTGTGGGCATTCTCCGTCATGGCTGCACCTTCTTTCAGGCTCAAAGCTCAAGGTGAAGGATCTCTTCACCCTCCAGCTTGCCGGGAACAAAATCGGTGGCAAACGTGCGCTCCGGCAGCAGCACGATCACTGCTGCGTTTTCCTGATCGACCGGGAACTGCGTTCCGTGCAGGACGCCCGCCTTGAACTTCACCAGCGTGCCCTTCGGCACGAGGAATGCCTCAAACTTGGGCGGGAGGAATGGCGCAAAGCCGAAGCCCGCGAAGATGACGATGTCCGCATCAAGGCACACAACGCCCTCCGCCGCGCGGTTGTGGAATTCATAGTTGGCAACGACCATATCGCGGCGCTTTACATGGCAGACGCACGCCGAGGCATTGCTCATGCCAAGCGGCATGACGTCGGGATAGAACGCATTGTCCGTTCCCACGCCAACGCCCATCGTCTGGGGCTGGTACAGGTTCTCAAACGAACCGTATTTGCTGAAGCTCTCCTGCGTCAGGGGCTGGACCTTAACCGTTTTCATATCGCGCTCTTCCTTTCGTTTTTGCTCAAAGGCTCTTCGGGCCGCCGCAGGCGGGGTTGTCAAACTTCACACCGAGATATCTCGCCGCCTCGCGCATAGCCGGAACATATTTGCCGTACATGCCGCCGACATGGTGGATATACGGGCCGAAGACCAGCTTCTCCTCCCACGCGGGCCAGTTTTCCGTTTCAAACCAGACATAGGTACCCGTGGTTTCCGGGCCGTCGGTCGCGTGGCCGTCGCCCGCGAACAGGTAATACTCGCCGTTTACGCCATCAAAGCGGCACAGCGTGATGTCGCCCTTTTTTCAGCTCCCATCTGCCGTACATATCCTTCATCTTCGCCTTGCTGGCCGGATCCTTCATCGAGTACGGGAACGGGCCGCAGTGCCACAGCAGCTCCGCATTGTCGTTCTCCGGATGACGGATCGTCAGATCCGCAAAGAACTGAGAGGAATCGCCCATCGCGCAGGCGTTCATGATGGCAAGCGTGACGGCGCCGTTGACATCGCCCTCACAGGAGACGGGAATGCCCTCGTCGGTCAGCTCGCCCAGCGCCACACACGGCAGGCCCTTCAGCACAGCCGCCGACGGCCAGCAGTCCATGGATGCACAGGTGCAGTCCTTCTCCAGAATCGCACGCTTCATGGCGAGCTTCATGGCGATCGCGCGGCGGACGGCCTCCTCGCCGGATTTCAGACCGATCATCTTGCCGAGCGCGAAATTCTCCATCTCCGAGCAGTCGACGCGCGCGGTATAATCCGCATAGTCCTTCGGAGCTGCTCGCCGTTTTCCGCGAGGATCTCGTCGGTGTACTTGACGATGGTGGGGATGGAAACGGGGATCACGTTGATCCCGAAGCGTTCAAGAAGCTCTGCCTCGTTCGTCATGACGCTCATGAACGGCTCGGGGCGGTTTCCGATCTGCGCCACGCGCAGCGCGCGCATCGTCTTGACGATCATGCTGCTGGCGCGCAGGAAGGTCTCAAAGCCGTTTTTGAACTGCTCGGACTGTGGGACAGTTGACAATGTGGAGAATTTTACGCCGCAGCGGCTGAGCACCTTTGTCGCGGCGATGATACCGCACTGCGTGTCGCGGCCGCGTGTCACATCGGAGTTCGGTTCGGTGTCGCGCGCCCACACCAGCGTCGGGACCTTGAACGCGGAGGCGATCCCGGCAGCAACGCTTTCCTCACCAAAATCGCAGAACGGAAGGAACAGCGCGTCGATCTCGTTGTCCTTGAGCTTCTTCACGATCGGTGCGATCACGTCATACGTAAAGGCAATGCCGTTCTCCGTCAGCTCGTCCACGTCGATGATCTCAACATAATCGCTCTTGATGCTGCGGATAACGGGCATGAATTCGTCCTTCTGCGCCTTCGCCGCTTCCATCGGCAGGAAGGTTCTCTTGATCGGCACAACGCCAAGCTTCAGCTTTTCATTTCAATTCCTCCATGATCTTATTTGTAAACATTGTTGTCAAACTGTGTAAAAGAAATGGCGAACACAAAACAGGAGGCTTTTTCAGATATGTTTTTCCGTCCTTCTGCCGTTTTGTACGCCTTTCAACCGATCTCATTGTCCCGCCGTTTTCTGCGGGCCGCTTGTTTTGATGCTCCTATCATTTCACATCTGCCTTCGTTTGTCAATTATATTTTCTAACTTTCTGTTTTCAACCAAATCCGCATACCGCATTTGTGTATTTCGCCTATTTTTTGACTTTTTCCGCCGCTGTGCCCCCTGTTTCATACTTTAAGGTTGACAGTTTGTACACAATGTTGCTAAAATATTGTTAAATAAGAAATATAGGAGATTCTTCCATGGCTGAAAGAAAACTCGCTGGGCATACTCAGCGTAATATACGCAGCAGCAATCTGCACGTCGTGCTCTCCATGTTCCGCTCCTCCGACACACTCACCATCCGGGATATCACCGAGCGTACAGGTCTGGAGCAAGACCGCCGTCTCCAAGATCGTCAATGAGCTTCTCTCGCGCGGGCTTGTTCTGCCAGCGGGCAAGGGTACGTCGACCGAGGGCGGCGGAAAGCGTCCTGACCTGTTTGAGCTTTCCACCAAAAACACCTTTGCCATCGCCGCAACATTCATTCCGAATCTGATCACCGTCAGCCTGTATGACGCAAGCCTTGTCTTGCTCGACTCGAGCGGCGTCAACCGTCTGACTGCGACCCAACTCCTTATTTCAATTGCGATTTGACCACAGCCGATCAGCGGCAGAAAACACCGCAAGAGCATTTTGAATACGATGCCGCCATCTCTGTTCTGGCTGGGCTGATCCAACGCATTATGGTAAAAATCATCTGACGCCTGCGCAGGTTGCTGGTATCACAATCTCTGTCGTCGGCATTGTCTCCAGCGAGACCGGAACTCTTGTCACGACACTGATCAGTAAGGACTGGCGGACGAACTCCCCGTCGTCCGTGATCTGCGTCAGCATCTTCCCTTTCCGTGCAGTATCTACCTTGACAACATTTCGCGCGTCGGTGCGTATGCGCACCTATGGGAAAAGCCGCAGCGGTACCAGCAAAATATCGTCGTGCTCTACTGTGACAACAGCGTCGGCGGCGCGTACATCCGTAGCGGCCACCTTGTCCACGGTAAGCGCGGCCTCGTTGGTGAATTCGGACATATCACAACCGATTATACTTTTAAATCGCAGTGTGCCTGCGGAAAGTCCGGCTGCTTTGAAAGCATCGTTGCCCGCGATGCCATTGAGTCCCGTGTTTGCCGCGAGCTTGCCAACTGGCCGGAATCCAGCCTCAATGCCTGTCCTGATGCGCCGCATGTCACCATTGCCGAGCTTTTTCAGGCCGCCGACAACGGCGATCCCTTCGCCTGTCTTCAGGTCGACCTCGTCGCACGACAATTCTCAGTCATGATCTATAACTTCCAGATCATGTACGATCCGGATGAGATCATCAGTTCCGCCTACTGCGTGCCGCAGATCCGCTATTTCACACAGTCTGTCAAAAAGCAACTGTACTATTTTGCCGGACAGACCGAAATGAATCTGGTGCTTAGCTCCGCCGGTAATGAGCAGTTCTCTGCTTTCTTGCTCAATTCCGGTGCAGCGGCATTCTGCCTTGATCAATATTATTCCAACGAGGCGTTGGCTGACCTCGCCTGACGTAAAGGAGGTTGACTTGGAAGCAACATGATCTGCTATATGCTTGCTGGGACATCATGGAATCCGGATGCTTCTTTTGCTGCCGGGCTTCCCTCGAGCCGCCAGAGAATGGTTACGATCATGGCTCTGGTGGTTTTCTCGTCCCGGTGCAAACGTTGTCTTTGACACGCCGTTCATCAGGCTGTTTTCATAGACATACGCAACATCGTCATAGAACCAGTCCTGCTTTGCGACATCGGTAAACGGGAGCACCGCCGGTTCTTTCGTTCCGATGCACCGAGCCGACCGGAGCGGACGGCTTGACCGGTACGACCGGCGTATCAGAGGCGCTCAGCTCCTGCTTGCCGGAAACGGAATAAAGCTTGCCGCGCCAGCGGATATCGCCGTCGCCGAACGCGTGGTAAACGGTCACTTTCGACGCGGAGCGAATTGCGCTCCCATCGTCCGTGCTGAGCACAAACATTGCGCCGTCCGGATAGTCCACGCCGTTATAGGCGTCATGCAGCGAAGGCGCTTCTGGTGCCGCTTGGTATTATAGAAATGGATATATTTTTCGATGGCGGAAGTCAATGTCTGCTCGCCAGGGGTATCTGAAAACTCCCAACGCACCCGGACAGCGGGTCTTTTCACGCTGCACTGCGGCATTTTCCCTTGAAATACGTCAGTATTCCTGCGAAAAAATGTCTTGCTCAACGCAAAAATTCCTCGCTGCCGGTCACATTGGGAGTTGGAAGAATACACCCTAGGTGTCCAACTTCATTTTACAATCGACCCTGCCTAAAACTATTTCCCTGATAGCACTATAAAAAGAGAACCCCACTTTCTTCCCAGTCGTTCAAAAAAGTGGGGTTCATTTTATATTATACGATAAAATACAGAATCAGGGGATGCACAGCGCATACAGCACCGGATGCACTTTCTTCGCGTCGCCGGTCTGGAGAAGCCAACAAAGATCAACGCCACGCCGGTGACAGCCGTCGGGATCATTAAAAAACAGCGGTGAGAGGAAAATGCAGGCAAGGAACAGCACGCCAGTGACGATTGCAGTCAGACCGGTACGGCCGCCAGCTTCTACGCCGATGGTAGACTCGATGAACGTGGAGATGGTGGTGCAGCCGGTTGCAGAACCGACGACCGTACCAACGGCATCCACCAGAAACGGCTTTTCAATGTGCGGGAAGTTGCCGTCCTCATCGAGCATGTTGGTCTGCGCGACCACAGAGATCAGCGCGCCGAAGGTCGCAAAGAAGTCACCGGTGAAGAGAATGAAGATCCAGACCAGCGCGCCGGGGATGTCAGCAAGAATTGACTTGAAATCGTAGCACAGCACCAGATTGCCAAGTTCACTGAAATCCGGGACTGCCACCAGCGGTTCCCGGCAGGCTGGATACTCCCATGGGAATGCTGATAATCGTGCCAGCAATGATACCAATCAGGATTGCACCGCGAACCTTGTAGGCTGTCAGCACACCCATGATGAGCATGGTAATGACAGCCAGCAGCACGGCCGGCTGCGTGAAATCGCCCAGTGCAAGGCCGCTGTCACTGAACACGGCAAGACCGGTGTTCTTAAACCCAAGATAGGCAATAAAGAAGCCGACGGCAGTTGGGATCGCGATCTTCAGATTCTTCGGCAGAAGATCGACGACAACTTTCCGAACGCCCAGCACTGTCACTAAAATGAACAGAATACCGGAGCACAGCAGAAGGGCCATCGCCCAGCCGAATGAGAATGTACCGCTGTTGACCAGTCCGCCAAGCAGGAAGTTGGTGCCCATCGCGGTGGAAAGTGCAAGCGGCAGATTTGCATACAGACCCATGTACAGCGTAATGATGCCGCTGACCAGCGCGCACATCACAAGCAGCGCCGATTTGCTGATAACAACGCCGTTGATGTCCGTAATTGCCGCATCCGGACCAAAGCCGCAGATGGCAGAGGGTTGAACAGCCAACACATAGGCCATTGTCATAAAGGTTGTGATACCGGCGAGCACCTCACGGCGTACCGTCGTGCCGCGCTCTTCCAGATGAAAGAAATCTTTTTTCATGTTGCTCCTCTCCGAACTCTTTTCTAACACCGAGTCCACACTCCGTTTTGAATGACCGTCTTATTCCACCGCGCCCAGAATGGGGTCGATCACCTTCTGATTGACCACGTCGATAAAGCCGCAGTCCGTGATTGCATAGGCCGGGATCGCAGCAAGGCAGATGAAGCTGAGGAACATGAACGGGATTGCAATTTCCGTCCCCATCTCATGCGCAACCTGATTGAGAGACTTTTTCTTTTCTGCCAGCTCATCGAGAGAGAGATCGCTGAGCAGGCCGCAGACAGGATAGGCAACCTCTGCTGCAACCTGGCCGCTGCGGACAATAACCTGACCGCCGCCAAGCTCGGCGCAGCGGTTGACAGCCAGCGCCATATCTTCAAAGCTGTCACCCAGCACGATGATATTGTGGTTGTCATGACCGACTGAGGACGCCATTGCGCCGCCACGGATATGGAAGCCGCCCATGAACGCCTTGCCGATGTTGCCGTTTTTGCCATGACGCTCGACCTGCGCGATATAGAGCACATCCTGTTCCACGTCGCACTGTACTACGCCGTCTGCTACGTTCAGCTCAACGTCGCGGCGGTTCGTAAACGGAATGTACGGAAGCGTGTCCATCACAAGGGCTTTGACCTTCTTCGCGCCCTCCGGTGCATGAATTTTGAAGCTGTCCGCAGTGATGGGATTCTTGAGGTGCATGGTGTTCAGAACGCACGGCTCATGCACGGCAGTTTCGTAATGCACCAGCAGCTTGCCACCGTCCGTGATGCGACGGCCGCCCGCAAAGGTGGACAGCACCTTGAAGTCCTCCGCACCGGTTGTAATATTGATGTCTGCGCGGCGTCCGGGTGCCAGTCCGCCGATCTCACGCTCCAGGTTGAATGCTTTCGCGCAGTTGACGGTGACCATCTGAATGGCTTTCACGAAGTCCAGACCCATGCCAAGCGCAGTACGGAGAGAATCGTCCAGATGTCCGCGCGTCTGGAGGTCAACGGTGTGCAGGTCGTCGGTGACAATGCTGACCATCGCGGTATCCAGATGATTGTCCATGACGGTTTTCAGCAGCGTCGGCATATTGCGCGCGGCGGAGCCTTCACGCATCATCAGATGACAGCCGTTGCGCAGCCGCTCAAATACGTCCTTTTTCGCAGAACGCCTCGTGATCGGTGGACACACCGCTGCAATACATGTGCTCATTGCCGGGCCGTATACATCCGGCAGATGACCCTGCAATGTTTTCCCCGGCATGGCAAGCGTGTTGTCAAACGACCCAGAAGATCGGGGAAGCCTGCGGTGATGGTGGACCGACGCACTGACAGGCCTACTGCATCCGGCCGGCGCAGCGCCTTGCGGATAATCTCCGGTTGAAGCGCCCTGCCGCTTGTCTCCAGATTCGGAGAGAACGGAACGTGGACGGTACGACAAAGTATATTTTCAGATCTGTTGCTTCCGCTTCTTTTCAGGATGGCTCACGCCCTCCAGACCGGACACAACACCAACCTCGTGCAGGTCTGTCATAATGCCAGTTGTGCCGTGCGCAAGCACCGCTTCCGCAAAGGAACGGATCGACAGTGAAGAGCTTTCCGTGAATGTGACCGTCCAGGAAACCGGGCGTCAGGTAGTTGCCATCGGCATTCACGACGTTTGTGCCTTCGCCGATGCAATAATCCACATCGCCCACAGCCGCAATCGTATCTCCGCAGACGGCAACGCCGCCGTCATAGATTTCGCCGGAATAGACGTTGACGATTTTGCCGTTGCGGATCACAAGATCAGCCGGCGCTTCACCTTTTGCTACGGACAGTAATTTCTGATTCATACCTCCATACACAATTCCGCTTATCTTCTTCTATCTTTATGGTGCATCCGCACCATGGGGCAGCAGCTTATACCTTTTCGACCGGGAAGCGATCCGGAAGGACAATGCCGGCGCGTTTGTAGATCGCCTTTGCACGGTCGCAGGCTTCTTTCAAAAATAGCTTCCTCGTCCAGCGTCATGATCTTGCGCTCACGCATGAGCCACTTTCCGTCGCACATCGTAGACTGAATATTCGCCGAGTGCATAGCGGTGACCAGTGCGGCAACTTTGTCGTTTACCGGCATCATAGACGGCCGTGCGGGTCAATTACAATGAGATCTGCTTTCTTCCCGGCTTCCAAGCTGCCATACAGTCTCTCGTCAAGCAGCGCACGCGCGCCCCATTTTTGCCATGCGCAGAATGTCCTGCGACGGTACGACCGTGGGATCCAGACGCCAGCCCTTGTGGATCAGGCTCGTGAGCCACATCTCGTCCACCATATCCATGTGGTTGGAGGAGGACGCGCCGTCCGTGCCGATGGAGGGCCGCAAGCCCATGGCCAGCATCTTCGGAATCCGCGCAAAGCCGAGCACCCGCATTGCGGATGCCGGGTTATGGGAAATCTTGACCTCCCGCTTCCGGAACAGCTCCAGCTCCTCATCGGTCAGCCAGACGGTGTGCACTGCCAGAAGGTTTTTTATCCAGAACGCCGAGACGCCCAGATGCTTGACCGTTCCCTCACCCCACCGGGCGTAGGTGTATTCCTTTTCTTCCTTAGCCTCGGCAACATGCATATGAATACCGACGCCGTATTTGTCGGCAAGTTCTTTCGTGCGGACGCAAAGCTCGTCCGTGTTATTAAAAATGGTGCGCAGGCCGAACCAAACCTGTACGCGGCCGTCCGCCGTGTTATGGTATTTTTCCAGATCCAGAACCTGCTGCTCCAGTTCCTGCTCCATGGTGCGCTGCCAGATGGCGGGCAAACCCTCGCCGCAGTCCATCACAGACTTTGCAAGCTTGCCGCGCAGGCCGGACTGCGCCGTGGCGCGCGCCATACCGGAAACAAACTGGCCGCCGGCTCGGCAAAGGAGGTGACGCCGGAGCGGATCAGCTCAAGGCTCGTCATCAGGGTGGAAACGTAGGGGGCCTCCTCGGTCATATTGCTCTCGAAGTGCCACATCCGGTCATGCAGCCAGCAGATGAAATCCACATCATCGCCCACGCCGCGCGAGATCTGCTGGGAGGTATGGACGTGCGTATTGACAAAGCCGGGGAGAACAGATTTCCCTTGCAGGTCGATGACCTCAGCATCCGCTTTCAACAGCTTCGGATCCACTTTGCCGACCGCCACGATGCGGTCGTCTCTTACCAAGACACCGCCGCCGTCAAAAAACGTTATCGGTCTGGTTCATAGAAACGACATAGCCGTTCTTCAAATAGGTCTGCATGAGCTTCCTCCATTCTGCGCTCGTATATGCACCCGAAAAATGATATACTTAAGGTACAACCTATAACCATTATAACTTCAAGGGCTATTTTGTGTTTTTGCCCATTTTCGGATGTTCCCACAAAATAGAACTGATATTCTTCAGAAAAGTGTGGCGTTTTTATGAAAGAATTTTTGACCATCGGTGAGCTTGCGGATATTTTTGACATGGATGTGCAGCTGCTGCGCCACTATGACGCGAAAGGACTTCTTGTACCGCAGGTGCGAAACAGCGAAAACAGGCGCCGCTTTTATCACTTCGATCAGGTCTATCCGCTGGCTACCATCCGCTATCTGCGGCGGCTGGACTATTCACTGGCACAGATTAAAGAATTCCTGCACAGCAACGGTCTGCGCGATAATTTGCAAATGCTGTCCGAGCAAGCGGAGCAAATGCGCCGCCAGAGTGATGAACTAAACGCCATGATCCAGATTATCCAGCAAAGGTCGAGTTCATCGAACGGGAGCAGGCCGTCAGCCAGCGCGGAAAGTTTTATACCCGCACATTTCCCCGCCGGGCATATCTTCACATTGGCGAGGAAATCAATCTCTTTACGCACGAGCTGTTCTACTTCTATCCAACCATCGGCTTTTTATCGGGGCGTGCGTAAATGGTTCGGCGCTTATCTGTATGATGACCAGCCCATAGAGGTGCATCGCCTGTCGGATGTCGCGGAAAAGCAGACGGTGGCGTATATTCCGGCTGGGGAATATCTCTGCGGATATCATTACGGACCATACCTGACCATACAGAATTCCATTGACCAGCTAATCCAGGAAGCCGCGCGCCGAAATCTGCCTGTGGATGACTGCGTCATCACGCCCAACATTGTCGACCAGTGCTGCGAAGGTCACCCCGACAACTACATCACCGGCTTGGAGGTACGCATTCTTTCGCAATAACAGCCAAAAACTCCTGAAGCACCAAAAAGGGGCTGTCTCACTAAAGACAGCCCCTTGTTGTAGCCACGCCAAAATGCGGGCCTTTGCATACGGTCCGGCGCACGCTCTGTCGCGGCGCTCCTTCCCGGCTTACCTTTCCGGCTTGATGTGCCAGATCTCGTCGGCATACTGCCGGATGGTGCGGTCGGAGGAGAATTTCCTGCCGAGGCCGTATTCATCAGGCACTTTCTGCCGAAGGCCAGCCGGTCGCGGTAGTCAGCGTTCGCCTGAAGGCGTGCGTTCTGGTACTCTCGAAATCGTACAGGACGAAGTAGTGATCGGGCCGGTGCCAGCTCGCGCCGTCCAGCAGCGCGGTGTAAAGCTCCTCCTGATCCGCGTCCGTCTCGACCGTGCCGTCGATCAGCGTATCGACCACGCGGCAGATACGCGGGTTCTTTTCATAGATATCCCGCGAACGGTACGTCTCGCGGATGGCGTTCAGCTCCTCCACCGTCGCGCCGAAGATGTAATTGTTCTCCATGCCCGCCTGCTCGACGATCTCGACGTTCGCGCCGTCCATCGTGCCCAGCGTAACCGCGCCGTTCAGCATCAGCTTCATGTTGCCGGTGCCGGAGGCCTCCGTTCCTGCCGGGGAGATCTGCTCGGAGATGTCCGACGCGGGGATGATCTTTTCGGCGTAGGAGCAGTTGTAGTTCTGCACGAACACGATGCGCATTTTGCCGTTCACGTCGGGGTCGTTGTTCACAAGCTCGGCGATACGGTTGATATAGCGGATGACGGCCTTCGCGCGGCGGTAGCCGGGCGCGGCCTTCGCGCCGAAAATGCAGACGGTCGGCGTGAAGTCCTTAAGCGTGCCGTCCTTGAGACCGAAGTAGATATCCATTATGGACAGCGCGTTCATCAGCTGCCGCTTGTACTCGTGCAGGCGCTTGACCTGCACGTCAAAGATAAACGTCGGGTCAAGCTCGACGCCCTCCAGCTCGGAAATGACCTTGCAGAGCTGCTTCTTTTTTCCAGCTTGATGGCGTTGAACTGCTTGACGGTCATATCGTCGATCATGGGCTTGAGCTGCGCCAGACGGTCGAGATCGGTCAGGAAGCCTTCGCCGATCCGGCTTTCGATCAGGCCGCAAAGCTCCGGGTTGCTGAGGCCCAGCCAGCGGCGCGGCGTGATGCCGTTGGTCTTGTTCTGGAAGCGCTCGGGATAGACGGCGTACCAGTCCTTGAACAGGTCGTTTTTCAGGATCTCCGTGTGGATGCGGGCCACGCCGTTGACGGCGGTGGACACATAGACGGACATATTCGCCATATTGGCGCTGCCGTCCTTGATGATCGCAAGGCCGGAGCCGGGGAATTCGTGCTTGAGGCGGGCGTCGATCTTCTCGATGACCTCGCAAAGCTCCGGCACGACAGAGCGCAGCAGCTCCATATCCCACTTTTCCAGCGCCTCGACCATGACGGTGTGGTTGGTGTAGGAGAACACATGCGAAGCGACTTCGAACGCCGCCTCAAAGTCCATGCCCTCGAGCATCAGCAGGCGGATCAGCTCCGGGATGGACATGGCCGGATGCGTATCGTTGAGCTGGATGGCCGTGAACTCATGCAGACGGTAGTAGTCGTTGCCGTGCGCAGCGCGGAAGTCGCGCAGAATATCCTGAAGCGACGCGCTGGACAGGACGTACTGCTGCTTGATGCGCAGGCGCTTGCCCTCCCATGTCGAGTCGTTCGGATACAGGACGCGGGTGATGTCCTCGGCCTTGTTCTTCTTTTCCAGCGCCTTGGCGTAATTCTGCGCGTTGAAGGCGTCGAAATCCAGCTCCTTTTCGGCCTCGCACTGCCAGAGGCGGAGCGTATCGATCGTATCCGTTCGTAGCCGATGACCGGCATGTCGTACGGCACGGCGATGACCGTCTGGTCGGCAAAATCCACCTTGACCGCAAGCTTATCGCGCCGGTGGCTCCACGGGTCACCGTACTTCGTCCAGTCGTCGGCGTTCTCGCGCTGGCTGCCGTGCTCAAACGACTGCTTGAAAAGGCCGAAGCGGTAGCGCAGGCCGTAGCCCCTCAGCGGCACGCCCAGGTGGCGGCACTGTCCATATAGCACGCGGCAAGACGGCCCAGACCGCCGTTGCCGAGAGCCGCGTCCTCGATCTCTTCCATGCAGCCAAGATCGACGCCCTTTTCGGCAAAGGCCTTTTCATTTCGTCGCAGAATGCCCATGTTCAGAAGATTGCTGTAGACCAGCCGCCCAACCAGATACTCCGCAGAGAAGTAGAACGCGCGGCGGCCCGTCGGCCTGACGCTTCTTAGTCTTCGTCCAGTTGGCGCTGATCTCCATCATGATGACCTGACCGAGCGCCTCATGCAGGCGCTCGGGGTGGTTTCCTGCAGCGTTTCGTCATGCTGGAAATGCAGCAGGCTTCCGTCTGTTTTACGATTCGTTCCGTGAAAATTCGCTCATAGGTTACTCCTTCCATGGGACCCCGCCGATACAAACTGCCGGCGGCTTTTACGAAGCATCCACCTATCCGGCAAGGACAGGTGGACGCCAGATAACTCAGAAGGTATTATACACGATTTGAACGCTCTGTCAAACCTGCAATTTTTTGCCAGCGTTTCATTGGCTGCGCCGGGCAGCATACGCCAGCGCCAGTTCGACGGCAGAAGTCTGCCGGGCTCGTTCATGCGGGACTCCTTGCCTAAGCGCAGATAGTCCTGCATCTGCATGATAAACAGCTGCGCCTTAGACTGCATACCGGCTTCCATGATGGCGTCTGCCAGATCGTCTTCCGGCGTAATGCCGAGATAGTTCGGGCATAGGCGTCCGTTTCACGTCGATCCCCTCGCACCACTGAATGAGCGTTTCATTGTCGTGCGTGCCGGTGTAGCAGATGGAGTTTTCAGGGTAGCGGTCGGGCAGATAGTTGCTCGGCTCACGCGGGTCAAAGGCGAATTCGAGCACCTTCATGCCAGGGAAGCCGGAATCAATCACAAGCTGCTGTACCTCCGGCGTCAGGAAACCGAGGTCCTCGGCGATAAAATCGGTATCCGGGCAATTCTTCCGGATAGCATTTACAAGCTTCATGCCGGGACCCTTGACCCATTCGCCCTTGCGGGCCGTGCGGTTGACAGCAGGAATGGCCCAGTAGCTTTCAATCCCGCGGAAATGGTCGATGCGGACAACATCGAAACTCTCCCTGCTGCGCGCAGGCGTCGCATCCACCAGGAGAAGCCGTCCTGTTCCATGTGCGCCCAGTCATAGATGGGATTGCCCCAATACTGTCCATTGGCGTTGAAGCCGTCAGGCGGGCAGCCCGCAACGACGCGTGGACGGCGGGTACGGGTCAACTGGAAATTCTCCGGGTGCGACCAGACGTCGGCGGAATCCAGCGGAACATAGATGGGGATATCGCCGATAATCAACACACCGTTTTCATGGGCATACTCCCGCAAACGCTGCCACTGCGTGTGGAAGCAGTACTGGAGGAAGCGATGAAAATCAAGTTCGTCGTGCAGCAACTCCCGATAATGCGCCATCGCCTCGGGCTGGTGCATCCGGATATCGAGCGGCCACTCGGTCCACGGGCCGTCGTTATAATATGCCTTGACGGCCATAAAGAGTACATACTCCTCCAGCCACGCACTCTGCTCACGGACATACTCCGCATAGTCTTCGGTCGGGGCCTTGTGGAATCGGCTCCATGCCAAATGCAGCACCCGTAGGCGCTGGTCGTACATTTTGGAAAAATCGACCTGATCGGCGCGGCTGCCCCAATCGATGCGGTCCAGTTCCTCCTGCAGAAGGTACCCGTCCTTAACGAGTGCATCCAAATCGATCAAATACGGGTTTCCCGCAAACGTAGAGAATGCCTGATAGGGGGAGTCCCCGTAGCCGGGCGGGTTGATCGGGAGGATCTGCCAGTAGGTCTGCTTTGCCTCTTTCAGAAAATCAATAAAGTCATAGGCTGCTTTTTCCCATGCTGCCAATGCCGTAGGGCGAGGGCAGCGAGGTAATGTGCATCAGGATTCCACTGCTTCTTTTCATACTATCACTCTTATTTCGCTTTCGTTGAAAACAGGCAAAAGCGGCATTGGGGCGCTGTTTTCAGCTGTTTTCGAGTTTTCTGACGCTTTCACGGTTGGAAAGTGTAAACGGTACAGTCATATGGCGGGCATGCCCGCCGCGCTCGGCGCAGTCCATCAGAACGGAGAAGCTGCGCCGGGCCAGAAGCTCGACAGACTGGGAAACGGTCGAGAGTTTCGGGGTATAGAAGCTGCCGATTTTCAGTCCATCGTAGCCAATGATGGAAATATCGTCGGGAACGCGCTTACCAGCATCCACCAGCGCGCGAATCGCCCCGATGGCTATGACGTCGGCCATGGCGAACACGGCAGTGACCTGCGGTGTGTCGCGCAGGACAGCCTGCATGCCGATATAGCCGTCTTCATAGCTGTAGCGGCCGGTATGGTAATAGGTTTGCTCATCAAACCGCATCCCATTTTTCTCGAACGCCTCTACGCAGCCTGCGTAGCGCTGTGCGGATGTATCGGACAACAGCCTGTCGCCGCCGAGAACCGCAATATGCCGGTGACCACAGCGGATCAGATAGTCAACAGCGCAGGCTGCGCCCTGCCGGTCGTTGGTCGTAACACTGGACAGGTTCTCAAACGGCAGATCGCTTGCGTCATTCGTAACAATGACGGAAGGAACGTGGATCTTGTCGAAATCGCCGACAAAATGACGGTTTGTCGCGCCGAGGAACATCACGCCCATGGGCTTACGCTCCCGGCAGAGTTTCACAGCGCGCAGCACCTCATTGTCGTCTTCATCAATAAAGTCAACGATCAGCGGATGCGTTGTGCGTGAAAACAGCGATTGCAGCTGCTCAACCATGCCGGCGAATAATTCATTCGCCGTTCCCTTGACGATGATAAGCACAGTGTTAGAACGCTGCTGCTTTAAAAGCTGGGCACTCTCATTGAGTTCAAAGCCGCTTTCCTGTGCAATGGATAAGATTGCCTGCCGGGCCTTATCCGAAACATTGGGCTGGTTATTCAGCACGCGAGAGACAGTTCCGAGCGAATAGCCGCTCAGTCTCGCAAGATCCTTGATCGTCATATCTGCTGTTCTCCTTGGTTTTTGCTGGTTCTGTATCACTAACCTCAGAAAAATCCACCTGAAACAGACATTTTTCTTTATCCCTTTACCGCGCCAGCGGCAACGCCCTTTGATGATATACTTCTGGCAGCAGAGATAGAAGATGACAACCGGAACAATGGACATCAGGATCAGCGCCATGGTAGCACCCATATCGACCGATCCGTAGCTGCCCTTGAGGTACTGAATGTGGATGGGGATCGTTCGGAATTCGTTGATATCCAGAACCAGATACGGCAAGAGGTAGTCGTTCCAGACCCACATGATCTCCAGAACGCCAACGGAAATGAAAGTCGGCTTCATCATGGGCAGGACAACCTGGAAGAAGGTCTGCACGGGGTTGCAGCCGTCGATGACCGCGGCCTCCTCGATGGAGCGCGGGATGGACTTGACGAAGCCTGTGAACATAAACACAGCGAGGCCCGCACCAAAGCCGAGGTAGACAATGGGAATTGTCCACGGGCGATTGAGCTTCAGAGTATCGGCGGTCTTTGCGAGTGTGAACATGACCATCTGGAACGGCACCACCATGGAGAACACGCACAGGTAGTACACAATGCGGCAGACGAGGCTGTCGACACGGGAGATATACCACGCGGCCATGGACGTGCAGATGAGGATCAGAGCAGCGGAGAGCAGCGTGATCATCAGGCTATACTCGACAGATTTATAGAATGGATAGTTGCCAAAGGTCATACCCTTGATATAGTTCTGCAGCCCCATGAAGGTGTCGCTTGTGGGGAAGGCAAACGTATCAAGGTTAATAGCGGCGTTGGTCTTGAGAGAGTTGACCAGAACGATGAAGATTGGGTAGAGATACGCAACGGCAATGATTGCAAACACGACCGTCAGGACGGTATGCGAACGGCGCTCTTTCTGGAAGCCGGTATTTTTCATTACTGATCGACCTCCTTCTTTCTGGTGGACACAAGCTGGGCAATGCTGATGATCGCAACCAGGATAAAGAACACAACTGCCTTGGCCTGTCCGGGGCCTTTGGAGTTGGAGGTGTTGGAGTTGACGATGTTCAGAGCCAGCATTTCCGTGGTCTTGATGACGTTGCCGTCAGCCAGCGTCTTAAAGGGTGAGCCGCCCGTGAGGGCCAGGTTCTGGTCATAGAGCTTGAAGCCGTTGGTCAGGGACAGGAACGTGCAGATGGTGATAGACGGCATGATGTTCGGGATTGTGATGTTCCAGAGCGTTTTCCAGCTGGACGCACCGTCGATCTTTGCGGCCTCCAGCATATCCTCCGGGATTGCCTGCAGGCCTGCGATATAAATGATCATCATATAGCCTATCTGCTGCCAGCACATCAGGATGATAAGACCCCAGAAGCCGTATTTGGTTTCCAGCACGACGGCTGTGTCGAAGTTGCTGAGGATGCCGTCGAAGATCATGAGCCAGATATAGCCCAGAACGATGCCACCGATGAGGTTCGGCATGAAGAAAACGGTACGGAAGATGTTCGAGCCCTTGATACCCCTTAGTCAGAACGTAGGCAACGGCAAAGGCCAGAACGTTGATGATGAGCAGGGATACGAGCGCAAACAGTGCTGTATACCAGAACGCGTGGAGGAAGCCCTCATCCTGGAAGATAGTCTGGTAGTTTTTCAGTCCCACCCACGTCCACTTGCTGGTCGTCTTGAACTTGCAGAAGGACAGGAACAGCCCCTTTGCAAACGGGTACAGGAAGCCCACGCAGAACGCTGCGAACGTCGGCAGCAGGAACAGCCAGCCCCAGCGCTGGATCGGGCGGCGGATCAAGCTGCATGACAGAGCCGAATCGTCATGTTTTTTCTTCTTCATCATGCTTCTCCTTTATTATTTATATACTATCTTGACAATTTCACAGACAAGCGCCCGGCCTCCGGGCGTTTGTCCGCAAAATCTTCGGCTGCGGCAGTTTCTTTTCTGTAAAAAAGGGGGCTTTGCAGCCCCCTCTTTACTTTTGGTCACGCCTTATTGCTTATGCGTTATCCTTTGCATACAGGGTCGCCCAGCCCTGCACGAATGCAGTCTCGACAGCAGACCAGTCGCCGGTACCGGCAGAGTACTGAGTCAGAGCGTCGACAACGGCAGCACGCCAGTCGTCAACAGCGGGAGTCCAGTTGAATGCCCAGGTCACAACGTACTTGCCATCGGCAGTGTACTTGTTGGCATCCTGGAAGAAGACGTTCTCCGGCTCCTTGGCGTCCTTGAACGGGCAGGGGCCAAACTCTTGTGCCAGCATTGTAGTGCCTTCATCAGAGGTAACAACCCAGACGAGGAAGTCGATGGTAGCCTGAATGTCCTCCTCGGAGGACTCGTTGTTGATAGCCCAGCAGTTCTCGGTGCCGGCGCACAGGCCGGCCTCTTCTTCGCCGTCAACACCGCAGTAGATGGGGATCATGGTGAGGTCGTCCGGGTTCATGCCGAACTTGTCGGCGGAAGTCAGGTTGCTGTACTCCCAAGTGCCGTTCTGATAGAAAGCAGCCTTGCCTTCACCGAATTCAGCCTCGGACTCGTCGCCGGTAGCGGTAGCCAGAGCAGAGCCGGTGGTAGCCGTGTCAGTGGTGTAAAGATCCCAGATGTTCTTGTAATTCTCGAGGTAAGCGCCCGTGATGGTGGCGGGCTGTTCCGTCACGTCGTCATCGCGGAACTCGTAGTACAGAGGCATGTTGGCCAGGTGGCCGGAGAATCTCCAGGAGGAGGTTCCGTCGAGGCCGGCGGAGGAGAATGCATCGAAGCCAAGCTCCTCAGCGCGGGCGTGGATGTCGTCAGCGACAGCCTTCAGGGAGTCGAAGTTGGTGATCTCGTCGATGGAATGGCCAGCCTTCTCAAGCAGAGCCTTGTTGACGATGATGCCAAACGCCTCGTAGCAGTAGCCGATGGAGAGGGTCTCGCCATTTTCGCCCTTCAGGTTGAAGGCGTCGGTGGTCATCTGATCCATGATGGCAGTGCCGTCGAACGGATAGCAGTAGTCGCCGTAGGAGTTGATGGCGCCCTGGTTGCCGCACTGGAACAGAGTCGGAGCGGAGCTCTTGTCAAGCTCGGCTGCGAGGGTGGTGTCATAGGTGCCGGAAGCAGCGGTGACAACCTTGACGGGAACGCCGGTCTGCTCGGTGTAGGTGGCGGCGAGCTTCTGCCAAGCTTCGTCCGCTTCGGGCTTGAAGTTCAGGTAGTAGACAGAGCCGGTGCTTCGGTCGCGGCGGGCTCTTCCGTCTCGGTCTCAGCAGGGGTGGGTTCTTCGGCGGCCGGGGTGTCGGTCGTCTCAGCCGGGGTGGTCTCTTCGGGCTGTGCGGGCTCGGTCTTGGTTGCGCAGGCAGCCAGGCCAAGAACCATCACGAGCGCCAGAAGCATTGCGATGATCTTTTTCATGGTATTTCCTCCTGAATGATTTTTGAATTCTGGAAACGTTTCCATTTCCAATGCCCATATTATACTACATTTTTTCGTTCTGAGCAATCAAAATTTGTTCCAAAAAATTTTCAGCACTTTTGTACGATTTCAAGGCTGCAAAATTGTGCAGTTTGCTTCTATCCTCTTTTCCGGCTTGCGTTTTTTCTGTTCAGTCGATATAATATTCTATATTCTTTCCTGAAACGAGGCGCGCTATGAAGTTCTTCAATTATGATTCCCCTTTTTGGTCGTTTATGTCGCGGATCGCAGACCTTGTCATTGTGAATATACTGTGGCTGGTTTTCTGTATCCCCGTGTTCACCATCGGCGCGTCTACGGCGGCGATGTATCGCGTGACGCTCAACATGGTGCGCGGCGAGGGCGGCGGTGTGGTCCGCAGCTTCTGGGCGTCGTTCAAACTCAATTTCAAGCAGGGCGTTCTATTGTTCCTGATCCTTCTGATTCCGACACTGCTGGTGATCGTTGAGGTTGAGATCTATCTGTCCGGGTGCGGTGGCGCAGTCGATCTGGATGGGTGTGGTCTTCTGCCTCCCGGCACTGCTCGTTTCGCTGATCGGTGCTTATATCTATCCCCTGCTGGCGCAGTTCGACAATACCATCAAGAACATACTCAAAAACGCCATTCTGCTTTCGATCGGCAACCTCCCTATTCGCTCGTGATGGCAGCGCTGAATCTGGCCGTGCCGCTCCTGCTCCTGTTTGCAACAAGTTTTTTTCTGCGGACGTGCATCTTCTGGCTTCTGATTGGTGGTGCGCTTATTGCGATGCTGAATTCATATCTGCTGCGGAAAATTTTCAAAAAGTATTTTGAGCTGGATTAAATGCGCGCCCGGTGCAAGGCTGCACCGGGCGCATACTTTTTCATCATTTCAGGGCTGCAATCAGTTCCAGCAGGCCGTAAACGACAGGCTGGTGGAGCAGGTAGATGAACAGAGACTGGCGGCCGCACCAGCAGAAGAATCTCGCAATCGCGCTTTCCCGGAACGTGCCGGGCAGGCGCGTTTTTTTGTCCGCATAGACTGTTCTGCCGAGAACTGTTCCAAGCATATACCAGCCGAGATGCGGCAGAATCGGAAAAAATCGCTGGATGTAAATCCCTCGTAGACAAAACCGAACGGGAACAGGAATTTTGCCTTCACGACCGTGCCGGAAATGAGATAGCCGGTCACAACGAGCACAACGCCCACGGCGGCAAGCGCCTGCGTGGGCAGCTTTTTATAGGCGGGATAGAGCATCATGCAGACACCCAGCAGATGCAGTACGCCGAACCAGACGATCACATCGCGCGAAGCCATGCCGAGGCGATACATCCCGAACGTTACAAGCGAAATGAGCATGCCGCAAGAAAGACAATGCAGCCGCGGTGGAAGCTGCGTGAGCCGAGCGTAGCGCAGCAGCCGGACAGGACGACGAAGATCACGCCGCCATACTGCTGGATGAATACGTACCACGCGGGCAGGTGCAGATCAAGGCCAATAAAATAGATCAGATCAAAAATCAGATGGATGAGAATCACGCAGAGGATGCAAAGGCCGCGCAGCGCATCCAGTTCCCAGATGCGGTCGTTTTTTTTCATGGAAATCACCTGAAATCATCGCAGCCCGCCGCGAAACGCGGCAGGCTGCCGAAAAATAACTTACGAGTTTTTCGCGTCTTCCAATGCCTGACGCTCGGCCTCTTCCTCTTCGAGCACGCGGTAGGCGACCTTACCGACCAGCGTTTTAGGCAGCTCGGGGCGGAATTCGATGTCATACGGCATCGCATATTTTGCGATATGCTGGCGGCAGTAGTCGAGGATCTCCTGCTTGACTGCGTCCGACGGCTCGTAGCCGGGGCGCAGGACGACAAAGGCCTTGACCTTCTGCATCTTGTACGGATCCTTGACGCCGATGACGCAGGACAGCAGCACCTTTTCATGGCCGTCAATGATGTTTTCCAGCTGGCCGGGATAGACGTTGTAGCCGGAGGTGATGATCATGCGCTTGATGCGCTGGGAGAAGTAGACAAAGCCGTCTTCATCCATCTTGCCAAGGTCGCCGGTGTGCAGCCAGATGCGGCCGTCCTCATGGCGGCGGAGGGTGTTGTGCGTTTCCTCGGGGTTATCAACATACTCGAGCATGACGGACGGGCCGGAGACGCAGATCTCGCCTTCGAGATTCGCATCAAGCTCCTGTGTCGTGCCGGGCTTACGATCTTATAATAGGTATCCGGGAACGGCACGCCGATAGAGCCGACGCGGTTATAGTCCTTCGGCGTCAGGCAGGAGGCTGTGACGCATTCGGTCAGGCCATAGCCCTGACGAACCTGCACGGAAGCGTTGTGCGCCTTGAGGAAATCATCGACCTTTTTCTTCAGTTCGATAGACATGCTGTCGCCGCCGGAGAAGACGCCCTTCAGGCAGCTGAGGTCGGCGTTTTCGAGCTTTTCTGCGCGCAGCAGCGCCTCAAACAGCGTCGGGACGCCGGGGATGATATTAGGCTGCTTTTTGATGAGCAGCTCGGCGTAGGTGTTGACGTTGAACTTCGGAACAAGGATGCAGCACGCGCCGCCGATGAGGGCGGTATGGATGCCGATGCCGAGGCCGAAGCCGTGGAACACGGGCATGACAGAGAGCATCTTCAAGCCGTCGATGGGCGAGAAGCCGGAGGCAGCGATGGTCTGCAGGCCCAGCGCGTTAAAGTTCATATTGGACAGGAGAATGCCCTTGGTTGTGCCGGTCGTGCCGCCGGAATAGAGGATGGACGCGCCCTCCTCCGCCTTGCCGAACTCTCTCGGAAGCGGCAGATCACGCTTTTTGCCGACGCGCTGGAATTCCGACCACCAGATGTAATTGCCCTTTTTCGGGGGCTTGGGGTATTTGCGGGCTGCCGTCAGGGCATAGCCGACGGCAAGATGCGGGTACAACTCATCCTCAATCTTAGCAAGCAGAAGCTTGCATTCCTTGTTATCAAGTTCGGGCATGATGGGCGCGATCTTGGCATAGAACTGGTCAAGCGTGAGGATGCACTTGGAGTGCGAGAAATTGAGATAGAACCTGATCTCCCCCGCAGCAGAGAGCGGATGGATCATGTTGGACACTGCACCAATGCGGTTCAGGCCATAGAACGCGTGCAGAGCCTGCGGGCAGTTGGGCATACAGATGGTGACGCGGTCACCCTTTTTGATGCCCATGGCGAGAAACGCCTGCGCCGTCTCGTCGATCTTCTGCATGAACTGCGTGAAGGTCGTCTTTTTGCCCATGAATTCATAGGCAGGCAGCTTCGGATTGCGCTCTGCTGCGGCCTTGACCATCTGATAGATGGTCTTCTGCGGATAAGACAGATGCTGCGGCACATTACCGTAATACTTTAACCAGGGAGCGGAAGAGGAAAGACTCATTTTTTCATCCTTTCGAGCGAGTTTTTTTCACACACCTCTGCCGCCTCATTCACACACCAAAGACGGCAGTTAGATTGCATTATACCTGTTTGCGTTTTCCAGCGCTGTTTTGGAAAGGCCACGGATGCTTTTGCTCTGTTACATCGAAGAAATAGCCGGGATAAACATAGGGCAGGATCATATTAACGGACGGGAGCATGCGTTCTTTTTTGCTTCCGGCCGGCAACGCTGTCTCCGCCGATGAAGGGATAGAGCAGGCTCTCCGTGACCCAGTAATGGAGGTTCGGAATAAAATACTCGCACTCCGCACAGCGTCCTTGTACGCGCATCAGATCGCGGCCATAGCCGGACATGACAGCAACAACGATACGGTCAACAGCAAGCTGCTCCTGCCGGAAAACACGGTCAAGCTTTTCAATGCGGTACCCCTTGTGCAGCAGATCGTCAACCAGAATGATCGGCCTGTGGAACGACCGGAGCGTGCGGACCTGGCCCGGCAGCGGAGAATAATCCGGATATTCCTCAATCGTAAAACTGCGCACATCGGGTGCGTAGCATTTTTTTCTACATGGAGCGTCTTTGTAACCGTATTGGGCACGATGGCATCCGCGAAGATTTTTCCGTAGGGCACGCACATATATGGCCCCAGCTGCCGGACGCCTTCGGGCATCCTGCACGCCGTTCATACGCTCAATACGCTGGGCGATAGCCTGATTGAGCAGTTCCGTGTCAAAGCACAGAAGAAGCTTGCCGGGAAACATGGCACTCAGCGCCATACGCAGGCGGGGCCGGGTCTGTAAACGGCTTCGCGCACGGCGGGCGCGTCGCGGTGCGGCGGCTTGATGCAGAGCATGGCGTCCTGCAGGAGCATAACGGGGTTGCGCATATCGACATAATAGATGCCGCTTACCGCCTGCGTGAAGCCAAGCTGACGCAGGGCGCTTTGCAGCGCCGTCTGCGATTCGGTGCAGCGGCAGAGTGCGTAGGTATGTCCCTGTTCAAGACTTCTGGCAAGCAGTTCATTGAGAAGCATGCGCAACGCGTCCTCCTCTTCCGCCTGTGCCGCATCCATGAACAGAATTTGCCCGGAAGCATGCTGGCGCACATAGCTGCATGCCTCCAGAGAGCCGAGTACGTCATACAGATCATCCAGCAAAATCGTATGCCCTGCCGCCCAGCCGAGCAGCCGCGCCGGCCGCGCCAGCAGCAGCGCCGCGCGGGGTGCTTTTTTGCCGCGCATGCAGTCCCGTACGGCTTGCGGAAGCGTGTCTTCGTCCTGTGTGACATTTTGAAATAGAGCGCTTCGCGCCGCAACACATCCTTCTGCTCTGGAGAGCGGACGTACAGGCCGCATTCATAGATATACGTCTGCACGACCGGCGCGACAAGCATGGAGATATCGAGATTCTGGTCAATCGAGGCGCGGATGCGCGTGGAACTGACTGTCTCATAAAACGGCGGCAAGGACAGAAGCAAAAGCTTTCCCCGAATGATTGCAGTCAGCGCAGCGCGGTCGGCGCTGCCGTCGCGGCAGAAAATGATGTGGTTATAGTCCGCAGCCGTGCCGGGCTCCGTGCGTTTATACGCTGAGGCATTTGCAATCACATCGCTGCCCGCGACAAGATAGACGTCTCTTCCCGGCAGCAGCTGCCGCAGGCGGGCAAGATCCTCCGGCATGGCAATATTGACGGGGATCTCGTCAGGGAACAGATAAGTATCCCACTGGTCGGCAGTCGAAATCGAGACGATGCGGCGGCGTAGAAGTTGGGAAGCGTTTTCTTGCTCCAAGAAAACTCATCGACAGCCAGATAGACCTCGAAGCCGCGCGCGCGGATTTCTTGTACGATCTGCTTATGACCGACGGAAAACGGATCAAATGTGCCGGGGAAAAACGCAGCGGGCTTTTCCGCCGGGAACCGGAAGGGGCCTTCCAGCAGTTCCTGCCGGACGGTATAGCGGTAGAGATGATTGAGCATGGCCGCGCAGTTGAAGAATGTCAGCTGACCGGTGCGCGGTTCTGATAAAAGTGTCAGGAGTTTTTTGTGCAAACGGACGAAAATATCGTGTTTTCTGGCAAGAGAAAGCTGATCTCGGCCGAAAATATCCCGGCAGAGAACAGCCAGCGCCGTCTGATGGATCGTCTCATCGTAATGGGCAATGCCAGTAAGAATCAGGCCGAGAATGTGGTCGGCAGTCTGCGTTTCCTGCTCCGGCAGCACATTCAGCGCCTCGCCGAGCGTGAACAGCGCCACGCGCGCGGGCCGGATAGACGCGCCGCAGGAAAGCTGTCCGATGGATTCGACCGACTCGCCCAGTTCCTTTTCCGGCAACAGGTACAAAAAGTCTTCCCAAATACGGCGGGATAAAGCGCGAGATCTGCTCCTGCCCGGATTCCAATTCGCGCGTCAGGTCGATGACGATTTCGTTGATCTGGTCAACGAGCAGTCCGGGCGCGATGGAAAGCAGCGCGTTGCCCGCCGCTTCACGCACGGGAAGATGCTCGCTGACGCAAAGCAGATTGGAAAAATGCAGAGCCGTATGGAACGCCGTCTCCGGATGCGCCCGGACATATTCGCGCAGCATATTGATCTGCGTCAGCTTGACGGTCCAGTGGACGGCGTTTTTCAGATTGCTGAGGTGAATCTGTGAGACGGTTTGCGCGTCCAGCGCTGCAAACGGCTCCGCCAGCACCTGCGACTTAAGCCAATCGTGGGCCAGATGGTCTTCCCAGTGAGGCTCATATTGCTGCACGCAGGTGCGGACAATCCGCCGCAGTCCAGGCTCTGCGTGCGTCAGCCGCAGGAGCATATGCAGCGCGATGATATCGAGTTCCGGATTTCCCGTGCCAAGCATGGCAGCAAGTCGTGCGGACAGTTCCGGCAAATATGGCCGCGGCAGATACCGGCACGGCACATGGCACAGCGCATCAACCAGCACGAACCGATCTTCGTCCCTCGCCTGCTCGAGTGCATCCAGAAGCGGCTGCACAAGCGCCCCTGCCTCCTTTTCCTCGCAGGAAGCGAACAGACTCTGGCAGATGGTCTTAAGAGAGTTGGAAATGCGCAGCGCATGCTTGCTGGAGATGCGGTAATCCGGGTGCAGACGGAGGCCGATATAATGCGTCCACAGTTCAGCGGACTCAGACAAAAGCGCCATCACGGCGGGCGGCATCTGGCCATCCTTGGCAGAAAGCGGCCGCTCCTTGCGGTAGCGCGGACCGGCATTCGCAAGGATTTTTCCCATGATGCGCCCCGCGATACGCCGCACGTCGCCATCCGGGTGCATGAGCAGTTCATACAGGAGTACAAGCGTTTTCCGCTTGTTGGCCCTCGTCATATAGGTGCTGTATTCCTCCAGCAGACGCAGGTACATGCGGATACGCTGGAGATTCTTTTCGCCCTTGGCCTGCTCGAGCAGCTGCTCGAGCGTCTGGTCAGTCGAAAGCGTGTGCATGAGGCGGATGGAGCCGTCCAGCGTCAGATCACGCAGTGCCCGAATCGCCTCATGCGCATTCATGAGTGAGGGATCCTTCGTCTCGTGCGGAAGAAGTTCCTGTTCCGTCAGTTCCGGGCTGACGCCGCGGCTTCGGAGCAGATTTTCAAAATCGGTCAGCTTTGTGATAGACGTTCTGGTAGCGAAGCGTTTTTTCCGGTGTCATATCCGCCAGCTTGCAGAAAATCATTTCATATGCGTCCTTGAGCGAATAAATGCGCATGCGCTCTTTTTCACCGGGCGCTCTTGTGCCGCGGACGCGGAAATCTGCGTAGATGAGAAGCAGAGATTCAATGGGCAGGTTTTCAAACTCCAGATCCCAGGTAGAGTGGTTGGCGGAGATGTAACCGATCTCCTCCATATCATTTCGGCTGAACCACTGCCATGTATAGTAATAGTGCAGATAGGCAATGCGGCTTAAGTCCTCACCCCGGCAGCCGAATTTTCCGATATCGTGTCCCAGCGCCGCCGCGCTGACCAGCGGCAGGTCAACCGGGAAGCCGGCCTTTTTGCAAGGATAGCCGTATGCAGTGCAATGTTATGCACACCGATGGTGTGCGACGCAGGATCAAACGGCGTTGCTTCCATGCCGAGCCGCATGACGGCCAAGAGGTGGCTTTCCCGCACGGCCTGTTCAAAGCGGGCATACTGCGCCTCTACGCGGCTGCCTGCAAGCGCGCCTTCCGGCAGCGGAAGGCGATCAAGGTAGGGATCGAAGCCATCCCGCCTGTTTGCCAGCGCCGCTTCCAGCGCAGTCAGGTATGCCATTTCATCCGCCGTCAGAGTGGGAATCTCCGGCAGGCCGTCCGGGAACATCTGCGCGCAGAGTTTCTGATAGAGCGCGGATAAAAATTCCGGCGCGGGAGCAGGTTTTTTCTTCAAAATCCGGCGCGCAGAGCGCCAAAACGGCGGCGCAGAGATCGCGCCGGTGCGGGTCAAGCGATCCAAAAAAGCGGTGTTTTGCATATTCATTCCTGTATGCAGCATGCTTGTAGGTGCCGATGCCCACAGCGGCCCGCTGTGCAGCTGCGAATTCGCCTAAATCCTCTGTGGTCCCGTTCTGTCCTGCCGGGCCGCTGTGGGCATCGGCACCTACAGCATGAACGGTTCCTTCTGTTACCTCAAATTTTACGCGCTTTGGCGGAAAAAGTAAAGTTTTTTCATTTTGCACAAAACAGCAGCCGTGCGCGGATGGTTATACATTATTTTTTCACATATATGTATATTTATAAATTTTATGCTTGACTTTTCTGCATATTAAGCGTATATTGTGTGCATAAAGAAAAACAACCGCACAACGGAGTCTTATGGAGGGTATTCAAATGGATAAGAGCAAGATCAAAAAATCGTTCTGGCCTATTCGGGCGGCCTCGACACCTCGGTTATTATCCCGTGGCTGAAGGAGCATTATAATGATCCTGAGATCATTGCCGTCGCAGCCGACGTCGGACAGGGCGACGAACTCGACGGCCTGGAGGAAAAGGCCATCAAGACCGGCGCAAGCAAGCTGATTATCGCTGATCTCACGGACGAAATGTGTGATGAGATCATCGTCCCGTCCGTCATGATGGACGCAAAATATGAAAAATATCTGCTCGGCACCGCGTTCGCGCGGCCCGTGATCGGCAAGAAGCTGGCTGAGATCGCACTGGCTGAGGGAGCAGACGCCATCGCACACGGCGCAACCGGCAAGGGAAACGATCAGGTTCGGTTTGAACTGGCCATCAAACGCTTTGCACCCGATATGCCGATCATCGCGCCGTGGAGAGAGTGGGAAATCAAGTCTCGTGACGAAGAGATCGACTATGCCGAGGCGCATCATGTGCCGTTAAAGATCTCCCGTGAGACGAACTACTCCAAGGACAAGAACCTGTGGCATCTGAGCCATGAGGGGCTTGACCTTGAAGACCCCGCGAACGAGCCGGATCTTGATAAGGCGCTGTTCCTTGAAATGGGCGTGTCCCCTATCAGGCACCCGATACGCCCACAACGGTTTCCGTCAGCTTTGAGGCAGGTGTCCCGGTGGCCGTTGACGGAGAGAAGATGAAAGTCTCCGACATCATCCGTAAACTGAACAAGTTGGGCGGCGAAAACGGCGTCGGCATTCTGGACATCGTAGAGAACCGGCTCATCGGCATGAAGGATCATGGCATCTACGAAACGCCGGGCGGCACAATCCTTTATTTCGCGCATGAGCAGCTTGAAATGCTCACGCTCGACAAGGAAACGCTGCACATGAAGGAAAAGCTGGCCGTTGACTATGCCGACCTCATCTACAACGGTAAGTGGTACACTCCGCTGCAGGAGGCGCTGACGGCGTTTGCAAAGAAGGCCAATGAATTCTGCACCGGCACGGTCAAGATTAAGCTTTACAAGGGCAATCTCATCAACGCAGGCATTGTTTCGCCATATTCCCTGTATTCTGAGAATCTCGTCACGTTTGGCGAGAGCGATTTCAACCAGGCGGAAGCCGAAGGCTTCATCAACATCTGGGGTCTGCCGACCAAGGTACAGGCACTGCGGGAGCAAGGGAAGCTGTAAACACACTCAAAGGCTTCTTTTGGGTAGAGGTGAATTGATGCGAAGCGCCCGATGGGATTCTACACCGTGTATTTCAAAGCACTCTGAACTATACAACGCATTCCCTCCGTCATTTGCTTCTGCAAATGACACCTCCCTTACCATGCAGAGCATGGCAAGGGGGAGGCTTTGCAAACATCACTCAGGGAGAACATACTATGAACAAACTTTGGGCAGGCCGGTCGGAGGCGGAGACTTCGGCGCTGGCCGACGCATTTAACTCTTCCATTGCCGTTGACGGGCGGATGTTCAAACAGGATATCACCGGTTCCATGGCGCACGCCGCCATGCTTGCCAAGTGCGGTATTCTGACACAGGCGGACGCGGACGCAATCATTGACGGTCTGGCCGACATTTTGGCTGATCTGGAATCCGGCGCTTTGCAGCTCGATCCGCAGGCCGAGGACATCCACATGTTCGTCGAGGCCGAGCTCACCAGCCGCATCGGTGACGTCGGCAAAAAGCTGCATACCGCCCGCTCGCGCAACGATCAGGTCGCGCTTGACCTGCGGATGTATCTGAAAGATGAGATCAACGCGCTGCAATCGCTGGTGCTGACTGTCATACAGGCGCTGCACACACAGGCAGTAGCGAACAAGGATGCCATCATGCCCGGCTATACGCACTTGCAGCGGGCGCAGCCGATCACATTTGGCCAACAGCTGCTGGCGTATGCGATGATGTTGGAGCGCGACTATGGGCGGCTTACGGACGCGCATAAGCGGACGGATACCTCCCCATCGGCTGCTGTGCTCTGGCCGGGACGACGTATCCAACCGACCGCGGCTGGGAAGCACAGCGGCTAGGCTTTGCTGCCGTATGCGAAAACAGTCTGGACGGCGTTTCCGACCGCGATTTCTGCGTGGAACTCATGAGCGCGTGCGCGCTCATCATGATGCACCTGTCACGGCTGTCCGAAGAACTGATTCTCTGGTCAAGCTGGGAATTTCAATTTATTGAACTGGACAACAGCTTTACGACCGGTTCTTCCATCATGCCGCAGAAGAAAAATCCGGATATGGCCGAACTCTGCCGCGGCAAAACCGGGCGGGTCTACGGCGATCTGATTGCACTTTTGACCACGCTCAAGGGGCTTCCGTTGGCCTATAACAAGGACATGCAGGAAGATAAAGAGGCTGTGTTCGACTGTGTTGACACAACGAAGCTTTGTTTGCAGATCATGGCCCCAATGCTTTTTAAGCCTGCACGCAAAGCCCGAAACCATGCTGCTGGCTGCGCAGAAGGGCTTCATCAACGCCACCGATCTGGCGGACTACCTGACGAAAAAGGGCCTGCCGTTCCGCACCGCCTATAAAATTTCCGGTCAGCTGGTCGCCTATTGCATTGCACACGATACCGTACTTGAGCAGCTGCCGATGGAGACTTACAAAGCCTATTCCGAGGTCTTTGCGGACGATCTGTATGAAGAAATTTCACTCAAAACCTGCGTAGCGCGGCGCATTTCCTCCGGTGGAACCGGCCCTGCGTCGGTACAGGCGCAGCTGGATTCCGTCGCAGCTTTCCTCGCGGCGCATCATGGAAGGAGAACAGCATGAACATCAAGGGACAGAGTTTTTAAAGCTGTTGGATTTTACGCCGGAACAGATCATGGAGTTTTTGGCGCTCGCCGCCAAACTCAAGGCGAAGAAAAAGGCAGGTATCCCCCACCGGTTGTGCGAGGGAAAGCAGGCCGCGCTGATTTTTGAAAAGACCAGCACGCGCACACGCTGCTCTTTTGAGGTTGCAGCGCATGATCTGGGCATGACAGTCACCTATCTCGACCCGTCCGGCTCGCAGATTGGCAAAAAGGAATCTATTGCAGATACTGCGCGCGTGCTCGGCCGCATGTACGATGGCATTGAATACCGGGGTTACGGGCAGCAGATCGTCGAAGATCTGGCAAAGTACGCAGGCGTTCCTGTCTGGAATGGCCTGACAAACGAATTCCATCCCACACAGATTCTCGCCGACTTTCTGACGATTCAGGAGCATTTTGGCAACCTGGCGGGCAAGAAGCTTGTATATATGGGCGACGCGCGGTACAACATGGGCAACTCGCTTATGGTCGGCTGTGCGAAGATGGGCATGCACTTTATCGCCTGCGCGCCGGAAGCGTATTTCCCGAATGCGGACCTGATCCAAACATGCAAAGCGATTGCTGGGCAGACCGGCGCAGTGCTGGAATTTGATACGGATCCGATACACGCGGTTCAAGGTGCGGATGTGATCTACACGGACGTGTGGGTCTCGATGGGAGAGCCGGACGAGGTCTGGCAGACGCGGATTCATGACCTTCTGCCCTATCAGGTCAACGCAAAGCTTATGGCGCAGGCCGGGCCGCAGTGCTGCTTCATGCACTGCCTGCCTGCATTCCATGATCTGAATACCACAATCGGCAAGCAGATCAGCGAGAAATATGGCCTTGACGCCATGGAGGTCACGGATGAGGTCTTTGAATGTCCGCAATCCATCGTCTTCGACGAAGCAGAAAACCGCATGCACACCATCAAGGCGGTCATGGCGGCAACATTGGCATAAATAAGCAAACACCCGGCGCAGTCTCTTGGTTGAGACTGCGCCGGGGTATTTTTTCAATAACAGAATTGATAGGACCTTACTGTCTTCCAATTTGCAGCGTTGTCTCTGTTATCACGAGGAAAACCCAGAAAAACGAGCATGGATTCTTTTAGAATTTTCCACTGCTGTGGGAGAAGCCGCCGGAGTTGACGGAGGTTCCGCCGCCGGATTTTTGTGTTTCGATCTTCACACGGGTCTGTGTAGTGGTAAGGTATACATCGTCCTGCCGAGTCAGACGAACGCCGTTTTGAGGAATATATGCGTCGGCGTGGGTCTGCTTGCGGGCAGTTTTCATTTTGCCCTTCATAATAAGACAGACGATCAGCGCTGTAAGCAGCGGAATAACAATCACAGCAATCCACTTGAGCACGCTGATATCCTCCAGCCGTTCAGGGTCAGTCGCCCGGTCAAAGGGTTCACCTTGCGCGTCTAGCTGCAAGAAATCCGTGCAGCCATCCAAATAACGGTTGAATCCATCGTACCAGTAGTCTTTTCCAAACTCACTCAGGAAATAGCGTTCAGCGAGCACGCCCTTGCCGTAGTCCGTAAAGGCACGGTGGCCGGTTTCGCCATGGGCACACAGGTCGTAATCACGCTCGGCCATGCTGAGCGCCAGCAGAATACCATTTTGCGCTTCGCCCGTGCCGAGGTCATAGTCAAGAAAGAATTTTTCCGTAAAAGCCTCAATAGATTCTGCTCCATCATACAGAGAGTAGTCATCGGTCGTAACGATATATACACCGCAGCCAAAGGTATCCTCTGCCTCCTGGCAGCGTGCTTCCAGCGCGCCGATCTCGTCCTCTGAAAGAAGCTGGGCGTCATCAAACACATGCGCAGAATCGTAGGCCAAGGCGCTCACGCACAGGCCGAGCAGCAGCACCAGCGCTGCAATCAGACAAAGAAGTTGTTTTTCATCCCGCTTCTCCCTTACAATGCAAACAGCAGCACAGACAGAACTGCCGCCAGTCCGCCCGCAATTCCTGCAAAATACGCCCAGAACCGGCCCCACGAGACGGGCAGGTCTCCCGTCAGCTTGCCGGTCTGCCCGTTCATGGAGAACAGATAGTCCCTGCCATTCCATTTTGTATGCAGCATCCAGACAGGCAGCATCGCGTACTGCACCTTGCCGCGGCGGATATGGATATTCTCCTCCTCCGGAACGCAGGTAGAATAGCCGGTCACGCTGCTGCGCAGCGCACTCTCGCAGCTGGACTTGCAGCGTGCATCGGCACGGGGGCGCACAATCATCGACGCTCACATCGTATTTATCAGCCAGAAAGCCGGGCAGATATGCGTTGGAAAAGGCTTTGAGCTCCTTGTAATCAAACGGCTCGATGGAATCCATATTCTCGTCCGGCATCTTGCTCGATGCGTCGACGGGGATCTTCTCAAATTTGACCGTGCTCGCACGGCGCACCATGAAGTGCTGCGTGTCGGTCACATCGTAGTCGCCCTCTCGGTGGGTCATGGAACGGGTGCAGTTATAACGGATATCCGCATCCGCGCTGCCGTCGAAGATCCAGAATGGGACATAGACGCCCTGAATTTTTTCAATGTGGTTCTGCGCGGAGAAAACCTTCGGCAGAAGGGGCTTTTTTCTTATAATGGTTTTTAAGCGCGGCAACCGCGTCCTCCTTGCTGAGCTTGAAGGGAATGATGTAATCCGGCTTGCGCGCGCCGGAGAGCTGGCCGGGGACGATGGTCGTGTTGCCGCAGTAGGGGCAGCTGGTAGCCGCCGTCGTCTCATCGCAGATGAGCTCCGCGCCGCACGACGGGCAGGTATAGCTTTCTTCATGCCCGGCTCTGCCCAGTCCGCGCCCTCCGGCTGGGTCCATTCGCCCTCGTCGGATTGTGTTGCCGCCTTCTGCTCCGCCTTTGCAGCGGCCTGTGCGGCCTGTTTATCCTTCTCCTGATAGAGTGCCTCGATCTCCTCGACCGAATAGGACGAGCCGCAGTAATCGCATTCAAGTTTTCCGGACGCGCCAACAAAATGCAGCGGACCGGTACACGCGGGACATTTGTAATTTGTGATCTTGTCTGCCATGCAAATCTTCGCCTCCTGTGATGATTCTGCCGCGCCAAAGGCGCGGGCAGGGTTCGTCAATTAAAGAACAATATCACCGTCGTCAAACGGATCGCCGCATTCCGGGCAGAACTTTGGCGGATGGGTCGGGTCCTTGGGCTCCCAGCCGCCCTTGTCGCACTTGTACTTGGGTGTTCCGGCGGGCTTGGGCTTGCCGCACTCTGCGCAGAACTTGCCCTTGTTCACTGCACCGCAGGAGCACGTCCAGCCGGTATCCGCCGGTCTGGGTTTGCCGCATTCCGGGCAGAACTTGCCGGTCGCCGTCGCACCGCAGGAGCATGTCCAGCTTCCAGCGGCAGGCGCAGGGGCAGGCTTGGGCTTGCCGCAATTCGGGCAGAACTTGCCGGTGATGCCGCTCTGGCCACAGGCGCACGTCCAGCCTGCCGCAGCGGGGCTGCCTGCTGCTGCGCCCCCATCTGATAGAGGCTCTGCGCGTTCACGCCGCCGGCCTGACCGGCCATGTTCATGCCCATGAAGGCCATGGCCGGGCCGGCATTCTGGTTGTTCGCCGCAGCCTGCATGGCGGACGCCTGCGCGCCGACGAGATGCGCCGCCGCTCTTGTCGGATCCATAAAGGCTGCATTGCGCTGCAGTTCCTTGAGCATGGCCTCGTCTTCCTCGCTCGCTTTGACGGACGAAACGCCGAAGGAAACGATCTCAAGGCCGCGCAGATTGCGCCATTTCGACGAGAGTACGTCGTTAAGCGCGTCTGCCATCTCCATTGTGTGTCCTGGGAGTGCGGAATAGCGGATGCCCTGCTCGGAGATCTTGGCAAAAAGCGGGCTGCAGCGCGGTCAACAGTTCGGTCTTAAGCTGGCTTTCGAGACGGTCGCGGGGGTAATCCCCGCTGACATTGCCGCAGACATTCGTATAGAACAGAATCGGGTTGCAGATACGGTAGCTGTACTCGCCGAAGCAGCGGATAGCGATATCGATGTCTATACCGGCGCGCTGATCAACCACACGGAACGGGACGGGAGAGGGCGTGCCATATTTGTTGCCGATGAGTTCCTTCGTGTTGAAGTAATACACGCGCTGATCCTGGGTGCCTCGCCGCCGAAGGTGAAGCGCTTGCCGATGTTCTTGAAGGTGTCGAGAACGTTTTTTGCCTAACTTGCCGTAAAACAGGGACGGCTCGGTTGAGGCATCATATTTGAATTCGCCCGGCTCCGCGCAGACCTCCGTGACCTTGCCCTGATCGACAATGACCATGCACTGGCCGTCGGCGACGGCGATCACTGAGCCGTTGGAGATGATATTGTCTGAACCTCTGGTGTTGCTGCTGCGGCCGGAGCTGCGCTTCTGACCCTTGACGGCCATGACGTTTTCCGGAAGAGAATCACAATAGAAATACTCAAGCCACTGATCGGCCATTACGCCGCCCGCAGCGCCGAGTGCTGCTTTGATAAGTCCCATTTTGATTACGCTCCTTTTCTGATCTTTGATAAACGGAATAGTCTGAAGGTTTTATACCAGTGTTTTCAGGATACCATAGTTTGACGTGTTCGGCAATCAATTTGTTCCAAATTCATGAAAAATCACAAATTTGCGCAGAAAAAACCGAATGGGCAGAAAAAGAAAAAGTGACCATAGGCAAGGAATCTTGAATTTGATATTATTATATCGAATTATAGCGTTCTGTGCAAACGGCGTGCAGGCGCTTCATAAAAAAGGAAAAGGATCCGGATCATGCAGTTTTTTCAGTGCGCCTGTTATCTTGCCGGACTTGGCGTTTTGAGTTTTGTGCTCGGACGGCTCGTTCCGAAGACGTGGTTTGACTACACACGCTTTCCCTACCGCGCATACGCGTTTGAACGGGACGGGAAGGTCTACGAATCGCTGGGTATTGCGCGCTGGCAGAGCCGGGTACCGGACATGAGCAGACTGTTTCCAAGGCTTATGCCGCCCAAGAAAATGCCGCCCCGCCCGGATGCGCAGACGCTGCTTGTCATGATCCGCGAAACGTGTGCTGCAGAAGCGACGCATGCGCTTTTGCTGCTGGCCGGACTCGGGGTGCTTGCATTTTGGCCGGGTGTGTGGGGCATTGTGCTGTATCTGGTCTACGCGATTTTCGGAAATCTGGTTTTCATCATCATCCAGCGTTATAACCGCCCGCGCCTTGTTCGGCTTTACGAGCGGAAACGCGCAAAAAGGAGCAAAGAGGCATGAAGGTATTGATCCTCAGCTGCAACACCGGCGGCGGACATAATTCCTGCGCCAAAGCCATCGGCACGGAACTTTTGAAGCGCGGCCATACCTATGAGACGGACGACGCGCTTTTATATGTCTCTAAGGGCACGAGCCGCTTTGTGAGCAGCTGGCATGTGCGCTTTTATCGCTACTTCCCCAAGCTTTACAACAAAGGCTATCAATATGCCGAGGAACATCCGGCCTCGTTTGACGAGTCCTCCGCTGCCTGCCGCATTCTGCGGCGTGGGTGCAAACGGCTGCGCGCGACGATTCTTGCAGGCGGCTACGATGCAGTCGTGTGCGTCCACCTGTTCCCGGCGCTGATGCTGACATTTATTCAGCAGGATTCTCCCCTGCGCATCAAAACCATGTTTATCGCCACGGACTACACTGCAAGCCCGTCGTGTGACCGCATGCGGCTGGACACCTGTGTCATCCCGGATATTGCGCTGACAGACACCTTTGTGAAAAAACGGAGTCAATCCGGACGCAATCGCGCCGCTTGGCATTCCGGTGCGCGCAGAACTTTACGCATGCCAGCCAAATCAGGAGGCAAAGCGTGCCGTCGGTCTTGATCCTTCGCACCGGCATCTTTTGATGATGACCGGCAGCATGGGCTGCGGACCGATGGAAGAGATCACACAGCTGCTTGCAAATTCGCTTCCGGCGGAGTATGATGTAACCGTGGCATGCAGCAGCAACAAGCAGCTTCTGCGGCGTATGGAGCGTAAATTCGCAGACAAGCCCAATATCCATATCCGCGGCTTCATCGGCAATGTGTCCGTCCTGATGGACAGCGCGGATCTCTTCCTCACCAAGCCCGGCGGCATCAGCACGACCGAAGCTATGGTCAAGGACTGCCGATGGTGCTGGTCAACGTAGTCGGCGGCTGTGAGACGCCAAATCTGGAATTCTTCGTCGCTCACGGCGGCGCAGCCACGGCCGATACGCCGGAGGCGATTGCCGCACTCTGCAAGCAGCTGCTGGAGCATGATGAGGAGCGCCTGATCATGCGGCAGTCTCTGCTTGCCATGCACAAAATCCCCGCCTCGCAGGCTATCTGCGACCGTCTGGAAGCATAAACCGGCGCACCGCGTGGGAGGCTAATGAAAACAAGGAGGTCACACAAAAGTATGACAATCGTAACACTGGATAACTTTGATAAAGAAGTTATGCAGGCGCAAACGCCCGTTGTGGTAGATTTCTGGGCCAGCTGGTGCGGCCCGTGCATGATGCTCGCGCCTGTGATGGAGGCACTCGAACCGGAAGTTCCCGCCGTGAAATTCTGCAAGGTCAACGTTGATGACGAGCGTGATCTGGCTATGGAATTCCAGATTGAGTCCATCCCGACGCTGCTGTGCATCAAGGGCGGCAAGGTCGTGAAGCGTCTGGTCGGCTACCGGGAGAAGGACGCGCTCAAGAAGGAGCTGGAGGCGCTGTGAAGGTCCGGCTGAACGAAGACAAGGAGATCGTCGCCCGCATTAAGGAGGGCCTCAAGCGCACCGATGGCTACTGCCCGTGCAGGCTTGCCCACACAGAGGAAAACAAGTGCATGTGCGAGGAGTTCCGCAACCAGATCAAGGATCCTAACTTTGAAGGCTACTGCCATTGTATGCTCTACTATAAGGAAAAATAAGCGCCGGCCCGGCGTCCGCACCTACGGACGCCGGGCCGAATTTATCGAGTTGAACTATGCTTTTATTATGGCTCTGTCTGCAATTACACATTGCCGGAAACAGTTTCGGCGGTAATGTCGCAGGTTTCGTCTCCGCCGGAGATAAAGCGGTCGGTATCACGGTCGCCGCTGACGGTGCTGAAGTCCAGCGTATAGCGGCAGCTGCCTTTCGGCAAGGTGAGACACAAATTGCCGCTGACGCTGTTGAAATCGATCTCATCCGGGTGCGCCGTACAGCTGATGCGCACTTCACCGGAAACAGTTTCGCAGTCGATGGCGCTGCTGCCTGCCGGAAGCGCAGTCAGGGAGATATCTCCGCTGACTGTTCCGAGTTCATACTCCTTTGCCGAAAGTCCGGGACCAGTAATATTGCCGCTCGTGGTATTGATACTGAGCGTATCCACGCTGCCACCCATCAATTCCACGTCTGCCGAGACAGTCTCAACCGTGATTTTGTCCAGCGTCAAGGTATCCGGCAGGAAGACGGTCAGCGCCTTTCTTGGCAGATCTATGCTGCCGAAAAGCTTTGATTTGCACGGCTGGATGGTGAGTTTTCCATTGCTGACCTTGTAGCGCATGCGGTAATCCTCGTTATCGCCGGTATAATCCTCCTGAAAACTCACACCGTCCGCGTCCGATTCGGCCAGATATACATCGCCGGTCAGCCAATGGATTTCAATCTCCGTGATATCAGTCAGCAGTTCGGAAGCGGCCGCAGACGGTTCCCCGCTGCCGAAGCCGGTGCGGTCAAGCGTTTCATAGCTGCCTGCGCTCTCGTAGACATAGCGTTCGCCCACGCGCAGTGCAGCATAGACTGCCTGGCCCGCAAAGTTCAGCGCCAGAATCGCCGCGGCCACACCCACACAGATAAGCGCGATGGCCCAGCCGGGGAGCTTTTTCTTCCTGCCGGTCTGCGGCGCAGTGGATACCGCGTCCGGTGTAGGCGGCGCAGGAAAATCCCGCTTTTGGGTTTTTCCGCCGCCTGCTTGTGCTCATACAGCTCCGATACGTCGCCGATGCCGCCGACGGCCTCGTCATATGCTTCCTGCTCCGATTTCCCGGCAGCGATCAGATCGTCGTACCGGTCGAGCGCATGCTGCAAAATCTCCTGCTGCACCTCCGCATTGCGGATGGTCAGCGCAGCATCGGAAAAAAGTCCTTCTACATAGATACTGATCTTCTCTCTCATGCTTCTCCCTCCAATAATGCGTTCAGAATGCGCACGCTTGCATCCCCATTCCGCCCGCGCCTGCCGGTATAATTCCCGGCCCTTTTCTGTGATCTTATAATACTTCCGTCTGGCTCCGACGGCTTCATCACCCCAGTAGGAGGTAATGTATCCGCCGTCCTCCAGCCGCCGGAATGCGGTGTAGAGCGTAGCCTCCTTCAGGACAAATTCGCCGCCGGAGCAGGTTTCAATGGTTTTGTTGATCTCATAGCCGTAGCTGTCGCGGCGCAAAAGCTGCGCCAGAATCACCGCGTCCGTATGGCCGCGGATCACGTCTGCCCGAATGGTCACAGCGCCACCTCCTGTTCGGTGCGCTTAGTATAGCATGATATACCTCGCCTGTCAAGGTATATCATTTTTAAATTTTCATGAGATATTCTCATGTATTGCATTCAAATTCAGCACTTGTCAGAAGCGCTGCAATATGCTATACTCCATTCAGCAAGATACGGAAGAAGGAACATCAGTATGCGCATTGTCATCAAAATCGGCACCTCCACCATCACGCATCCGACTGGCAGACTGAACATCCGCCAGATGGAAGCGCTCTGCAAGGTGCTCAGCGACCTCAAAAACGCAGGGAACGAAGTAATTCTTGTCTCCTCCGGCGCAATCGGGATGGGTGTGGGCAAGCTTCGGCTTGGAAAGAAGCCGACAGACGTGCCGACAAAACAGGCTGCCGCCGCTGTCGGCCAGTGCGAACTCATGTATACTTACGACAAGCTGTTCTCTGAATACCGCCACACCGTCGCGCAGATTCTGCTGACGGCAGACGACATTGCAGACCCTGTGCGGCATGAGAATTTCAGAACACCATCCAACGTCTGCTGGAACTGGACGCCATCCCGATTGTCAACGAAAACGACACCGTCTCCGTTGCGGAATTCGGTATCGGCGACAACGACACGCTCTCAGCCATCGTCGCAACCAGCGTACATGCTGATCTTCTCGTTCTTCTATCGGATATCGACGGTCTGTACACCGCCGATCCGCATAAGGACCCAGACGCTGCGCGCATCGAACTTGTTCCCGAAATCACAGACGAAATTCTGCGTCTTGCCGATGGCAAGGGCTCCGAACTTGGGACCGGCGGCATGAAAACCAAGCTTTCCGCCGCGAAGATCGTCACAAAGGCCGGAACAGATATGATCATTGCCAACGGCGCAGAGGTTGAAAAGCTTTACGCACTGCTCGACGGCAAATCCATCGGCACAAGATTTTTAGGAAGGAAGGCAAGCGTATGAAGACGCAGGAACTCTTACGGCATGCCAAGGCTGCCTGCCCGCAGCTTGCATGGCTGGGAAGCGAAAAAAAAATCAGGCCATTTTGCGGATGGCCAATGCGATTGAAGCAAATGCAGATATGATTCTCGCCGCAAATGCAGAAGATCTGCGTGCAGCGCAGGGCGTCATTTCCGATGTCATGCTCGACCGTCTGCGTCTGACACGAAGCCGCATCGCCGCCATGGCGGATGGCATGCGGCAGGTTGCGAAGCTTCCCGACCCGGTCGGAGAAATTCTGGCAGAGGTAACACGGCCCAACGGGCTTGTGATCCGCAAGACTGCCGTCCCGATGGGTGTCGTGGCCATTATCTATGAAAGCCGCCCGAATGTCACCTCCGACGCAGCGGTTCTGGCACTCAAAAGCGGAAACGTCTGTGTTTTGCGCGGCGGGAAAGAAGCGTATCGTTCCGCTGCAGCCATTGTCGCAGCCATGCACGAGGGCCTGCGGGCGGCCGACCTGCCGGAAGCTTTTGTGAATCTGGTATCGGACACCACGCACCAAAGCGCACACGAACTTATGACGGCAAACGGACTGGTCGATCTGCTCATTCCCGCGCGGCGGTGCGGGACTGATCCGCGCCTGCGTTGAATCAGCGACCGTTCCGTGCATCGAGACAGGCACCGGCATTTGCCATGTATATGTGGACAAAGCCGCTGATCTGGAAAAGCGCTGAACATTATCGAAAATGCCAAAACAAGCCGTCCTTCCGTCTGCAACGCAGAGGAAGTCGTGATTGTTCACGCGGATATTGCCGGACAGTTCCTGCCCATGCTCAAAAACGGCTGGTGGACGACCGTGCTGCGGCTGGCCTGCCGCTGGTCGAACTCCGGCTGGACGAAGCCGCGCAGAAGCTGATTCCCGGCACGCCTGCGGGGAACGGGATTTTGACACCGAATTTCTGGATTATATCCTTGCTGTCAAGACCGTTTCCAGCGCGGACGAGGCAATCGCCCATATTGCCGCACATTCTACGCACCATTCCGACGCAATCATCACGGAAAACGCACAGACCGCGCAGCGCTTTACATGTTTGGTTGACAGTGCAGCAGTCTATGTGAATGCATCCACGCGTTTTACCGACGGCGGCGAATTTGTCCTTGGCTGCGAGATGGGCATTACCACACAGAAGCTTCATGCCAGAGGCCCCATGGGACTGCGGGAATTGACGACTTATAAATATATCGTAACAGGCAACGGACAGACCCGATAAGGAGGAACTTATGTCAACCTATCAACTTGGATTTATCGGAACAGGGAACATGGGCGGCGCGTTGGCGCAGGCTGCGGCAAAAGCGGTGCAGACATGCTTCTGTCCAACCGCACGGCCGCGAAGGCAGAAGCACTGGCCGCAAAACTCGGCTGTGCAGCCGGGACGAATCTGAGATCGCAGAATCTTGCAGCTACATCTTTCTCGGCGTCAAGCCGCAGATGCTCCCGGCACTGCTGGAGGAACTGAAAGCGCCACTTTTGGCTCGGAAGGAGAAAGGTTCCAACCACAGCCCCTTACAGTTTTGTTAATTAGTTAAATACCGCCAGACGGTTTATGTGGAACAAGACGGTTTATGTAGAACAAGCTGTTACAAGAGTAAAAGTAAAGAGTCCTGTGGAATCAGCATCAAATAAACACATCGGAGGTTTTACTATGAT
>VOFG01000385.1_pt1 | contig 66000 bp, 55 predicted proteins | sample 5384171 | NCBI WGS metagenome assembly VOFG01 (sample SAMN12384726, study PRJNA508395) | human gut metagenome | isolation source: healthy gut F | host: Homo sapiens
CACCTCGGCGATGGCGGCCAGACGCGGCAGCAGCATGTGCTTCAGGTGCGGGAACGTGGCGATATACTCGGTCCACAGGTTGCCCTGCACGCCGAGGATGTAGGCACGCTCCCCGGGCGTAAGCTGGTCGTAGGGGTCCAGTTCGTAGACCTTGCGCATCGGGACATAGCCGCCGATGGCCATCGGCTCCTTCGTCGGGGTCTTGGTCTGGTAGTAGTCCAGGTAGCAATGGACATTGGGCGCCATGATGACGTGGTTGCCGGCCTTGGCCGCCGCAATGCCGCCCTTCGAGCCGCGCCACGACATGACGGTCGCCGTCGGCGTCACGCCGCCTTCCAGAATTTCGTCCCAGCCGATGATCTTGCGGCCGTGCTCGCGGAGCCACTTCTCCATGCGGCGCACCGTGTAGCTCTGAAGCTCGAACTCGTCCTTCAGCCCCTCGGTCCGGATGCGCTCCTGACACAGCGGGCACTGTTTCCAGCTGTCCTTCGGACACTCGTCGCCACCGATGTGGATGAACTCCGAGGGAAAGAGTTCGAGCACCTCGGCGAAGACGTTCTGCAGAAACTCGAACGTCGTCTCCTTGCCCGGGCAGAAGACCTCTTTGCTGATGCCCCAGCGTCGGCGCACCTCGTAGCCCTCGCCCTTGCAGCCCAGCCACGGATAGGAGGTGAGCGCCGCGACGGCATGCCCCGGAAGCTCGATTTCGGGAATCACCGTGACATAGCGGTCGGCGGCGTATTTCACGATCTCGCGGATCTGCTTCTGCGTGTAATAGCCGCCGTGAGGCGTCTTGTCATACTCGCTCGAGGTGTGATGGTGGCCGATGAGCGTCTCCCCGCGCACCGATCCCACTCGCGTCAGCTCGGGGTATTTTTTGATCTCGATACGCCAGCCCTGATCGTCGGTCAGGTGCCAGTGGAACTTGTTGAGCTTGTGCATGGCGAGGATGTCGATATACTCCTTGACCTCGTCCACCGTCCAGAAATGACGGCAGGGATCGAGCATGCCCCCGCGGTGGGCGAAATAGGGTTTGTCGCTGACCGTCACGGCGGGCACGACGCCTTCGCCGTCGATGACCAGCTGGCGCAGGCTTTGCAGGCCGTGGAAGACGCCCTGCGGCGTTCCGCCGCACACCTCGACGCCCGAAGGAGTCACGGCGAGCGTATAGGCCTCGGCCTCCAGCGAGCCGTCCACCGCCAGACGGACGTCGCCCTCGGCGGCGGTTTTCATCACCCCTCCGACGACAGGCGCGACCTCCCCGGCGAAAATCCGGGCCGAGCGGCGCAGTTCGGCATTCTTGCCGACGCCGATCACGGTCGACGCGGTTACGGTGAACGTCCCCGCGCCGGGTGTCACCGAGAGGGGTTTGGGAACGATGTTGACCTCGGGTCCCGCCCCGAAGGCCGCGCACGACAGACCGACGGCGCACAGCGAAAAAAAGAGTCTCTTCATATTGATTCAGGTTATGGTTGAAATTGTGGTTTCAGCGGAAATTCGTGCGTATGGACCGTCTTGTCGCGGGGACCGGCAATCCGTACGCGGATCAGGCTGTCGGCGACATCGCAGCGCACGCAGCTTCGGTTGTCGTTGACCACGATCGGGAACTTCGCGTCCCGTTCCCCGGCGGGATGGAACGAATAACGGTGGTCGTGGCCGCAGAGCATCAGGTCGATCCCGGCCTCGTTGAGCACCGGCACGAAGAGTTCGTTCAGGTGAACGCTCCCGTGCCAGGCCCCGGCCGCAGGCGGGATATGGAGCAGGACGATGCGCGCCGAAGCCGTGAGGAACTCCTCCGAGCGCACGGCCTTTTTCAGCCACGCGCACTCCTCGGCGCGGTAGGCGTCGTAATCGGCCAGCCCGTTGTACTCCGCATGGTCGTCGGGCTTGTCCTCGCCGCAGTCGAGCAGCAGGATACAGACGTCGCCGTAGCGATAAATGCCGTAGAACCGCCCGTCCCGCCCGGGAAAATAATCCCCGAGGCTGTCGGCGAAGACGCCGCGCGTCTCGTGGTTGCCGCGGGTGAAGAGAATCGGCGTCCCGGCAGCGAAAAGCGCGGCCGAAGCGTCGAGGTAGTCCTTGAAAAGCTGCTCCCCGCTCTCGACGCTGCTCGACATGTCGCCGTTGAAAGCCACGAATCCCAGTTCGGAAAAGTCCACGCGTTTGCAGAGCCGGGTCAGGACGTCGGCCTTGCCGTGGATGTCGTTCAGCACGAGGAACGAGCATCCGGAACCCGCAGCCGGAAAGGTGCGGAACCCGTAGGCCCGGCGCCGCGACGCATCGGCGCCGACAGTCTTTCCATAGGTGACGTTGTTGACGTCGGGCCACGACTGAACCTCCTGCGAAAAGATCCGGTAACGGTAGTCGGTCCCGGGTTGCAGCCCCCGGACACGAACGGCGTGCAGCGTCCTGCCGGCCAGCTTGCGGCCGGCGACGGTCTGGTAATGGCGCGGCGGCGGTGCGGGCGCAAGGCTGTCGGCGGGCGACGCCTCGACCCACGAAAGCGCGGGCCTGTTGGTGGTCCAGACCACCGTCACTCCGTCCTGCGACATGTCGCACAGGTAAGGCCCGTGCGTAATTCGGAATTCCTGTGCGGCGGCCGTCAGTGCGAAGGCCAGTCCCGCAAACACGAAAAGCAGTTTCTTCATCCCATTTCCGGTTGATCGCCTCGTCGGCAAAGGCTTCGGTCCCCACGCAGGCGGGAGGCCGGATTTTACGCTACGCAAGATAGCGATTATTCGCGAAACCGCCGCATTAATGACAAAAAAAGGAGGCGAATCGTTTTCCGTTCGCCTCCTTTTCGTTATTTTTCCGCGTCTATTTTATCCGTTTGAGAAGTCTCTCCTTGCAGTCGGAGTCCTTGAGCATGGCCACGAAATAGCGGGCGTCGGCCCGGTTCGCCGCCGAAGGGTCGGCCTCGTAAACCGCCACGAAATGTTCGGCGTGCGCGACCAGGGCATGCCGGCAATCGAAATTGACCATCAACGCCTCCGCCCCGTCATCCGCCGTCCGGCCCCGGCCCCACGAAAGCCCCGTGACCATCTCACCGCCGCCGACCGCCGTGCAGGCTCCGGGATCGACGCCCAGAAGATTGATCGTCAGCGAAGGATAATAGAAATAGAGTCCGCCGGGCATCTCGACCGTCAGCGTGAGCGTGTTTTCCGTCACCCGCGCGTTTACGACGGCATGGTGTCGCAGATAGTTGTATTCGAAATACTCCTCGGCCGCAGGCATCCACAGGCAATCCTCGCCATCCCGGCCGTAGGTGTTGTTGAGCCACAGCAGCATCTCGGACCAGAAACGGTCGGTGCCGTGCACGCCGATATTCACCGCTTCGCGCTCCTCCACGGGTCGGGCCATCTGCGCCTCGATCACCGCCGGAATCGCCGCCGGCAGCCACAGTCCCCGCTCGATGCGCGTTCGCAGCAGATCGCCGTTCACGGCAAAAGGCCGGAGCTTCTCACCGCCCGACTGCAGGAAAATCGTCTGGATCGGATCGTAGCCCTCCGCCGCCGCGACATAAGCCTTGTTGCCGTTGGGTTCGATCAGCATCTTGTAGCCGCGTCCCGCGAGGCGGTCGAGGACGATCCGCTGCGAGGAGACGAAGTGCGCACGGATCGAGTCGGGCACATCGACCGACAGCGTGTTCACATCGTGGAAGGCGATTCCGACCCCGTAGTTGAGCATCTCGATCACATCGTCCCACATCAACCCCGCCCGCATGAAAAAGCGGTAATAATTCTCCGTAAAGCCCGGCCGCACCACAGCCTTGTCATCCATATAGTCCCACTCGGGGGAAATGGCGGTGGTAAAGGAGAAGCGCACTTCGCGTCCCGTCCCGTCGGTCGAGCCCAGCGCCTTGCCGAAAGAGTAGGTATCGGGCGGCATATCCCCGCCGCGCAGATGCGGCGCATTGTAGAAATAAGTATCCGAAAGGGGACGTCCGTTGATCGCGGCCCACGTGGTCGAGAAAGCCGCCTGCTTGCAGTCGTCCTGCGTCAGGAGCAGCAGCAGCGACTTGTTGTATTTCAGGGGAGGAATTTCGATGCGCGCCGCCGAAAGATCGGTCCCCGGCCCGAACGACAGCGCGATCTCGGCCGTTATCTGCCCGGGTTCATCGCCGAAGGGATAGAGGTATTCCGTCGGGGGGGGGAATCGGGATTGTCCGGCTCCTCGGGATTCTGCGTCCCCGGTTTCGGCATCTTGACGCATCCCGCCAGCAGCAGGATCGCCGAAGCGGCGAACAGCGCGTATCTTATCGGGCTTGTTTTCATGGAACAAAGATAGGAGAAAATAGAACGGGTGCAACACGGGATTGCAAATGGTTCCGCAGAACTTTCCGGCCGGTAAAAGCGTCGTTACGACCCCGAAACAGAGCGAATCGGAAATATCAGCGTCTCTTCGGCGCCTTTTTCTTTTTGCGCACCGACCAGCCGAAATGACCCAACGCCTCGCCCAGCGCGAAATACTCGCCGTGGGAGTAGACGATCGGATCGGCCCGTTCAAGGCAGAACCGCCCCGTCGCCAGATCTATGTAGGCCTCGTCGGCCTGAACGCCGACCACCTCGGCCAGGAACATGTCGTGCGTCCCGAGCGGCAGCACCTGCCGGACACGGCATTCGATGTTGACGGGTGATTCGGCAATCAGGGGTGCGGCGACCTTTTCCGACGGCACGGCCGTCAGGCCCATCTCGCGGAATTTGTCGAAGTCGCGGCCCGAGCGCACCCCGCACCAGTCTGCGGCGCGCGCCAGACGGCGCGTCGTGAGGTTGATGACGAACTCGCCCGTACGGCTGATAATCGCGTGGGAATGGCGTTCGGGACGCACCGAGATAAAGCACATCGGCGGGTCGGAGCAGACCGTTCCGGTCCACGCCACGGTCAGCATGTTGTACTCCTCGGGCGTCGCGCCGCAGCTCACCAGCACCGCCGGCAGCGGATAAAGCACCGTCCCCGGTTTCCAGCTCTGTTTCATATCGCTTTCATTTTGGGACAAAGGTAAAGGTTTTTCCCTATCTTTGGAGCCGTGACGACACTTTTCAGTGCGCGCTCGTCCTTGCTGCGCCGAATACGATCCGGTTTTGCACCGTATCCGGCTTTTATGTACCTTTGCTCACGTATGATCGCCGATTTCGTCCGATACCTCGAAGCCGAACGCCGCTACTCGCCGCTCACGGTCCGCAACTACCGCCACGACGTGGAGCAGTTCCTCGCGTGGCTGGGAGTCGACGACGCACGGTTCGAACCGCAGCGGATCACCACGGACGACATCCGCGAATGGATTCTCTACCGCACCGAAACGGGCCGCGTGAGCGCCGCCTCGATGAACCGCGAGATTTCGTCGCTGCGTGCGCTGTTCCGCTGGCTGCTCCGCACGGGAGCCGTCGGCCGCGACGTCGTGCATCCGATCCCCTCGCTGCGGACTTCGCAGCGGCTGCCGGCCTTCGTCCCCGAAAGCCGCATGAACGGCATCGTCAGCGAATGCGAATGCGACAGCGAGGACTTCGTCCGCGAGCGCAATTCGCTGATCATACTTCTCCTCTACACCTGCGGCCTGCGCCTGGCGGAACTGGTCGGCATCGACCGCGACGATTTCTCCGCGGACTTCTCGTCGCTGCGCATCCGGGGCAAGGGAGACAAGGAGCGGATAGTCCCGATGCTCGAATTCGTGCGCGAAAAGATTTTACATTACATCGGGTTAATTGAGAGGCAAAATATTTGCATTTCATCGGAAAAAGCACTATTTTTAACACACAAAGGAAAACGCATATCCCGGACGGCGGTGTACCGAACGGTGCAGGAAGAACTGGACAGGGCGGGCGTACAGGGCAAGAAAAGCCCCCATGTGCTGCGGCACACATTCGCCACCCACCTTCTGAACGGCGGCGCCGATATGCGTGAAATACAGGAACTCCTCGGGCACGCCTCGTTGCAGGCCACACAGGTCTACACGCACAACAGCATCGCCAGGCTCCGGGAGATTTACGCGAAGGCCCATCCCCGCGAAAAGGGAGGCAAATGATTAACTTTTATAAACTGTAAGGCTATGAACGTACAGATTCAATCCGTGAAATTCGACGCCGACAAACGGCTCGTCGAATTCGTGAATGCCAAAATGGCGAAGTTGGACCGCTTTGCGGAGCGCTCGACCGGAGCCGAGGTCATTCTCAAACTCGATAAGGACCACGAAAAAGGAAATAAATTCGCAACCATCACGCTGCACATGCCCGGCGAAGACCTGGTGGCCTGCCACCAGTCGAAAGCCTTCGAGGAGTCGGTCGACGAAGCCATCGACGCCCTAAAACGCCAGCTGGACAAATTCAAGGCGAAATTCGAGAAATAAAACCCCACCAACCTTTAATACCTTAACTAACCAACGCCGCGACGGCCGCCTTTCGATAAGGCGGCCGTCGCATTTTTTCGGGAGCAGGACAAAGAAAGGAAGAACCCGGTCCGAATACCCTACCTACTCACCGTCCCGCTCCCTGCGGGCTTCGGTCCGGGCACATGGTTTCCAATCAATAGACCCACTCGAAATCGTCGACTTGCATCGTATTGGTCGAACAACCCGTCAGGTAGTCGCCGCGCATGCTCGTAGCGCACGAAATCACCAGCGAGAACGGAGCCGAAGCGGGATTGGCAGCATCTTTTGCATACCAGTTGAACGGGAGCGTCGCCTCGACCCAGCCGGTTGCAGTCTGCGTAATGACCAGATCGCCATAGCCGAGAATCGCCCCTTCATCGAGGCTCGTTTTCACAGCCGGGTCCCACATACCCGCGGGCTCCGTCATACCCGAGGTCACGCCGTGCTGTGCCTTCCAGTTAACGACGGCCACGAAAATACGCGCACAATCCTGCTTATCCTGATAGGACGCTCCGTCGGGGTCGTACGAACCCACCTTGTCGATCTTGCCGATCTGCGCCTTGTAACGCACTTTCAGAGCACGCGGACGGGCCGTCCAGGCGTAAGGCTTACCGAAATTGACCGTCCCGGAGAAGCCCGAATAATCGAAATCGCCGGTGAACATATTTCCCGGAGCGAAAACAAAGTCAAGGACCATACGGGCCTGCAAACGGGCCGTCCCCGGCTCCGTCTCATCCTGACGGCAGAGCGGCGTAAAGATTGTGGGAGTGCCGTCATCGTTGTATTGTTCGAGGAACATATTGTTGCCGCTGTCCCATACACTATTACCTTCGGCATTGGGATAAGTAATCGGCCAGAAAGTCTTGCCGTCAGTAGTCATCTGTTTCTTCGACCAGCCCGACATGTCGCCGTTGGGAATCTTATCCCCGGCCGCCGTAGCGAACTCCTTGCTGTCGACGGCCTGCCCGTCTTTTGCGATACGAACTTCGTAGGTCGTGGCGGCAAAAACGCCCGTACCGGCCTTAATCGTATGAACATCGAGTCCCTCCGCATTTTTCGACGTTTCGTAAACCGGAGCGAGGCGGTATTTCGAACCTTCGACGAGCACGGCGTCGGTCCAGTCGGCGGCGCCCTTTACGCGATACTGCACGCTGCCGCCTTCGGGAACATTCGCAGCCGTAACGGTCGCGGTATTGGCCCACAGATCGGCATCGTTGTTATAGGCCAGAGCCACCTTGCCCGTCAGGTGGCAGGTCAGGGTTTTGGTCGTGCTCTTACCCTTCGCATCGGTCACTTTCAGAATGAATTTGTGATCCGAGGTTTCATTGTAAATCTGCGCGATCATCGGAACAAGCTTCGAAATATCGAACGTCAGGGCCGTTTTGCCCGAAACCGCCTCCCCCGAAGGGAACCCGAGCGCACCGAGCGCCTCGGCCATGCTGCCGGGATTCACGAGGTTCAGCTCGGTAGCCAAACCTACCGTTGCGAGCATTTCGGCCGTCAGAGCCGGCGAGTCGATCGTAACCGTGAAGCCCGCAATCGCTCCGGGAGCCGTCACGCCGATCTTGACCGACATCGGATTCGTGATCTCCTGCGGCTGGTCGATGTCACCGCCGTCCAATGCGATAGTCGGAACAGCGGGGGGGGCGTCTCATCGTCCGTTCCGTCATCCCCGCACGCCACGAAAAGGGCAGCCATCATGGCCATAGCCATGGTCATAGACACTAATTTTTTCATAATCATACTATTAAAATAAAAACTCTATTTGCAATTTTGAAGCAAAAATAGAGGACCGGCGCGACGGCGGCAAATTAATTCAACGAACCCCGGGACAATCATCACCAACAGGCCTTTTTCAATAACGAACAGAATCGGCGCGCAGAGGGGAACAGATCGGAGGAAAAGGCGACAGGGGTTAAAACAGCCGGAGAGCCCCCGGTGATCCGAAACAAAAAAAACGGCCGCACTTGCGTGCAGCCGTCGGTTTGGTAGTGGATAGGGGATTCGAACCCCTATGTCATGCGTGAGAGGCATGTATCCTAACCCTTAGATGAATCCACCGGTTTGGTTTTGTGGTGCAAAGATAACGCCTTCTTTCGAAACTCCAAAATTTTCCGGCAAAATCTGTGATTTTTTTCGTTTTTGGGCGTCGCAAATGCTTTTTGAGCTATCTTTACAGATAGACATAAAAACGTATCGCCATGAAATTCCCCATCCTCGCCCTCCTGGCCGCCGCCGCTCTGACGGCCGGGTCCTGCACGAAACGCCCTGTCCGGCCGCAGTTCACCGTCGTAAGCACCGACTCGCTGATCAGCGGAAACGGCTTCTCCTGCGATTTCGAATATCGCTTCGCTTCGATCGCCAACGCCCAGGACTCCCCCGCCCTCGCAGCGATCGAACGGATGAACATCGACCGTTTTTTCGACCTGGAGAATTTCGAAGGGACGCCCGAAGAGGCGGCTTCGGCCGCGATCCGTCAGGTTACCAGCGACATGACGCCTCCCGGGAATACACCGGAAAGCACCGTCCGTCCGGCATGGGAAGGCGAAATCTCCGTCGAATCCGAAGGATCGGTCGTCGACACGCTCCTTTGCTACGTGATCACGCGGGCAAGTTACACGGGCGGAGCGCACGGCATCTACGGCACGGAATGTTACAACTATTCGCTGGCGGGCGGTTACGAAATCACGACGGCCGACCTGTTCACCGAAACGCAGCTGGAGCGGCTCAACCGGCTGATCCGCGAAGATATATACGAACAATACGGGGTCCGGAGCGACGAAGAGCTGGAAACGAAGGGTTTTTTCCCGGAATACATCGGTGTAACGGAGAATTTCCTCGTCACGCCCGAAGGCATCACGTTCTACTACAATCCCTACGACATCGGATGTTACGCGCTCGGGAGCGTCGAGGTGAGCGTGAGCCGCGAACAGCTGGCCGGACTCTGACGGTCAGGCCCTGCAAGGAAAAGAAAAAAGGTCCGAGTCTCACGACTAGGACCTTCTTTTTCGGCGGGGAACCACCCCCTCCGAAAATGAGGTTCAATCGGAGGTATTCGACCGCGGAGCGAGTACCGCCCCTCTGGTCTTAGCAACGGACAACCCGTTACAACCTGCCGATTTCCTCAACCAACCTAAAACTACTAACCTAAATGAACCTTAAAACTTCACTGCAAAGATAAGGGGGATTTTTCAATTACGCAAATATTTTACGAATATATTAAATATATTTAACAATTTGGTAACATTGATCTCCCGATAAAGCTACTTACCCGATTAAGTAGCTACTCTCGCAAGTGTTTAATCCTAAACGCATTCAACGCGGCGCCACGGCCTGAAAACCCCGATCGACGGAATTTTCCGGAAAATGGAACCGGCCAATCGGGTTGAACGAAAAAACGGGCAAAACCCGGGAAGACCGAAACGGAGGTCCGGAAAATTCCGGACGCGCGAAAAGAGAGGCGCCCGGAAGCGGGCATAAAAAAAGCGCCTTCCGAAAAGACGCAAAAAAAAGGAAACCTGGAACCGGACCGCAGTCCGTCTTTCCCAGTTTCCTCACCAACCTAAAACTACTAACCTAAATGAACCTTAAAACTTCGCTGCAAAGATAAGGCGAAAAAACCATCCGCGCAAGCTTTTATTAAAATAATTTCCAAATTTTTTGAGTTTTTTTAATATCACCGGCCGGCAAGAATTCATACGCCCATGTAAATCAACCACATAACATCCTCGCAACCCAAACCTTAAAAAACTTTTTTCCACCCGGTATGCAGTATCGGCCGAAAAGCGCATTTATATATATAAAAAGAGCGATATGACGATCATAACGGATAAATTGCTACTTTTGCAAAATGATTTCAGCAACGTCATTTTCTTTTCGGCCAGAATCTCCCCGCGCAACACCCCGGCAGAGATTTTGCACACTCGCTATTGCCTATCCTCGAACTCCTAACCTAACCAATAGTTTTACAGTACGATGACAGTATCGTTGATCATTTCCACTTACAACTGGCCTCGGGCGCTTTACCTTTGCCTCGACAGCGTGATGCAACAGACCGTCATGCCCTCCGAAATCCTGATTGCGGACGACGGATCGGGCATGAGCACCCGCGATGTCGTAAAGCACTTCGAGAACATCTCGCCGGTTCCCGTGCGCCATATCTGGCACGAGGATAACGGTTTCCGCCTGGCAGCCATCCGCAACAAAGCCATTGCCGCCAGCAAGGGAAAATACATTATCCAGATCGACGGCGACCTGATCCTGCAACGGAATTTCATTCAGGACCACATGCTTTTCGCCCGGGAAGGATGCTTCGTCACCGGCTCCCGGGGCATCATCACCGAACTGCTGACCCGCAAGGTGCTCAGCGGGGAGATCACATCGCTGTCCCCGCTGATGAAAGGCATCCGCAGCAGCAACAATGTCGTACGAATCCCGATCATGTCGATACTCTACCATACGTTCGGCCCGACCCGCGCTCCCCGTGGGTGCAATATGGCATTCTGGCGCAACGACCTGATTCGCGTAAACGGCTACGACGAAGATTTCAAGGGCTGGGGATTCGAGGACGCCGAATTATGCATACGGCTCAACAACAGCGAGATACATCAGCGATGCATGAAATTCCGGGGCGTTGCTTTCCACCTCCATCACAACCAGGCGGAACGTTCGGGCTGCAACAGCAACGAGCAGCGTTACAAAGACAGCATCCGCTGCCACCGGACCCGCTGCGAGAAGGGGCTCGACCGGCATCTTACCCCGAAAATATCCTACGAGATCGGCAGAGGGTCGGCCATCGTCATCGGCGGCTGACCCGGTCGCAGCGAATTCGCCGCGCGCTACTTTTCGAACGATGACTTTTCGGGGAAACGGGTGTCGAGAAACGTCCGGACCCGGATACGGTCTTCGTCGGTCATACGCACGTCGTCGTTCAGGCAGAACAACGACGGATCATATTTCTCCATAATAGATTCAAGATTAGGCAGATAAGCCGGGATGCAACGCGAATCGCTGCCGCAACCCGCGCCGAAAGCCGCACGAAGCAGCCGCAAGGGGTTGCGCAGTTTGTTGAAGCGGGTCACCTTGCGCAGCGAGGCGCGTCCGCGCGCCAACGCATCGTAGAGCACCAGGGCACGCTGCCAGTCGTCGCGCGAACGGAACCGGGCGTGCTTCGTATGCTCCAGTTCGGCCCGGAAGGTCTCGCAGCATTCGAGAAAATCGCTGCGGCGGTAAGCGTCGACATTGTGGTGGGGAGCCAGCGACGAGCACCTGCCGTAACGCGCCCGCACGAGATCCTGCATGCGGAGGATCGTATGGCAATAGATGTCGTCGTCGTGCTTCTTCAGCGACTGGACCTTAAGCCGCACGATGGGGCGGCCCTGCCAGTCGAAGAAAAACCCGGGATCGACGGGGCGGCTGAAAAACATGTCGTCGTTGGCATAGAGGAAATGCTCGGCCAGACCGGGAATCCGGGGCAGAAACAACTCGATGGTGCACGAATTGAAGACGGGAAGAATCTCCGCAGGCATGATCTCCCGGTGGGAAACCACCCTTATGCGCAGATTCGACGTATCGAGCCACGCAGGCGTCTGGTCGTCGGTCACAATATAGACGCGGCGTATCCACGGCGCGAATTTCTCCACCGAACGCAGGGAATAACGCAGTTCGTCGTTCTCGACGTAGCGGCACTCCCCCGCCACCTGGGGGTCCACCTGCCTGTCGGCCGGCAGAAATTCATTTTTCTTCGTCAGCCACACAGGGTCGTTCCCATCGACCCAAAGGTATACCAGATCAATGTCCATCACATGCTTGTTTATCGGTTACACGTTTCCGCCACACCGGAATCAGGTCGAACAACCGGTAGGTCTCCCGGTCGCCGCACTCCTTGATTTTCAGCCACGTAAGTCCCCAGCGGCCGAACGAACGGCGGGTAATGCGCCGGAACCTCGCGTCGAGACGTATTCCGCGGGCGTCGACGTAGGCCACGAAGGCTTTGTGGGCCAGATATTTGTCCTGCTGCTTTTTCGGCGTCTGGCGGCTCTTGGTAATCGACGCCCCGTTGACCACATAGCGGTAAACGACATCGGGAACCGTCACCAGAACACCCCCTTCGCCCAGCAGGCGCATCGTATATTCCACATCCTCGTAACAGACCCGTTCGCGAAAGCGCAGTCCCAGCCGCAACAGCATCTCGCGCCGCAGGAGCTTGTTCATCACATAGAAATCGGGCGGGCAGCGGCAGAGGCGAAATTTCTCCTGCGCTTCGGCAGCCACCTGCCGCTCCGTATAATGAATCGTCCATTTCGAATAGGAGGGTCTGATCTTCAGCATCGAGGCGCAGGCAATGTCGGCCTCCGCCTCCCGGGCGGCCTCGTACAGCCGCTCGCAGTAAGCCGGGTCGATCCAGTCGTCGGAATCCACGAAAAGGATGAATTCGCCCGTCGCGGCGTCGAATCCCCGGTTGCGGGCGCCGCCCAGGCCGCGGTTCTCCTGCGAAATGACCCGGATACGGTCGTCCTGCGCCGCATAGCGGTTCAGGATGTCGATCGACCGGTCGGGACTTCCGTCGTCGACGCAGATGATCTCGATCCCGCGCAGGGTCTGTCCCACCACGCTGTCCAGGCATCGGGCCAGAAACGGCTCGACATTGTAGACCGGAATGATAATGCTGACTTTCGGTTCCATCGGCTATCGAATATAATTTTTTACCGCCTCGGCGATTCGTTCGCCGTCGAGCGCCGCAGAAATGATGCCGCCGGCGTAACCGGCCCCCTCTCCTGCGGGAAACAAACCCTTCGTTTCGGGATGCATCAGCGTCCCGGGGTCGCGCGGCACGCGCACGGGCGTCGAGGTGCGCGACTCCACGCCCACGACCACCGCTTCGTTGGTCAGATACCCGCGCATCCGGCGGCCGAAGGTCGCGATGCCCTGACGCAGTCCCTGCGCGATGAAGCCGGGCATCCACTCGTCCAGACGCGACGGCGTGATACCGGGAATGTACGACGTTCGGGGCAGCGACCCGCTTGCGCGGCCCGCCACGAAATCGGCGACCCGCTGTGCCGGAGCGATCTGATGCTCCCCGCCCCGCTGCCGCGCCGACTCTTCGAACCGCTGCTGGAATTTCAGCCCCGCCAGCTCGCCCCATTCGGCACGCAGATGTTCGAAATCCGCAAGCCGGACCTCCGTGACCAGCCCCGAATTGGCATAAGGCGACGTACGGCCGCTGGGCGACATGCCGTTGACCACCGACTCCGCGGCATCGGTCATGGCCGGTACGATGAATCCGCCCGGGCACATGCAGAACGAGTAGACCCCGCGGCCGTTTTCCTGGCTCACGAGCGAATAGGAGGCCGCCGGGAGGTATTCGCCGCGTTCGCGGCAATGGTACTGGATCGAATCGACGAGCGCCTGCGGATGCTCGATGCGCACCCCCATGGCAAAGGGCTTGGCCTCGACGCGCACGCCGCGGCGGTGGAGCAGTTCGTAAATATCGCGCGCCGAATGGCCCGTAGCCAGCACGACGGCGGCTCCCTCGATCAGTTCGTCGCCGCACCATACGCCTTTTATCCGGTCGCCTTCAATTTTCAAATCGGTGACGCGGCTCCCGAAACGGAACACGCCGCCCGCTCCGACAATCGTCTGCCGGATACGCTGCATGATGCCCGGCAGCTTGTCGGTTCCGATGTGAGGATGGGCCTCGAAGAGAATTTCGGGCGTCGCACCGTGAAACACCAGCGTCTGCAACGCCTTGTTGTAATCGCCGCGCTTCTTGCTGCGCGTGAAGAGCTTGCCGTCGGAAAACGTCCCCGCGCCGCCTTCGCCGAAAGCGTAGTTCGAGTCGGGATCGACCGCGCCGTTGCGGTTGATCTGCGCGATGTCGCGCTTGCGGGCCGAAACGTCGCGCCCGCGCTCCAGAATCACGGGCCGCAGGCCCAGTTCGATCAGCCGCAGCGCCGCGAACAGCCCCGCAGGTCCCGATCCCACGACCACGACCTCCGTGCGTCCGTCGACCGACGGATAGTCGAAATGCACCGGCCCGGGCTGCGGCTCGCGGTCGACGTACACTTCGAGCGTCAGATTCACCTTCACCTGCCGCTGCCGGGCGTCGATCGACCGTTTCACGACCCGCGCCAGAGCAATATCGGCCTCCGAGACACCCATGCGCCGCGCCGCCTGCGAGGTGTAAAACGTCGCATCGGCAGCCTGCTTCGGCGTGAGTACAAGGGTAATATGTTGCGGCATGTCTAAAAAATTACTTACAAAAGTAACCAAAAAAGCCGGATAATGGCCCGTGCCGGTTGTGTTTTGTGAATTTTTATCTACCTTTGTCCTACCGATGCGGATATGGTGTAATTGGTAGCCACGTCAGACTTAGGATCTGATGCCTTACGGCGTGGGGGTTCGAGTCCCTTTATCCGCACAAAGGAGCCTTTTCCGAGGCTCCTTTTTTTGTCGCCCGTCCGGTAGGGGGGGGGCTGGTTATCACCATTTTGCAAAGGTCTCGACCGATTCCCCGAACCGGAAGCGGAAAGCAAGCCGGAGAAAACTGTTGGGTGGCAAAAAAGTGGGCAGAGACGATTTGGGCTTCCGAAAACAGGATTGCCACCTTTTTAGCCCGCAATACATTGTTTTGCTGCGTTTTACACCGCAATAAAGTTTCCTTGCAGACGTTTTGTCAATCCTTAAAATGTCACGAGTTATGAGACAGGAAACTTTTACCATCCTTTTCCTAATGCGAAAAGGACGACCGAAGTGGGCGTGCGCATCACGCAGCGCACGGCAGACAAGTACGAGCGGCTGCTGCGCTACCTCAAACAGTATCTCGCCCAACGCGGCAAAGCCGAGGATATTCCCGTCGAGCGGATGAACTACGAGTTTCTGGACGGCTTCAACCTCTTCCTGCAAACCGCCCACCGCTGCCGCCACAACGGGGCGGTCGCCGTCATGGACTGTCTGCGCAACTTCGTCCTCTACTGCCTGCGCAACGAGTGGATCACGAAAAATCCGTTCCGCTACTATAAACTCAAAGAGGACGAGGTGCAGGCCAAGAGCACCTTACGGCGCATGAACTGGAACTGCTGACCCGCAAGGAGCTCGACCACCGGCTGGCCCGCATCCGCGACGTCTTCGTCTTCTGCTGCCTGACGGGGCTGGCCTTCGCCGACGCCGACCACCTGCGGCGCGAGCACCTCTCGCAGGACGACGAGGGGCGCTGGTGGATTCACAAGCCCCGCGAGAAGACCTCCGTGATGAGCCGCATCCCGCTGCTCCCGGCCACACTCGAAATCCTGCGCCGCTACGAGCACGACGAAGTATGCGTCGCACGCTCACGGGTGCTCCCTACGCCGAGTAACCAAAAGATGAATGCATACATGAAGGAGATCGCGGCCGTGTGCGGCATCGACAAGGTGCTGACCACCCACTGCGCCCGCCACACCTTCGCCTGCATGGCCGTCGAATACGGAATGCCGATCGACGTGCTGGCCAAGATTCTCGGGCACTCGAACACCAACATGACGCGCCACTACGCCAAGTTCTCCAGAATCCCAAAGGCGGACGTCCGCCCAAATCCGCAAGTGAAAAGCTCAAGGAGCGGCTGACCGTGAAGATGGCCGCAGCAGACTACTACGCCCTGCGCGGCAAGGCGCGGGCGGCAGGTCTCACCTGGGCCGAATACGCCCGGACGGCGCTCTCAAGGAGCGTCGTCCGCCAGCGCCTCACGGCAGAACAGATGACCCTGCTGCGGCAGCTCGCCGGTATGGCCAACAACCTCAATCAGCTCGCCCGAAAAGCCAACTCCGCCGGATATGTTCAGGCAGCGGCGGAGTGCACAGCTCTGATCGAAAAGATAGATACGCTAATAGATCAAATTAACGAATAACCATGATTGCCAAAATATCGAAAGGCGGTTCGTTCGGCGGAGCCGTCGATTACGTCCTTGACAAAGGAAAAGACGCCGAATTGCTCGCCGGACTGGGCGTCCGGATGAAAGACCGGGATTCCATCGTCCGCAGCTTCCGAATGCAGGCGGCACTGAATCCGCATCTTTCGAAGCCCGTCGGCCACATCGTCCTCGCCTTTTCGGCACAGGACGCCGCACGGCTCGACAACAGGCGGATGGTCGGAATCGCCGCGGAGTATCTCTCCGGCATGGGCATCCGAAACACGCAGTTCATCATCGCCCGCCACCGCGACCGGGAACATCCCCATCTGCATATCCTTTTCAACCGGGTGGACAACGACGGCCGTACCGTCTCCGACCGCAACGACCGCTACCGTTCGGAGCGACTCTGCAAGGAGCTGACCGTCCGGCATGGGCTCTACTTCGCATCGGGCAAAGAGAATGTCAAGGAGCACCGCCTGCGCGAACCGGACAAAACGAAATATGAAATTTTCCACGCGCTGCGCGACGCCGTACCCCGCTGCCGCGACTGGCCGGAGTTGACGGCAGCGCTGCGGCACGAAGGGATCGCTACCGAGTTCCGGATGCGCGGCGGCACATCCGACGTACAAGGCGTCGTCTTCGCCAGGAACGGCTACCCGTTCAACGGTTCGAAAATCGACCGGCAGTTCAGTTTCTCCAAAATCGACCATGCGCTGAGCCTGAACCGCCGACAAGCACTCTCCGCAAACGAACGCGGTTCTGTAAGCAATCCGGTCGCATCGTTCAGTCACCTGCTCGAAGATCTTCTGCAACCGGTCTACGATGCGGACGAAGAACGGCGCCTTCAGGAACGACTGCGCAAAAAGAGAAAACAACACCGACTTTAATCGACAATACCTATTATTTATGGACACGAACACGATTATCGAACTTTTCGAAGAACTGAGAAAACAACTCACCTCCCTCAGCCGCAGAATAGACGACCGCAACATATCCGCCCCAGCTCCAGTAACAACGGATGATAAAATCGCCCGACTGCTCGAAACGGCCCAATTCACCCGCACGAATGTCGAACGGGTACGCATGGAACTTGCAGACCGCATTACAACTATCGGAAAAGAGACTGAAAACCATACCGAGAAAATTATTGCGGCCGTCGCTCATCCTGCGCAACCCGCAGCCCAACGGCATATCCACGTCATCGACTTCAACACCTCGTGGGCACTACTCTATATGGCGATCTCTTTCATCGTGATTCTCTGCGGCGGCATCCATATTACTAAATTATACGACCGTATTGCCAACCTGCGTGATACGGAATTGAAATACCGTTACGTTCAAATGATGGGCGACATCGACGAGCAAAAATTGCGCAACCTGAACGCCCTCTTCTACGATTCCGAACGCCGCGCAGACCGTCGCTCGCTCCGGCAACAAGTTGAGCGTTACGAAACAGCCGTCCGGGAAGCAATCGAGAATCAACAACGTAGCGTTATCCGAAAGCAGGAAGCAGAAGATATCCGGCAAAAAGCAAAGCAGTTCCAAAAGGAATTAGACATTACAAAATAATCATACGCGCCTGTTATCTAATCAGAGTTAACAGGCGCGTATTACTTATCTTGCAAAATCATTATGCAACTCTTCTATACGACTCTTCCAACTTACCCATAGCTATCCCATTCAATTATTTTCGTTCCACTTCTTACACTGCTCCATAATCGTATTCAAAGCATCTTCCTGCCCTGCAGGCGGATAATCATACTTTTTCAACAACCGTTTGACAATACGCCGCATTCCGGCACGAGCACTCTCCTTCATATTCCAGTCGATCGTTTTGTTACGCCGGAGTGCATCCGTCAGCTCACGTGTAATAGCGATCAACTGATCGTTGGAATAGAAATCTTTTACAGCCTCAGGCTTGGTCAACGCATCATAAAAGGCAAGTTCTTCGCTGTTCAGATTAAGCGACTCGCCGGCCTTTTCGCCGAAAACGATCTCACGGGCTATTTTCAGTAATTCTTCGATAACCTCTTCGTTCGTCAGCATCCCTTTCAAATAGCGACTCATGGCATCGGACAGAATTTCCGAAAACTTCTCGGCTCGTACCGTATTCGTTCGCTGATATAGTTGTACCTGTTCTGCAATCAACCTACGCAATAATTCTACGGCGAAATTCCGTTCCTTCATCCGGGCAACCTCTTCAAGGAATTTCGGATCGAACAAAGAGAACTCCTCCTTAATATCGGAGAAAAGATTAATTACCCCTTCGCTCTTGATACTCTGCTTGAGCAATTCATTAATACGCCCGTTGATCTCACGGAACGAAATCTTACCCTTGCCCTCCACGCGCGTCAGTAATGTGCGCACCGCCTCAAAATAGGCAGCTTCGATACGCTGCTCGTAATTCAGCAAACTCTGACAAAGCGACAATGCCTGCCGCAGCAGCAGCGCCTCTTTGATATAGAGTTTTTTCGTTTCCATCCGCTCAGGGGACTGCATGAAATCGACACCTCCGCTGATGGCTTTCGCCCGCTCCAAATCAGACTTACCGAAGAAAGCGCCATAATTGAATCCATACATCAGATCACGGCAAACGTCCAGTTTCTTTTGAAACTCCGGATAGGCGGTTTTAGCCACATCCGTATCACCATAATTTTTGCGGTCACGGTATGTATAATCGTTCATCGCCGTCTTCAACGCCGAAGCGATACCCACATAATCCACAACCAAACCGCCTTGTTTATCCCCGAACACACGATTCACACGAGCAATAGCCTGCATTAGATTGTGTCCGGACATCGGTTTATAAACATACATCGTCGAAAGCGAAGGTACGTCGAAACCCGTAAGCCACATATCAACTACGATGACGATTTTCAACGAGCTGTCGTTGTCTTTGAACCTCTTCTCCAACTCTTTCTTGTGGGAATCATTTCCGATAATCGCCCGCCAGTCTTCCGGATCTTTATTACCGGAAGTCATCACAACAGCCAGCTTGTCACCCCATACCGGGCGCATTTCGAGAATCCGACGGTAAATCTTGATCGCTATCGGCCGCGAATAGGCTACTATCATCGCCTTACCCGTCTGCTCGTATTGCCGGAATTCCTCATAGTGTTTTACGATGTCCTCGCACAATGATGCCACCGTCGCGTCAGCTCCAAAGATCGAATCGAGCCGCCCCAATTCACGCTTGCTTTTCTCAATGACATACTCTTCCGCTTCCTCGGCCATCGCATCATACTCCGCATCAATACGTCGCAAGGTCTGCTCGTCGAGTTTCAGATTGATTACACGGCTCTCGTAAAATACCGGCCGTGTCGCACCGTCATCCACCGACTGCGTCATATCGTACACGTCGATGTAATCGCCGAATACTTCGCGTGTCGACCGATCTTTTTGCGCAATAGGCGTTCCGGTAAACCCGATATAGGTAGCATTCGGCAACGCATTACGCACCAGACGCGCCGCGCCGATTACAACTTTGGCCTGCATCACCCCGTCAGCATCCGTAACCATTCGGACCCTCTCCTCCAATCCATATTGACTGCGATGCGCCTCGTCGGCCATAACGACTATGTTTCGTCGTATCGAAAGCGGTTCTTCGCTCTCCTCGAATTTCTGCATCGTCGAGAAAAAGATACCGTTCGCTTCGCGTCCCGCCAATAATTCCCGAAGATGAGCCCGACTTTCGGCTTGCACGGGTGTCTGACGCAAAAAATCCCTGCAACAAGCGAACTGCCGGTACAACTGGCCGTCCAAATCGTTACGGTCTGTCAGCACGACAATCGTCGGCGACGACATCGCCTGCTGCAACTGCTTGGCGAAAAAGACCATCGACAATGACTTTCCGCTGCCCTGCGTATGCCAAAACACGCCACCCCGACCATCCGTCTCAGCTGCTTTGACCGTCGAAAGCACAGCCTTGCGTACGGCATAAAACTGATGATAGGCACTTAATATCTTAACGCGCTGTTTACCGTCTTTCGAGTAACAAATAAAATTCCGCAACAATTCAACAAACCGCGTTTTTTCGAACATTCCCGCGAAAAGCACATCGAAATTCGCGCTATGGGTATCCTCATAACTCCCATCTACCGTCTTCCACTGCATAAAACGGTCTTCACCCGCCGTGATCGTCCCCGCCTTAGTCATCCCCTGATCGCTCATCACACAAAAAGCGTTATAAATAAAGAGAGACGGAATCTCCTGCATATAGTTACGCAATTGTGCATAAGCTTCCGACACGTCCGTATTCTCACGCGAGGGCGATTTGAGCTCGACCACCACCAGCGGCAATCCATTGACAAATACGATCATATCCGCACGCCTTACCGAGTGCCCATCGACCGTCCATTGATTAGCGATCGTAAACCGATTATGTAACGGTGAATCGTAATCGACAAGCCGGACATTTGCAGAGCATTGCTCGCGGCCATCGAAATAATTGACAGCTACGCCATTTTGCAAGTAATCCGTGAACAATTCATTCTTCTGTACCAACGTTCCACCCTCATAAGTTCGAATCTTCACCATGGCTTCGTCAATAGCGGCCTGTGGCAGACCACGATTGATCTGCGGCAACATAGCCTCCAGTACCTCCACGTAAAGCGGTTCTGCATAGTCGCGTATCACATTGGGGCCGTACACATAATCGTAACCTAATTGCTCTCGAAACAACTCTAGAATGGCGTTTTCAAAATCATCTTCGGTGAAGTGCATATAATTGTTATTTTTTCACATACAAGTTAACAAGCTGTGATACCATATTACGCGCAGATTGCGTTGCGACATCAGAACTAATAGATTGTAAAGACAGGCTTCGTTTGATTTTACGTCTCAAATCACTAATGGTTGCTTCCTTATTGGCCCAATCTATATATTCGGTTTGCCGTGTAATAATTCGAAGAACATTCTGTTTTATAGCATCATCTGAAATATATTGTGATACGATATCATAAATAGCCTTATCAACTAACTCTTCTTTCACTACGGATTCAGCTATCTCAACACCTTCCTTCGATTCTTCAGCTTTTATTGCATCAAAATCTATCTTTTCAAAAGATGAAGCGCTTCTGACATTAGATTTACACATACTATATTTGATATATGCCATCTGATGCTCCAACTCCGGAAATAAAGCCCCTTGGTTTATATTGTAGAAATTCAATTCTTCTAAAAGGCTTTCCTTACTTCCGGCCGGTATGATTATCCTTTCGCTCGCAAACTGGCTATTTAAAGAACAACTGCTCTTTTCGATCCGACTGGCGCCGTAATCAGATTTATTGAGTTGAATATTAATGCTACCCGAAAGCAAAAAGGCTCCGCTCTGCCGAATCAAACGTTCATTGTTGAATGTCGATATAACAAAGTAGGCATTTTGCATCACCTTTGCCAGTTCCTCAAAATCCTCGGCTTGTTTTATTTGACTGCGTAATCCTAATTTCTCGACCAATTGATGCAATACAATATCTCCGTTGAAATCCATTTCCGCAATTCGGGCCAACAGATCAATATCATCTGAATTATGCTTATGTCCATAAGCCCGTCTATAATAAACAGCCCCATCGACATCATATTCATTATCAAATGGATGATCGGAATCGACATCAATAGTATCAGATTCTTTATAATTCTTGTCGTAGTTTTCTTTATTTCACATTTTGCACACGCAAAATACAACGCGACTAAAGGGTTTAGCGTTACATCCAACATTCTGGTTGGCAGTCCATAATGTTGTAATTTTGTCAGTCGTTCAAATGCGCTTCGGCCACCAAATTCAAAAAGGAGCACGAGCACAAGCTTCGGATATAATATCGGATTCAATCGTCAGGTTATTCTCTCTAAATAAACATGGGCGCACATCCCAATTTTTATTGGATTGGCCCCTGAAAAAGAATCGCTCATTGCTACCTTCATTGGCAGCTTGCAACTGAGAAATATATGCAACATCACTACTGTCCCGTAAAAGCGGGCAAGTCGGTCTTTGAAATAGTTGAAACATAGTCTATTAGAAGTAATTTTTCATGTGCGACGATTTGAATTTGTAATTTTGCAGCCCATAAAGGGACTGCTCTATGAACAAAGACAAATATGTATTCGCTCAATTGGTTGAATTTCTCGACAACAACAAGTTCCGTCACCTGGTTGACAAGTATGATGGGAACAGGTATGTCAAGAACTTCACCTGCTGGAATCAGCTCATGGCACTCATGTTCGGACAACTCTTTAACCGTGAGAGCCTGCGTGATGTTGTCGTTGCATTGGAGACTCACCAATCCAAATGTTATCACCTTGGAATGGGGCGTAATCCAATAGCGAAAACGACATTTGCCACAGCGAATCAGAATCGTGACTACAGGATCTTTGAAGACTTTGCCTTCTTCATGATGGAACAGGCTCGCAAGAAACGAGCAACCGACATCTTCAAGCTGAAGGGGAATGTTTATGCATTTGATTCAACAACGATTCCGCACTGCTTGTCAGTATTCTGGTGGGCAAAGTTCCGCAAGAAGAAAGGAGGCGTTAAGGCGCATGTCCTTTATGATCTGGAGTCCCAAGTTTCTGCTTTCTTCCATATTACGACTGCATCGGTACACGATTCAAAGGCAATGAAGGAGATTTCCTATGAATCAGGTTCTTACTACGTATTTGACCGTGGTTACAATGCATTCAAGGAACTCTACAAGATTTGTCTTAATGAATCATACTTCGTGGTTCGGGCGAAGAAGAACTTACAGTACAAGTGTACGAAATGGAAACGTAGATTGCCTAAGAATGTGCTTTCTGATTCCGTTATTGAACTCACGGATGTGAACACACAGAAGAAGTTTCCTGAGAGGCTGCGACTTGTGAGATTTCACGATGACGAGCAAGACAGAGACTTCGCATTTTTGACGAATGCATTCCATCTTACCGCTCTCGAAATTGCTAATCTCTACAAGAACCGATGGCAGATTGAGTTGTTCTTCAAGTGGCTCAAGCAGCACCTCAAGATTAAGAAATTCTGGGGCACTACAGAGAACGCTGTCAGAATACAAATTTGCTCTGCAATCATAACTTATTGCCTTGTCGCCATCGTCCAACACGACATGCGACTAAAGCGGTCAACTTATGAGGTCCTGCAGATTTTGAGCATCTCACTAACGGATAAGACTCCACTGAGAGATCTCTTCGAAAAGACTAATTTCAACGATGTCAAAGAACTCGATTATCCCCTCTTGGAGGGACTATTTGATTAATATTAACTTCGTCCCAATTTTAACGGGACACTAATGATGCTACATGAACAAATCCGGATACGGATTCTCCGGGATATATCGTGTTTTTCTTCAAATATCCCAGCTTTTTGACCTGTTGTTCGTCCTGCAAGGCCTGACCGAAATCAGCGATCCGCTGCTGTGAGGCCATGTTGGCCTGATAGGCTGCAGAGGGATTATAAGTCGTAGTCGTATAAGACGAATAACCGCCGTAGCTGCTGTAACCGGTCGTCGTGGAGGTCGAATAACCTGCGCCGGCAGCAGCCATTCCTTCGCTGACACCCATCAAAACAGCGGCCCAGGTCTGCGACCGGTTCACTTTCTTCAGATAGCTATCGCAAGACCAGACCTGCAGATCGGTGGCGACATCGTGTTCGTCTACGGAATAGGCCGTCATATCGGTCTCCGGATTGAATTCGACCGGCGTCAACGAATTGTTGGAGATAATCACATCGACCCGATGCCACTTGCCGTAATCCCGGACGATGGCATCCGTCAACGCGATCGTCAATCCGTTTTTGAAATAGACTTCCCAGGGCACACCGTCCCGATAATCGGCCGAGCGCTCCGCTATGGCTGGTGATTCCCATACCGGCATGTCGTCCGCAATGCGGAATTTAAGCGTGTTCCCGCTGCCGTCCGCCAGCAAATAATAATCATGAACCGGCAGCCCTGCACGATATTCCACCATTCGGCAGGAGCCGTCCTCGTTGTATGTCTTGTACGTTCCGGACAATTCGCCGCCGGCATACAACGCACGCGTTTTCAACGTTCCATTCTCGTCGTATTGCCGATATTCGCCTTCCAACAATCCTCCCGAATAATATGATTTTTCCGACATGTGACCATTCTTGAAATAGGAAACAACGTCTCCGTCAAACACTGTCCGGCAATCATCGAGCGTATCGATTGTCTGAAAATGCCCTTCTCTCCGCAATTCTCCCGAAATATAAAAATCCTTGAACATTTTGAGCCCCGCCGAATCCGCAGGATAAAGCGCCAGCCGATAATAATCGGCAAAAACCGGATTCCGCACCGTCACCCCCGAACGGCTATAGTAGAGTGTATCTATCCGCTCTTGCGACAAGGCACCGTTGCCTACCACAAGCAACAATACGAACAATAAAACTCGGTTCATAAAATAACTGGGTTTCATAGGTTTCATCGCTTTTCCGATATCCGACACGCCGTTATCGTGTCAATTGTTCTTATTAATCAAGTTCACCACAACCTTCGTCATTACATCTTTCTCTTCTGTGCGACTCTCAGCAATCATGAGCGTCAGAGCGACCAGCGTATTGTTATCCAAAAGGCGCGAACCATCAGCACGGTAAAGAATCCGATTGTTTTCCAAAAACCAGAGGAACAGGAACGCCGCGATGCGTTTGTTGCCGTCGCTGAACGAGTGGTTCTTGACCGTCAAGTAGAGCAGGTTGGCCGCCTTTTCCTCGACACTCGGATAGAGATCACACCCGCCGAAGGTCTGGTAAATCGCGCCCATCGTGCTCTTGAACGACTCGTCTTTTTCGTGAGCGAACAATTCGCTGCCGCCGAACTTGTCGCGCAACACCTGCAACGCCGCCATCGCATTCTCATAGGTCGCATGAAACGGTTCCTCCGCCGTGGTTGCCGCAACCTCCAACTGCTGATAGTCATAACGATCGAGCGTGTCGAGGCCATAAGTATAGTCCGTAATCACGCGCAGTAGCCCGACCGCCTCGGATTTCGTAACCTCCTTCGCAGCCAAGACATGGGAGAGCAGGCGAACAGTCTTTTTCAACTCCTCCAACTGCTCGGCTTTCGCTTGGGTATTGACGGCATAGCCTTTTATTAGGTACTCTTTCAAAATTTTGTTCGCCCAGATACGGAATTGTGTTCCGCGCTGTGACTTGACACGATATCCGACAGAGATAATCACGTCCAGATTATAAACTGTAATCTTACGCCTAACAGAACGATTGCCCTCTTGCCGAACTATCAAGTATTCCTTGACAGTTGCCTCTCGCTCGAGCTCGCCCTCTTTAAAGATATTATTTATATGAAGGCTCACATTCTGTTTGGTCGAATTGAACAACTCTACCATCTGCGCCTGCGTCAGCCACACGCTGTCGTTCTCCATGCGGACGTCCAGACGGGTCTCACCGTCGGCTGTCTGATAAATGATAATCTCGCCCCTGTCCATGAAAGCAAAGATACGAATAAACCCGAAAAGTCGATAACCTTTAGCTCTCAACCGATTCGCCCGTCCTTTTCAAATAAAAACATCAGCGGCCGTGATATCCTTATCCGGCTCTCCGGAGTACCACCATCCCTTACCCCGATCCATATAAACGATTTTTTCTTGCCCCGTGACAGCATCTTTTTCCACACTGTATTCGTATCGAATATCATGTTCGAAAAGAGTCAGTCGATCGAACGACTCCGGTATCTCCGATAAAATCAGGTTATCAGTACAGATCAATTCGGTCAGATACGGGCAAGCTGAAATATCGATATTCTCCAGCAAGTTGCCCGAGCAATCCAATTGTCCGAGCATTTCACAACCGAAAAGGCTTATCGAGCGCAATGCGTTTCGCGCACATCCCGCGATACGCAACGATTTACAGCCTGTCAAGTCGAGGCGTTGCAGATTGTTGTAGGAGCATTCGAGTTGCGAAAGCCGATCGGTTCCGGACAGATCCAATTCGGTCAGCCGATTTCCATAACAATATAACTCACTGAGTAGCGGCGCAAAATCAGACAGGTCCAAAGTTTCGAGCCGATTGTCGTAACAATAGAGCCGGCCGAGTTTTTCGCAGCCGGAGAGATCGAGCCGGGTCAGTTCATTCGCCCCACAGTTCACAAGCGTCAGCGAGGAGCATTTTGACAAATCCAGTACGGACAGTCGGTTGCCATAACAGAAAAGCATCCGAAGGCCTTCCCGTCCTGCCATGTCCAACTTTTCCAACCGGTTTTCGGCGCAGTTCAAGTCCGTCAAGGCCATACATGACGAAATGTCCAATGTCCCCAACCCGTTATAAGGAACATTCAGTTCCGTCAGGTAAGGACAGGACGACAGACCGAGTTCCGTGAGACTATTGTAACCGCAGAGCAGCCGCCGGAGAGAATAACAGCCGGAAACGTCCAGACCGGAAATTCCGCAGTTCGTACAGTCCAGTTCCTCCAACAGCGGACAACCGGAAACATCAATCTCCGTCAGCGAATTTTTCGCGCAGCGAAGCGACACCAACGCCGTACACCCCGACAAGTCGATTTTTCCGTGCAGGTTGTTTTCGCCGAGAATCAGCGAGAGTTTCCCGTCTTCGTATTTGACAGAAGATCCCCATTCGGACAAAGGTTTGTCCGTGCACCAGTTTTCCTGGAAGCGCCAATTGTCACCGCCGGTATCCTGATAAAGTTTTTCGAGGAAACGGCGCACCTCTTCTTCACCGCACGGCTCCATATCCGAAGCATGCTGCACAAAAGACAATCTCTGTTCCGCCCGCCCCGAGCGGATGATTATTTCAGCGCTTCGTTTTTCTGTGGTAATATTCGGCAATACGGTTACCTTTACCGTCCCATTACCGTCGTCTCCCTCCGCCGGTTCGATCCGGTACCATTCCGCATGGACCGGATCGGCCGGCACAACACTCCATGCTTTCGTCGCAGAGAATCGCAGCTCCCACAAACCGCCCATTGCCGGAAATTCCTTAACGGACGGCGTACCGGGCGCAAGGGTTATGGCATCCGGTTCCGATGGCAACGGAGCATGTTCTCCTTCCGGACTGCATGCCGTCACCATGAAAACGAAAAGGAGGAGTATCGGGCACTTATTCATGGCAATTCAATGCTATTCGACCGCTACTCCTGCTCCTGTTGCGGGACGTAATGCTCCGCAACGAAAGCAAACAGCGCCGCAACCCCGCCTCCTTTGCCGAGCCAACGTCGCTGACGAATTTGCTCCAACATGGCAGGATCATCCTCAAAATAGCGTTCTACCAGCGCAATCATTTTCTTGTTCGAATTCTGAAAGAAAAGATACTGGCCGAGGAATACGGGGCTCTTTTCGTCCGATTTCCAAAAATAGGCACTCGGTTCGGTTACATTCAATTTGGGGTTTACAATCCCGACCAGCCCTTTATTAGACATTTTGTAAGTCTGATAACGGGTAAAGAAGGCGACATGCCTGCCCGAAGATTCCGGTACCAGCCATCGGGCTGCCGGAATCTTCTTTTTCCCTTTTTCCTTGATGAACGGGACGCAATAAAGTTCGTTTTTGGCTTCGGGATTCTTTTCCGGCCAAAGTTCAAGATAAGCGATTTCCACGGCCGCCAACGTCCTAGCTTGATTCTTTCCATCGGAAAGCACCCGGACAGACACTTCGGCATCGATCCATCCGGGAATCGTAATGCTGGTACATTCCAGCGTACGGCCGTCCAGAAAATGAACGGTTCCGGGACATTTCTTATCTGCGGCATTCGCGGAAACAGCTGCCAGTAAAAGCGCCCAAACCGCCAGTAGTTTTTTCATGTTTTCAGCATATTTGAATATCGATCATCATTCATTGGGCCGGCTTGCCAGATACGCATCGTACATATCGAGTATCCATGCGTCGTTCTCTTCGGCCTCTTTTTTACGTATTTTGCCTTCGGCACCTTTAAACCATTTCTTATAAAATGCCTTCAGCCCGGGATGCAGTTTGTCCATCAACATCGTACCGACATACATATACGGATAGACGATTCGGCCGGGATCATTGTGGAAACGTATGCCGTATATGGTTGTCAGCACCCTGCGGTCTCTGTTACCTACTCGTTCCGTCGTCCACGTCTTCCACCAATAGGTCGTTGCATTCGCTCCGGCCTTGTTCACACAAACCAGTCTGTGATAAGTGCGGTAACGATTCGTGAGTCCTGGAGCAGCAATATCGAGGGCCTCCCAGCGAATGCCGTCCGGATTTTCCTCCGTCGTCTCTGTATATTCGACACTCTCTACGTCATCGGCCGTATATTTGACGGGCTCTTTGTCATCGGGCGTCTTGGTGATTTTGAACGAATAGTTCTCCTGTTTCAGCAGAGCGCCCTCCGCATGCCATCCCCGATGGAGATAGCCTTCTACTTTTTCCCCGGACTTGAGAGTTACGACTACGTGCCGGAATTCCTGATCTTCCGGATCTTTGGCGTCAGCCTGGGAAATGCTGCCGAACATGGCCAACACAGTTGCAGTACAAAGTAAAAACCGTTTCATAATGTTTAAATTTATAAGTTGAATCAATATTTCGTCGGATCGTAATCGCGCAGCAACTGTATGGTTTTGCTGCGGATGGCGCTCGACAACCGTATACGTTCGGCAAGTTCGGGATCATCGCCGACATAACGGGCGATGCGTTCCCGGAAGACGTCTTTTGTATTCCGATTTGCGGCACCAACGGTCAGGAACTCCTTCTCGCCTGTTTTTTTCAGGTAGTAGGCCGTGCGCGACTGGCTGAAAGTTCCCTGCCTCTGCCAGACCTGAATACCTCCGTTCGAATCGATGCCATACCCTTTTTCCGAATAGATGCATACGCAAATGTGCGGTGTTTCGAGATAGACCCACATCCACCCCGGACTCTCCGCCGGAATGAACTTGCGGATATGTTCCGGAGACTGTGCATGCCAGCAGACTACGGAGTCGATTTCTCCGGATTGGAAAATTTCTTTGGCTTTCGTCTTCCGGAAAGCATCGCGGAGGATGGTCAATTTCCCGAATCTTTTCGGTAACTGCAGCCGGTCGTCCCCGACACATTCGATGACGGAGCCGTTTTTCAGATAAATGCGGCCCTCGACAAGCGATGCTCCCCGTACGGATGCTACTGCAGCAAGCAGGATCGGCAACAGCAGAAACTGTTTCATGACAATCAAATTACCGTTTTTCTTCCTCTTGCTCTTCTTCGACAATAATGTCCAGCGTACGCCGCACTATGGCCGCAGCCATCGGTTCCAAATCTCTGTCGATGTAAATCGTGCGCTCAAAAAAAAGATGCAGGGGCCAACCTGTATCCAAATGGATCTCTTCTGAAGAAAACTGCTCCATCCGTGAACGGATGCCGCTCATTCCCGAGGCGATGGAGTCTCTCATAGCCTGCGTCATCGCCTTTTCTCCGCCGAACGCCGTCACGAACTGTCCGAGTGTCGCGGACAACATTTTGCTGCCGTCCGCTTCCGTATAAGTATTGCATACGGCACTGTATGAATCTGTCTGTCTGCCGTCAATCCAGAACGAAGTCTTTCCCCGCACAGAATCCCGGCCACCCAACAGCGGAGCGAACGTCTCGTCGAATTCGTATACCTGCGTCGAATCGAGCCGTGCCCCATGGAAAAAGAACATGCGCCCCAAATCGTCGTTCACGGCATTGATCACGACCGATGGATCGGAAAGGGTACGGGCCATATATTTGCGGAAATTCTTTTTCGGGAAATTCTTCCGTTCCGCCGAAGGTATCGTCTCCCACATAACCCTCACGGCGGGTTCGACAGACGCCTCGGCCTGTGCGACCAGCGTTTCGAGGTTCGCGATACCAAGCAACGAACCGGTTTCATCCGTCTCGAACTCAACGACACAAGGCCCCGTGGCCGACACGATCGCATCGTGCACCAGCTGGTCCTCCTTATCGGTGGTCATGTAATCGCCGTATGTCAGACGGATCTTGTAACGGTCCTTGGTCTGAGAAAGGATTTCGAATACACGCCGTTCGCTTTGTCGGTATACGAGCGTCGTATCGCCTTGATCATCTATCTTGAACTTCTCCTCCCGAGCCTCATAGGCATACTTGTCTCCCGGAGTCCAATAGGCGCAGATCTGCACCGAGGAATCCGGCATGATCTGGGCTCGCAAAACCGACAACCCCTCTGTCAAACAGCAGAGTGCACATAAAAACCATTTCATCGTACAGAATAGTTAAAGATCTTTTAAACATTCACGAATCACCTGCTCGTCCACGCCCCGCTCCTTGAGTCTGCGAATCGCCTCGCTTACCCTTTGCGGCCGTTCCAACCGTTCGTAAAGCATATCCAGAATTTCATGCAATACTTTTTTCAGTCGGACCGGACCGTCCGGCGTATCGTAATCCATATCTCCGAATGTCGAAGTATGCCGATGGAGGACGAGATAATAAGTACCGGCGATCAGCAACGATGCGATTTGCCGGAACGGCGTTTTCTCCCCCCCCCTCGCGAATTGCCGTTCATAGGCTTCGTAAGCTTCCCGATAGTACGTTTCCCGATTTGCGGCGGCACGGCATGTCGTATCGTTTACATCGGTAATCTCCCAGACCAGCAGTCTCTGCATCTCCGGACTGTTGTAAAGAAAATCGGTCATTCGTGCGAACATCCTTTCCAAAGCGGAACGCTCTCCGCGTTTCAAGGCTTTGTTGCCGAACAAATCGTGCATCCAATAATCAATCGTGCGGATGTAACAGTCGAAAACCTGTTCCAAAGATCCGAACTGCCGCAGCACGACATTGGGATCCGTTTTGGCTTCGCGGGCTATATCCATCAATGTGATATGGGTAAAATCCTTTTCTTGGAGAATCCGGCCGACAGCCGACAGAATATCGGCCTGCACCTGTTTATTGGTTCGACGGCGGCGGAGCGTCCCCTTCGTTGACTGGTTTTCCTTCATTCCGGTCATGTTTCCCTGTTCCGACTTTACAAAAATAAACTTTTGCCTTCATTTTAACAAATTTAATTTGATAAAACCAAGAGAGCATCTTTTTTATTTCAGTAATTCTTTCTTCCCGCCGATTGCAAAACGAACAGCTCCGAATAAATCGACCTCAACAGGACGAATTATTTTCCAGTGGAAATTTGTTTTATCAGAAAATAAACACACCTTTGTCGCGGTCGGAATCATACAGATCCGATTTTTAACGGAATTCGATGAATTAAAAAATAAGACCACATGAAACACATCATTATCGGAGGAGTCGCCGGAGGCGCGACAGCGGCGGCAAGAATTCGCCGGACAGACGAGAAAGCCGAAATCTTCCTGCTCGAAAAGGGTAAATACATTTCGTACGCCAACTGCGGGCTGCCATATTACATCGGCGGAACGATCGCCGAACGGGAGAAACTGTTCATGCAGACACCGGCTTCGTTTGCCAAACGTTTCAATATCGACGTGCGGGTCGAGAACGAAGTAATCGGGATCGACACGACGAAAAAGCGAGTCGAAGTACGCCGTGCAGACGGATCCACCTATACGGAAAACTACGACAAAATGCTGCTTTCACCCGGCGCTTCCCCCGTGCGTCCGCCTTTGAAAGGCATAGAAATCGAAGGCATATTCACGCTCCGCAACATCGAAGATACCGATCGGATCAAAGAGCATATATCTTCGCACCGAATCGGGAGTACAGTCATCGTCGGAGCCGGATTCATCGGATTGGAGATGGCCGAGAACCTGCACCGCACGGGAGCCGAAGTATCTGTCGTGGAAATGGGCAATCAGGTGATGGCTCCAGTCGATTTTTCAATCGCGGCCCATGTACACCAGCACCTGTCGCAAAAAGGTATCAAACTCTATCTCGAACGCAGCGTCGAACGATTCGAGCGCCAAGGCGAAAAGATCGAGGTTTTCTTCTCTACCGGAGAAAGCATTACAACCGATATAGTTCTTCTGTCTATCGGGGTTCATCCGGAAACAACATTGGCCAAGGCCGCCGGACTGAAGATCGGCGAAACGGGCGGCATCTGGGTAGACGATTACCTGCAAACTTCGGCAACGGATGTTTACGCAGTGGGCGATGCCATTGAATTTCCGCATCCACTGACAGGCAAACCGTGGCTGAACTATTTGGCCAACCCTGCCAACCGCCAGGGACGCATCGCCGCCGACAATATGGTCTTCGGCAATACGACAAAATACGAAGGAGCCATAGGCACTTCCATTGCCAAGGTATTCGACATGACAGTAGCTTCGACAGGACTCGCAGCGAAACGGCTCAAACAGTCCGGTATTCCGTATGCCAGTTCGACGACACATTCGGCATCGCACGCCGGATATTATCCCGATGCACTTCCGCTGACCATCAAGCTCACGTTCGACCCAGCAAGCGGCAAACTCTACGGAGGTCAATGCGTTGGCTACGAAGGAGTGGACAAGCGCATCGACCAGATTGCACTAATCATCAAAAACGGCGGCACGGTATATGACCTGATGAAAGTCGAACACACTTACGCACCACCTTTCTCCTCGGCCAGGACCCGATCGCCATCGCGGGCTATACGGCGAACAATATTATCAGCGGAGCAATGCCCATAGTGACATGGCGGCAGATTGCAGGAGCCGATCTCAGCGACATCCTGCTGCTCGACGTGCGCATCCGCGAAGAGCATGCCTTCGGGGCCATTCCCGGGTCGGTCAACATTCCGCTCGAGGAACTCCGCAGCCGGCTCGGCGAATTACCACACAATAAAGCCATCTATGTCTATTGTGCCGTCGGCCTACGCGGATACTTGGCGGTAAAAATTCTGACAGGACACGGATTCCGCAACGTGAAGAACCTGTCGGGTGGTTACAAGACCTATTCGACGGCGATCGAGCCAATCGTAACCCGGACTGCCGCAACCGCTATGGACAGACGAATGGATACGGATACCCGACTCGGCAGCAAACGCATGAAGACCTTAAGAATAGACGCATGCGGATTGCAATGCCCCGGTCCGGTTATGAAAATCAAGCAAGCGATCGACTCAATCACCGAAGGCGAAAGGATCGAAATAGTCGCTACCGATGCCGGATTCTCGCGAGATGCACAAGCATGGTGCGACACCACAGGCAATCGGCTCATCAGCAACTCGGAAGAGAAGGGGAAATATACGGTCATCATCGAAAAAGGTTCATCCGGAGCATCCACGATGCCACTCGAGCACGACGCTAAGGGCAAGACGCTGATTATGTTCAGCGATGATTTGGACAAAGCGCTGGCGACCTTCGTACTGGCCAACGGCGCGGCAGCCACCGGACAGCCGGTGACGATATTCTTCACCTTCTGGGGATTGTCCCGTCCTGAAAAAGGTTTACAGTGATTGATAATTAAAGATAAACATTTTGGTTCAAAAAATATTGTCCTGATATAAGTTTACATATGCCTTCCGAACAACCGTCTTTCGGCCCCAATGATGTTTGAGTTTCCCGGTTCTAAGTTCCGCTTCCAAGGGCGTAAGCCAATCGCAGCTGGCATGAGGTCTGAGTGAATTGTAAAGGATAACGATCTGGTCGATGCGTTCTTTTGCTGCCTGAAAACTTTCAAAACATTCCTCGTCGATCCATTCGCTCTTCAGAATACCGTTCACCCGTTCGGCAACGGCATTCTCATACGGATCGCCCTTTTCAGTCATGCTGATGCGAATCCCATTATCGGTCAGCAATTTCACATATTCTTTCGAACAATATTGGCATCCTCTGTCCGAATGATGGATTAACCCTTGCCGTTTTTGCTGCGGAGTCTGGTCTATGGCCATCCTCAGTGCACGGAGCGCTCCGTCCCGTTCCAATGTCGTATTCAGATCATAGCCTACGATCCGTTTGGAATAGGCATCCGTTATCAAAGCCAGATATGCAAATCCTCCTTTCAAAGAAATGTACGTAATATCTCCGACCCATAAACGATGCGGCCGCTCGAGGTCGAAACCCCGGATCAGATTCGGATATTTACGCATCCAGTGCCGCGAGCAGGTCGTAACGCTGTATTTCTTCCGACGTTTGACCAGAAGATTGTTTTCCGAAAGCAGCGTAAATAACCGATCCCGGCTGACCGGAAATCCGTCTTGTTGTAGCAAATGCCACAGTTTACGGCCGCCGAGCCTGGGCATCAGTTTCCGGTAGCAACCCACCCGCTCTAAAAGAAGGATATAGGATAAGACTCCTTCCCTATTACGCCGTAAATGTTTATAATAGGCCTGACGAGCATAGCCGAACAACCCGCACGGAAACGACAGGCTTATTCCTGTGTGTCTTTCTTTGAGGCGCCGGACTGTCCGGCTGCGGATTTTTTAGCAGGTCGACACCGTATCTTCCTGGAGGATATCTCCCATGATCTCATAGCCTTCCAGACGTAATAAAGCCTCTTCCAAGTGCCGCCGAAGGGCTTTGTTCTCGGATAACAGTTCACTGGCTTCTTCCTCGTAACGCGGGACATGATCGGAAAAGGATTAGGGGTACTCACAAAGCTACAACTATTTTTCGCTTTCCAGCGCTGACCCAGCTTATGAATCGTAGACATGGGAATACCATGTTCTTCGGAGAGTTGGCGAGCCGTCTTGACTCCGCTCAAATACTCCTGTAAAATCAGATGACGCAACTGACGCGGTAAATAATGACGCGATAAGTCTGAATTCGTTGTTTGCTGCATAAGATTTACTCTTTTTTGTAAACCTTTTTCAGGACGGGACACATCAAGAAAATCGCCAAACCGAAGACGAAAAAGGACATCTTCGGACGCATGTTCGACATGATGCTGCCGTCGTCATCGCTCAAATTACACCTTTCGAAAATGAATATGTTCGGGATCGGCAACCGGATGATGCGCCGCATCATGAAGCGGAAAGGAATCGACTCGCTCGAAACGCTGCGCCGGCAGGCTATCGACAACGGCGTGGAATTCATCGCCTGCCAGATGTCGATGGAGGTGATGGGCGTCCAGCGCGAAGAATTGCTGGACAACGTGACCGTAGGCGGTGTTGCCACCTACATGGAGCGTGCCGGGAAAGCGAACGTGAACCTATTCATTTGAATCCATTATGACAACGCAGTTATCGAAAGGATACCGGCCGATGTTGTCGGGAACAGAAACCGGAGTCTCAGGCGGCTACCGGACACCTGTTGTAAAATTCCATGTATGACCGGACAAAAGTCGCATTCAATAAATTCATTTTCACAAATTCGCCACCGCCAGATTGTTCCGGCGGTGGCGAATTTGTTTTCAGAGATTCGTCGGATAGCCGTTCCTGCTTAAACGGCTATTAAGAATATATAACGATCATTCATAGTTTCAAAAATGGAATTTGACGGACAATCCGAAATTCCAGAATCCGGGATCAAAGAAGCCGTCATGTCCACCGCCGATCACGGCTCCGATCACAGGACGGTAATCCACCTCCAAAGAGATCGGGGCATTTTTGAAATGACAGCCGAAAGCGCAGGAGCCGGCCAGACCGAGTAAAAAACCCGAATCGTCAAAGTCATAAAGCCCCAAGGCTCCACCCACACCGGCATTCAGATACCAATCGCAAGTCCGGGGTGTCCAATTCCACCGGCAGCAGCGCCAATTATAGATTCCCGTAACGGACAGTCCTTCAAAATGAGGAGTCGCCAACGTGAATTGCAAAAAATTCCGAGACGAAAGATCGCGTTGATAAAGAAATTCCACGCCATCTCCCAACCGTAATCCCACGGCGTTTTTCTCTTGAGCCAAAACCGTCTCGAAAGCGAACAAACTGCAAACAAAAACCAATAAAATCTTTTTCATAAAACAATTATACGTATAACGATTTACATGGAATTATCACCGGCCACTCAATCGTCATCATCCTCGTCATCGTCGTAATCATCGTCATGATATCTCCCGTATTTCCGCTTCCCATATTTCGGGTGTTTCTTATACCCGTGCTTGTGCGGATGATACTTCCCATGTCGTTTGCAATAGGAGTCGTAATGCTCGTGCCAGTAATCGCTATGACAATGCACCCGATCATAGAACGGAGCACAATACGACGACTCGGGACCGATTCCCAGTTCGATCAGAATCCGCCCCCAGCCCTCACTCTTATAACGTCTGTAATGGTCACAGACATCGCGCATGCTTCGTCCCGAGGTTCGGGCGATCTCCAGCGCAAGGCCCACATGCCCCCAATCTCTGCCGCAACGCCGGTAATAATTATTGAGCGATTCTGCCGAAATATCGTATTCCACGCAGAGGCGCCGACAGAAATCCGACAAATCGACCGAAGCATACCGATTGGAATTTCCGATAAAGACGGAAAGCCTATTTTGTGCGGACAAAGAGCAAGTGAATACCGCAAAAAATAGCAGCAAACCGATTTTTTTCATAGGTAAATCGTTCTATTAAAACAGATGATATAATACGAACAGCTGCCAAGCGAATTTTTCATTTGCCTGTCGGCATGCCTATGCAAACGAATCTATTTCAGCAAAGTGCCGTCTTCCCGGATTTTGAGAATCACCTCCCTGCCATCTTCCGCTTCCAGCTCGATTCGATAATAATTCCCATCTGGTGTTTCTACCATTCCCGGCTCATCGTCGGCTTCATAACCGACATAATTATCGTTAATTGCCTGCTGGATCGCAGTTTTAACGGCTTCCGGAAGAGTATCCGGACTGATCTCCCAAGATGAGGAAAGCCAATTCCCGCTGTTGTCAAAAAGCACCTCCTTGGCAACTCCGTCATGAATAATATCCACCTCAAACTGCCCGTGCTCCTGATCCGTTTCAACAATTTTGGATGCCGCATATTTCTCCTGCAGAAAATTTTTCACCTCTTCGGGAAGTTCAATCGGCAGATAATCCTCGGAATCATCCTCCGAATCTTCCACCACCTTGATCAGAATTCCCTCCGCGTTGTAATAAAGATCCATCTCCCGCGGGCCCTGCTCTACCTCCAAAACATAGACCGGTTCCATGCTTTCACGTTCTATCATATCCACATCATCCGGCCTCCACGATCTATATTCGCTGTTCTGGAAGGCGTTTTTGACGGCTTCAGGCAAAGACGCATGAGGAAGATCCGTTTCGGTCATCAGCCAAACGGCATCGAAAGTAAACCAGGCCTCGGATTCATAATTCTGGTCCTGGAAATCCGCAATGTAATAATTACCCCGGGTTTTCCATTTCGGACTGGCTTCAGGATATTTTTGAGAAAACGCAGACTGCAATTTTTCGGGAACTTTCAAGTTGTCATCATCGTCATCACAACTTTGCATAGCCGCTCCGCATACTCCTAAAGCGAGCATCAGAAAATACATTTTCAGTTTCATAACAAAAATAATTTGAAGTTAGGTAAGACAAAGATATGAAACCCGAACCACATAAACAAATATCTGAAATTCACCTTCACATCGCTGAAAATCGGGCATCGGTCGAAAAATATTATCCGGATCGCATCATCCGATTCAAATCATACAACTTGTAATTATTCGCCTTTCAAAATTTTTCCACATTTGGATTTCTCGCCGGAAATCGCCATATTTATTATTTTGTCGTCAATACCAGTTCTCGTAGAAATATTCTAAAAAAAGATAGGATGGCTTTAGCCATCCTATCCCAGTGAGCAATCTCGTAATTTTGAACTTTTATTTTAATGTTTTAACACATTATAGTAAGAGATTTTCACTCGAAATTATTTGTCGGTTGACAAATGCCTTCCACACATTGAAGCGTTACTGGTCTGACCGTTATTAGCGTTTCAACCGCATCTTCTTGTCCTTACCTTACACTTAATGGCGGAGCGGCGCGAATATTACAGATTATAGCATTCGCCTCATTTCCAGAGAAGATTCGGCACGGGACGTTCGGGCATTGCGCACGTCATCCGGAATGATCGTCCGGGAATATACGCTGGTTTCGGCCGGCTCGGTTCGGGTGGTCATCGTCAGGGTGTTCCCGCCATTCGTCAACTCGAAATCGTAGCCGTTGCCCCAGCTCTCGCCGTCGTCGTACACTCCGGTCAGCCGGGATCCGTCAATCGAATAACGCCCGGTGTATTTAGTGTAGTTCGACGTTTCGACCTTCTGATAAAGTCCGAACGTCGCTGCCGAAGTGAATTCGACGTATACCTCGAATCCTTCGGGAGCACTCTCCGACCAGGAAGTGAGGCGCCATTCGCCTACGATTTCCGACTGAATGTTGGGGGCATCGTCGTCATCCGAACAGCTTGCGGCGAAAATGCCGAGCAGGGAGAAAACGAGCAGATGATAAAGATGTTTTTTCATTGCAAGCACTGTTTTTATAACCAACCTCCGTTTGCTGCGCCGGCCGAACGGGCGATGACGGCGAATTCCTTGGTGATGACCATGCCGCCCATCACGACGCCCGTTCCGGGTTTCGTACCGCCGGCTATCGCCGAAACCTTGATTTTGGCCGATCCGGGTTTCGTGCATTTGATCATCAGTTTTCCATTATACATTTTGGGAGCCGCCTTAATACCAAGCTTTTCCATGTCCTTGGCCGACATCTGGATATCGGTGTAGGTAAGGTCTTCGGCACCCTGTCCGAAATGCTGCGTCAGCGGAATGAGCTGCACCTCGCCCAATGCGACCCGCAGACAGGGCGTCCCTTCGATCTGCATGAGCAACTGATAAGCGTCCGTAATGCCGGTGCCCATTTTGCCGCGGTAAATCGACACGTCGGCGATCGTGGCCTTCGAGCCTTCGCCCAGCCGGGAGTCGATTTCATTGACCGAGGTGAGCAGCATGGTCTTGAATTCGTCGAGCGAGTATCTCTTCCCTTTCTCCAGGGCATAGGAGAGGCCGAGTGCGGCTACGCCCGAGACGTGCGGGCAGGCCATCGAGGTTCCCTGCATGTAGCCGTAATCCGCTCCGTTGCTCGTTTCGGAGCAAAGCGTCGAAAGGACGCCGGCCTTCTCCCCACCGCTCAAACCGCTCGTTTCGCCGCCGGGAGCCGCGATATTACAGCCGGAACCGTAGTTGGTATAATTGGCCGGCAGGTAGTCGGGCGAGAACGAGGTGACGGAGATATAATCACGATAGCCTGCCGGATAGCCGGACATGGCTGTCGATTCGTTGCCGGCGGAAAAAATGATCAGTCCGCCGTCGAGGGCCTCGCAGTTCTTCTGGGCGGCGAAGTACTTAAGCGCCTCGTAATCCATCGGCGATTGTTTGATGAACATGTTGTCCGACGTGTATATTCCCGCCTTGATGCCCCACGAGCACTGGAGGATGGAGGCACCGTGATCCGCGGCGTATTTTACGGCACGGCTCGACACGAGGGCGTCACCCGTCAGGTCTCCCGAGAAGATCTGACACGACATGAGACGCACACCGTCTCCCTTGCCCGTACCTCCGGCCACGCCGCAGACGCCGATGCCGTTGTTATTGACGGCGGCTACCGTGCCCGCAACGTGCGTTCCGTGTCCCGAATCGCCCTTCTGCCCCCATGAAATGGGACCGTCGGTGACGAAGTTCCATCCGTGTATATCCTGCTTCCCGTACTCGGGCGAAGGGTTCGGATTGATCCACATGTTGGCCGCCAGATCCGGATGAGTGTATTTCACCCCTTCGTCCACGATGGCGACGATGACTTCGGGATTACCTGCCGTGAGCTTCCATGCGTCGGCCACATTGATGTCGGCTCCGGCCACCGATGTAGTGGCAACGGCCTGGTCGGCATTGTTGATGTAATGCCACTGCCAGAAAAGATTCGGGTCGTTGAAATCCGCTGTAACCAAAGCGCGGGTCTGGCCGTTCGCCGTTGCTTGAAACGGATAGGTTTTGCAGTCGGAAGCCCGGTAGAGACGGGTGCGGAACTGTACTTTCGAGATTTCGGCGACACCTGCGAGTCTCTCGGCCGCCTTGTCGAGATCCTCTTCCGATGCGAACCCGAGCACATACCATCTGTGAAGCCCTGCCGCACGGGTGCGGGCCTCGTGTTCGCCGGCTTCGGGGAAGACGCGCTCCAGCGAGGTGACGTGCAGGTCGTTCAGGATGTCATCGACGGATTCGATGCCCGAACGGGTCAGCGCCGAACGGGTCTTGGCCGCATTCAACGCATTCTGTTCGAGACTGGGAATGGCTTCTTCGCCAAATTTTACGATGAGCGAACCGGCCACGGCGTCGTCCGACGTATTGCAGATTTTGCCCGAAGTCTCGATTTCGGGAGCGGAATCCCCGCGGTTCGGTATTTCCTGCATGGGATCCGTCGAGCAGGCGGCCAGCAGCAGGGAGGCGAAAATCAGGAGTTTCGTTTTGTTATGCATATATCATGCTGATTTTTGAGTCCGGCAGGTTGTTTTTGGCTTGGAAAAAAAGGGAGAGGCCGACACTTGCCGGACGACCGGCCTCTCCCGATCCGATATTACTTGAGCGTGATTTCGGCAGCGGCCGTTTTCCGGAAGCGGAGTTCCGATCCCGAACCGTTCGCACGCTGCACAGCGTCGCTGAATCCGACCGTAGCCCTTACGACTTTCGCTTCAGGAGCCGATGCGGGCAGGAATCCTTTCGCATAGTCGGTCGGTACGGTTTTGACGGAACCGCGTTCTGCGGAAACGGAGAATTCGAGCCGTTCGACGTAATTCCGCGGCTGCCGGAGTCCTGCGGCCATTCGGCGCAATTCTGCAATCCGCTCTGCGGCCAGTTCGGGAATGCCGCCCATATCCTTGGCGGGATCGACGAGCAACATATCCGTAAGGATCGAATAGGGGGTCGTCGTACTCAACGTATACAGATAACGGAACGTGGCCCCCTGCTCGACATAGTTCGGGGTGGGCACGAAATAGATGTAACCGTCGGCCACGGCGCCTCCGATGAACGGATAATTGACCGCATAGAGGGCTTCGGGGTTCTCCTCCGAGACGCAGCCGGCGAGGATGTCCTCTCCGTTGATGACACCGATCGGCGTTTGCGAAAGAAGCGGGGAGATAGCGCCGGTTATGCCTGCGAGCGGAGCAGTGGAGGGAACGTAGACCGCCGGAATCCGACCGCCTTCGTCGAACTCGACCCCGGGGAGTCCCGTGATGGTCAGCAGATCGGCCGAACTGTCGTCCGCCGGATCGTCTTCGATGGTCACCGTGCCGATCTTCCGGCGCATCGGCTTCTCATCCATGACGTTGACAGCATAATAGTTCCATTCGGTCGAAATCAGGTACTCCTTCGAGGGCTGCTCTTTCTGCGGCAGGAAGTCCGAGTAGAGGAACTCGCTCTCCAATCCCGGGTTGTATTTGCCGGTGGTCTTGATGGATGCCGTGAAGAGTTTGCTGGCATATCCGTTGTAAGCCAGTCCGGCGAACGTGTACTCCGTGTCGCCGTTCAGCCCCGTGAGCATGACGCTGTAATGTCCGCCGTTGATGGCGTCGAGCTGCTCTTTGGTGAAATCCTTGCCCTCCTCTTTGAGGAAAGCCGTCATGTCCAATCCTTGGATGTCTTTTGTCTTGAAGACTCCGTGTTTGACAGATTCAATCCCCTCGCCATAGGCCCAGAATTTCGCCGCATTGTCCGTCGTAATGCCTTGTCCCGCGAATTCGTTCGTGGCTTCGAGCCCGATGTTGAGAATGACGGAAACCTTGTCCTCGTCGCCCTTGGCGATATATCCGAACGAAATGGAAGCGTAGCCCTGCATTTTCAGATTCTGCGACGCCGTTTCGCCGCCCTCCGGATTCGCCTCTTCGTCCGAACCGTAGATGCAGCCTACAAGCGTGTACTTGCCGGTGCCGCCTTCCAGATCCTGAACGGAAATCGTCCCCGAAGCGGTGATCGTCTTGATGAGTTCCGCGGCGATCTTGCCATCGGCCATCTCCTGTGCCTTGAGGCTCGCCTCGCCGTCGCTCAAATTGCCCGTGAAGATCGCATAGCGGAACTCTCGGGTGTCCTCGGAGAGGGTGGCGCCGATTTCGACGACACCATCTGCGGGTTCGCTTTTGGTGAGGGCCACCGAGTAGTCGTAGACCCTGGCTCCGGGAAGCATGATCCGCTGCAGGCCGTTTGCGTTGGCATAGAAGAATTTTCCGGCATATTCACCTTCGCTCGGTTCGAGCACGATACCCTGCGCCGGGAAGGTAATCACGCCGTTCTTGAGCGTGCCATATTGTCCGGCCGATTCGTCCATGGCGAAATTTTCCGGTGTTTGCGATGCGATGTACCACTCGCCCATATCGGCAAAGAGGGTCAGACCGGTCGATTGGTAGGGATAATAGACCTTGTTCGGATCCGAGGCATCGACATAGGTCCAGACGTTGCGGTTCTCGTGGTTTACCTGTCCTCCGGCGAAGATGTTCATCAGCTCCGGAGTGTAGGCTTTCATGCGGTAATAGCCCTTCTTGTCCGAACGCTCGTAGATTTCGAGTTCGATTTCGGGGTTCGGATTAGCATTGGGGTTGTCTATCGACGCGAAGTTGCCCAGAATGTCGTCGCGGTAGCGGCCTTTGGTCTCACCGGTCTTTTCGTCGGTGACCAATTCCCATTTGGCCAGCACGAGCGATATCGAAAGGTTCACCTTATCGGCACCGTAGATCGAAGCGTAGCGCGGATCTTCGATGTTGATATCGCAGGTGTAGGTCGTGCCCATTTGGGCTCCGGGGAAACTGATCGTAAAGGTCGTCTCGTCCTCTCCGGCATCGAATGCGATCGGCTCGACGACGAAAATATCCTCGACGTTGGACTTCACGACGACCGGAACGACGATCGGATCCACGGTGTTGCGCCGTTTGACCGTATAGGTCGCTTCGGTCTGGGTTCCCGGTTCGAACTCCAGATCGGTCCGGATAGCCTGCTTCTTCGGGAAGTAGACACCGTAGCAATCGGGATTCTCCGCGGTTCCCTGCGTATAGTTCACGTCGTCCTCGCAGCCGGCAAGGACAAGAAGTGCCAGCAGGAACGGTAATATATGCTTGAATGTCTTCACGGTAATTTGCTTTTAGATTTGACAGCTTGATCGCAGATGGTCATCACCCGTTCCACGGCTTGACCGTTTGCGAAGGATCGGGATTGTTCTGCGTGGCGATGACGGGGTTGTTCTGCGTCTCACCGCGCGAGATCACGAAGTTCCAGTAGGGTGCACGGCCTTCCGTATTCAGCCGGTACGAGGCAGGAGAGTTGGTTCCCACATAGCCCCGTCGGGTGGACATGTCGAGCCGCTTCATGTCGAACATGACGATGCCTTCGCCCCAGAACTCGATGCGCTTCTGAAGCATCAGCTCGTTGGTGAAATTTTCAACCGACGACGACATGTTCGTACAGTCGTAACCTCCGCCCACAATGCGGTAATTGTTCATGAACTCATTGAGCAGCCGAATTCCTTCGCCAAGATTTTCATGCGCCTTGGCCTCGGCCTCGATGAAGTACATCTCCTCGACGCGCATGTAGGGATGGTCTGCGGCTCCGCCGACCTTGAAATCCTCATAAGCGCCCTGCGCCGGACGGAACTTGATGTTCGCGTAATCGGGCAGTTCATTGAAGTATTCCTTGCCCTCTTTGCGGCAGCTTTTGTAGTCGTAGGACTCCTTCTCCGGGTCTTTGCGGTCGGGATCGAGCCACGAATGGCGGCGGAAGTCGCGCAGGTCGATACTGTTGTAGAGGTTGCTGTTGATGCAGCGGCAGGCGTCGTTTCCGTAGGCGCTCCACGCATTCTCCGTACTCATGTGCGCCGTGAAGCAGAACAGGTTGGCAACGCTCTCGCTCGGAAGCGCAAGGCCCCAGATCCAGGCATTGTTCGACATGGCGCTGTTGAAGCCGTTCGAGGGGTCTTCCCACTGCTCCTGCGTCAGGGGTGTACAGCCGCTGGCGTTAATGGCCAAGCGGGCGTACTCGGCAGCGGAAACATAGGCTTCGGCGTCGTTCTTGGCCGTACCGCGCTCAAGCCAGGCCCGGGCTTTCAGTCCGTAGACCAGCGCCGGACTGATCGTATACTTGTCGGGAGCCGTAAAGCCGCTCAACAGTTCTTCGGCCTTGTCCAGGTCGGGGAAGATCACTTGATCGTAGATGTCGTCGACCTTGGCACGGGGGTTGTTCTTGGCCTCGGCCTCGGTAGTCTCGGGCAGTACGATGGGCACGCCCAGCCCGAGAACCCCGGGCGCTTCGGTGTAATTGTTCTCCTTGAACTCGTACAGACGCACCAGATCGAGGTAGAACATGGCCCGATAGGCGTAGGCGAAGCCCAGATAGGACTTCTGTGTGGCGTCGAGCGTCGCGAAATCCGAGGCGTCGATCTGTTTGATGACGTTGTTGGCCGCCATGATCCACGCATAGTAGTTGTCCCACGTGAGTGCACCCACGGCATAGTCGGCGCCGAGCGCTTCGTTGGTTCCCCACTGTGCGAACCAGTCGTAACCGATATTGCCGCCGATGGCGACGTCGCCCGTCATGGATTCCGTGGCGATATGGATGGCCGGCAGGGCAAAATCCCAGGCTTGGCCTTCGCTTGCATAGCCTGCGGAACCGGCCTGTACGAGCGAGGCCGGAATGCCTTCTATCAGCGTTTCGAGGGTGACCTGATCCTCGGTGGCTATTTCATAGGGGTCGGCTTCTTTGATGCAGCTGCTTGCCAGCAAAGCTGCCGCCAGCGTCGCGAGCGTTATGTTTGTCGCTTTTTTCATATGCATGTCGTTTGTCGTAAAGTGTTTGAGGCCGATTAGAATTGGATGTTGATGCCGCCCGAAATCGTTCTTACAGGCGAATAGGTGGCCTGGCTCGTCGCTCCCGAATAAGAGTAGCGGGGATCGAATCCCTGACGTTTGGACCAGTACCAGACATTCTCGCAGGCAAGGTAGACGCGCACCTTCTCGATTCCGACCTTCTTGGTGAAATTCGACGGCAGCGTGTAGCCGAAGTTGATGTTCTGCAGGTTCAGGTAGCTGGCGTCCATAAGGAAGCGATCAGACATACCGTTTTGATCCTTATCTTCATACTGCAAACGCGGGATGTTCGACGACGTATTGTCCGCCGACCATGCGTCGAGCATGTCTTTGTGCCAGTTCATACCCGTCGTCTTGTTGGCCGGCGAGTACATGGCCGCGGAATAGCCCGAGTCGTAGGCCAGACCGCCGATCTGGTAGGTGAAGGCCACGCTCAAGTCGAAGCCCCGGAAATTGACGCTCGTGCCGAAACCGCCGTAGAGATCGGGAATCGGGTCGCCGCAGAGATAGTCCGATGCCTTGGCATATTCAGTCGTTGTGACGCGCTTGCCCGTCGGGTTACCCTTGTCGTCGGTTTCGTCCATGTACCACATCGAAAGGCCCTCGTCCGAAACCCCGGCATATTTTCTCATGTAGAAAGTGTACATCGGCAGTCCTTCTCCGAAGAAAGTGGAGCCGCTCACGTAACCGGAGTAGCCATCGACCTGCTTGGTCCGCCGTTCAGAAGGCAGCATGGTGATCTTGTTGCGCAGGTGCGTCATGTTGAGATTGATGTCCCACTGGATATGCTCCCGCCGGATCGGCGTAAAGTTCAGCTCGATTTCGACGCCGCTGTTGCGCATGTCGCCCACGTTGGCGTAGTAGGACGAATAGCCCAGCGACGGAGCTACCGGGAACGACAGCAGCATGTCGGTCGTCTTGCGGAGGAAATATTCGACGCCTCCGGAAACCGTACCGCGCAGGAAGCTGAACTCCACACCGGCGTTGAAGTTGGAGTTGGTCTCCCAGGTGATGTTCTCGGATCCTTTGGCGTTGAAGACGGTCGAGACCTTTCCGTTGGCGTTTTCGATCGTGTAGGTGTTCGTGTAGCGGAAGTTACCGATGTTGTCGTTACCCTGCGAGCCGATCGAGGCCTTCAGCTTGAGATTGTCGAGCCATTCATAGGTGCTCTCCATGAAATTTTCCTTCGAAATGATCCATGCGCCGCCCAGCGACCAGAAGTTACCCCAGCGATGGTCGGGGTGGAAACGCGAAGAAGCGTCGCGGCGATAGGAGGCCGAGGCGAAATATTTGCCTGCGTAATCGTACATGACGCGGGCGAAATAGCCCTCGTTGTTGTACTCCCTCCGGTAGGAGCCGGCTCCCTGTTTGTCGATGATCGCCCCGGCCAGTTCGTCGTTGTCCTGCGTCAGCATGTTGCTTTTGGAAGCCGACAACAAGTAAATGCGGTTCTGGTAGGACTCGTGACCCAGCATCACATTGAGGTTATGGTGGCCGATCTGCTTGGTGTAGTTGAGAATCTGCTGCAGGTTGAGGTCGAAATTCCGCTGATGCCCTTTCGAGACCATGCCTTTTTCGCTGGCGAACTGTCCGAACCAGGGATTCGTAACCGAGGTGGAGCGGGTTTCGTCGAGCGAAACGCCGGCGTTGAACGTGAACTTGAAATCCTTGAGGAAGGTGACGTCGATATATCCCGTACCGTTGAAAGCATTGCCTTCGGCTTCCTGTTTGTTGAGACGCGAATCCGAGAGGGCGTTGCTGTTGGGGAAGAGCGAACGCTCCATACCGGCATTGTCGCCGTTGCCGTAGTCGTAGAGCTTGATGCCGTCCTCGTTGTACATGACATTACCCTCGCCGTCGCGGATGTAGAGCGGATAGATCGGACCGACGGCCGTCGTATAAGCGAAAACGTTGCCCGACGAGTTACCGGCGCCGCTGTCGTCGATCTGGTTGTAGCGGAAATGCGTGTAGTTGGCATTGGCGCCGAACTTGAGCCACTTCTTGGCCTGATAGTCCACGCGCAGACGGGCCGTATAACGATCCATGTCCGAGTTGTAGGCGATACCTTCGTTGTTCAAATAGCCGAACGATCCGTAGATCGAGGCGTTCCCGGTCTGGCCGGAGATCGAAGCGTTGTACTCCTGACGCAGGGACGAGCGGAAAGCCGCATCGGTCCAGTCGTCGGGACGGACGTAGTACTCCTTGCCCTCATAGACGAGACGGCGGCCGAGAGTCGCAGCGGGATTGACCTTACCGTTGATGCCGATGAACTCCTGCCCGGAAGGAACCGTATAGACCATATAGCCCAGACCTCCGTCATTCGCATTGGCCGTCAAATTCGTATTGGCGCGCAAATGGGCCTCGCCGATACTCATTCCCGAATTGACATAGTAGTTTTTCAGCGCACTGTAATGCAGTTCGTAGAATTGTGCCGGGTTGGTGATGTACGCATAATCCTGGACGGCGCGCGAATTGACGCCCCACTTGGCGTCGATTGTCACGTGAGCCTCCTGCGACTTGGCCTTTTTGGTGGTGATCATCACCACGCCGTTGGCGCCGCGGGCGCCGTACAGCGAGTTCGAGGCGGCGTCCTTCAGCACGGTCATCGACTCGATGTCGCTCGGATTGAGGTTGTTCAGGTCACCCGAGTAGGGCATGCCGTCCACGATCCAGAGCGGATCGTTGCCGGCGTTGAGCGAGCTGAAGCCGCGGATGCGGATCGTCGGACTCTCTCCCGGCTGTCCTGAGGTGTTGGTCAGCTGCACGCCCGCGACCTTTCCGGCCAGAGCCTGCGCTACGTTCGACTGCTGCGACTTGGCGATGTCGTCCGATTTGATGACGGTCGCCGAACCGGTGAAAGCCTCCTTTTTTGCCGTACCGAACGCTACGACGATCACGTCGTCGATAGCCTGTGTGTTCTCTTTCAGCACGACGTCGATCCGGGTTTGCGTCCCACCTTGATCGTGTGGGACTGATAACCCATGAACGACACGACCAGCACATTGTCCGGTGCGGCTTTGATCGAAAAACTGCCGTCCGCACCGGAGGTCGTACCCTTTGTAGTGCCTTCGACCAGAATGGTGGCGCCGACGATGCCGGCCCCCGCATGATCTTTGACCGAACCCGTAATTTCCCGTTCCTGCGCATGGGCGGACAAGAGCAGGCCGAGAACAGCCATCAATGATAGAAAGATTTTTTTGGTCATAAATGCGCCATTTTAACGCTGGTAAAAAAATTGATTATAGAAAATTTGCCGTCTTCGTGTTCCGGCCCGGAGCCGAAACATATCCCCTCCCCTTCCGGAAGCCCGGAGGGGGAGGCTGTCATCCGCCTGTCCGGTCACCGAACCGGCCGGATCGCAGCCTATTTGTAGAAATCGTCTGCAAGGTCGTTCGGCTTCGAGCCCGAATACTTGGCAGCCTTGCCCCGGAATTCGATGATCAAGGTGTTTCCGGTTCCGGTCGGATCAGGGTTCCATGTACTGAATACTCCCCAATCGACCATCGAGAATTTGAAGATCCTCTCCTTATTCTCCTGCTTGACGGTTACTGCCGCCTTCTCGGGACACCGCATGCAGTACTTATCCTTGTCGGAATATCCGTACCCGTTATATGAGGACAGATACATATACTGGAACCTGAGGTTCCATTTGCAATTCGTGCCTTCCGCAGGCAGGTCGATCTCTCCTTCATGGTCGAGGTAGCTGTCCGGCAGGAAAAACATCGGAGTAGTATTATCCGCATCGATACTCTCGGTGAAAGCATTCCGGAAATAGAAGCAATATCCCGATAGCAGATCGCCGGTATAACTATCCCGATAAGCCGGGTCGTGCCGCACCTCCATCGCCGTAACGGGCCAATACAGCATGTCCTTGTTATCCTTGTCCAGGAATTTGATATAGGGCTCGAACGGTTTGACGGGCTTCAATGTTTCTTCATCCATTGCGTCGGCCGTCGCAGCCGTCGGCACACCGTAGTATTCGGCTTCGACCCCGATGCCGTTTTTCAGCGTCAGATTTACCCGCAGATAAATCTCCTTGCCGCCAGCGGGATTGGGATGGGTCTCGATCGTACCGGTCAGTCCCGCATCCTCGCCGTAGTAGGTCTGATAGGTCTTGTGGTCGTAGAGCCGGAACCAGTAATCGGAGGTCTGCGCCGCAACGTCGATCACGCCGTCGAACTTGGCCGCCAGCACCCGCACATACGCAGCCCAATGACCTTTGGCGAGATCGGCCGGGGCTGCGGCCGTTTCGGCATCGCCCAAAGCGAATACGTAGCTGCCGACCTGCGGCTCCTGCGAGAAGAGCGCGGCGATCGGGGCCTCGGCTGCGGCCGCAGCCTCGCCTCCGGCTGCCGGCTCCGTCACCTTGATCGTATTGGTGGCCGCATAGCCTCCGGCGAACGTGCCTTCGTAGGCGGCACGCAGGCGCTTCCCGTCTTTCGAAGCGTCAAGCGCGACGATGAGCCCCTCGATCGTGCCGAATTTATCCGTCAGGTACTTCGCCGTCAGCGTTCCGGTCGTCCCGGCGCCCGTTGCGAATTCACCGCAGCGAATCTGCACCTTCGCGGGATCAGCTGTCGCAAGGTCGATTTCCGCCGTTCCGAACAGCTCCTCGGCAAGCAGAATCTCCACGCCCGCAGCCCCCTCCTCGGGAGCGGCCAGGCCCTCTTGCTCGTAGAGGCAGAAGCGGCGGTTGCCTTCGCGGACATTGCGCCACTCGACGACGCTTCCGACGGCGGCGATCCGATTGTCGATCTCGTATTGGTTCGTCAGTTCGACGTCACGCTCCTCCGTACAGGTATTCTGGTAACGGGCGATCAGCGTCTTGCCGCTCTTCAATTCGACATAGGTATAGAGATTGAGCCGGGTCTTCCGTCACCAGATCGGCGGAGAGCTCTACGCTCGCGACGTCGTTCATCGTCGTCTTTTTCACCGAAATATCCTTGTATTCGATTTCGAACGGATCGGAGGCCGTGTTCACGGTGCCCTTGGGGCTCTCCACCATCACGCGCAGATAATCGTCGGCCTGTTTCATCTGCTCGGCATTGATCAGCCCCTCGGTCGGCGAGAGGTAAAAGGTGTGGCTGCCGTCTTCTTCAGCGACATAGATTGCCGACTTGATGCCGACGAGATCGCCTCCGTCGTACTGGATTTGATCGGTCAGAGTTACGGGAGGCTTCTTCCCGGGGTCGGGATCGTCGTTGGGATCGTCGTCATCGCATGCACCCAGCATGGCTGCCGATGCGAGCAACGCGCACGCCAATGCGCGCAGTCTGTAATGGGTCGAGTTTTTCATAACGATTGTTTTTAATAGCGCGGGGTTCGGGGAAACCCCGCGCTATCCGGTTTTTCTGTTGTCATTCGGTCATTCCGGCCTTGCGGAACATGATGCCCGGCAGTTCTTCGGCCAGACGGCTCATCGGAACCGACGGAGCCGGCAGGCGGCGAAGCAGTCTGGGCGGTTCGAGATGATCCTTCTCTGCCGCAGCACGCCCCGTTTGGCTTACGACAGGGCCTTCCCACGTTCCGCGCACATGATGCTTGCGCACGCAGATGCCGTCGACCTCGAACCGGTACCAGTTCTCCTTGCCTTCGCCCTCGACCTTGGTGATCGTAACCTGACCGTCGTAGAGCAGGGCGTGTCCGTCCATGTATTCGAAGATCTTGTTGTCATCTCCCCACATCGAATAAGTCTGGTGCATCCACCGGCTGCCATGCAGACCGCCGTCCAGCATAATGCCGCGCATCATGACGCCGGGTTTGATGTATGCCGGCCAGCGCTGTTCGGTCACCTCGTAGGTTCCCGGAGTGATTTCGTTCTCCTTGCCCGGCTCGGTGGTAAGTTCCACACGGACGATGTCACCGCCCGGCTCGCGATCCACGAAGTCTTCGAGATGGTCTCCTACCCATTCGATACCGATATTGATGAATTGCAGACCGCATCCGTAGGAACTGATCGGTTTGTAGCCGATGCCTTGGATATAGACCTGATCCGAAGTATAGTAATGCGCCTTTTTGATCTTCGACAGATCCATGTCGTAGTCACGCTCGAGCGTCGAGGTGCCGTCGTCATCGGACTTGTCGTCGGATGCGTCGGTGATCGGAATGACTCCGGTGTACGAGCCCTTGAGGGTAAAGCCGTCCTTCGAGGTGAGGTTGAACTCGATCTTGTATACCGGTTCTATTTTGCCGTCTTCGCCTTGGGCCGTACCGGCGGCCTCGATCTTGATGATGCCCTCCTTTCCGTAGGAAAATTGTCCGAAAGAGGTTCCGTCGTCCAACTGGACATAAGTGCCGAGCGGGAATACCAGTCCCTCCATCGGAATTTCCACGGCGGGCATCCACGACCCCCATTGGAACGAGGTGTTGGCCAGATATTCGTGGGGCTTGATCACGGCTTCCTTCGGATTGCCGAACAGGTCGTTGAATACGACGAGCGCAGCGGCGAGACCGCCCTGCCCCTCCTCCGTGTCGTAGGTTTCGTCGTAAATGTTGATCTGCATCATGCCGGTACCTGCTTCGAGCATGTTGCCGTAATAGGTCGCGGCGGCGCTGAATCCGACCACTTCCACGTCGCGTCCGATCTGCGGCAGGTAGAAGCCGCCGTCCTCCGGCTGATCGACGATCTGGAGCTGTCCCTCGTAGACGATGCTCTTTTCGGAACCGTCCGTATCGACGAAACGAGCGAAATGCTCCAGATGTCACCTTCGCGGGTGACTTTCAACGGCTCTCCCGAAACCAGCGACAACTGGGTCTTATTGCCTTCGGCGTCGATATACTGAACACCGGTATATTGGGACGTGAACGTGTGATCCTCGTTGAGCTGGCTGGCCATATATTCACCCTCGGGAAGCGTGTAGGCATCTTCGCCCGGAACCGCATAGAGGTCGGCCACGAAAAGGTAACCCGCCTCTTTGAGCGTCACCCGCCCTTTGGATACGGTATGCTCGGCATCCGTGAAGGCCATATAATAGTTGTGCGACTCCACGCCCTTGACCGGGCCGAGGTACCACGACAGCGGAACTTTATCCAGCAACACCTTGTCTGCATCATCTCCCTCCTCCGAAGCGTCGGAATTCTTGCACAGTCCGTAATAGGCGACCGTCAGCGTTTTTCCGCCGGTTTCGATTGCGGCCGAAATGCGGGCGACGCGGGCCGAGAGGAACTCGACCGAGAGATCCGCTTTCGAGGCTTCTCCGACGTTCGAGGAGTTCACGTCGATCTCCCCATAAACGATTCCGTTGCCGGCAGCCGTAAGATCGACAGCTCCGGAAGGTTGTTTGACGGTAATTTTGACGGCATCGTCGGCGATCAGCATGCCATCCACATCCACAAGCCCTGCCGTCGGCGAAAGATAGATCGTATAGACAGAGGCTGCTTCCGAAGCATCTGCCTTTTCGCCGTTTCCGGGTGTCTCGACCGAGTAGACGGCGGATTTGATTTCCCGTACGACACCGTTGCAGATCAGGGCATTCCCGCTTTCTGGCATGTCGGGGTTGCCGGATGAAGTGGAATCGTCGTCCGAACATGAATTCAGTACGGACGCTCCTGCCATGCAAAGCATGGCCAGAAAGGATAGGTACAACTTTTTCATAGGATGAGATTTAATGAACCGGCTTCCCGGTTTGGCTTTCGGATGTGATAAGCATAATGAAATGCCATACTTAAAACAGTCGATACAATCTACAAAATGAAACCCTGGACGGATTCCAGAAAAATTACTTATCGAGTTTTCGGGATTTTATCGACTTGACACGAGAACGGCGCCAAGGAAAAATCCCCCCCCCCTCGCGATTTGACGAGGAAAGAGGATTCTCTCTGTCGCAAAAATAATAAAAAGATTTTATCCTAATTAATTTTTCGCAAAAAAATCATCAGCAATTACGCTCTAAATGCATAAAAAAGTCTTGCAAAATGCGCATTTTAAGAACAGATTCGCACTTCAGACCGACGGCGAAATCGGGCAGAGCGACCGCTTCGAAACTGCTCCGCCAAACCAAAAACAAGGATGGAATAAAATATACTATATATAAATATGATCTCTTTCCAGATGAGCGGACGAACCATTTCGGAAACAGTCGCCTCGCGCTCCAGCTCTCCGCTTTGAAAAAGATGACGGATGCGCTTCGAAACAGCAGGTATCTCCGTCCCGAAATCGGCGAAGCGGTTCTCCCCGCCCCACCGTATCCCGGCAACCCAGTCCGCCCCGGCCCGCCAACCCGGACCCTGCCCCGCTAATCAGGGTCCCGCCTCGTCAATCCGAAACCCGTCCCTGCGCCCCGCGGCTTCCCTGCCCGGCATCCGGCTGATTGTCCGGCCTTTTCCGCGTATGCGGCCCGACGGCTCTGGTACGCAAATTGCTCCGAGAGGAAGAAATTCCTCATACCATGAACAACTTTTCCTCACTGATCGAAAATTCGAAACAGGCCGTCCGCTACTGGTGGCTGCTGTTGATCATCGGCATCGCGCTCTTCGCGGTCGGCGTGCTGATTTTCGTCTACCCTGCCCAGAGCTACCTGGGCATGTCGCTCGTCTTCGGATGGCTGATGCTGATTTCGGGCATCCTGGAGGTCGTGCTCTCCTCGGCCAACAAACACTTCATCACGGGCCGCGGCTGGATGATGGCCGGAGGGATCATCGAGATCATCCTCGGCATCATCCTGATCTTCAACGTCGGGCTTTCGGCCGCCACGCTGCCCATCTTCCTCGGGTTCTGGCTGATGATGCGCGGTTTCAGCGCCATCGGACTGGGCGGCGACATGAGCGCCCTGGAGATCGCCGGTTCGGGCTGGACCATCTTCACGGGCGTGCTGCTGCTGCTCTGCTCGCTGTGGATTCTGTTCCAGCCGCTGGTCATCGGCACGACGGCCGTCATCGTCTGGGTCGGCATCACGCTGCTCCTGGCCGGCATCACAGCCTTCTCGCTGGCCCTCCAGCTCCGCAACGCCCAGCACTGCCTCCACAGCGACCGCTGACACGTCCGGCGACGAAAAAACCGGGACGCTCCCACGTGGGAGCGTCCCGGTTTTCATCTCTCCGGCGGCATCTATTCGAAATCCTCCCGGAACAACCCGTATTTGCGGATCAGACGGGAGATTTCGGGATCGAGATTGCCGCGGAACTTCAGGCTCTCGCGCAGTTCCACCGAGCGCAGGAAATAGGTCACGGCCTGCTCCTCGTCGCCCAGACGCGACGCAAGGATGGCCAGCATGTACTGGATGTCGGGCGTCGAAGCGGCGTCCGGCTCGGCGCGCAGAATGCGGTACGCCGCGGCATCGTACCCCAGCGACATGTAGGCCAGCGCCGTATTGCGGTCCTCGTAGGGACGCAGGATCGTGAGCGCCTCCTCATACCGCCGCTTTTTGAGCAGCTCCACGGCGTGCATGTACTCGGCATCGACCTCGGTCGTGTAGACCGTATCCTGCTTCATGCCGCGGCGGTGGAGGTTGAACCGGAAATCCACAGCGCGCATCTGCGGGTAGATCACCCGGCGCATACGCTCGTAAGCCTTGGGATATTTCATCCGGATACGCCATTCGCGGGTGTCGGGATTGCCCTCCCACTTCATCATGGCCAGCACCTCCTGCTTGTCGGCGATCAGCGTGTCGGCAGCTACCAGCCGGTAGAGTTCGTCCCAGTCCTCGGCCAGCCACTTCGTGCGCAGCAGGTTCGGCAGGTCGGGAAGCTGCTCTCCGGCAGACCTGTCGAGCACCTGCCGTCCGTTCTCGTCGAGCGTATAGCTGCCCGACACCCGAAGCGAGTCGTACAGCGTGCGGAACTCCGACACGAGCACCCGGCGCAGCGCCTCGGCGCGTTCGCGGGCCAGCCGCTCGTTGACCTGCCAGGTTCCCTCGGGCGAAGCCGTGGCGCGGAGCGTGATGCTGTCGATGATGTAGACCGGATCGGTCATCAGGCCGCGCGTCAGCGAACGCACGGCGGCGATCTGACGGCGATTTGCGGTCAGCGTGTCCACAAGGGTCGATTTGCCCGACGGGAAGGTGAAGAAGAAGCGCGCGTTGGCCTCGGCGTCGCGCAGCACGATGCGCTGCATGTAGCGCGTCGTTTCGTCGAGGAACGTGGTCATCGAGGCCACGTTGTAGGTCAGCGTGTCCGACCGGGTGATCCGGTGCGTGCGGCCGCTCCGGTCCTCGACCTCCCCGGCCAGACAGAGATAGAGTTTCGACGTGTTTTCGTCGGCCTGCACCTGCTCGGTGTAATAATAGTCGATCCGCCCGTCGGGCCGGCAGATCACCGTGTCGAGCCGTGCGTCGGCATAATAGGGATGGCGCACCAGGCGCGCGAAAGCCGCAGGGCTGTTCACGGCCCGCTCGTAATTGCGCCGCAGCTCTCCTTCGCGCAGCATGCCGCGCCGCACCTCCGCCGTATCGAGGGCGTTCAGCGCCGCCAGACGGTCGGCGGCATACTCCTTGCGGATGCGGTAATTCTCACGGGCGGCGCTGTCTCCGGTTTCGCGCAGCAGCCCTTCGACCTCCGGACGGCGCAGCCCCGTGTAGGCGAGCCGCCGGCCCGCCAGCGCGCGTATCCCGGCATCGTCGGCCGTATAGACCTCGCCGTAAACGCGCCCCGGATTCTCCGTCAGCGAACGGATGTAAGCCTCGCGTTCACGCCCCCGTCGACCGGGTATTCGCCCTGCACGCGGGTGTAGATCCCGCCGCCGGGCAGCACGTCGTCGCCCGTATAGGCATGCCGGTAACGCGGCGCAAAATAGTCGTTCAGATGGTCGAACTTGTCGCTGGCATCCGGCGTGTAGGAGGTCCGTTCCCGCACCTTGCGGTCGGTCGCCGTGACGTAGCGGCGCAGCCGGGCATACTGCCGGCGACGCTCCCCGCGCGTCGTCCATCCCACCTGCCTGTCGAACATCGCCTCCTCGGGCGTCATCCGTTCCAGACGGGCTTCGGCGTCGGCATACTTCGTCCGCTGCTCCGCCACGCGGTCCATATAGCGGGCATAGGCTCTCTTGTCGCCGAACCGCTCGAAGTAATCCGCGCTGTCGACGATCCGTCCGAGATAGTCGTCGTAACGCGCATATTCGCGCCGCTGCATCGTCCTAAAGCGGTCGCCGCTGTAAACCAGCGGATCGAACGCCAGCGTGTCCGCCCCCTTGAGCAGCTGCGGATCGACGACCAGCTGCCAGTTCCGGGCCTGCAATTCCTGCGGGACCGACACGACGAACTCGACGTTGATCTTGCCGTTGCGCTCCACCAGATTGCGGCGGTTCGAGGCCGAAATGACCACCTCGTCGATGGCCACCGACATCATCTTCTCGCCCGACAGCGAATCGACGTCCACGGGCGTAATGAAAAGCTCCGTGCCGTCCTGCTTGCGGTAGGTAATGATCTTCTGGGTGCGGGCCGTATCGGCGGCCTGCGCCACGGGGTTCTGTGCCGACCGGGCCGGGAGGTGCACCCCCACTTCGGGATCGCTCTTGACCAGTTTGCGGATATTTCCGCACCCGGCCAGGAATGCGCCCGCGGCAAGAACGGCCGCCGCATACCCCATCCATTCGCGCTGTTTCATCATCCGGGCAGGCATTTACTTGCGGGAAACGTCCACCGCACCGTTCACATCGACCGTAAAGACCCGCCTGACGCCGCCGGGCGAGGTCTGAACCATGCGCAGCACCAGCGTGGCGCCGGCCATCCAGCTCTCGTAGGGCACCTTCATCTCGTAACGGAACACCTGATCGGTCTTTTTATCGGCATTGATCGTCATATAGGGCTGCCGCTCGGCCCAGTAGGCGCCGGAAAGACGGCGGCGGCGCTCCTGCATGTGCTGCTGATAGCGGCCGTTGATGAGGATGTGGGGAAAGAGTTTCACCGACTTGCGGTCGGGGGTGCTCAGCTCGGGCAGGATCGTCCAGCTCTGCGAGCGGGTCACGGCCTTGCGCGACACCGATATTTCCAGCACCATGTGCAGCTCGCCGCCGCGTTCGGCCAGCACCTTGCGCGTCACGGCGACATCGCCCACGATCTGGGCGCGGAGCGAAAGCGCCGCAACGAGAAATACGAAAAGGAAGCAGTATTTTTTCATGGGACGCATCGTTTATTTCTTGGAGTTGAACAGGTAGACGAACGTTACGCCGATCTCGGTGGGGATCGGCAGGAAACGCTTGGAGTCGACGTAGGAGCTGCGCTTCGGGCCGCTGACCGGCTCGGCATGGTAGCTCAGGCGGGCCAGTCCGGCGCCGGCCGAAAGTTCGAGGTTCCAGTGGGGGCTGACGTAAAACTGGTAACCAATGCTGATGCCTGCGCCGACGAACGAACCTTTGTAATAGTTGGTCTGCAACCCCTTGAATACCTTGTCGCCGATGAACGGAAGCTTGAAGCCGCCGACCTCGAACTTGCCGCCGATGGCGTGCACCCCGAAAAAGAGGCGCGTATACTTCTCGGTCACCCAGTAACGGTACTCGGGGCGGATGAACCAATGCTGGATCTTATTGTCCGAACCGATGGTCCAGGGGTTGTAGTTGGCCGAGAATCCCAGCGTGGAATGCTTCCCGACGGCCACCTCGGCCCCGACATTCGGAGTCGCGGCAGCCCAGTAAAGCAGATTGGTCTTCACAGCCACCTGCTGCGCCGACGCTCCGGCCCAGCAGCACACGGCCAAAAGAAGCGCCGGAAGGATCTTCTTATTCATATTCATAGACACACAAATTGATTCGTGTTTGCACATGTCCGAACCGGCCCAAAAGTCTGTTCCCGTCGCCATTTCAGACAATTAACGGTGCAAAATTGGACATAAAACACAAAAACACACGTATCATATATAGCACGCCGAACCTTAAAACACCGAAACGTCCAGGCCCGGAACCGCGGCGTCCGGGCACCTGCACGCGGTTTATTTGGCTTTTCGGCGGAAAATCAGTAATTTTCGCACCTAAAACGCCCTGGCGATGTTGAAATTAACGATTGCAGCACTTGCGGCCATGCTGCTGACCGCATGCGGAAGTCCGGAAAAACGGACCGAAAAGCAACAGGAAAAAACGATTTTGTGCGGCGGCTATACCCGACAGCGGCCCCTCGAAGCGTCCGATCGCGAACTGTTCCGCCGGGCGACGGCCGGCATGACCGGCGTAAGCTACACCCCGGAGAGCGTCGCCACACAGGTCGTGGCGGGAACCAACTACCGCTTCATCTGCACGGCGAAAACCACGACGCCCGGCCTCGAAACCTACGAGGCCGAAATCATCGTCTTCCAGCCGCTGCCGGGGCAGGGCGAGGCGAAAATCGCGAAGATCACGCGGTTGTAGCCCCTCCGGCAGCTCTCTGCAAATACTCCTGCAGGATGAGCGCATGGTTCTCCGCCGCATTTTTCGAGGCGTAGAGCAGCGTCACCGTGTCCACACCTTCGATTCCGCGGACGAACTCCCGCACGGCCTGCGACGCACGCAGCTCGTCGGTGTACCGGCGGCGGAACTCCTCCCAGCGGTCCCCGGGGTCGGCGTGATACCAGCTGCGCAGTCCGGCCGAAGGCGCAAGGTCCCTGGCCCAGACGTCGCAATGCAGGGCGTCTCTGCGTACGCCCCGCGGCCAGAGCCTGTCGACCAGCACGCGGCAGCCGTCGTCCGGCGCCGGCGCTTCGTAAACCCGTTTGATCCGTATCCGTGTCATGGGATTATTCCAAAAAAGGTGAAAAGTTCGATCTGACTCTCTTCCGGGGCTCTCAAACGAACGGCCCGCACTCCCCAACCGGGTATGTCGGACGGGCGATCGACAAACCCGACACCCTTTGCGGCAAGGGCTTCACAGGCATAAAAACGGAAACACTTGCCGTAGTCCCAGACCCGCAAGCTTGCGTTACTCAATTTCATAGTCGGTCAATTTTAGAGACGAGGAACAAAAAGCGGGCCTGAAAGCCCTAAAATGAAGGGCGCCTCCCGGCGCCCTTCCCCATCAAAAATTAACCCTTAAAAATTATCCCCTTTTCGGAAGACTTCCGAGAGATAGTGGTGCAGATAACATAAATCAGCGTCACCTTGTATCACTTCCCGCATCATCAAGTCTTCGTCCTCGGAGATGCCGTTGTCTGAAACCTCGTTTTTGTCAATATCCTCCATAGGCTTTGGTTTTAACTTGCTTGCATTTATATAACGCAACCCATTCGGGAATATTGTGCGGGGTCAGCTCAAGATCAGATTTTTTTCTTTGATCATCCGCCGCAGGTTGATCAGCGCATAGCGCATGCGCCCCAGCGCCGTGTTGATGCTCACGTCGGTCTGTTCGGCGATCTCCTTGAAGCTCAAGCCCGAGAAGTAACGCATGATCACCACCTCGCGCTGCTCGGAGGGCAGCAGTTCGACCAGCGCGCGCACGTCGCGTTCGATCTGCTCGCAGACCATCGAATCCTCAACCGTACGCTCGGCCAGCTTCAGCGTCCCGAGCACGTCGTAGCCGGCTTCGCTTCGCTCACGGATTTGTTCTGCCGCTGTGCGCGGAAGTGGTCGATCACCTGGTTGTGCGCAATGCGCAGAATCCACGACAGGAACTTGCCGTTATCGGTATAACGGCCTTCGTCGATCACGCGGACGGCTTTGATAAAGGTCTCCTGGAAAATGTCATCGGCCACATCACGGTCCTTGACCATCATGTGGATGTAGTCCTTCACCCTGCGGCTATGGCGTTCGATGAGTTTGGATATGGCACTACGGTCACCTGAAAGGTAGTGATTAAGCAATACCTGGTCACTTAATACTTGCACGTTCATACTCTTGTCTCCTAATTAGTTACTAAGAGTAGATTTCTTTCCCGATAGGCGATCCTTTTTAGTTGTCTGATGTCGTTACAATTCCTTGTTCGGGCCTTGAAAACATCGGAATTTTCGGAGGCTTTACGTTGACAAGATAAGCACTTTTTCCGAAAATACCAAATTTTTCTACTCCGCCGGCAATATTCCGGCACATTTTTTCCGCCCAAAACAAACAAAATCCGTGCCAGAAACATCCCGTATGCGGACAAAATGAAGGCCCGCGCCTCCGGCGAACCGGCAAAAGCGGCCGATGAGATTCCGCCCGGCCGCGCCCCGCTATTTCAGCGGCTCCACATGAATGGCGATCATCGTGCCCTCGCCGAAGCGGGCGCGCAGGCGGCGTTCGATGTCGACCGTCAGGGCGTGGGAGCGCGCCACGGTCATCGCCCCGTCCATGCGGACGTGCACTTCGACGGCAATCGCGGCCCCGATGCGGCGGGTCCGCAGGTTGTGCGGCTGACACACCTCGGGATCGGCCGTCACGATGCGCAGAATCTCCTCCTCCACATCGGCCGGAAGCGAACGCTCCAGCAGCTCGTTCAGCCCCGTGCGGACCAGATCGAAGGCCACCTTGAAGATGAACACCGCCACGACGAGCGCCGCGATGGGGTCGGCGATACGCCACTTCTGGCCCAGAAAATAGGCGCAGGCGATGCCGACGAGCGTCCCCAGCGACGACAGGGCGTCGCTGCGGTGGTGCCAGGCATTGGCCACGACGCTCGGGCTGTCGACCGCACGGCCTTCACGGACGGTGTAGCGGTAGAGAATCTCCTTGACGACGATCGACACCCCAGCCGCCACGAGGGCCACCAGCCCCGGCCGGGGCAGCAGTCCGCCGTCGACCACGATGCGGATGTCGCGGATGCTGCCGGCGAGAATCCCGGCCCCCACGATCCCCAGCGCGAGGCTTATGATGATCGTGGCGAGGGTTTCGTACTTCCCGTGGCCGTAATCGTGGCCGTCGTCCCGGGGCTTGGCGGAAATCCGCGCGAAGGCGATCACCACCACATCCGTCGCCAGGTCGGAGAACGAATGGACGGCATCGGCCACCATCGCTCCGCTCCGCCCGACGATTCCGGCGGCAAGTTTCAGCACAGACAGCACCAGGTTGACCACGAACCCCACAAAGGTCACGCGGTAGATTTTACGTTTCCGGATTTCCGCTTCGCTGGACATAGGCTCAAAAGATTGAAATTCAAAAATACGCTTTTTTTTCGATTATCACGAAACTGAATTTAACCGAAATGCGGCTCCAAGCTATTTTTGATTTCAGAGGAGCAGGTTTGCGCTTAACCGAAGTGCGGCGCAGATGGGTAGTACTTCGGTACGTCCCATTTGCGCCACACGAGAGCAAGTGCAAAAATGCCCTATAAAATCGAAAATCAATAGCTGCGGGCGAACAGCACCCGACGATGCGACGGCCTGCCGGAGAAGACGCAGACACCCTCTTCGTCGACTGCATCGACCGGAATGCAGCGGATCGTGGCCTTCGTGGCCTCCTTGATCGCCACCTCGGTCTCCACCGTGCCGTCCCAGTGCGCCGAAAGGAAGCCCCCCTTCTCGTCGAGCACCCGCTTGAACTCCTCCCACGTGTCGACCTTCGTAATCATCGACTCGCGGTAGGCGAGCGCCTTTTTATAGATGTTTTCCTGAATCTCGGCCATCAGCCCCTCGATACGTTCCACAAGCCCTTCCTGCGAAACGGTCTGCTTCTCAAGCGTGTCGCGGCGCACCAGCTCGATCGTGCCGTTCTCCAGATCGCGTCCGCCCATGGCCAGCCGCACGGGCACGCCCTTGAGTTCGTACTCGGCGAACTTGAATCCCGGACGCACGTTGTCCCGGTCGTCGATCTTCACGCTGATGCCTTTGTCGCGCAGCTCTGCGGCAATCGCCCCGAAGCGGGCGCAGATCTCGGCGAGCTGCTCGGGGGTCTTGTAGATCGGCACCATCACCACCTGGATCGGGGCGAGTTTTGGAGGCAGCACCAGACCGTTGTTGTCCGAATGGGCCATGATGAGCGCTCCCATCAGACGGGTCGAGACGCCCCACGACGTCGCCCACACGTATTCGAGCTTGCCCTCCTTGTTGGTGAACTGCACGTCGAACGCCTTGGCGAAATTCTGCCCCAGAAAGTGCGACGTACCGCTCTGCAACGCCTTGCCGTCCTGCATCAGCGCCTCGATCGTGAGCGTGTCCTCGGCGCCCGCGAAACGCTCGTTGGGCGACTTGTGGCCCACGACCACGGGCAGCGACATCCACTCCTCGGCGAATTTCTGGTAAACGCGGATCATCTTTTCGGCCTCCTCGACAGCCTCTTCGCGCGTGGCGTGCGCCGTGTGGCCCTCCTGCCACAGGAACTCGGCCGTACGCAGGAACAGGCGCGTGCGCATCTCCCAGCGCACGACGTTGGCCCACTGGTTGCAGAGGATCGGCAGGTCGCGGTAGGACTGGATCCAGTTCTTATAGGTATTCCAGATGATCGTCTCCGACGTAGGGCGCACGATCAGCTCCTCTTCGAGCTTGGCGTCGGGATCGACCACCACGCCCTTGCCTTCGGGATCGTTTTTCAGGCGGTAGTGCGTCACTACGGCGCACTCCTTGGCGAAGCCTTCGACGTGGTGCGCCTCCTTCGAGAAGAAGGACTTGGGGATGAAGAGCGGGAAGTAGGCGTTCTGGTGGCCCGTCTCCTTGAACATCTTGTCCAGCGCGGCCTGCATCTTCTCCCAGATGGCGTAACCGTAGGGTTTGATGACCATGCAGCCGCGGACGGCCGAGTTCTCGGCCAGTCCGGCCTTCACGACCAGGTCGTTGTACCATTGCGAGTAGTTCTCGTCGGACTTCGTGAGATCTTTCAGTTCCTTTGCCATATCTCTAAATCTTTAATTTTGCGTTTTATCCGGCAAAATTAAAGATTTTAATTAAAAATTAAGAATTAAAATCAAGAATTATGGATACCATCTGAAAAAAGCTCCCTTTGCAGAGAGCTTTTCTGAAAATCGCCGACAGATCAGAAGCGGAATCCGAGCGTCAGCGCCACGTTGTGACGGTTGATGTCGGTCGAATAGAGGGCGCTCTCGGTGTACCCGACCTTGTCCTCGGCATAGAACAGGTAGTAGTCCGACAGTTTCGACGACACGTACTGATAGGCCAGGTCGAGCAGCACGCCCCGGGACAGGACGAATCCCACGCCTGCGCCGTAATAGGTCGTCTGCTTGATGACGGGCGATGCCGGCGGAAACTCATCGTCCCGGACCATCGAACCGCTGTAACCGAAGCCCGCACGCAGCGACAGCACCGGCAGGGGTTTGAACTCGGCGCCCACACGCACGATGTTCGAAGCCTTGAAATTCTGACGGAACGAATCGTTGTACCACGACTGCGAATCCAGCCCCGAGGGGTTGTCCTTGATGCGGATCCCGTTGTACCAGTCGCGCTCGTAGTCGACCGAAATCACGCCCCGCTCGCCGAACGTGTACGACGCGCCGAACATCAGCCGCGTCGGCGAGACGAACGACCAGCCGTTGGGGCCGTCGTCGACCAGCAGCGGCGAGGTCATGTTGGGATCGTTCGCCGTGGAAATGTATCCATTCTTGTCGGGCGTCACGTTCGGATCGGTATCGTTGTTGGCATAGGCCAGTCCGGCCGCCGCGCTCTGGAATTTCCGGTCGAGCGAATAGTAGGTCGGAGTGTGGATCGCCGCGCCGAGACGCAAGTTCGCCGTCGGACGATAGACGATGCCCGCCTTGAAGTTGACGCCCGTGCCGTCCACGATCACGCTCTGGTTGAGTTTCCAGCGCAGCAGCTGATAGTCCAGCCCGGAATTTCCGAAATCGGGCGTGTTCTGGCTCGGCGTATCGTAGAAATACTCCTCGACATAGTCGATGTACTTGCGCTGGTAGACGCTCTGGATGCCCAGCGACGCACCGATGTAGATTTTATTGTTGATATTGGCGCCCACCGACAGCACATACTCGCCGATCGAGCCTTTGCTCCGCAGCATCGTGTAGTGGTCGACGCCCGCATTGTTCCCGACCCATGTCGGTTTCCACGTCCCGGGATCGTCGGGATCGGTCTGGTCGATCAGAAACCCGCGGTAAGCCAGCATCGCATTCCAATACTGGGGATCGTTCGGCCAAACCCAGTCGCCCGAACCGCCGTTCGTATAAAATTTGTTTTTCGAGACGCCGTCCCAGTTCAGCTGACGCGCATAGGCGTCGCCGATCGTGCGCCCTGGTTCTGCCGCACGAACCCATAGTCGTAGTTGAAATCGGCGATGCGGTTGTAGCCGAAGCCGACATTGAGGCTGATGAGCGAGCGCGAACCCTCATAAGCGTTGATCACGACACCGATGTTGGCCATCGAAAAGCGGTCGCGCGAATTGCGCCCGTACTCCGGGGCGTTGCCCTTGCTGCGCGCGAAGGACATCATCGGCGTGATCGAAATGTCGCCGTGGCGGTACATGCCCAGGCCCGCCGGATTGATCGACATCGACGAAAGGTCGGCTCCCAGCGACGTGAAAGCCCCGGCCATAGCCATGGCGCGCGCCGTGCCGAAGTTGAACTGCGTCTGCGAGAGTTCGATCATATCGGTCGGCATCAGCAGGTCCTTGTCCATCAGAAGTCCGCCCCATTGCTGAGCCGAAGCCCCGGCCGCCGTCGCGGCGGCCGCAAGCGTGATTATCAGTCGTTTCATAGTCGTTTGCACATTAAGAAAGTCAACCGTTAACGTCCGCCGGAGTTCCGGTAGCTGCCTCCCGAAGAGGTCGTACCCGACCCGCCGCGCGAACCTCCGCCGTAACTGCCGCCCGACGAAGGCGAACTGCCGCGGTTGTAGGACGACGAACTGCCGCTGTTATAACTGTTGCCCCGGTCGTAGGTGTTGCCGCCGGAGTTGCGGTAGCCGTTATCGTTGTATCGGCTGCCGCCGCGCGACGAGCTGCCCGAATTATAGCGTCCGCCGAACGAGTTCCGCCCGCCGCTGTTGTCGCGCACGCCGAAGGTGTTCCGGCCGCCGCTGCTGCCGCCGCGCATCGACCCGGTCGATTTCGAACCGGAATACGATCCCACGCCGTAGCGGGTTCCCGAAGGCGACGTGTAGGGATTGGGCCGGCGCACGATGTTCGAATGATAAGGCCGTCCGTGCCAGCCCGGCCCCCATCCGGGACCATGATGATGCCCGTGCCATCCGGGACCCCAGCCCCAGCCCGGTCCGTACCAGGGGTCGTACCACGAACTGTACCACGGTCCCCAACCGGGTCCGTACCAGGGATTGTGCCACGAGTTCCACCCGAAGCTCCAGCCCCAGCTGCCGAACGAGAAGCTCGGGCCCCAGGGCCTGTTCCACCCGTAGTACCACGGATCGGAGTAGATCACCGTGCCCCACGATCCGAACATCGAGGTGATGTACTTGGGTTCCACCCACACCTGGTCGCCCATGACCACGATGTTGTAAAACGCCGGGTCGTAGGCCGACACGTAGTTGAAGGCCGAACCGTAGCGGGCATTGATGTAGCTCGATGGCATCTTGTAGGTCGGCGACTCGAATCCGCGCAGGCGGCGCGCGTAAGCGCTTTCATAGTCGTCGGCCAACACGCTCTCGTAAGGATTTGCGTCCGCAGAGCGGTATTCGTAATAGCTATTCTCCGCGGCAGCGGCCTTCGCTTCGGCGATCCGCGCCTCCCATTCGGCCCTGCGGGCTTCGGCGGCAGCGCGCTGCGCCTCGGCCTCGGCCTGCTTCCTGCGGGAGATCTCCGCGCGGTCATGCACGGCGTAGAGGTCGTCGGAGGCATACCCCGCCGAGGCGTAGTATGCCGACGAGCAGCTTGCGAGGCCTGCGGACAGGATGACGGTTCCGAATAAAATTTTCAACTTTTTCATAGCGCACGTAATGTTTGCGTTAGTTCTTCAGATACCAAACGAAAACCGTACCGGTTTTAGTATCGTTCATCTTTATAAACGGCCGCGCACGGAAAATACTGCATGCGCGAAGCGGGTCCGTCCGTTTGCAAAGATACGAACCGGCGAAAGCAAAAGCAAACTTGCCTGCATTTTGCCGGGCGGGCGTATCTTCGACGAAGTCAAAGGTACGAATAATTCCGGAAAAGCGGCAGAAACAGGGCCTCCGGAGGCGTTTTTCAACCAAATGTGATTTTTTCCGCACGAAAATGTGCGAAAATAAAAAATATGTCTATATTTGCAGTCCCAAAACAACGGTTTTGGGTCGGGAGAACGGGGCAAGTCCTCCTCCCGCGACCGAAAAGGAGAGGTGCCGGAGTGGTCGATCGATGCGGTGTACGGCTCGACGCCGTCCTTTCGGCCGACCTGAACACGAAGGACCTGAAATACCTCTCCCCGGAGGCGGTCCCGCCCGTGCTGGACGACCGGACCGTCCG
>VOFG01000402.1_pt1 | contig 66000 bp, 64 predicted proteins | sample 5384171 | NCBI WGS metagenome assembly VOFG01 (sample SAMN12384726, study PRJNA508395) | human gut metagenome | isolation source: healthy gut F | host: Homo sapiens
GCAAGCTGCGCGGCCTCGGCGCGGACATCAGACGCATCGAGCGCCCGGACGCCCCGCCCAAGGCGGCAAGCGCCGGTTGATGTACCCTTTTCCGGCTGAGTCGGGGCTTTTGCCCGATTCGGCCGGTTTTTTCTGGCCGTAAAAAAGCGCCGCCCCGAACGGCGGGGCAACGCTTCCTATCCAAAAAATGGAGGGCGAACATGGAACACTTTGTCGCTGTGCTGGAGCTGGCCGGAACGGTCGCCTTCGCGGCGTCCGGCGCGCTGACCGCAATGAAAAAGAAAATGGATCTGCTGGGCATTCTGGTTCTGGCCGTTATCACCGCCGTCGGCGGCGGCATCCTGCGCGACCTGATCCTCGGCGTCACACCGCCGCTGGCCTTTCGCAATCCGCGCAACGTGCTCGTGGCGGTCGGGACGGCGCTGCTGCTCTTCCTGCCCTTCCTGCGCCACCGCCTGATGCACAATCAGCGCCGGTTCGACGTGGCGATGCTCCTGCTCGACTCGCTCGGCCTGGGCGTCTTCACGGTCATGGGCATCTGGAACGCCCTGCAATTCGATCCCGACCGGAGCACCTTCCTGCTCGTGCTCGTCGGCGTGCTGACAGGTGTCGGCGGCGGTGTCGTGCGCGACGTGCTCGCCGGGGACACGCCCTATATCTTCGTCACATATTTTATGCCTGCGCCTCGCTGGCCGGGGCGGTGAGCATGACGGCTTTGCGCGGCGTGCTGCCGATCTACGCGTCGATGCTGCTCTCGGCGGTGCTCGTGTTCGTGATCCGGCTGCTCTCGGCGCATTTCCGCTGGAATCTGCCCCGCGTCCGCAACCTCTGAACGGGAGAAACGCCGTGAGGGATTTCTGAAGCCTCACCTTCCTCCCGCTCCTGCCATATTTCGCTCCGGGATGGCAAAAACGGTGCGTTTCAGATTGGGTGCAGACGTCCCCTCCTCGCGACGACACAAAAACGGTAGGTTTCTCGTAGAAACCTACCGTTTTTATTACGGAAATACTTAAGGAACCTCTGATTATATCGGCTGCTGCCGTCATCCTGCAGAAAAATAGCCGCGCAGGGCGAGCAGCGCCTTCTTCTCGATGCGCGAGATCTGCACCTGTGAGACGCCGAGGATTCTTGCGGTCTTGTCCTGCGTCAGGCCGTGGTAATAGCGCAGATCGATGACCATGCGCTCCCGCTCGGGCAGGGTGTCGACGGCCTCGCGCAGGGCGATCTTCTCCAGCAGCTCCTCCTCCAGCTCGCCGCCGGAGAGCAGCTCCTCGAGCGCCGGGCCGTCGTCCCCGGCGCGGCGCTGGATGGAGTCCGCCGTCCCGGTGGCCGCCTCGGCCGTGGCGATCTCCTCGGGCTGCAGGCCCGTCTCGGCGCAAAGCTCGCTGACCGTCGGCTCGCGGTCAAGCGCCGCGAGCCGCTGCCGCGCGCCCTGATGAAGGCGGCGCGCTCCTTGAGGCTGCGGCTGACCTTCACCGTGCCGTCGTCGCGCAGAAAGTAGCGCCGCGCAACCGACCAGATCAGGCCGGAATTGCTCTCGACCAGCTCCGAGCAGGCCGCGCCGTCCCCGGCCGCCGCGCGGAGCAGCAGCGCAGACTGCTTTCGGCATTCAACGCGCGCCCCCGCGGCAGACGATCTTGCGCTTCATATGGACGGTCGTGCCCTTTGCCGGGCGTGGAGGTGATGCGAAATTCGCTCATAAAGCTCTCCATGATCGTGATGCCCATGCCGCTGCGCTCGGCGCCGCCGGTCGTGAACATCGGCCTGCTGGCCTGCGCGACGTCCGGAATGCCGACGCCGCGGTCCCTGACCGTCAGATCGAGCACGCGTCCGGGCAGCAGCCGCGCGCGGAGCGTGATCGTGCCGATGCAGTCGGGATAGGCGTGAACGATGCAGTTCGTGACGGCCTCGCTGACGGCGGTCTTGATGTCGCCCAGCTCGTCGAGCGTCGGATCGAGCTGCGCGGCGAAGCTCGCCACGGCCGCGCGGGCAAAGGCCTCGTTGGCCGAGCGGCTCGGGAATTTCAGCTCCATAAAGTTCTCCGATTGCTTCATTGCGGACACTCCTCTCTGACCTCCGTGATTTTTTCGATCCCGGCCGCGCGCAGGACCTTGTAGGGCTGCGCCGGGATGTTTTGCAGGATCACACGCCCCTGCAGCAGCTTCATGCGCCGCAGGGTATGCAGCACGACGGCAATGCCGCTGGAATCCATGAACCGCACGTCGCGGAAGTCGAGGATGCAGCGCAGGGGCAGATAGAGGTCGATCTTCTCGGAGATCGCCTGCATCATCTCCCGGGCGGTGTGGTGGTCAATTTCGCCGGTCAGCGCGACGGTCAGCTGACGCTCCTGAACGTAACTAGTCAGTTTCATCCTGATTCCTCCAAAGAATAAACGCACATGGATGAATGCTCCATCCATGTGCGTTCAGTATAGCCTCTTTTGGCGGCGTGGCGTGTCGAAAGCCCGGCGCGCCGCCGTTTTTTTCAATTTTTTCCGCTCAATCCGCGATCCAGCCCGCCTGCGGCACGCGCACGGAGGTCAGCGTGGGGTCGCGATAGACCGGCGCAAGCCCTTCAACGAGGATCTCCACGCCGGAGACGCCGCGCAGCTTGCAGAGCGTGGCGACCACCGCGCGCACCGCGCGCGTCTGAGACGCCGCGTCCGGGCAGTCGTCGACGAATTCCGCCGTCAGGTCGACGACGCAGCTGCTGCCCTCCATGCGGGTGGAAAGCAGCTTCGTCCCGGCCGGGATGCACGAGCGGATGCCGTTCTTCTCGGGCATATTCAGCAGCGCGGTGAGCACCGTCTCGGCCTGCGACCGGTCGGCGTCCTGCGTCAAAAGCGTCGGAACGGGCAGCAGCGCGTCGGTCGAATCGCAGCAGGCGTAAAGCGTCGCGTCGAGCAGCCCCTCCTCCGAAACCGGGGCGATCAGGCTCTCGTCGCGCGTGACGCCGCGCGTCAGATCCATGCGGTGCAGCGTCTGCACCGGCGCGCCGGCGACCCAGAAATCCACGCTGGAGATCTCGCTCAGCTCGGTCAGCGAGTCGACCAGCGCATAGACGGTCATCCGCTCGGCCGAGAAGCCGCCCTGCAGCCCCTCGGAGAATTCCGACGAGAGATCGACCGTGCAGATGCCGTTTTCCACGGAGATGTTCAAAAGGCGCGTCCCGGCGGGGATGCACGCGCTGCTCAGCAGCTGCTCGACGATGAAGCGCGGCTTTTCCGAGGCCGCCATGGCCTCGACCGTGCGCGTCTCGCGGTTGAGATAGCGCAGCTGCTCGTCGGGCAGATAGAGCGTGACCGTCTCCTGCTGGGGCAGCATCCCGGTATCGGTGAGCTGGATGTCGCCGTCGGCGAACACGCGCGCGGCCTCGCCGGACGGGTCGGTGATGCTCACGCGGCGCACGCCGTCAAGCTGGAGCAGCGTCTTGGCCAGACAGCAGCAGCTCAGCGACCGCTCGAGCGCGGAAACCGGACTGCCGGAAAAGCTCACGAGCAAGGTGTCGCTCTCCTGACTGACGGCGTGAAGCGTCCAAGCGTCGGGGACGGGCGCGCCCGCGCCGTCCGGCGGCGCGGAGGCCAGATAGGCCGCGACCACGGCCTGCGGCGTCTCGGGCAGGGCGTCCGGGGCGGCTGTGCGGAGCACGCCGTCCGCGCCGAAGGGTGACTCGGCCGGATAATAAAACAAAAAGCCTGTCTCCTCGCGCTCCGGCGCCTCCTGCCGGGCGCAGGCCGTCAGAAGCAGCAGCGCCGCAAGCAGCAGCGCCAAAAAGCGGCGGCTCATTCCTCCACCTCCTCTTCCGTCTCAAACAGCGGGAAGCGGACGGTGAACACCGTGCCGCCGCCCTCGCGCGCTGCGGCGGTGATCGTGCCGAAGTTCCGCTCGACCATGTCGTGGACGATGGAAAGCCCCAGTCCTGCGCCGCCGGCCGCGCGGGAGCGCGCCTTGTCCACGCGGTAAAAGCGCTCGAAAATATGCGCCATTGAGTCGGCCGGTATGCCGACGCCCCGATCGGCGACGGTCAGCACGACGTCCTCGCCCTCGCGCCCGAGCGTCAGCAGCACGCTGCCGCCGTCGCGGTTGTATTTGATCGCGTTTTCGACGAGGTTGAACACGATCTGATAAAGATCGTCCTCAACGGTCATCAGCGTGCAGCCGGGTGTGATCGTCTGCTCCACGGTGATCGCACGCAGCGCGGCCAGCGGCCGCAGCATCCGCAGCACCTTTTCGGCGACGGGCGCAGCGTCGAGGATCTCACGCTCCTCGACGGGCTGACTGTCCAGCTTGGTCAGCATCAGCAGCTTCTGCGACAGCCGGCCGAGGCGGTCGGCCTCGCGGGCGATGTCGCCGATGAATTCGTGCTCGGTTTCGGGGTCCATGCTGTTTTGCAGGACGGAATCCGCCAGCAGCTTGATCGACGCCAGCGGCGTTTTCAGCTCGTGCGAGGCGTCGGAGACGAACTGCCGCCGCCGCGCCTCGGACTCGGTCAGCCGGTCGGCCAGCTCGTTGAACTCGCGGCCGAGCTGATTCAGCTCGTCGTGGCCGTGCAGCTCGATCTTGGTGGAATAATCGCCGTCGCGCATTTTGTGCACGGAGAACAGGATGCGCCGCAGACGCCGCGAGAAGGCCGCCGAAAACACGAAGGCCATCAGCACGATGCCCAGCTCGATCGCCAGCGAAATGCGCAGGACGTTCGTTTGCAGCGCGGAGATGAACGCGCCCTGATCGGTGTCGTAATCCATCAGATAGACCGCGCCGACGACCTGCCCGCCGCGCATCAGGCAGCGGCGCGCAGCGGCTCTCGACGGCCGCGTCGGCATAGGTGCTGTAGAACACGTCCTGCCCTCGAGCGCGGTCGCGATCTCCGGGAAGAGCAGGAGCTTGCCCGCTGCGTTGCCGGTGGTCAGCGAGTCATAGAGCGCCGTGCCGCCGGCGTCGGTGACGACGATGCGCGTCGCGTGCAGATTTTTCAGCGCGCTGACGGCCTGCTCCGTCTTTGAGGCGGAAAGCTCGTCGAGCGGCAGCAGCGCCGCCGAGACGGTCTGCGCCTTGTCGCTCAGATAGTCGCGTTTGGACTGAAAGGTGATGCTGCGCAGGGTGCTCGAGGCGTAAAGGTTCAAAAGAACAGGGCGACCGCCGTGAACAGAATGTAGGACACGGCGTTTCGGAGCTGTGAGCTTGCCGGGAGCAGCGACAGCCGGATCTTACGCTTTGAAATAGTACCCAACTCCCCACTTGGTCATGAAATAAACCGGCTCGGCCGGGACGGTCTCGAGCTTCTCGCGGATGCGGCGGATGTGGACGTCGACCGTGCGGATGTCGCTGCGGTAGGCGTCGTAGCCCCAGATCAGGTCGAGCAGATTCTCGCGCGAATAGACGCGGTTCGGGTTGCGGATGAGCAGCTCGACCAGGTCGAATTCGCGTGCGGTCAGGTCAGCCACCACGCCGTTTTTATAGACGTTGCGCTCCTGCGTGTCGACCGTCAGCTCCCCGACGGTGATGCGGCTGCGCTGGTGCGTCTCGAGCGCGCGCCGCTGCGGCGCAGCAGCGCCCGGATGCGCGCCTTCAGCTCGAGAATGTTGAACGGCTTGGTCAGATAATCGTCCGCGCCGTGCTCAAAGCCCATGAGCTTGTCCATGTCCTGCGTGCGCGCCGTCAGCATGATGATCGGCACGTCCGAAAACTCGCGGATCTGGCGGCAGGCCTCCAGCCCGTCGATCTCCGGCATCATGACGTCCAGCACGATCAGCTTGACCTCCGGATCGTGCGCCAGCGCGACGGCCTGCCTGCCGTCGCTGCCCGTGACGACCTCGTAGCCGTCGTTTTGCAGATTGAATTTGATTCCCTTGACGATGACGTCCTCATCGTCCACGACCAGAATTTTCATATTGTCCCTCCACGGTGACATACTCGAGCAGCCGCCCGAGCGTGGCTTCGCCGATGCCGGTGACGTTCAGCAGCTCGCGCGGGTCGGAAAAGCCGCCCTGCGCCGCGCGGTAGTCCACAATGCGCTGCGCAAGCGTCTCTCCGATGCCCGGCAGCAGCGTCAGCTCGGAAGCATCGGCGGTGTTCAGATCGATCCTTTCGCCGTCGGCCAGCGCCGCAGGGCGCGTGTCGCGCTCCGCGCCGACCAGAGCCTGCTCCTGCACAACGGCGGGATACTGCGTGCGCACGGTCTGCGTCCGCGCCGCCCCAAGGCGAAGCAGCAGGCACGCGGCCGCAAACAGCAGCGTCAGCAGTCCGCATACAATGACCCGTTTCATGCGCTTTTCCTCGCTTCGTCCGTTGACATCAACGGGTTTTCTGCTTATAATAGGAGAAGCAAACCACCCGATTCATATTTATTATAACACACGCGTGCGGCGCGGGGCAATCCCAAGCGGCGCTTTTGGAGGATATTTTTATGAGAAGATTTTTCGCGCTGCTGCTGACGCTGACGCTCCTGCTCGGCAGTCTGACGCCGCTTGCCTTTGCCGAGGAGGAGACGACGAAGATCCCGGAGGGCTTCGTCGGCGAGGCTCCTTCGAACGACCCGGGCGCGTCGACCGCCGCCTCCGAGGGCGCGTCGGACGCGACCGAGCCTTCGACCGACGCAGTCACCGAGCCGCAGACGGATGCCGACGGCAACACGGTCGAGCCGACCCAACCGGTCAGCTACGGGCCGGGCACCTCGGCCGAAACACCGGGCAAGCTCTATGACTTCGGCTATGAGCCGGATTTCTCGTTCGACGGCAGCGCCGGTCTGCTGCTCGAGCTGAGCACGGGCACGATCCTCTATCAGTTTAACATCGACGACAAGGTCTATCCGGCCAGTCTGACGAAGATCATGACCTGTATGCTCGCGATCGAGAACGGCGACATGGAGGACAACCTCACCGTCTCGGCCTCGGCCTTTGAGGGGCTGAGCGAATACGGCAGCACGGCCGGCCTGCTTCAGGGCGAAACGCTCCCGCTCGAGGAGGTGCTCTACTGCGTGATGGTCTCGTCGGCAAACGAGGGCCTGCAACGTCGTGGCAGAGTACATTGCGGGCGATCAGGCGACCTTTGTCGAGCTGATGAACCAGAAGGCGCAGAAGCTCGGCATGACCGGCACGCACTTCATGAACGCGCACGGTCTGCACGACTGGGAGCACTATACCACTGTCCGCGACCTGAGCATTCTTGCGCGCTGGGCGTGGAGCAACGAGACCTTCCGCAAGTTCGCCACGACCGTTTCGCACGTCGTGCCCGAGACGAACCTCTCCCCGGCGCGCGAGCTGCACACGACCAACGCCCTGACGAGCCAGCGCGAATCGACGGATTATTACTACAGCTATGCCCGCGGCATCAAGACCGGCTATACCTCGGCGGCCGGCGGCTGCCTGATCTCCACCGCCGACAACGGCGAGATGGAGCTGATGTGCGTCGCCTGCGGCTGCCCGACCCGCACCGCCAACGACGGCAGCGAGATCGACATGCGCTTCGTCGTGAGCAAGCGGCTGTATGAGATGGGCTTTGAAACCTACGGCTTCCGTCAGGTCCTGACCGACACGGCCATGCTCGACCAACCCAAGGTCACGGACGCCGAGGGGCGCGACAGCGTCGTCGTGCGCGCGTCCGAGGACGCCGTGGCCGTCCTGCCGATCGAGGTTCCGGCCGAGGAGATCAAGATCGAGACAAGCTACAGCCGCGCGCTTACCGCGCCCCTGAGCGCCGGAGAGGTCGTCGGCACGGCGAACGCCGTCTACCACGGCAGGATCCTCGCCAGCGCCGACCTCGTCACGCTGACGGCCGTCGAGCGCCGCACGGCCAGCCCCGTCGATCAGCTCGCGGACAGCACCTCCGGGGGCAAGACCTCGTGGTTTCTGCGCTATTGGTTCCTGACCGTTCCGCTGACGCTTTTGCTCTGCTTCATCGTGCTGCTGTTCGTCGTGCGGTCGATCAACATCCGCCGCGAGCGCAGGCGCCGCGCCGAGCGCCGCCGCCGTGCCGAAGCCGCAAGGAGACGCCGCGATGGCCGGTCTTGAGGCGCTGCAAAGCGCGTGCCATGCCTGCACGGCCTGTCCGCTTGCCAAAACGCGCACGAACGTCGTGTTCGGCGTCGGGCCGTGCCCCAGTCCGATCGTTTTTGTCGGCGAAGGGCCGGGGCAGCAGGAGGACCTGCAGGGCGAGCCGTTCGTCGGCCCGGCCGGGAAGCTGCTTGACGATATGCTCGGCATCATCGATCTGAGCCGCAAAAACGCCTATATCACCAACATTGTGAAATGCCGCCCGCCGCAGAACCGCGACCCGCTCCCGCAGGAGCAGGACGCCTGCATCGGCTTTCTGAACGGGCAGCTGCGCCTCTTGCAGCCGCGTATGCTCGTCTGCCTCGGGCGCATCGCCGCCATGCGGCTCATCCACGAGGATTATCGCATCACGCGGGAGCACGGTCAATGGGTCTGCAAGGACGGCCTCTGGCTCACCGCAATCTATCACCCGTCTGCGCTGCTGCGCGACGTGTCCAAGCGGCCGGAGACGTTCTCCGACCTGCTTTCCATCCGCGCCAAGGCGCGCGAGCTTGGAATTATGTAAACCAATAATCTGCGGCGGGGCATACTGCGTCCGCCGCCTTTTGAACGGACGGAGGAAGCTTTTGGAATTTCTCGGAAAGCCGATTTCCGGCGCGGTGTTTCTCGCGCCGATGGCGGGCGTGACGGATTTCGCCTTCCGCACGGTCTGCGCCGAGCTGGGCGCGGCCGTGACGGTGACGGAGATGGTCTCGTCCCGCGCGCTGGTCTATCAGGACAAAAAAACGCGCTCCCTGCTGGGCAAGAACCCCGGCAGCCTCTGCGGCGCGCAGATCTTCGGCAACGACCCGCAGATCATGGCGCAGGCGGCGGTGCTGGCGCTGGAATACAGCGGCTGCGATTTTCTCGACATCAACATGGGCTGTCCCATGCCGAAAATCGCCAACAACGGCGACGGCTGCGCGCTGATGAAGGACGTGCCGCTGGCGGCGGCGATCGTTGCGGCCGTGAAAAAGGCCGTCGACGTCCCCGTCACGGCGAAGATCCGCCTCGGCTGGGATAAGGGCAGCCGCAACGCGGTCGAAATGGCGCGCGCGCTCGAGGAGAGCGGCGCGGACGCCCTTGCCGTCCACGGACGCACGCGCTCGATGCTCTATTCCGGCCGCGCCGACTGGGACGCGATCGGCGAGGTCGTGCGCGCGGTGTCGATTCCGGTCGTCGCCAACGGCGACCTCTGCACGCCGGAGGACATCCTGCGCTGCCGCGCCCACAGCGGCGCACACCTGTTCATGGTCGGGCGCGGGGCGTTCGGCGACCCGTGGATCTTCTCGCGGCTCAACGCCGCGCTGGAGGGAGCGGAGCTTCCGCCTCTGCCGCCGCTGCACGACCGTCTGGAGGTCGCGCTGCATCAAATTCGCATTGCCTGCGCAAGCAAGGGCGAGCATATTGCCTGCCTTGAGGCGCGCAAGCATCTGGCTTGGTATCTGCGCGGCGTCGCGCACAGTGGATTTTACAAAAATCGCATCTCGCAGCTCAGCTCGACCGCCGAGGCCGAGAAGCTGGTGCGCGAGATGCAGCGGGATTTGAGGTGAGGAACGATCGACGAACAGAAGCTGATCCGGAAGGCTGCGAAGGGCGACTGCGATGCCTTTGAGCAGCTTCTGCGGCGCTACGAGGGAACGGTCTGGCGGCTCTGCTACCGCATGACCGCCAACGAGGAGGACGCCGCCGACCTGACGCAGGAGGCGTTCCTGCGCGTCTGGCAGAAGCTGCCGGAATTCCGCCTTCAGGCTGCGTTTTCGACGTGGCTCTATCGCCTGACGACGAACCTCTGTCTGGACTTCATGCGCGGGAGGAAGCGCCGCCCGACCGTCCCGCTGGAGCGGGAGGACGAGGAGCAGACGCCGCTTCCCGAGCCGAAGGACCCCGCTCCCACGCCCGAGGAGGCCGCGCTGGCCTCGGAGGAGCAGCGGCAGCTGCGCCGTGCGCTGGCCGAGCTTTCGCCGGAGCAGCGGGAGCTGCTGGCGCTGCGCGCCGTGCGCGACCTGAATTATGCGCAGATCGCCGAGCTGCTCGGCGTTCCGGAGGGAACGGTCAAGTCCAGACTCGCGCGGGCGCGCGAGGCGCTGCGAAAAAAGCTCGCGTGCGCGGGGAACTTTTGCCCATGAAGCGCGTCATATCGATGAAAGGAGGCTGCGGCGATGCAATGTGAGGAATATTTATCCCTGCTCAGCGCCCATCTGGACGGCGCGCTGGACGCGCACGAGGAAGCGCGGCTGCAAGCCCATCTTGCGCAGTGCGCGCATTGCCGCGCGCTCTTGAAGGAATGGCAGGCGCAGCAGACGGCGCTCGAGGATGTCCCGCCCATGCCCGAGCGGCTGCACGCGGACGTGATGCGGCAGGTGCGTGCATCCGAAAGAAAAAAGCGCCCGGCGCGGCGCTGGATCCCGCTGGCAGCGGGCGCGGCCGCAGCGGCGGCCATGCTGACGCTGGCCGTGAGCGGCGTCCTGCCGATGCCCGCGACAAAATCGGCGGAGCGGGAAGGGAGCAAAGCGGCGACCACGGCGCAATCGGAGCTGGAGTTCGGCGGCTATGACGACGGTACCGGGACTGTGATGGGATATGCCGACGGGGCAGACACCGTTCCGGCCGACCCCGAGATCGGCACCCCCGTCATGCTGACCGAGCCTGACCGGACGGAGCCGTCCGCAATGGTGCTGCACGAGCCGCTTCCGGACGGCGTTGCGGAGCTGCTGGAGACCTGTCCGCCGGTGCAGGACGGGGAAGCCTTGCCAGATTATTTTCCGGAGCTGGCGTCCGGGAACGCCTGGCGCGGCTATGAGCTGGACGACGAGACCCGCGAGCGCCTTGCGGAGCTGCTGACGGCCGCGGACTACGCCTCGGCGGAGCTGCCGGCCGACGGAAACGGCACGCTGCTCGTTTTTGTGATCGGGCAATCCTAGAAGAACGCCGGATCAGACCCCCGCCGGATTAAAATCAAACCCGGCGATCCGCAGACCCATGGCCGTGCCCAAGAATCCCCGCCGCAAAAACGCAAAAGTAGTTAACATAAAACTAGTGAATGATTTTTTCGCAAGCCATACCTTACATTATGAGCCAATGGTTTACATAATTCTAAACAGATAGGAGCCGCAAAGAGGCCTGCCAATCGGGTGTCCCATGCTGGATTATTGACGTATTATATTGGGATGGGAAGGGAGCCGGAAAAGCTCTGTCAACAGACCACTTTATGTCGGACTAGACGTGTTGTATAATAAAAAAGGTAGGAAGGGAGCCAATAAAGATGTTTGAGTTGAAAAAGTATGTCGCGCCGGATTTTTCGGAGGAAAAATTCCGCACCGCGCCGGAGGCCAAGCTCGTGCCCGCGCCGTTCGACGGCGTCGCGCCGGAGCATTACCACGCGATGAGCATTTTCCCGGAGTATTTCCATATCGGCGGCCGCTGGCTGCTCGCCGAGGAAAGCCGCATGGACTGCGTCGCGGTGTATGAGGCCGATAAAATCGTCGTGCGCGAGTTCCGCCTGCTGAAAAAGGGCGACCTCGTCGTCACCGGCCGCACCGAGAACTGCGAGGACGGCATCTTCATGCACACCGACGGCTTCCGCGAGGAGACGGAGCAAAAGGACGCCTTCGCCTTCCGGCAGAACCGCAGCCGCGAGACCGCGTTTTCCCGCGATTACGACGAGCTTTACGAGCTGCTGAAATACGAGCGCGACCACGGCAAGATCGTCTGGGTCATGGGTCCGGCCTTTGCCTTCGACGCCGACGCCCGGCGCGCCATGTCCAAGCTGATCGAAAACGGCTACGTCCACGCCGTCCTCGCCGGCAACGCCCTTGCCACCCACGATCGCGAGGGCGCTTACCTCAAAACCGCCCTCGGCCAGGATATTTACACCCAAAAATCCATGCCGAACGGGCATTATAACCACCTCGACCTCATCAACCGCGTCAAATTCCACGGCAGCATCAAAAAATTTATTGAGAACGAACATATCGATAATGGTATTATCTATAGCTGTGAGAAATGCGGCGTGCCCTATGTCCTCGGCGGCTCGATCCGCGACGACGGCCCGCTTCCCCCGGTCTACGGCAACGTCTATGAGGCGCAGGACGCCATGCGCAACCAGATCCGCGGCGCAACGACCGTCATCAGCATGGCCACCATGCTGCACACGATCGCCACGGGCAACATGACGCCGTCCTATCGCGTCCTGCCCGACGGCACCGTGCGGCAGATCTATTTCTACTGCGTCGACGTGTCGGAATTTGTCGTCAATAAGCTCGCCGACCGCGGCAGCCTCTCCGCGCGCGGCATCGTCACGAACGTGCAGGACTTCGTCGTGAACCTGCAAAAGGGACTGGGGCTGTAAGAGGCGAACTTTGCCCGTCGGGCAAGCACGGCTGCGCAGCGAATTGGAAAGAAAGCAAATACAGAAACGGCAGGTTTTGCAAGAAAACCTGCCGTTTTGCTGTATGAATTCAAGGGAACCTCTGATTCAATTGCAAGAGCGGTCAGCGAGGGATTTTGTTCCAGATTGAGGTTTGGAAATCGCAGGAATCCTTTACGTATTTCAAGATTTTCAAACCGATAAGCTGGGGCAAAAGACCCGCTGAGCGCCGCTGCGGCCGTCAGCCGAGCTTCTCGATATAGCGCATCAGGATCGTCGCGACCTGCGCGCGGGTAGCCGTGCCCTGCGGGTCGAGATAGACCTTGCCGTTCTCGTTCGTGCCGCCGATCAGACCCTCGCCGACGCACCATTGCAGCGCGGTCTTCGCCCAGCCGTTGACCTTGCCGTTATCCGGGAAGGCGCTCAGGCTGCCGCGCGCGGACGTGTCGGCGCGCTTCTTCTGCGCGTAGCGGTAGAGGATCGTGGCGATCTGCTCGCGCGTGATCTGCGTGTCCGGCTCGAACTTGTTGTCGCCGACGCCGGTGACGATGCCGTTCTTCGCCGCCCACGAGACGGCCTCGCTGTACCACTGGCCGCGCCGGACATCCGAGAAGGTGCTCGGACGCTGCTTCGGGCTGCCCTCATAACGCCAGAGGACGGTCACGAGCATAGCGCGGGTCATGCCCTCCTCCGGCTCGAACTTGCTGTCGCCGACGCCGTTCATCAGGCCGTTGGAGACGGCGTAGACGATCGAATTATAGTACCAGGAGCCAAGCTTGACGTCCACGAAGCGCGTCTCGGGACGCGTCGCGCCGCAGCGCGTGCAGACGCCGTCGACATAGCTGTGGCCGAGGGCAGGGACGTAATCGTCGTAATAATACTCGCCGCAGGAGCAGGTGTAGGTCGTGTAGCCCTGCACCGCGCAGGTCGGCGCGGTGACGACGGCGGTGTAGCTGTGCACATGGGCGGGCGTGCCGACCGCGACCTCGCAGCGCGCGCTGACGCTTCCGGCGGTGACGGTGATGACGGCGCTGCCGTCCTTGCGCCCCGTGACCGTGCCGTCGGCCGAGACGGCCGCGACGCTCGCGTCGGAGGAGCTCCAGACCAGCTCGTCGGTGCAGTCGACGGGATCGAGCGACGGGAGCAGGCGGACGGAGCTCCAGACCTTGACGGTCACGCTCTTCGGCAGGGAGACGGCCGTCGCGGGACGGTCGATCGCGGCGAAGCTCGCGCCGACGGACGCGGCGTAGGTCTCGGCATAGGTGCCCTTGACGCCGTAGACCGTGACCTGCTCGGGATAGCTGAGCGCGTCGGACGCGGCCTCCGTGACGTTGCGCAGGAGGGTCAGCGACGTCAGCGACGTGCAGTTCGCGAACGCGGTCTTGCCGATCTTCGTGACGGCATAGGGCGCGACGAGCTTTTGCAGGCTCACGCAGCCGTAGAACGTGTTTGCCGGAATGGCCTGCAAATTCGTGCTGAGCGTGACATCCGTCAGCGCGGTGCAGCCGTTGAAGAGGTTGCTGCCGATCTCCGTCACGGAATCGGGCAGGACGATTCGCTCAAGCGCCGTGCAGCCTGCGAAGAAATAGTTGCCGAGGGACGAGACCGTTTTGGGCAGCTTGACGGAGCGCAGCGAGGTGCAGTTTCTCAGCATACCGCTGCTGCTGCTCCAGCTGAAGGGAGTGATGCCCGCCGGGAATTCCACCGCAGTCAGCGACGTGCAGTTCTCGAACGCACCGTGGCTAAGGGCGGTCAGGCTGTCCGGGAGCGCGACGCCGGTCAGCGCCGTGCAGCCCTTGAAGGCCTCGCTGCCCAGCTCACGCAGACCGGCAGGAAGCGTGATCGCGGTCAGCTGCGTGCAGCCGGCAAAGGCGGAATAGCCGATCTTCGTCACGGTCTGCGGAACGGTGAGCTGCCGGATGCCGCTGTCCTCGAGCAGGGTGTTGGGAAGCTTGGTGCGGCCGTCCTCAAACGTCACGTCCGTGAGCGCCGTGCACTTTCGGAACGGATAGGTCGCAGTTTGCAGCGACAGGGGGATGAACACGCTCTTCAGCGCCGTGCAGCCCGCGAAGGCGTCCGTGCCAAGTTCGCGCAGGTGCTTCGGGAGCGTGACGGCGGTCAGACCGGTGCTACTAAAGGCATAGCCGTCGATCTCCGTGACGGAGGACGGCAGGTCGATCGCGGTCAGATTCGCGCAGTCGGAGAACGCGCTCATGCCGACGGTCGTCACGGTGCCCGGAATGGTGATGCTCTTGATGGGCGAGCCGTCGAACTGGTGGTCGGCGATCTTGGTGATGCCGGTCTCAAAGGTGATGTCCGTCAGCGCCGTGCAGCCCTTGAAGCCGCCCCCGAGGCCGTTATTCGTCAGCGACTTCGGGATCCAGACCGATTTCAGGGCGCTGCAATTTTTAAAACCTCAGAACCCAGCTCGGTCAGGCGCTTCGGCAGCGTGACGGCGGTCAGCGCCGTGCAGTTTTCAAAGGCGCAGAGGTCGATCGACGTCAGGCCGGCGGGAAAAGAAACCTGCTCGAGCTTTGCGCAGTTGGCGAACGCCCACGACCCGATCGACGTGACGCTCTCGGGAAGGGTGATCGTTTTCAGACCCGTGCCCTCGAACAGCGCATCCGGAATGGACACAAGCCCGCTGCCGAACTGCACGGTCGTCAGCGCGGAGCAGCCGGAGAATACGCCGTTGCCGAGTGAGCCGGCCTTGGTCAGGCCGCCCGGGATCGTCACGGCGGTCAGGCTCGTGCAGTCCTTGAACGCATAATACTCCAGCTCGGTCACGGTCTCCGGGATGGACACGCTCGTCAGGGTCGTGTTCTTCTCAAAGGCGTAGGAACCGATCTGCTTCACGGTGTGCCCGTCGAGGCTAGACGGGATCGTCAGCGCGGCGGCAGAGCCGGAATATCGGGTGATGATCGCGCTGCCATCGTCGTTCAGTTCATAGGTAAAGTCGCCGCTGGTGTAGTCGGCGGCTGCGGCGGGCAGAAGCAGCGTCGGCACGAGGCCGATCAGCAGCGCCGCCGCAAGCAGGATGCTCAGCAGTCTTTTTTTCATGGTGTTCTCTCCTTTTTTTTCGTGATTCGCGCGGCTTGGATTCGCGCGGCTTGGATTCACAAGGAAGCTCTGATTCAATCGCAAGAGTGGTCAGCGAGGAATTTTGTTCCAAATTGAGGTTTGAAATTGCAGGAATCCTTTACGTATTTCAAGATTTTCAAACCGATCAGTTGGGGCAAAAGACCCGCTGAGCGCCGCAGCCGATTGATTCAGAGGTTTCACAGAGTATGGGTGACTGTTGTTACGATACCAGAAACTTGTCATGGACTTATCATGAAGATGTTATGAGGTTGTAAAAAATCGGAGCGCGCGGGAAATTTTTTCGCCCGGAGCGTTCCGATTTTTACGAGCTGACAGGTCTATTTGTATTTTACTATACTGCTTTGCAAAATGCAACCACATTTTGCGGCGGTGCAGCCGCGATTGCAATCAAAGGCGCAATATGATATAGTAGGGTCAAACGGATGTTTCCCCAAAATTCGACCGATCGGAGCGCGGATTATGAATTTCTGGCAAAAAATTTTCTTACCGATCCTGCTGCTGTTTCTGCTGCTGTTCAACGGGAGCATCTATTGGCTCTCGTCCGTGGTATACAAGCAGGATATGCGGGCGCAGGAGGAGCGCGCCGCGACCGAGCAATACGCCATCTGCGTGGCCATGGCGCGGGATCTCTCCCTGCTCGACCGGAACGACACGCTCAACGGCGCAAGCCTTGTGAATCTGATGCGGTTCTATGAAAAATACTACGCCAAGCAGGCGATCACGCTGCGGCTCTATGAAAACGACGCGCTGCTCTATTCCGACGACGCGCTGACGCCGCGCATCCCGTCCGGCAGCGGCAGCCTCTCGATGCTCACGGAGGACGGCGGCAAAACGCTCGTCTGCGTCTGCGGCCCGATCCCGGATTTCGAGGACTACCGGCTGCTCTATATCCGCGACATCAGCGGCGTGGAGCAGACATGGACGCGCCTGCAGCTTCTGTTTTTCCTCGTGAGCGTCGGCGTGTCGATGCTGCTGGCGGGGCTGTTGCTGCTCGTGGTCAACCGCGTTACGCGCCCGATCGCAAAGCTGGCGGCCGCTGCGGACGCGGTCGGCCGGGGCGATTACAGCGTACACGTGCCCGCAAAGGGCAAAGATGAGGTCGCCCAGCTCACCGCGCGCTTCAACCAGATGACGGACGAGGTGCAGGAGCACGTTGAGCAGCTGCGCGACGAGGCCGCGCGCAAGCAGCGCTTTCTCGACAATTTCACCCACGAGCTGCGCACGCCGCTGACGAATATCTACGGCTACAGCGAGCTGATGACGCGCGTTCCGGTCTCGGAGGACGACCGCCTGCGCTATCTGCATTACATCATGCGCGAGAGCAAGCGCCTGAACCGGATGTCCGACGAGCTGTTCAGCATGACCGTGCTGCGCGCGGACGAGCCGGAGACGGCCGACGTCGACTGCGCCGGGCTGATCGAGGCGGCCGTGCAGACCCTGCAGGCGAAGGCCGAGGCGAAGGGCGTCGCGCTTCTGCCGGAGGCGAGCGTCTGCCATGTGCGCGGGAGCTGGTCGCTGCTCGAGAGCCTGATCGTCAATTTTACCGAGAACGCCATCCGCGCCTGCGGCACGGGCGGGACGGTGCGCATCTCCTTCCGCGCCGAGGGCGGCGCGGCCGTGCTCCGCGTGGCCGACGACGGGCGGGGCATGAGCGCCGAGGAGCTTGCGCACATCGCCGAGCCGTTTTACCGCGTCGACAAGGCCAGAAGCCGCGCCGAGGGCGGCTGCGGGCTGGGACTTGCGCTTTGCAGCCGGATCGTCCGCATCCACGGCGCGCAGCTGCATTTCGACTCCGCGCCCGGGCGGGGGGCACGACCGTGACCGTCCGCTTTCCGCGCGAGGCATCCGCCGAAAAAAATTCCGGAGATTTTACAACTCCATGATATGTTGACGTGCGGAGTATGATAATCTGGTATCACACGAGATCAACACGAAGGGAGGCGTTTTCTTGCGGAAAAAGAGACTTTTGACGCTTTTGAGCTGCCTCGGATTGGCCGCGGCGTTCGCGCTGGCGGCCTTTCTGGCCTCGCAGCTCATGCGCCGCAGTCAGCGCGACCGGCCGCATTCCTACAGTCCGGAGCAGCTGCGCGTCGATCTGGACGGCACGCTCGGGCAGTCCGGCATCTGCGGAGACGCCCTCACATGGGTCTTCTCGGCCGGAGACGGCACGCTGACCGTCTCCGGAAGCGGCGAAATGTATGAATTCGACGCCGAACGCTTCGCCGACGGTGTTCCATGGCACGAATACACCGCGCTGATCCGCCGCGTGCGGGCGGAGGACGGCGTGACCTCGGTCAGCGACCGCGCCTTCAGCGCCTGTCCGGAGCTGGTCGAGGTCGTTCTGGCCGACAGCGTGAAGGCCGTCGATGACCTCGCCTTCAACCGCTGTCCGAAGCTGGAGCGCGCGACGCTCAACGGCGTCGAGACGCTCGGCGCAGGCGCGTTCAGCTCCTGCGGGGCGCTGCGCGAGCTGGAGGCTGCGCGGCTCAGGGTCGTGGGCGCCAACGCCTTTCAGGACTGCGCCGCGCTGACCGGCCTGCCCGGCAGCCTCGAGCAGGTCGCGCAATACGCCTTCAAGGGCTGCACGGCGCTGACGGCCGTGCGTATCCCGGCCGGGGCGGCGCTCGGAGAGGGCGCGTTTTATGCCTGCACCGGACTGACGGAGCTGACGCTGGAGGACGGCGTGCAGACGCTCGGCGAGCTTTGCTTCTACGGCTGCACGGCGCTGACGGCCGTGCGCATTCCGGGCAGCGTGGCCGAGCTTCCGACCCTTGTCTTCGGCTGCTGCACCGCGCTGCGCACGCTCACGCTTGAAAACGGCGTCGCGGCGATCGGCGTCAGCGCGTTTCAGGAGTGCCGCGCGCTGACGGAGCTGACGCTTCCGGAGAGCCTGCGCTCGGTCGGCGGCGGCGCGTTTTTCGCCTGCACGGGGCTTGCGTCGCTGAGGCTGCCGGAGGGGCTGGAGCGCGTCGGCGACGAGGCCTTCCTCGGCTGCCTTGCGCTCGACCCGGCGGCGCTGAGCCTGCCGACGAGCCTGAAAAGCGTGGGACGGCGCGCGTTCGCGTGCGGCTCGCTGCTGTCCGAGACATGCAGCCTGAGCGCCGCCGCGACGGACGGCGAGTCCTTTGCGCAGGCCGCCGAGGCGCTCGGGCTCGACCCGGCGGCGGCCGCGCCGCAATATGCCGACGCGCGGCTTTGCAGCCAGCTCCTCCTTGCCGCCGCGCCAGACGTGACCTATGCCTTTGACGAGCAGGGCGACACGCTCACGGTGACGGTAAGCCTTGCGCAAGGCGCTGCGGCCGCGCAGGCGACCGGTCTGACGCTGTTCTGCGGGCAGGACGGCCCGAAAACGATCCAAATCTCGGTCAACGGCGGCGCGCCGCAGACCTTCACGCTGGAAAACACGACCGGCGCACAGCTCCTGCCGCTCCCGGCCTCGCCGGGCGCAGCCGGGCAGCCGACGGTGCTGACGATCACCGTGCTCGACCGCTACGGTTCCGGGCGCTTCGAGCGCCTTTACGCCGGGCTGAGTGTGCAATGACCGTCAATTTTCAAATCAGACACGTTATGCGCCGCGTCTGTCTCAAACAGACAACGGGGCAAAAAGAGCGGCTCCTCTCGTTTTCTGAGACGGAGCGCCGGGGAAGACGACCCTACAGGAACAGAACGAGCGCACAGAGCTGCCTCGGTCAAAATATTGTTGAAAAGTGATGCGGGGTATGATATACTAATTGTATATGCTGTCCGTCATGCAGACTCGATCCGATGCTGCGGGCGGGCTTTCTGAAAGGTGAACATGAGTTTATGAATACGACCCGCCCGCAGAGGGATGTCGGGATTGATATTTCCCGAATCGTTGCGTTTTTGTTTGTCCTGTGCGTACATTTTTTTCTGAATGCGGAGTTTTATCAGCAGCCTGTTCTTGGAAAACGTATGTATCTCATGACGCTGCTCCGGACGGTGTTCATGACCTGCGTCCCGATCTTCATGCTGCTGACAGGGCATCTGATGGCTGACCGCGATATTGAAATAACCCCAAGAAAGCTCGGCTCATTTTATTGCCGTCTGATCCCGATCTGGCTGTCCTATGTATGCTCAACCGTTCTGATTTGTGTTTATCGACGCGTCGTAGTGCACGATACCGTCTCTGTTCTGGGATCGATCGCAAACATTCTGGGTTTTTCCCAATATAGCTGGTATGTTAATATGTACCTTTGCTTTGCGGTACTGATCCCGTTTCTGAACCTGATCTGGAAAGGAATCGGCTCCAAGACCGGCGCACGGTGTCTGCTGGCTGCACTCTTTGTTCTGACCGTGCTGCCTTCCATTCTGAATACGTTCGACCTCACGACGCCCGGCGCGCTGACGCATCCATGGCTGGGCGAGACCTATGAGCACCTCGTGCCAAACTGGTGGGAGGGGCTTTTCCCGATGACCTATTATTATATCGGCGCATATCTGAAGCGGTATGTTGACCTGAAGCAACTGAAAACATGGAGGCTACTGGCGGCGCTTGCGCTGACTGTTCTGGTCTCCTCTGCCGCAAACATCCTGCGCTGCTATTCCAGAACGTTCGTCTGGGGAAGCTGGCAGGAATGGGGGAGTCTGCAAAACACAGTCAATTCCGTGCTGCTGTTTTTGGCGATCAACTCCATCCGCTATCCGCGTATGCCCCGGCTTGTGAACGCCGCTCTTTCGCGCGTAGCATCGCTTACATTTGCGGCCTATCTTTGTTCTTGGATCACGGACGATTTTTTGTACAAACGGCTGTGCCAACGGATTCCGGTCGTTACGTCGCGCCTGAATGCGCTGCCGATCGTCGTCGGCCTCTCGGTCATCGGCTCTCTGCTTCTTGCCTTTATCGTACAACTCGCCGTGAAGGGACTGTGCTCCGCCAGACTGCTGTGGCAGCATAAAAAGGGTGCACCGGCCGGAAGCTGATCCGGTTCCGGGCGCTTCGAGCGCCTTTACGCCGGGCTGAGCGCGCAATGACCGTCAATTTTCAAAGAGACCGCCTTCTGAGGAAGGCGGTCTCTTGACATTTTTCGACAGGTTTGGTATTGTTAAAAAAAGAGCAACACCGCACAATTCGGCAAACAGATCCGGCGAAGCGCGCCGACGCAATTGCGCGGTGTTGCCGATGAACTCCAAGGAAAGGGCGTGGACGGTATGCAAGCGTTGATCCCACTGATGATCGTAGATGACGAGCGGCTGGCCATTGAGGATCTGAGCACGATCGTCGACTGGAACGCCTACGGCTTTGAGATCGTGGCGACGGCCTTCAACGGGGCGCAGGCCTTTACGAAATTCATGCAGCTTCGGCCGCAGCTCGTCATTACGGACATCAAAATGCCCATTATGGACGGCATCGAGCTGATCCGCAGGATCCGCGAGGTGGACCGGCAGGTCCCGCTGCTGCTCCTGACGGCCTACGCCGATTTTTCCTACGCGCGCACGGCGATCCAGCTCGGCATCACGGACTATATCATCAAAAGCGAGATCACCGCGCAGAGCATGGCCGCCCTGCTGACCAAGCTGCGCGGGTCGATCGAGCAGCAGCGGCAGAACCGCAGCATTCTGACCGGAACGATGCTCGAGGCGTTTTTTGCCGCGCCGGCTTCGCCCGGCCCGGCCGACGCGCAGACGATGCTCGGCAAGCTCTACGCCTTTCTGATCCTTGAGCGAGACGAGCCGCTGCCGCTCGACGGCGGCGCGGCGCAGAGCGAGGGCGGCATGAAGCAGGCGGAGCTGCGGCAGCTTCTGCGCGAGCACCGCTATGAGGAGCTGCAATTTGCGAGCAGCTGCGCGCTCAGCCACCGCCGCACGCTGCTCGTGCTCAAGACGCCGGACAACTCGACCTTCCACACCTACGACCTCATGCGCCGCAACGCCCTGCGGCTTCAGGCGGCGCTCGCGGAGCGCACAGCCGGGGCGACGACGCTCTATCTGACGATGCGGCCGATGAATTTTTACGAATTCCGTCGGTTTTTGCAGAACAATCCGGATGTTTTCGAGCGGAAATATTTTCTTCCGGAGGATGCGCTCATTCTGCTCGAGCGCATCCCGCCGCGCAGCGCGCCCGTGCCGCGCCTCGACCGGCCGGCCTTTGAGGCGCTGCTCGACGCGGGCGACGCAGACGGCGCGGAGGCGTTTTTACAGGCGCTCTATGCCGCGCTGACGGACTGCGCCGACCTGCGCGCCCTGCTGAGCTGCTCGCAGGAGCTGTATTTCGCGCTGGCGCACCGCGCCGAGGCACTCCCGGAGCACACGGCGTGGAACACGCCGGACGATCGGGCGCAGTGGCGCAGCGCCGCGTGCATCGGCCGCTGGCTGACGGAAAAGACCCGCGCGCTGCTGGCTGCGCTGGCCGACGTGCGGCGCAGCGCCTATTCCCGCCCGGTCAGCGATGCGATCGCCTATGTCCGCGCACATTATTCCGAGCCGGAGCTTTCGCTCAACGACGTGGCCGACAGTCTGCACCTCAGCGTGGGCTATCTGTGTATGCTGTTCAAGCAGGAGACGGGCGTGACGCTCAAAAACCACATCACCGACGTGCGCATTGAGGAGGCCAAGCGCCTGCTGCGCACGGGGCACGCGAAAAATTTACGAGATCTGCACCGCCGTGGGCTATCCGAACAGCCAGTATTTCAGTCAGGTCTTTTATAAAAGGTCGGCATGTACCCGGCCGAATACCGCAGGGACCGGGAGGGATGAGGCATGAAGCGCGGCAGAACCATCCAGGGAAAGCTCCGCAGGCGCATCGTGCTGGTGGGTCTGGCAAGCTTTTTCGTCGCAACGCTCCTGTCGAATCTGGTCTGGGTGCCGATGCTGCGCAGCCGCGCGCTCAAGACCGCCAAAAACGGCAACGAGGAGATCATCAGCCGCATCGACAGCACGCTGGAATTCATCGACAACTATTCGGAAAATCTCGCCCTCTCCGTGCAGCAGAACACGGCCATCCAGCGCTATTTTGCCGAGCCGACCGCGTCGAATCAGAACATCGCCATGCTCTCGCTGAGCAATCTGACGAGCTATGAGGGTATCGTGCGCGCGGTCTTTCTGGAGATGAACGACCGCCCGCTGCTCGACTCGCTGAGCCGCATCTGCGAGGCGGATTACGAGCTGCTGCATTCGCAGTGGTATCAGGACATCCGCGATTCCGAGTTCTGCCGCCGCCTCTCAAGGGTCTACACCGTCAGCATCAACCACGTCGACTATCCGACGGTCGCCTACGCGCGGAATTTTTATCTGAACAACCGCTGGTGCACCTTTGTGATCTTCACGAGCCTGAACGACACGCTCTATGACGTCCGGACGGTCGGCGAGAACAACTATGACTACTTCCTCCTGCGCGACTCGACCGGCTCGGTGTTCTACACTGCGGGCGACGAGACGTGGGCCGAGCGGACGGCGGCAGTCGAGCCGGAGGCGGGGCTTTCGGGTCTGATGGAGATCACCGGCGGAACGGCGCTTACACGCCGGAGCGTGAACTCCGGCTGGACGATCACGTCCTTCGTCTCGAATTCCAACATTCTGCGCTCGCTGATGCCCTATTCGCTGGGGCTGCTGATGTCGCTGGCCTGTCTGCTGCTGATGATGCTCATCGTACTCTCGACGAGCCTCGGCAAGATGCTGCGGCCGGTCGTCTCGCTGGCCAAGACGATGGACGGCGCGGCCAAGGGCAACCTCGAGCAGAAGGTCGAAATTTGCAGCGACGACGAGATCGGTCTTTTGCAGCAGTCTTATAACAAAATGGTCGACGATCTGCGCCGCAGCATCGACCTGATCGCCGAAAAGGAGCGCACGGAGCAGCAGATCCGCTTCGGTCTGCTCGTCAGCCAGATCGACCCGCATTTCATCTGCAACACGATCAACAGCATCAACTATCTCGCGCGCAAGAATCGCTGCGAGGACGTTGTGACCGTGAACACCGCGCTGATGGCGATCCTGCGCGACCGGCTACGCGTGAACGACATCGAGATCACGGACACCGTGGCCAAGGAGATTGCGGTCGTGGAGCAGTATCTCAAGATCCAGCGCTTCATGTACGGCGGCGACCTGCGCGTCGTCTGGGACATCGAGCCGGAGCTTTCCGAGGAGCAGATCCCGAAGAACATGATCCAGCCGCTGGTGGAGAACGCGCTCTTCCACGGACTGATCGATCAGGAGAGCGGAATGCTCGACGGCGAGCTTCGCATCGCGCTGCAAAGGACAGACGGCGGTCTGCTGCTGACCGTCCGCGACAACGGGGTCGGCATCGAGCCGGAGAAGCTCGAGGAGCTTCTGCGCCGGACGCGCCGCCCCGACGAGCGCGGCAGCAAGATCGGCCTTTCCAACATCCGCAGCCGCCTCTATTACCTCTATGGCTCGGCCGACTGTCTGACCATCGAGAGCGCGCCCGGGCAGGGCACGACGATCTCGATCCGATTTCAGACCTTCTGATTTTATGCATATTGCACAAAACGCCACCCTCTTTTTTGGAGGGTGGTGTTTTTTTCATGAAAAAGTCAAACAAAAAAGGAAGAAATTGCTCTGTCGCAAAACGACAAGATTTTCTATAATGAAATCAGAAAGAAAAACCACTTGAGGAAAAGCGAGGTGCAGCATCATGCAAGGTTCCGAAAGCAGCCTGTTCCGTGCGGAGGGCATCTGCAAGAGCTTCGGACAGGTTCGGGCGCTGGTCGACTTCAACATCGACATTGTGCCCGGTGAGATCCGCGGTCTGGTCGGAGAAAACGGCTCCGGTAAATCGACCTTTTCCTCGATCGCGGCCGGTATGCAAAAATGCGACAGCGGCAGCATGTGGCTCTGCGGCGAGCCGTATCATCCCGGCAACACCGTCGACGCCATGGATCGCGGCGTCAGCATGGTCGTTCAGGAGCAGGGCACGATCTCCAAAATTTCGATTGCCGCAAACATCTTCTTCGGCAAGGAGCATTTGTTCGTGCGCGGCGGCGTTCTGAACGTCCGGCGCATGAACGCCGAGGCAAGGCGGGCGCTTGAGGACATCGGCGTGACGGGCATGGACCCCGCGCAGCTCATTGACACCCTGTCCTTTGAGGATCGCAAGCTCGTCGAGCTGGCGCGCGCGCTCTATTCCAAGCCGAAGCTCTGGATCGTCGACGAGACGACCACGGCGCTCTCGATCGCCGGCCGCGAAATTCTCTATCGCCTGATGCGGCGGATGCGCGACGAGGGCAACGCGGTGCTGTTCATCTCGCACGACATTGATGAGATCATGCGCATGTGCGATTCGCTGACCATCCTGCGCGACGGCGTTCTGACTGCCAACCTGAAAAAAGAAGAATTCTCGACGGACACGATCCGTCAGCTCATGATCGGCCGCGAGCTTTCCGGCCACTATTACCGCGAGGACAAGGGCGAGAAGCTGAGCGACGAGATCGTTCTGGAAATGCAGAGCGTGACCGCCGGCGACCTGCACGACGTGTCGATGCAGCTCCACCGGGGCGAGATCCTCGGCATCGGCGGTCTGAGCGACTGCGGCATTCACACGCTGGGCAAGGTGCTCTACGGCCTGATCCCGCCGTCGCGCGGTGAGGTGCGCAAGGACGCCGGGCAGCGCGTGAAAAGCCCGTCGTGGGCGGTGCGGCACGGCATGGCCTATGTCTCGAAAAACCGCGACACCGAGTCGATGATGCTCGTTTGCAGCGTGAAGGATAACATCTGCCTGCCGTCGCTGCACGATCTGGCGGCGTTCGGCCCGATCTCCCCGAAAAAGCAGAAAAAGCTCGCCGCGCAGTGGTCGAAAAGAATGGAGGTCAAGGCCAATTCGATCGAGACCTACTGCAACACGCTCAGCGGCGGCAACAAGCAGAAGGTCGTCCTGGCAAAATGGCTGGGCAAGGGCGCCGAGATCCTCATTCTCGACTGCCCGACGCGCGGCATCGACGTCGGCACGAAGGCAGCCATCTATCAGCTCATCGAGGAGCTGAAGGCCGAGGGACGCTCGATCGTCCTGATCTCCGAGGAGCTTCCGGAGCTGATCGGCATGTCCGACCGCATCCTGCTTTTGAAGGACGGCGGCATCTCCGGCGAGTTCTTCCGGAGGGACGGCCTGACGGAAGCCAAGCTGATCGAGAAAATGATCTGAGGAGGGCGCAACATGGAAACGCAAACCGCTCTGAAAAAAATGCCGCGCGGAGCGAAGATCAAGGAGCTGCTGCTCAAGAATTTCGCCTTCGCCGGGCTGCTGCTGGTCATTGTTCTGTTCGAGATCCTCACGCAGGGCAGACTGCTCGGGCAGAAAAACCTGCTGAACATCTTCAACAACTTCTTCACCATCGGTCTGAGCGCCATGGCCTTCACGTTCATCATGGCGCTCGGCGAGCTGGATCTCTCGGTCGGCGCGATCGTCGGCTTCGCCGCAATGGCGGGCGCCTTCGCCGCGAAGCTCAGCCTCTGGCTGATCCTCCCGGCGGCGCTGCTGGCCGGTCTGCTGGTCGGCGCGCTCAACGGTCTGGCCATTGCACATCTGCGCGTGGAATCCTTCATCGGCACGCTGGCCATGTCCTTCATCTGCCGCGGCATGACGACCTGGCTGCTCAACGGCTCGGTCGGCGTTCCGATCTCGATGCGCGCCTTCGACGCCAACTGGGTCAAGATCGTGACCTTCGTGGTCGTGATGGTCCTGCTCTATTTCCTCTATGAGCACTGCGCCTACGGCAAGCATTGCCGCGCGGTCGGCGCGTCGAGCGAGGCCGCCCGTCAGTCCGGCGTGCGCTGCAAGAGCGTCCGGACGATGGCCTTCGTTCTCTCCGGCGTCGTGTGCGGTCTGGTCGGCTTCTTCACGCTGATCCGCGGCTGTACCGCCTCGTCCGGCACCGGCAACGCCTTTGAATTCGACGTGCTGCTGGCCGTGCTCTTCGGCGGTATGCCGCTGTCCGGCGGCTGGACGGTGCGCTTCCGCCCGCCGTGATCGGCGCGGTGGCCATGGCCATTCTGAAGAGCGGCATGTCCCTGACCGGCATCGACGGCATGGTGCAGCAGGTGGTGCAGGGCATCATCCTGATCGTGGTCGTCACGCTGTCCTTTGACCGCAAGAATGCGGCCGTCATCAAGTGATTTACAAGGGAGCCCCTTGTGAACAAAAACAGAAACCCAAAAATTAACGGAGGTAAAGAAAAAATGAAGAAACTGATCGCACTCGTTCTGTCTCTCGCCATGCTCGCCTGCCTCTTTGCCGGCTGCTCGAAACCGGCCGACGCAGACAACGGCGACACGACCAAATCCGCAGACAAGGCATCCTTCACCATCGGCTTCCCGTGGGACACGGCAAGCACCGACCCGACGTGGGTCTCCATCTATGAGAGCGTCAAGGTCGCCGTGGAGGGCGCGGGCGGCGAGCTCATCACCGTTCAGACCGACCTGACCGCCGACACCCTCATCAACAACATCACCGAGCTGATCAGCCGCGACGTCGACGGCATCCTGTTCATGCCGGCCTCCGACTCGATGCTCCCACCGTTGACGCCCTCTGCGCCGAGGCCGGCGTTTACTGGGCGACCATGTTCCGCACCATCAGCGATGACGACATCCGCGAGCAGGTCTACGCCTCGAAATGGTTCGCAGGCGGCTGCAACGAGGACGACGAGGCCTGCGCCTCCAACATCGTTCAGAAAATGGCCGAAATGGGCGTGAAGAACCTCTGCGCGATCAACATCGCCAAGGGCGACACCTCCTCCGACCTCCGCGACAAGGGCACCGCGATGGGCGTCGAGGCTGCCGGCATCAACCTGCTGAACACCACCTACGGCATCACCGTCACCACCGATATGACCAAGACCATCAACAGCTACATTGCCGCTTACCCCGAGATGGACGGCATCCTGCTGCTCGGCACCTACTGCCCGTCCGCGCTGCCCACGATTGAAAAGGCTCTGGCCGATAACGGCAAGGCCGGTCAGGTCATCGTCGGCCGCATCGACTTTGAATCCACCATGGGCGACTATCTGGCAGAGGGCACGTTCCACGTCTCCTACGGCGGCCAGCAGCAGATCGACCCGCTGATGTCCGCAGTCATCCTCGTCAACAAGGTGCTCGGCACCCCGATCCAGGACGAAGGCCCGACCATCATCATCACCCCGTATCTGGAGCTGACCTCCGCAGAGGAAGCCGCCGAATACACCGAATACTTCCTCGGCGACACCCCGATCTACACCAAGGACGAGGTCAACAGCCTCATGATCAAGAAGACCAACCCCGACGTCTCCGTCGACTACATCAACGAGCTGCTCAAGGGCTTCTCCGTTGCCGACGTCGTCGCCCGCCACAGCAAATAACGTCTTTCACATTTTCGCAACTCCTCTTCCCCTGCGTTCCTCTCCGTGGGCAGGCCTCGGCCTGCCCACCCCCCGAACCCACCGGCGCTGCACGGCATCCTGCCGGAAACCGATTCAAAAGGATCTGATCTTTCATGAAAAAAATTCTTTTCAATACCGTCAAGACGCTCCTGCTGCCGGTCATCATCTACTGCATCTTCCTTTGCGTCTGCTTTGACCGCTTCAGCAATTGGAACTGCGTTTATACCATCTTCCTGCAATCGATCATCCCCACCATCACCGCCTACGCCGTCGCCTACGGCAACATCTGCGGCGTGTTCGACTTCACCGTCGGCTCGGCGCTCATCATCAGCGGCGTGGTCGGCGGCCTTTGCGCGGCGAAATTCGGCTTTGTCGGCATGGTGCTCGGCGCCTTTGCGGCCGGTCTTGTGACCACGGCCGTGACCGGTCTGCTCAACTGGGTGCTCAAAATTCCCTCGCTGGTTCTGACCATGGGCCTGACCATGATCTACGAGATCGTCGGCAAGCAGCTGGCCGGTCAGTTCGGCTTCGTCCAGATCGACAGCAAGTATGCCTTCCTCGGCTCCTCGCCGAATATCATCTTCGTGTTCCTCGGCTCGATGCTGCTGTTCTACTTCCTGTTCAGCCACACGAAATTCAGCTTCCACATGCGCGCGGTCGGCAGCAACGAGCTGGTCGCCAAAAACGCCGGCATCAAGACCGGCCTCGTCAAATTCAAGTCCTTTGTTTACGGCGGCATTTTCCTCTCCATCGCCGCGATCCTGACGCTGAGCCAGTCCGGCTCGGTCGGCGCACAGACCGGCCTCGGGAGCGTGACGATCGTCTTCAAGCCGCTCATCAGCATCCTGCTGGCGCTGGTTCTGCAGCGCATCTGCAACCTGACCATCGGTATTTTTATCAGCCAGTTCAGCCTCAACATCATCTTCATCGGCCTGATTGCCGCCGGTATGCCCGATACCTTCCAAAACGTCGTGCTCGGTCTGTTCCTGTTGATCGTGATGATCTTCTTCCAGAACGCCGAACGCCTCAAGCTGCATCGCTCTCCCTGCGCAAGGCGCAGCCAGCGCGCCTGATGAGAAAGGAAGCATTGCTATGAAATTTCCCGTTCTGACCGCGCAGGAGCGCGCCGCCCGTCTGGCGCCGCCCACCGGAAAGCTTCGTGTGGTCATCGATTCGGATACCTATAACGAGGTGGACGATCAGTTCGCCATCGCCTACGCCCTGATGTCGCCGGAGCGGCTGAACGTCGAGGCCGTCTATGCCGCGCCGTTCTCCTCGGCCTTTCTGGCCAAAATGATGAACGCCGACGCCGGCATCCCCATGACCGCAGATTTGCAGGAGGGGCTGGAGCAGAGCTATCAGGAAATTCTGCATCTGTTCTCCCTGCTCGGCCGCGACCCGGCCGGAATGGTCTTCCGCGGGTCGCCGACCTACCTCACGGATCGCGAAACGCCCGTCGAGAGCGAGGCCGCGCGCGACCTTGTGCGCCGGGCGCACGAGAGCGACGAGCCGCTCTATGTCATCGCCATCGGCGAGATCACGAACGTCGCCTCGGCCATTTTGATGGACCCGTCGATCATCCGCAAGATCGTCGTGGTCTGGCTGGCCGGGCAGCCCTTCCACTGGCCGCACACGGTCGAGTTCAACCTCGGGCAGGATATGCTCGCCTCGCAGCTCATGGTCGAGTGCGGCGTGCCGCTCGTGCTCGTGCCGTGCATGAGCGTCGCCTCGAACCTGACCGTCTCGGCTCCCGAGCTGGAGCGTCATCTTCAGGGCACAAGCCGCGTGGGCGACTACCTGACGCACATCGTCACGAGCCAGCTCACGCAGGAGATGGGGCTCAACTGGCTGCGTCTCTTCCACGCCACCTATAACAAGGGGCTGGACGATTACGGCGCGGACGGCGTCCCGACGACGCAGACGGCGCTCGCCCCCTCGCGCATCATCTGGGACATCTCGACCGTCGCCTATCTCATCAACCCCGCGTGGTGCCCCTCGCAGGTCGTGCCGCAGGCGCGCCTGACTGACGACATCCGCTGGGACTGCACCGCGCCGCTGGGGCATGACGTCCGCACCTGCAAGTATATTTACCGCGACGCCGTCTTCGGCGACCTGTTCGCCAAGCTCGCAAGCGCACCGAAATAACGGAGGAAACCGCATGAACAAAAAGGTTGTTGTGATCGGCGATATTTTTGCCGATATGACCACGCACATCATGGCCTATCCCCACTGCGGAGACGGCACCTATGGCACGCCGTTGCACCGCAACGGCGGCGGCACGGGCGGCAACATTGCGGCTGGGCTGGGCGTTCTGGGCGTCGACACCTCGATCATCTGCCGGTTGGGAGACGACGAGGTCGGCCGTTACCTCAAGAGCGACATGCTGAATTACCATGTGCACAGCGAGGGCATTCCGCTCGACCCCGAGCACGCCAGCGGTCTGGTGCTCATTGCCGTCACGCCCGACGGCGAGCGCACGATCTGGGTGCTGGCCAACGGCTCGGCCTATGAAAAGCTCAAGCCCGAGGACGTGGCCTATCTGGACAAGGTGCAGCCGGACGCGATCTTCGTCTCCGGCGTGATGATGGGCGTCCACCCGGCGGAGGAGAGCATCTTCGCTGAGCTTCCGAAGTGGAAGGGACGCGCCAAGATCTATTTTGACCCGAACCTGCGCTATCCGCCCGAGGCCATCCCGCCCGCGGTCAAGACGTCCATGCAGCGTCTGTGCGCCCTGAGCGACGTCGTTCTGACGGGGCAGGGCGAGATGGACGCGCTCGAGCTGCGGCCGCTGCCCGGCCAGACCTTCATCATCAAGCGCGGCAAGGAGGGCTCCCTGCTGCTCGACGTGCAGCAGCACGAGGTCTTCCGCGTCGCGCCGACCGAGCACGTCGCGACCGACGCCACCGGCGCGGGCGACACCTATGCAGCCGCCTATGTCTGCGCCGAGCTGGAGGGCGCGCGGCGTCGAGGACGCCATGCGCTTTGCCACCGTTGCAGCGGGCATCTCTGTCACGCGCAGCGGCGCACGCTCCATGCCGCGCAGAGAAGAGATCGACGACTACATGAAAAAAGAAAGGAACGCAACATGAAACTGAACTGGGACGAATACTATTTTCCGAACGAAATGATGGAGCAGGCCGACGCCATTGAAAAACTGCATGAAGGAGCTGACCGGCCGCCTGAACGAGCTGGCCAAGCTGGGAAAGGACGTCGAGCGCGTCTACATCGTCGGCTCCGGTGACTGCTACTTCATCGGCTTCGCCGCCGCCCACGCCTTCCGCAAATACGCCGGGGTCGAGGCCTTCGGCTATGAGGCCTATGACTTCTATCTCCTGCAGCCGAAGGTCGACGAGAAGACCATGGTCGTGCTGTTCAGCTCCTCCGGCAAGTCCCTCTACGTTCTGAAATCGCTGGAATACGTCTCGTCCTGCAACGGCATCGCCGTCGGCGTGACGAACCATGCCGACAGCCCCCTCGGCAAGGACTGCACCGCGCCGCTTGTCACCGCTGCGACCGGCGTTTCCAAATCCTTCCCGACCAAGACCAGCACGAGCGGCCTTGCCCTGATGTACGCCCTCGCGGCGGCTCTGGGACGCGAAAAGCAGCTCGACGTCGCCGCCTGCGACGCGCTGACCGAGGAGCTGACCGTCAAGACCCCGCAGATCATCCGCCGCATCTATGCCGAGGAGCACGAGAAGATCCGCGCCAACGCGCAGAAGTTCCTTGAGGCGCGCTGCTATGCCTTCGCGGGCAGCGGCCCGGCGCGCAGCGCCAGCATGATCGGCGCGGCGAAGATCATCGAGACCAACCGCATCCGCATCATGACGACCAACGCCGAGGAATATCTGCATCTGAACGGCTTTGCCATCAAGAGCGCCGACGCCGTCGTCGTCATCGGCAACAACATCAGCGACCACCGTGAGCAGCAGGTCGTCGAATACGCCAAGGCGCAGTGCGCCCGCGTGCTTGTCGTCGGCAACGTTGCATGCGAGGAGACGGAAAACGTCGTCCGGGTCGCGCCTTTTATCTCCGAGCTGAGTCCCTTCCCCGCTGTTCTGGCAAGCATGGTCGTGCTGCATCTGTTCGCCTGCGCCCTGTCGCGCCTGTCCTTCAAGGATCCCGACGCGCCGCACGACGTCGACCTGAAGCACGTCATCGAGCTGCTCTACACCGGCCCCGTCGCCGGTTGGCAGGTATAAAGAAAGGAAGCCCGAGATGGAAGTTCTTCATCTGAAAACCGAAAAGCACGAGCTGCATGATCTGACCGCGCAGGTGCGCGAGATCGTCGCGCGCTCCGGCGTGAAGGACGGCATCTGCCTCGTCTACACGCCGCACTCCACCGCCGGCATCGTCATCGCCTGCGGCATCGACCCGAACGCCCTGACCGACGTCGACCGCTTCGTGCGCAAGCTCGTGCCGATCGACTCGCCCTTTGCGCACACCGTCGACCCGGCCACCGACGCGGCCGGTCATCTGAAATCCATCCTGACCAACGCCCAGCAGACCTTCCCGATCGAAAACGGGGAGCTGATGCTCGGCGGCTCGCAGGAGATCTACTTCTTTGAGTTTGACGGCCCGCGCGACCGCAAGGTCTATGTGCAGGTCGTCGGAGCGTGAGCCATGACCTTCCGTGAATTCTGGGGCGACAAAAAGCCCGTCATCGGCATGGTGCATCTCAAGGCGCTGCCCGGAAGCCCGCGCGCCGCGCTCCCGCTCGAGCAAATCTATGACCTCGCCCTGCGCGACGCCGAAGCCCTGATCGAGGGCGGCGCGGACGCCGTGCAGGTGGAGAACCAGTTTGACACGCCCTACCGCCTCGGCGCCGACCTCGGCCCGGAGACGAGCGCGTTTCTGGCCGTCGCCGCCGAAAGGATCAAGACGCGCTTCCCCGAGATCCCGCTCGGCGTCACGGTGCATCTGAACGGCGGCGTGCAGGCCATGGCAGTCGCCAAGGCCGTCGGCGCGGATTTCATCCGCTGCTTCAATCTGATGAACGCCTATATCAGCAACAGCGGCTTCGTCGGCGCGGCTGCGCCAGAGCTGATGCGCTACCGCCGTCAGCTCGATGCGGAGCGGATCATGGTCTTCGGCGATTTTCAGGTCAAGCACGGCAGCCACGCCATCACCGCCGACCGTTCCCTGCGCGAAAAGGCGCATGACATCGCCGTCAGCGGCGCAGAGGCCGCGATCCTGACCGGGACGGCCACCGGCGTTGCGCCGGATGCGGCGCTCCTGAATGAGGTCAGCAAAAATCTTCCGATCCCCGTGCTCATCGGCAGCGGCCTGAACGTCAACAATGCCGCGGCGCTCTGGCCGTTTGCCGGGGGCGCGATCATCGGAAGCGGCTTCAAGCCCGGCGGCGACCTTGACGCGCCGGTCGATCCCGCGCTTGTCCGCGCCTTTATGCGCGCCATTCGCTGAGCGGCCGTCCGGCGCGGATTCCGAACGCCGCGCGAAAGCCCGAACGTTCCTTCCATTACCAAAGAAATTGTTCCTCCCGACAATTTTCCTCTATTTTGTTCCCCCCGCAACCGCCCGCCGGGAGCCGCACCGGCGGGCAAACCTCCAAAAAGCTCCCCTGATGTGAACCATCAGGGGAGCTTCCGTTTCAGTATCAATAAATCAGGGGTCAGGCGCTGCGCCTGACCCCTAAAGCGGTGCGCGCCGGGCGGCACGGCCGTTATTTTTTCAAAAACGCAAGATACCCCTCGAGGATGAGCGACGCCGCGACGGCGTCGACGGTGTTCTTGCGCTTTTTCCCGTGGTAGTTGCAGTCCGAGAGGATCTGATGCGCCTCGACCGTGGTGCGGCGCTCGTCCCAGAGCGTCACGGGCATGGCGCAGACCTGCTCGACCAGCGCGGCAAACTCGCGGTAGAGCGCGGCGCGCGGCCCCTCCGAGCCGTCCATGTTGCGCGGGAAGCCCATGACCAGCGTCTGCGCCCCCGTCTCTGCGGCGAGCGCGCGGATGGCCTCGGCGGTCTTCTGCGCATTGCGGCTGTGGATGACCTCGGTGCGCCCGACGATGCTGCCGGTCAGGTCGGAGACGGCGATGCCGGTGCGGGCGTCGCCGTAGTCGATGGCGAGCACGCGCATTTCAGTCCTCCTTTTTCTTCAGCAGCTTTTGCAGCGGCAGCCAGATCAGGAAGGCCAGCAGGCTGCCCAGCAGCGCGGTGATGAGCTGCGTGACGGAGAAGGTCGTGCGCGCGACGGAGAGCGCCTTTTCCGGGAGCTTGGCCGCCTCGCCTGCGGCCGGGAGCACGGCACGCACCACGACGAGCCAGAGGAACACGGCCTTGAGCACCGCGCCGCTGACCATGCCGAAGATCAGCAGCCACGTCCGCGGGAAGCGCGAGACGAGCATCCAGAGGCAGGCAAAGAGCAGATAGCAGCCCAGAACCGTCAGCACGATCACGAGGGACAGGGAGCTGCGTCCCATGCCGAACAGGGCGGCAATGTCGTTATATTGCAGCACGAGGCAGACGCAGATGCTCGCCCAGAAGGCCGCCGCGACCGCGCCGACCAGCAGCACGATGCGGAAGCGGCCGTCGCTCCAGTGCAGGCGCTCGGCCTGCGGCAGCTTCTCGGCCACGCGGCTGCCCGCAAACCAGACGAAGGTCATATAGATCAGGTTTCCGGCCATGATCGCCGGGACGATCGCGGGATAGGCGCTCATGATCGGACTGCCGGTGATGAGCCACGAGGTCAGCGGCGTGACCACGGAGAGCACCGCGCCGCTCCAGAAGCCGCAGGAGAGCGCGGCGACGGCGAGGATGCAGTTGATGACCGGGCCGGTGATATAGGGCGAGAGGTTTTTCAGAAATTGGCTTGCCACGCAGAGCGCCAGCAGGAGCGCCGTGCGGCAGAGCGTGCGAACTTGTGTTTTCGACATAAACTCATTCCTTTTCTTTCGTAGTACCTTCATTATAATCACATTGCGCGCAAAACACAAGGAAAAATCTTGACAGGTTCTCTGTCGAATGCTATACTTTTTTCAGAAGTTATGCAAGGCTAACAGATAGAGGAGTGAGAGCATGACACTCAAGGATTTGAAGGTCGGCAGCAGCGGCGTGATCCGCGCCGTGGGCGGCGAGGGCATTCTGCGCTGTCGGCTGCTGGATATGGGGCTGATCCCCCACACGCGTGACGGTCGTGAAGATCGCGCCGATGGGCGACCCGATGGAGATCCGTCTGCGCAGCTATGAGCTGACGCTGCGGCTCGACGACGCGGCGCAGATCGAGCTGGAGCCGGAGGTGCAGAAATGAACAAGCTGCTTTTTGCCCTCGTGGCAACCAAAACTGCGGAAAAACGACGCTTTTCAACCAGCTCACCGGCGCAAACCAGCACGTCGGCAATTTCCCGGGCGTGACGGTCGACAGCAAGACCGGCCTCCTGCGCGGCACGAAAAGCTGCGAGATTGCCGACCTGCCGGGCATCTATTCCATGCGCCCCTACACCGCCGAGGAATTCGTCACACGGGATTTCGTGCTCAACGAGCACCCGGACGGCATCATCAACATCGTCGACGCGACGAACATCGAGCGCAACCTGTACCTGACGCTGCAGCTGCTCGAGCTGCGCATCCCGATGGTGCTGGCGCTGAACATGATGGACGAGGTGCGCGGCAACGGCGGCACGATCGACGTGCAGAAAATGTCGGAGGAGCTGGGCATCCCGGTGGTTCCGATCGCCGCAGCCAAAAACGAGGGCATCGACGAGCTGATCGACTGCGCCGTGCGCACTGCGCGCGAGAAAATTCTGCCGCAGCGCGTCGATTTCTGCGACGACGGCCCGGTGCACCGCTGCATCCACGCCGTCTCCCACCTGATCGAGGATCACGCCGAGCGCGCCGGGATTGCCCGCCGCTTTGCCGCGACGAAAATGATCGAGGGCGACGCGGACATCATCAAGCGTCTCGCCGTCAACCAAAATGAGCTGGAGCTGCTCGAGCACAGCATCGTCGAGATGGAGGACGAGGGCGGCCTCGACCGCAACGCGGCCATCGCGTCCATGCGCTATGATTACATCGAGCGCCTGTGCGGCAAGACCGTCGTCAAGTGCCGCGAGAGCCGCGAGCACATCCGCAGCGTCCGGATCGACCGGGTGCTCACAAACAAATATGCCGCGCTGCCGCTCTTCGTCGGCATCATGCTGCTGATCTTCTGGCTGACCTTCGACGTCATCGGCGCGGGCTTGCAGGATCTGCTGGCGCTCGGCATCGATAAGCTCGGCGCGCTGGCCGACCGCGGCCTGACCGCCTACGGCATGAACCCCGTGATCCACAGCCTCGTCGTCAAGGGCATCTTCGCGGGCGTGGGCAGCGTCGTGAGCTTCCTGCCGATCATCGTTGTGCTCTTCTTCTTCCTGTCCATTCTGGAGGACACCGGCTATATGGCGCGCGTCGCCTTTGTGATGGATAAGCTCCTGCGCCGTCTCGGTCTCTCCGGCCGCAGCTTCGTGCCGATGATCATCGGCTTCGGCTGCACCGTCCCGGCCGTTATGGCCACGCGCACCCTGCCCTCCCAGCGCGACCGCCGCATGACGATCCTGCTGACGCCGTTCATGTCCTGCTCGGCGAAAATTCCGATCTATGCGGCCGTCTCCGCCGCGTTTTTCCCGCAATATGCCGCGCTGACCATGGGCGCGCTCTATTTCGGCGGAATGCTGGTCGGCGTGCTGCTGGCGCTCGTGATGAACAAGACCGCCTTCCGCGGCAAGCCCGTCCCCTTCGTGATGGAGCTGCCGAATTACCGCCTCCCGTCGTTCAAAAGCGTCATGATGCTGCTGTGGGACAAGGCAAAGGACTTTTTGCAGCGGGCGTTCACGGTGATCTTCGTGGCGACGCTGGTCATATGGTTCCTGCAATCCTTCGACACGCGGCTGAACTTCGTGCAGGACAGCTCCAAGAGCCTGCTGGCGCTGATCGGCCGCTGGATCTCGCCGATCTTCCGCCCGCTGGGCTTCGAGGACTGGCGCATCTCCACCGCCCTCATCACCGGCTTCACCGCCAAGGAGGCCGTTATCAGCACGATGGGCGTGCTGATGGGCGTCGGCTCGACTGCCGAGCTGACGCGCGCCCTGCCCGCCCTGTTCACGACCGCCTCGGCGCTCAGCTTCCTGACCTTCACCCTGCTCTACACGCCCTGCGTCGCGGCCACAGCCGCCATCGGGCGCGAGCTGGGCGGCCGCTGGCGCGGTGCGCTCGTTGCGGTGTTCCAGTGCGTGATCGCGTGGCTCGTGGCGCTGCTGGTCTATCAGGGCGTGCACCTGCTGTTCTGAAATGCGTCCGCTCGATTGGCTCGTGCTGGCGCTCGTCGCCCTCTGGCTGGCGGCCGCCCTGCTGTTCCTGCTGCGCAGGAAAAGCGCGGCTGCGGCTCCTGCGGCGGCTGCGGCGGCTGCGGCGGAAGCTGCGCCGCCTGCCCGCACTGCAAAAAATAAACCGACGCCGCCGCTTTGCAAACGCAAAGCGGCGGCGTTCTGTCTCAGGGATTCACAACGTTGATCGGATGCCCGGCAAGGTAGGCGCGGAGATTCTCGGCGGCGAGACGGTGCAGCCGGATGCGCGTCTCCTTCGGCGCCCATGCGATGTGCGGCGTGAGGATGCAGCGCGGCGCGGCCAGCAGCGGGTGCCCGGCCGGGATCGGCTCGACCGTCACAACGTCCGCGCCGTAGCCGCCGAGCGTCCCGACGTGCAGCGCGTCGGCGACGGCCTGCTCGTCGACCAGCGCCCCGCGCGCCGTGTTGAGCAGCAGCGCGCCGGGCTTCATTTTTTGCAGCGCGGCAGCGTCGATCAGGCGGTTGCTCTGCGGCGTCAGCGGGCAGTGCAGCGAGATCACGTCGCTCTGCGTCAGAAGCTCGTCGAGCGTCGTGTAGCGCGCGCCCTCCGGAACGGCCTTCTCGTGCCGCGCCGTGACGAGCAGACGCATATCAAACGCCAGCGCAAGGCGTCCGACGGCCTGCCCGATCGCGCCGTAGCCGATCAGCCCCATGGTCTTGCCCGCAAGCTCCGTCAGCGGCGCGCGCAGGCAGCAGAAGTCGGGGCAGTTCGTCCAGTCGCCGCGGTGCACCAGCGTGTTATATTGCCCGACCTGCTGCGTCAGCTCCAGCAGCAGCGCCAGCGTCATCTGCGCGACCGCGCCGGTGGAATAGCCCACGATGTTGCAGACGGGAATGCCGCGCGCCCGGGCGGCGTCAAGGTCGACGATGTTATAGCCCGTGGCCAGCAGCCCGATCAGCTCCAGACGCGGCGCGGCCTGCATGGCCGCCGCGTCGAGCGGCACCTTGTTCGTGAAGATCACCTGCGCGTCGGCGATGCGCGCGGCCAGCAGCTCCGGCGGCGTCCGGTCATAGACCGTCAGGTCGCCGAGCCGCTCCAGCTCCTCCCAGCTCAGATCGCCGGGGTTCGAGGCGTAGCCGTCGAGAATGACGATCTTCTTTTTCATGCGCCCCAGAACTCCCGCGCAGCCTTGCGCTGAACATACATGAACCAGACAAAGGCCAGCACGGGCAGCACGATCATCGCCAGGTCGAAATAGATCAGCCCGGAGAGCTTCACAACGTAGCTCAGCAGCGTGTAGACCACGGCGAGCACCAGCATCACGACGCTGAAGATCACGCAGCGCGGGAAGATGTAGTCGATGAAGCCGAGGGCGTCGAGGCAGTCCGCAGGCTTGCAGTTGCCGGGATAGATGAACTTGTTGTCAACCAGCTCGCAGGTCACGCGCAGACGGATCGCGCTGTAGAGCGCATAGGCGGCGCAGCCGACCAGCATCACGATCAGCACGATGCGGAAGGTGTTGTCCAATGCCGCCCCGCCGGCCGTCTCGGTCGTCTTTGCCGCGTCGAAAAGCAGTTTCATAGTGTGGCCTCCATAAATTTGATAGCTTCATTATAACAATTGTGCGGCGGAAATGCAACCGAAAGCCTTGGGAATCTCTGATGAAATCGCAAGAGCGGTCAGCGAGGGATTTTGTTCCAAATTGAGGTTTGGAAATCGCAGGAACCCTTTACGTATTTCAAGATTTTCAAACCGATAAGTTGGGGCAAAGACCCGCTGAGCGCCGCAGCTGATTTATTCAGAGATTCCCTTGTATTTCCGCCGCAATTGTGGTAAAATAAATTAGTTTTGACACATCATTCCACGCGCCGATGTCCGGCGCGGCAAACAGGACGGTATCGAATATGGGATCAGCCGCCGCCGGACCTTCGCGATCATTTCGCATCCGGACGCCGGCAAGACCACCCTCACCGAAAAATTCCTGCTCTACGGCGGAGCGATCGCGCAGGCGGGCGCCGTCAAGGGCAAAAAGAACGCGCGCGCGGCGGTCTCCGACTGGATGGAGATCGAAAAGCAGCGCGGCATTTCCGTGACCTCGTCCGTCATGCAGTTCCAGTATGAGGGCTTCTGCATCAACATTCTGGACACGCCGGGCCATCAGGACTTCTCGGAGGATACCTACCGGACGCTGATGGCGGCGGACTCTGCCGTCATGGTCATCGACGGCGCGAAGGGCGTCGAGCCGCAGACGCGCAAGCTCTTCAAGGTCTGCGCCATGCGCCATATCCCATCTTCACCTTCATCAACAAGCTGGACCGCGAGGCCAAGGATCCGTTCGACCTGCTCGACGAGCTGGAAAACGAGCTTGGCATCGAGACCTACGCCTGCAACTGGCCCATCGGCTGCGGCAAGGAGTTTCAGGGCGTCTATGACCGCCAGCAGAGCCAGATTTTGTTCTTCTCGGGCGTCTCGGGCAAGAAGCGCGCGGAAAAAATGGAGGTCGCGCTCGATTCCGGGCTGGTCGACGAGATGCTCGGTGCGCGCCGCGCCGCCCAGCTGCGCGACGACGTCGAGCTGCTCGGCGCGGGACGTGAATTCGACATGGACGAGGTGCGCGCCGGCACGCTCAGCCCTGTGTTCTTCGGCTCGGCGCTGACGAATTTCGGCGTGGAGCCGTTCCTCGAGGCGTTCCTGCGCATGACGCCGCCGCCCCTGCCCAGAACGGCCGACTGCGGCGTGATCGACACCTTTGATCCCGATTTTTCGGCGTTCGTCTTCAAGATTCAGGCGAACATGAACAAGGCGCACCGCGACCGGCTGGCGTTCATGCGCATCTGCTCGGGCAAATTCGAGCGCGAGGCCGAGGTCTTCCATGTGCAGGGCAACCGCAAGCTGCGCCTGTCTCAGCCGCAGCAGATGATGGCGCAGGAGCGCGAGATCATCAACGAGGCCTATGCCGGAGACATCATCGGCGTGTTCGACCCCGGCATCTTCTCCATCGGCGACACGCTGACCGTTCCGGGCAAAAAGTTCAAATTCTCGGGCATTCCGACCTTCGCGCCGGAGCATTTCTCCCGCGTCAGCCCGAAGGACACCATGAAGCGCAAGCAGTTCATCAAGGGCACGGAGCAGATCGCGCAGGAGGGCGCGATCCAGATCTTCCGCGTGCCGAACACCGGCATGGAGGAGGTCATCGTCGGCGTCGTCGGCACGCTGCAATTCGACGTGTTCCGCTATCGGATGCTGTCGGAATACGGCGTGGAGCTGCGCATGGAGGGGCTGCCCTACGAGGTTCTGCGCTTCATCAAAAAAGTCCCTGCGACGAAAAGGAGCTTTATCTCTCCTCCGACTGCGAGCTGCTTGAGGATTATCGCGGCCATAAGCTGCTGGTGTTCTCCAGCCCGTGGGCGATTGACTTCATCCTGCGCCGCAATCCGGGGCTGGAGCTGAGCGAGACGCTTAACGAGGACGAGGCAACGCAGTAAGTGCAGGTAAAGCGAAGCATAGCCTCGCAGGGATATACATTTGAGTGATAAAAACGGTAGGTTTTATTGAAAAACCTACCGTTTTTATCACTGCACGGCCGTGATACGGCCGCGGCAGTCCAAAAAAAGTGATATAAGGGAAGCTCTGATACTGATTCTTGATTAAAATATTAAATCAAGAATCCCGTGTGCTGCGCACACTCGCGCGGTATAAGAAAATCGGGACGCGGCAAGGGCTTGCCGCGTCCCGAACCTGCTTTCCGGGGATTTATTTCGGCTCTATGACGAGAAACACGCTTCCGTCAACGAGCGTGACGGTCGCTGGGACGGCGGCGCTCTCGTTGCTGGCGCCCAAGGGGAAGGCGGACGTCAGCCGGTGCCGCTCCAGCGGGTATTTCGCGTCGGCGATCGAGACGACGGCGCTTTCCGTCGCCGCGAAGATCGAGAAAAACCGATTTGGCGCGACGGTGCGCCGGTCGCCGCTTCCGCAGAGCGCGCAGACGGTGCAGTGCTCGTCGATCAGGACGCCGTCGGCCTGCCGCTCCTTGAGAAAGAGCAGCGCCTGAAGATTTGCAAGACTGTGCGAGAGGCGTTTGCCGCCGAGCGCGCCGAAGATCTCAAAGCGGCGAAAGCCGCGCTTCAGACCCTCGCGCAGCGCCGAGATCGTGTCCGTGTCGTCCTTGACGGACGGCAGCAGCACGCAGGGCACGCCGTCCGGGAGGAAGCCCAGCGAGTCGGTGTCGCCGACGAAGAGATCCGGCTCCACGCCCAGACGGTGCAGATAGCGGTAGCCCGCGTCGGCGGCGATCACGAACGCGTCCGGATGCGCCTCGGCGCGGTCGCGATACAGCTCCGGCGAGAAATCGCCTGCGGCGACGATGCGGCAAACGTCCTCCCCTGTCTCATCTGCGCTCGAAATTCTTGGAGACGGCGGGGATGCGATAGATCAGCGCCGCGACGGCCATTGTCTGCACAGTACAACGGTTCAACCATGTCATGGATGTTATTGAAATCCACTGCTGCGTCGATCTTGCGCAGCAAATGCTCCATTGGCGCCAGACTTTCGGTGTCTTCAATCTCAAAAATTCCCCGCTCCATTTTCCAGCGTTCCAGCATCTTTCATCACCCAGAACCATTATATCATAATTTATTCGAAAAAAGCCCAGCATAGCTGAGCTTTTTTCGACGGTCTCCGAAAGCTCCGGAAGGGGTCTTCCGGAGCTTTCACCATTATTTTACTACAAAAATCGTCTGCCTTAAGATGATTAGCGCAAATCTTCGCGGCGAAGATACTTGCCCAGAGGCTTGGCAAGCAAGCCGACTGCAACAGCGGTGAGAGCGATGTTCGGTACCATGTAAGCGCCGTTGTACAGAAGGGAATACAGCCAGGGATTTGATGTAGTCACGCCTAAAATGTTCGTGTTTTCCACAATGGCGTAAATTGTGATACCACTGACAAAGTGGACAAGGAAGCGGCCGAAACCGCCGATAATCGCCGCAAGCCACGCGGTCTTGGACTTGCCCTTGAGCAGTCCGGCGAAGCCGACGAACATATACGCAACGCTGTAGTCCAGCAGCATGGACTCCCAGTTGACGGCGTGGCCGCCGCCGATGAAGAACTTCAGCGTGCCGAACACCAGTCCGACGCCGAGGCCGTAGCCCACGCCCCAGCGGATGGCGCACAGTACCAGCGGAATCATGACCAGACTGATCGAGCCGCCGAGGGCGGCGACGTCCACCTTTGCATAACTCAGCGCCAGCGCTGCGGCGGTAAACATTGCGCATTCGCACAGAGTGCGCAGATTCTTGTTTCGCATCTTAGATGCCCTCCCTAAAAATAAAAATTCCGCACGCAAACCGTTCTCGGAAAGCATTGCGGAAGTCAGATTCTTTCCCTACGACGGCATGATCCGTATCAGGTTCGCGGGTCAGGGCGTCTGTCGCCCAATCTCAGCCGAAAGCATCCGGCACCCCGAAGAAGGTTCTATGCGGTTATGCTCAGTATACTCTATGCGCGCGAAAATGTCAAGAGAACCCAGCCGGGTTTCCTGATAATCCTTGCAAATAGGGGGAAAATATGGTATATTGTTGAAAACGGAACATTCTACAGAAAACCGAGGTTATTCAAATGCTGAGCATTCGCGATCTATCCTACCGCGTGTCCGGGGAGGGCGGCAACGTCGACATTCTGCGCGGCGTGACGCTGGACATTCCGGACAAGCGCTTTGTGGTCGTCACCGGGCCGAACGGCGGCGGCAAGACGAGCCTCGCCCGCACGATCATGGGCATCAACCCGGCCACGAGCGGCCAAATCATCTGGAACGGGACGGACATCACCGCTCTCTCCGTCACCGAGCGCGCCAAGCTGGGCATCTCCTACGGCTTCCAGCAGCCGCCGCGCTTCAAGGGCATGAAGGTGCGCGACCTGCTCGACGTCGCAGCCGGTGAAAAAATGACTCATGACATGGCTTGCGCCTACCTGACCAAGGTCGGGCTCTGCGCGCGGGATTATATCGACCGCGACGTCGACGCCAGCCTCTCCGGCGGCGAGGTCAAGCGCATCGAGATCGCGACGATCCTACGCGCAAAAGCAGCCTGATGATCTTCGACGAGCCGGAGGCCGGCATCGACCTCTGGTCGTTCGCACGTCTGACCGAGACGTTCCAGGAGATCCACGACAAAAAAGAGGCGACCATCCTCATCATCTCCCATCAGGAGCGCATCATCCGTCTGGCCGACGAGATCATCCTGATCGCCGGCGGCACAGTCGCGGCGCGCGGCAGCGTGGACGAAATTTATCCGAGGATCATGGCCGACACCGTCATCGGCTGCAACCGTCTGGAGGTGAACGGAACATGCTGAACGAGGTACAGGAGCACATTTTGCAGATCGTTGCCGATATGAAGGGCACGGGCGAGGGCGCGGTGAACATCCGCTCGGACGGGCAGAAGGCCTTTCGCCGCAACAGCGAGCACATCACGATCGAGTCGAAAACCGATAAGGACGGCATCGACATCCGCATTGCGCCGGGCACAAAGCACGAATCCGTTCACATTCCCGTGGTTCTGACGAAGCCCGGCTTTCAGGACATGGTCTATAATGACTTTTTCGTCGGCGAGGGCGCGGACGTGACGATCGTCGCGGGCTGCGGCATCAACAACTGCGGCGACTGTGACAGCCAGCACGACGGCATCCACACGTTTTACGTCGGCAAAAAACGCCCGCGTGAAGTATGTTGAGAAGCACTACGGCGAGGGCGACGGCACCGGCAAGCGCATCCTCAACCCGCAGACCATCCTCTATCTGGAGGAGGGCGCGACCGTCACGCTCGAGACGAGCCAGATCCGCGGCGTCGACGACACCAAACGCTTCACCAAGGCCGAGTGCCGCGGCGCGAACAGCGAGATCGTCATCCGCGAAAAGCTGCTGACCCACGGCGCGCAGCACGCCGTCTCGGAGATGGAGGTCTATCTCAACGGCGAGGGCAGCCGCACGCAGGTCGTCTCGCGCTCGGTCGCGCAGGGAAGCTCGTCGCAGGTGTTTTATCCGCGCGTTGAGGGCAACAACCGCTGTTTCGGCCATGTCCAGTGCGACGCGATCATCATGGACAGCGCCCGCGTGCAGGCCATTCCGGCCATCACCTGCAACCATGTGGACGCCAGCCTGATCCACGAGGCCGCCATCGGCCGCATCGCAGGCGACCAGATTCTCAAGCTCGAGACGCTGGGGCTGACCCCGGAGCAGGCCGAGCAGAAGATCCTCGAGGGCTTCCTGCGCTAATGCTATTCTTGGGAACCTCTGATCCTGATTCTTGGGAACCTCTGAATCAAACGGAGCGGCACAGCAGAAGCTGTGCCGCTCCGTTCGATTTTGGTACGGACGCCCGCTTTCGAGCGGGCGTCCATGCAAAGGGAGCCGCCCGAGGGCGGCTCCCCCTTGCTATGCATTTTAATCAGGAAACAGCTTGAAATTTCTGTTGTTTGAAGCCGGTTCAGTTCGCCAGCTTGTACAGCGCAATTTCGCTCTGGCCGCCCGGCTTCTTGGCAAAGAAGCGGAACCAAAGGCCGGTATCGCTGTTTGTCTTGTTGAACTGGAACGGAGCAGTACCATCGAGAACCTTGACCACGCCGTTTTCCACCTTGATGGACAGCGCCTTTGCGGAGTCGCTGAAAACGATCTTGTTTCTTCCGCTGTAAGCGGTCAGGTACTGCCAGCGTTAGCGCCGCCGTTGAGCTTGAAGGAGTAGCCGTCGCCTTCCTTGGCAACCGTCACTTCGCAGGCCTTGATCGCATCGGACGACGGGATCTTGCCGTCGGTGAAGGTTGCGGTGACGAGGTTTCCGTGCGCGTCGACGCCGCTGAACACGTAGGCTTCCGTCTCGGAGGCTTCGTAAACGATCAGATAGGTTCCACTCCAGTCTTTCTGATCCTCGGTGACCTTCTCGTAGCGCGCGCCGGTGGCCGGTGTGCTGATGGTCGCGCCGCAGCGGTCGCACTTGTTGTCCTTATCCTCGTCGACATGACCCAGAGCCGGGAGATCCACGGTCTTGGTGTCCGTGCCGAAGCCTTCCTCGGTGAAGGTGGCGGTGAAGACGCGCTTGCCCTCTGCGGTGCAGGTCGCGGCGGGATCGTCCTTCGCGGTGACGGTGCCGGTCGCGGTGAGCTTGTCGCCGCAGCCGCTGACCGTGCATTCCTTGTAGGCGGTGCAGGTGAAGGTCTCGCCGTCAGCAGTCCACGTGTACTTCACGTCGCCGTAGGTGTGCTCGTGAGCCGAGGTGACGATCTTGATGCGGCCCGCGCCGGTCGGATTGGCATAGATGGAATCCGCGCCAACAACGCCTGTGGAGCGTGCCGGTGATGTACTTGATGAGGACTTCGTTGTCGATGGCAACCTCCTGCGCAAGGATCTTGCTGCCTCTGAAGACGGTGTATCCGTCGCCGCCGTTGATGAGCATGTAGTTGTGGCCGCCGAGGGTGTAGGTCTTGTTGACGTCGAGCGGTTCGCCGTTGACCTTCACGTCGGTGACTCTGTGCTCACCCTCAAGCTTCTCGAATTCCTTGTTCTCGTTGAAGCGAGCGGGGGTCGGGATCGCGGTGTTGATGGTGTACTCAATGCCGGAGACCTGCAGGAAGCCGCCGGATTCGCCCGGGCACGCAGCCGAGCCGATCTCCAGAGCCGTCCAGAGCTGCTCGCCGGTGACCTCGATCTTGCAGGCCGTGTTGCCGAACGGATGCACGGCAATGATCTGGCCATAGGTGATGTCGCCCTTGTTGATGTTAGCGCGGACGCCGCCGCCGTTGACGAAAGCAACGTCGGTCTTGAGCAGATCGCGGTAAGCATCGGCGCAGAGGTCACCGAGGTTGGTCTCGGCGCTGCGGACAGCGCGCTTGCCGGTCGTGGGGTCGAGCGTGGTAAGGTCGACCTCGGTTCTGGCGACGACCGTATTGCTGACCTTGTCGACCTCGGCCTTGATCTCAGCGACCTTGGCCGCGATGACCGCGTCAGCCTCGTAGAGATAACCCTCGCTGTTCTTCAGCGGCAGGTTTTCGGCCGTGATCGTGCCGTCGGCGGCAATGGTCAGCTTGCCGACGTTCTCCAGCTTCGTGCCGGTCTGGGCAACGGGGATCTCCTTGCCGTCCTTATTCTTCTGGGTGGTGGCAAAGGTGCTGTGGGAATGGCCGTCGATGAGCGCATCGATGCCGGTGGTGTTGGCGATGACGGAGGTGGAGGTCCAGGGCTCGGACTGCTCGTCGATGCCGAGATGGCCGACGGCGATCACGTAGTCAGCGCCCTCCGCCTTAGCGGCGTCGACCGCCTTCTGCACGACGGTGTAGAGCTTTTCGCCGGTGGTGTCGTTGCAGAAGTCATAGATGTATTCGCCCGCCGCGTTCTGGAAGAACGCCGGGGTGGACTTCACAAGCGTTTCGGGGGTGGTGATACCGACAATGGCAACCTTCTTGCCGTTGACGGTGAAGAGCTTGTAAGCGTCGAGGACGGGCTTATCGGCGGTCTTGTCCCAGAGGTTCGCGGAGACATACGGGGTGTTGTCGCCGTTGACGATCTCGAGGAAGCGGTCAAAGCCATAGTCGAACTCGTGGTTGCCGGGGACGGCGACGTCATAACCGACCGTCTTCATCAGGTCGACCATGCACTGGCCGTTGGTGAGGGTGGTGGCGACGGAGCCCTGGATGTTATCGCCGGCGTCGACGATCAGGTCAGCGCCCTTCATCGCGGTCGCCGCATAGGGATAAAGCTCATAAGCGCCGTGGACGTCGTTGGTGAAGCAAACCGTGATGTCCTTGCTCGGCTGCGGCTCTTCGCCAGCGGTCTTGACATAGAAGCGGATCGCCATCAGCGCCTCGTTGAGCGTATGGTAGCCGGACCAAGAGCCATTGCTCTCATACCACTGCATGTAGTAGGGCTTCGTGGAATCGCGGTCGAGGTTCTTGACATAGAAGCAGCCCTCGGTCGCAGCGGCCTCGACCTGCCACTTGTAATTCACGGCGTCGAGCGGCATGGAGGTGTAGCTATCGCCCATGCCGATCTTCTTGCCGTCATAGGAGAAGGTGTAGAACTCGCCTTCCTTGCCGACCGTCAAACGATCGTGCTGTCCGGATTCTCGATCACGCCGTCAACCGGAGCGACCTCGAGACCGTTGTTATAGAAGCCTTTGTAAGTGCCGCAGAGAGCAACATTCTTCGAATCGCAGACAAGGATGACCTGATCGCCTTCCTTGAGCTCGGTTGCTGCCACATACTTGTCACCGGAGGGCGTGGGAGGCGTGGGAGGCGTGGGAGGCGTGGGGGAGTGGGGGGAGTGGGAGGCGTGGGAGTCTCGCCGTCGACCAGCTTATAGAGAACCACGGGCGTCTGGATGGAGCTGTTCGCCTTGTAGAAGCGGAACCACTTGCAGTATTCGGTCTCGCTGCCGTACTGCAGGCCGTTGTTGTAGCGGAAAACCGTCCCGGCCGCGCTGGTGATGACGGGGTTGCCGTCCTTCCACTCGATCGTTGCGGTGGAGGGTTCCGTTTCAAACTTCGTGCCGTTTGCAGGCGCGTCGTCTCTGGTCTTTCCGTTCAGATAACCGGCGTTGGCCTTGAGCGTGTAGCCGCCTTCCACAGCAGCGACCTCAATGGCGCACTCGGAAGAAACGGTGACCTTGTTATCCGTCACGGAGGCCGTGACGATGTTGCCGTCGGTGTCGGTCTTGCCGTTGAAGATCACGGCAGTGCCGTCGCCCAGCTCATAGCCGATCACATAGGTGCCTGCCCAGTTGGCGAGGTCGGCAGTGACCTTTGCAAACGTCTTGTCACCGGAGGGCGTGGGAGGCGTGGGAGGCGTGGGAGGCGTGGGGGGAGTGGGAGTCTCGCCGTCGACCAGCTTATAGAGAACCACGGGCGTCTGGATGGAGCTGTTCGCCTTGTAGAAGCGGAACCACTTGCAGTATTCGGTCTCGCTGCCGTACTGCAGGCCGTTGTTGTAGCGGAAAACCGTCCCGGCCGCGCTGGTGATGACGGGGTTGCCGTCCTTCCACTCGATCGTTGCGGTGGAGGGTTCCGTTTCAAACTTCGTGCCGTTTGCAGGCGCGTCGTCTCTGGTCTTTCCGTTCAGATAGCCGGCGCTGGCCTTGAGCGTGTAGCCGCCTTCCACGGCAGCGACCTCAATGGCGCACTCGGAAGAAACGGTGACCTTGTTATCCGTCACGGAGGCCGTGACGATGTTGCCGTCGGTGTCGGTCTTGCCGTTGAAGATCACGGCAGTGCCGTCGCCCAGCTCATAGCCGATCACATAGGTGCCTGCCCAGTTGGTGAGGTCGGCAGTGACCTTTGCAAACGTCTTGTCGCCGGTGGGTGCGGGGGGAGTGGGGGTATCGCCGCCGGTTGCCAGAGGATAGAGCCCGAACATATAGATCTCGGGCTTGGTGGAATCCATACCGAAAACGGTGAAGTAGTTGCCCCAGAATTCCAGATACTGCTGCTTGCCGTTGCTCTCAGCGGTGGCGCAGCGGATGAACTTGCCGTTCGCGGCATCCTCGAGCACGAACTTGGTGTTCTCGCCCTCGGCGTCAACGAGCTTGACATCCTTGCCGTCGGAGAAGAGGTACTTGCCGTCAGCCGTCTTGAAGGTGGTGACGCCGTTGGTCGTGGTCATCTCAAATTCGGCCACGTTGGTCGCGGCGGTCTTGACCTTGCCGTCCTCGAGCGTAGCGTCCGCAGCGACCAGCTCGACCTTGCTGTTGCCGGTGGTGGCGTTGGTGTAGGTGTACTCCTCGGTGGTCATGACCTTGCCCTTGCCGGCAAAGTAGATGACGACCTTCTCCGTCGTGGGGAGTCGGGGGCGTGGGCGTGTCGCCGAGCTTTTCGCCGCAGCGGTCGCACTTGTTGTCCTTATCCTCGTCGACATGACCCAGAGCCGGGATTGCAACGACCTTGGTCTTGCCGCAGACGGTGCAGGTGTAGGTCTTCTCGCCGGCCTCGGTGCAGGTGGCCGCCTTGGTGACCTTGCCGTCATCCCACTTGTGAGCTTCGCACGGGTTCTCCAGCTTGTCGAACTGCGTCATGATCTTCGCGAACTCGGCACGCGTTGCGTTGTCCTGCGGGAGGAGCTTGCCGTTGGCGCCGCCGATGATCTTGTTGGCGATGGCCCAGTTAAAGGCAGCCTTTGCATAGGCTCTGATGCTGCCGGAGTCCGGGAAGTCCTTCAGGTAGTCTTCCGCAACCTTCGGCTCACCGGCGCCGCGCCAGATCATCGTGACCAGCTCCTCGCGGAGCACGTTCTGCGACGGAGCAAATTCGGTCGCGGTAACGCCGTTCACGACGCCGGTCGCCTGCGCCCAAGCGACAGCATTGCTGTACCACTTGCCGGCGGGGGACGTCGGTGAAGGTGCTCGGAGCGGCGACTGCGGGCGAGCCGGCCTTGCGGTAAAAAGCACCGTGGCGACCATTGCGCGCTCGAGCGTATCGTCCGGCCCGAACAGGTTGTTGCCGATGCCGTTCATCCAGCCGCGATCATTCACGTACTCGACGTATTCGGCATACCATTTGTTTGTGGGGACATCCGTGAAGTGATTGACATAGTCAACCGCAAACACAGACGGCACCACGCCGATGATCATGGCGAGAATCAGCGCGAGTGCCATGATGCGTTTCATCGTGTTCTTCATTGTGTTTCCTCCTTAAATTTTCCAACTTGAGGGCAAAAGCCCTATTCTGGTTCTCTTATTTTATCAGCTTTTGATTTTTTTACAAGGACGGGCGTCGGAATTCTACGTTTTCACGAACCCGGTTTTGAAAAACGGAAAAAAAGCAAACTTCCTGCGCGCGAAACGCTTTTTATTTTGCATTTAATCGTCCTTGTTTCCCAAAAATTATGCACAAATAAGTCGCGTTAGATATAGTCAATTCGTATTTTGATATGACGAATTTTCCGCCGTGCCCACGCGGTGTCCGCATAGAGCGGACACCCGTCCGTAACGATGGAGATACATTATATTAGTACACACGCCTAAGTCACGCGTCGCAAGCCCCGGAAATCGCCCCGCGCGGGATTTCACACTTGACGCGGCCGCGCAGAAATGATAGAATACGGTATATATGCCGCCATGATGAAATCGGTAGACATAGCAGACTTAAAATCTGCCGGTAGCGATACCGTGCCGGTTCGATTCCGGCTGGCGGCACCAGTCTCTGCGCGGCGCGCAGGCAGGAAAAACGGCGGCGATTTGGGCTTTCCAAATCGCCGCCGTGCGTTTATGCAGGCTCGATCGTAATCTCGGGCAGCAGGCGGTTCGCCTTTTGCGGCGTACCGGCGTAGCCCCCGCGAAACACGACATTGACCGTGTTCGTCCCGTGCCGCAGAAGGAAGGTCTGCCCCTCGGGATCGGCAGCCTCCGGATAGCCGACGAGCGGAGAGGAATCGATCAGCTTGCCGACGTCGTCCGGGAAGAAGCCCTTGATCGTCACCTCGCGCTCTGCGCCGTCGTTTTCGATTTGCAGCACGCATCGGAGCAAAACCGTTTCGTCCTGAACCGTAAAATCGTCAAAGTAAGACGCCTCGCGGTCGAGGCGAATGTCCGCCGCGCCGGTATGCGCCGTGCTCGAACAGCCGACGAGCAGCGCCAGAACCGTCAGAAAACACAACGCGACCGAAAGTTTTTGCATCATAGCTTGTCCTCCTTCGCCGCGCTTCAAAGCGCCTTGCCCCTTTTGGGGATAAACAGGCCGGTCATATCGGCGTGCTCCAGCTCCAACAGCCGGAGCTTCTTGTCCAGTCCGCCGGCATAGCCGGTCAGGCTCCCGTTCGTGCCAACGACGCGGTGACACGGGATCATAACCGAGATCCGGTTGTGCCCGACCGCGCCGCCGACCGCCTGCGCCGACATCCGTGAAAGGCCGCGCCGCGCCGCGAGCTGCCGCGCGAGTGCGCCGTAGGTCGTGGTCTGCCCGTAGGGGATCTGCAAAAGCAGCTCCCACACGGCCAGCTGAAATTCCGAGCCGGGCGGGTGCAGCGGCGGCAGGAAATCCGGCTCTTGCCCGGAAAATAGACGTCCAGCCAGCGCGCGGCCTCCGCGGATCGGCGTGCGCCGCTCCTCGTGCGCCGCAGGCGGTCCGGCGCGGTCAGATTTCTGCCCCCTCCAGCCACAGGCCGGTCAGGCCGCGCTCGTCGGCAGCCAGAAGAATTTCGCCCAACGGCGAGGTATAATGCCCGGTCACAGTCATGACGGAGCCCTCCGATCCTCTCCTGCTTTCCCGTCCAGCATACCCGAAAAGTCGGATTTTGTCAACCATCGCGTACAAAAGCGGAGTCTCCGCTATCCTTGTCAACCCACGGGGATCAGCTTCCAGCGCTGCGCGGCCGTACCGTTGCCGCTCCAGCCCTGAACGTTCGTGCCGTCGGCGGTATAGCCGCCGTTGACATCCAGATACAGCCCCGTTCCGCTGACGAGGTAGACATAGCCGTTCCCGGCATCCTTGACCAGCCACTTCTGTGCGACGGTGCCGTTTGGGTCATACTGCCACACATTCGTTCCGGGAGTCGTGGAGGCGGCGCGAACGTCAAGCGCCTTGCCGGAATGGCGGGCGCGGATCGTGTAGTAGCCACCGCCGATGTAGGTGAAGACAAACTGCTGATTCGCGCCGCCGTGGTACGTCCAGAGATGCGCATTCGCGCCGTTTTCCGTGACGGCGCCGGAAATATCCACGCCCTTGTTCAGACCGACGGCCGAGGCGATGCGATAGGTGCCGTCGGCGACCTTCTGCTCCGTCGGGGGGAGAGGAATTTCCACTTCTGCGCGGCCGTGCCGTTTCCGACCCAGCCCTGCAAATTCGTGCCGTTGCTCATGACGCCGCCGTTGGCGTCAAGATACAGGCCGTTGGAGTTGATGATATAATAGCTGCCGTCGCCGGCGTCGCGGATCATCCAGTTCTGCGTATCCGTGCCGTCCTTTGAATACTGCTCGACGTTCGCGCCGGGCGTGACGGACCGATCATGCAGGTCAAGGCGCTTGCCGCTGTGCCTGGGCGCGATGGAATAGAAGCCGCCGCCCTGATAGGTCACGTCGAACTGCTGGTTCGCGCCGCCGCCATACGTCCAGAGGTGCACATTCACAGCCTCGCCGGTGGAGACGCCCGCGACATCCACGCCCTTGCTCAGATCGGCAGCCGCGGCGATGCGATAGGTGCCGTTGGGGATGGTCTGCGTGCCGTTCACGGCCACGAGCTTCCATTTCTGCGCCTTCGAGCCGTTGCCGATCCAGCCCTGAATATTCGTGCCGTTGGCGGAGTAGCCGCCGTTGACGTCGAGATACAGACCGGCCTTATTGATGATGTAAAAATAACCGTCCCCGGTGTCCTTCAGCACCCACTGCTGGGCGCTCGTGCCGTTCCAGCCGTACTGCTGGACGTTCGTGCCGGCCGTGTTATAGCCGCCGTAGAGATCGAGCGCCTTGCCGGTGTGGGTCGCCTTGAGGGAATAGTAGCCGTTGTTCAGATAGGTGACGTCGAACTTCTGCTGCGGGCAGTCGGCATTGGCCCAGAGCTGCACGTTCGTGCCGTCGGACGTGCCCGCGCCGGAGACATCGACGCACTTGCCGTTATCCACCGCCGAGACGATGCGATAGGTGCCGTTGCTGACGGTCTGCGTCCCGGCGGGCTGGGCGGTCGCCGTATTCGCGCCGGAAGAGGACGAGGCTCCGCCATAAGAGGTGTTGGCGCTGATGCTGTAGGAGGAGACGTACCAAAAGGCCGTCGTGTTCGCCAGAATGTTGGCCTGCGAGCCGTAGAGCTGGCCGAGATATGTATTGGTGATGGGGCGTCGGCCGAAATAATAGGTGCAGGAGGAATCGGCCGAGTAGATCACGCCGTTTTCAATGTCGGTAATGTACTGCGCGTGAGGCGCACCCTGACAATAAAGCACGATGCCCTCGGGATGGCTGTTGAGGAGGTTTTGCAGCGTGCCGAGGCTCATGCCGTTGACGCTGCCGTGTCCGACGTTCATGCGGTTGCCGTTGATGGAATACTGGAAGCTCCAGCGCAGACCCGCGCCGTCCAGCCAGCCGTATGGCTCGACCGCGCTCTCGGTGATGCTCGTCCAGCAGGTGTTGTTGCTCAGATAGGCTCTGGCGCGGAGCATCATGGTCGTGGCGCAGAGCGTGCAGGTCACGTCCGTCTGCTGCGTCAGATAGAGGCTCGTGGGATAAGGAACTGCGGCCTCTGCGGTCGTTGCGATGGGGAGAAGCATGGTCAGCGCGAGGGTCATTGCCAGAAATAAGGATAATGCCTTCTTCATTTTCTCCGTCTCCGTTCGTTGGGGTATGGCGTTATCGTATCACAAAAGCCGCTCGTCCGTCAAGCCGAATTTTTTGCTGTCCGCGCGGCAAAAAAACATCGCCCCCGGCTGCGGAGGCGGTGCAAATCTTCAAAACAGGCCGGACAGAAGCGTGATGACGATGCCGCTTGCGGCGCTGGCGGCGAAGAGAAAGCCGGTGATCCAGAGGTTCTCGCGGGTGTTGCGGTTCGTGCGGTAGAGCACGAGCAGACCGATCCCGGCGTTGGAGAGCAGCCCGGCGAACAGACCGCCCACGCCGATCACGCCGCTCAGATAGGTCTGCGTCAGCACGACCGACACGGAGCAATTCGGGATCAGGCCGAACAGCGCCAGCGTCACCGAGCCGAGCAGCGGATGGCGCAGGAATGTCCCGCTCAGGCGCTCAACGCCGATGAACGAGAACAGCAGGTTCAGCGCGATGTTGACTGCGACGAGCATCAGGGCGATCTTCACGGTGTGCTTGAGCGCAGAGACGAAAACGTTCCCCTCCTCCTCGTCGCAGGCGCAGTGCTCACGCTCGCAGAAGCTGTGGATATCCTTGTCGGCGCGCAGGAGCGGATGCAGGAGCAGGTCGGCGAGGTAGCCCAGCGCGACGCCCAGCAGCGCCTTACCGGCGACGATGAGCAGCAGCGTGCGCACGCCGACGCCGTTTTGCTCGGTCAGCGACGAGAGCAGGATGGGCAGCATCTCGTCCGACGTGGCAAAGAAGACCGCGAGCATCGTGCCGACGGTGATCGAGCCGGTGGAGAACAGCGTCGCGGCCGCGCCCGAGATGCCGCACTGCGGCAGAACGCCCAGCAGGCCGCCGAGCGCAGGCCCCGCGCGGCGGGAATAGCGCCGCAGGGTCGATTCGTTGAGGCGGTTGCTGCGCTCGAGCAGCTCCATGAGCAGATAAGCCACGAAAAGCACCGGAATGCTCCAGAGGCCGTCCTTGAGGCCGTCAAGCGCCGCGTCCGTCCAGAGCTTTCCGTTCAGATGGGAGGCATGCAGGTTCATCAAAAATCAATACTCCTTATAAGTACGCATCAGCCGCCGACGAAGCCGCCGCCGTCCGTGGTGTCCGGCTCGGTCGCGTCGGTCGGCTCGCTTGCGTCCGTGGCGTCGGTCGGCTCGCTCGCGTCGGCATCATCGGCGCTGACCAGCGGCAGCGGACGCAGCACCGCCGTGCCGTCGAAGCGCGTGTCGCTCGACGAGGACAGGAACACCAGCTCGCTCGCGCCGGACTCGGCGTAGGCCTGCTTATACAGCTCGATCTTCGTCGCGTCGGCGTTCGGGATATAGATGCGCCCCGTTCCGCCGCCGAGGCTGAATTCGGTCGCGTCCGTGACATAGGACAGCGTCAGCTCGTTGCGCGCGCAGAAGCTGTCCAGCGTGGCCTGCAGCGCGCTCAGGTTGGCGGCCTTGTCCGTGCCGTCGGGATAGACGATGCTGTCCGAATCGGGATAGCGGAAGTCGCGCAGGGCGACCTCGCGGAAGCCGACGCGCTTGAGGTCGGCAAAGGTCTCCAGCAGATAGTTCTGCGTCAGGCTGTCGGCCGGATTGAGCCAGTAGCAGCCGTTTTCATCCATCCAGAGCGCGCCGCCCGCGATCGGCAGGCCGCTGCTCTGATTTTGTAGGGCGAAATTCGGGTCGGAGAAGGCCGGCAGCGCCGCGACCATATAAAAGCCCTTCGAGCTGAGATAGGACAGCAGCTCGTCGCAGGCGGTGATGTCCCCGTCGGCAACGGACGCGCCGCTGACGGCCGAGGAATAGTAAAAATTGCCAAAGACGCTCTTGATGTCGATGAGCACCGTGCAGGGCTTGGTGAGCTGCTTGACGCTGTTGAGCACGGTCTGCGGGTCGCGCAGCATCTCCGTGGAGATGTAGTAGCCGCCCAGCTCCTGCACCGACGCGGCGTCGACCACGTCGGCGTCATAGATGATGTTGGGATTTTTGACCTCCGGGCGGGGCGTCGTCTCGCGCGGCGTCTGCGTCGGCTCGATGGTCGCCTGCGGGTCAAAGGTCGCGCCCTCGCGCGAATAGATCATGTAAGGCTCGGCATAGATCAGCACCACGAGGAAGCCGACCAAAAGCACCGCCAGCGTGATCGCGCCGCGCCGCAGCCACTTTTTCAGCCGGAGCTTATTGTGATAAGACAGCATGGCTCAGCTCCTTTTCGCCGTGAGGCAGCGCCACTGCTCCATGGCGCGGCGCCCCGTGACGGTCAGTCCCGCGCGCTCGAGCGCGCAGCGCACCTCCTGCTCGCGCGTGTCGAGGATGCCCGAGCAGATGAACACGGCGTCCTCGCGCAGGAAATGCGGCACGACCGGCGCAAGCTCGATCAGCACGCCCGCGACGATGTTCGCGCAGACGATGTCATAGCCGCCCTCGCTGAGCCGGCGCATCAGCGCGTGATCCTGCACGACGTTTCCGGTGCAGGCGGTGAAAGCGCCGGGCCGAAGCCGTTGAGCGCGGCGTTCTCGGCGGAAATATGCTCGGCGGCGGGGTCGACGTCGATGCCCGTGGCGGTCCCGGCGCCCAGACGCAGCGCCGCGATCGAGAGGATGCCGCTGCCGCTGCCCAGATCGGCCACGCGTTCGCCGCCGCGGATGTGCCGCTCCAGCTCGGACAGGCACATCTGCGTTGAGGGGTGCTCCCCCGTGCCGAAGGTCATGCCCAGATTCAGCAGGATCGGCAGACGTCCGTCGGTCTGCCCGACGCTCATCCAGCTCGGAACGATCAAAAGCTTCTCGCCGACGGGCAGCGGACGGTAATTTTTCTTCCAATCGGTTTCCCAGTCGGCGTCCGGGACCGTCTCGAGCGAGAGCGTCAGCGCGCCGAGCTTTGCGCCCGGAAAACGCGCCGGGAGCGCAGCCAGCAAGCCGCGCAGGCGCTCCAGCTCCCGCTGCGCCGTCTCGGAGGCGAGCCAGAGCCGCACGACCGAGCGCCCCTGCATCCGCTGCGTCAGCGCCTCGTCGACATAGTCCCAATATTCCTGCGAGGTCTGCAAAAACGTCTCGAATTCCGCGCAGTCCTCGGTCTGAAAGCTGTCAAAGCCCGCCTCGGTCAGCGCCGCGCAGAGCAGCTCCGTGCCCTCCGGGCAGGTCTGAACCGTTGCTTCTATCCATTCCAAAGCGAAATCACCTCATTTTCCATACCATTTTACCGCATAATCCCCGGCTTGACAAGCGGAAATTCATGCTGCGCACAAAAAGTGTGCCGTTCGGGCGCGTTTTCCTCTTTTATTTTCCGAAAAATCGTGTATAATGGAGGCAATGAAAGGATGAAGTCCATGATGATCACGATTCCGGTCGAGCCGGGGATCACCCTGCGCGCGATCCGCACCGACCGTTTCAAAACCGGCTGCTTCAGCATCAACCTGCTCCAGCCGCACCGCCGCGAGACGGCGTCCGTCGACGCGCTGCTGCCCAGCGTCCTGCTGCACGGCACGGCGCGTTACCCCGACATCACCGCCGTCACCAACCGTCTCGATGACCTCTATGGCGCGACGCTCGGCACGCTCGTGCGCCGCAAGGGCGAGACGCGCTTCGTCGGCTTTTACGCCGATTTTATCGAGGACGCCTTTGTCCCCGACGGCGAGGCCGTCTTTGCGCCGATGCTCGAGCTGGCGGCGCAGACGCTTTACGAGCCTTATCTGGAAAACGGCTGCTTCTGCGCCCGCTATGTCGAGAGTGAGAAGCAGAACCTCATCAACGCGATCGCGGCGAGCCTCAACGACAAGCGCAGCTACGCCGTGACGCAAATGCTGCAAACGATGTGCGCGGGCGAGGCCTACGGCGTGCCGCGTCTGGGCTACGCCGAGGACGTTGCCGCCATCACGCCGGAGGCGCTGTTCGCGCGCTATCAGGCGCTGCTGCAAGCCGCGCCGATCGAGGTGTTTTACGCCGGGCGGCAGGAGCCGGAGCACGTCGCCGCGCTCCTGAGGACCCTGCTGCGCCGCCCGGCCGCGCCGCTGACCCTGCCCGAAACGCAGGTCGCCACTGCGCACGGTCGACCGCGAAGGTGAGCGGATTGAGGCGCTCGACGTCACGCAGGGCAAGCTGAGCATCGGCCTGCGCACGGGCATCACCGTGCAGGACGCGGATTATCCGGCGCTGCTGCTGCTCAACGCGGTGTTCGGCGCGTGCTACACGAGCAAGCTCTTCCTGCATGTGCGTGAGGAGCGCTCGCTGTGCTATTACGCGTCCTCGTCGCTTGAAAAATACAAGGGTCTGATGGTCGTCAACAGCGGCGTCGATTTCGCGCAGTTCGAGACGGCGCGCGACGCGATCCTCGCCGAGCTGGACGCCTGCCGGCGCGGCGAGATCAGCGACTATGAGCTGGAATCCGCGCGGAAGCAGTGTCTCTCGTCCCTGCGCTCGAGCATGGACACGCCGTCGCATCTGGACGATTTTTATATCGGCAGCGCCGTGGCAAAAATTGACGATCTGCCGGTTCTGATGGACAAGCTGAAGGCGCTGACGGCCGCCGAGCTGGCCGCCGCCGCGCGGAAGCTTCAGCTCGACACGGTCTATTTTCTGAAGGGGGTGCAGGCGTGAAGCGTTTGGAGTATCCGGCGCTGGGCGAGACGGTTTTCGCCGGGCGCCTGCCCTGCGGGCTGGAGCTGCGCGTCGTGCAGAAGCGCGGCTTCGCGCGCGTGAACGCGTTTCTGGCCGTGGATTACGGGTCGATCGACACCGATTTCACCTTTGAGGGCGCGCGCCGCCGCGTGCCCGACGGCATCGCGCACTATCTCGAGCACAAGATGTTCGATCTGCCGGAGGGGAACGCGGGCAATCGCTTCTCCGAATCCGGCGCATACAGCAACGCCTTCACGAGCTACGGCATGACGGCCTACTATTTCTCCTGCACCGAGGAGACGGAGCAGAACCTGCGTCTGCTGCTGCGCATGGTGCTCACGCCGTATTTCACGGCCGAAAGCGTCGAAAAGGAGCGCGGCATCATCGAGCAGGAGATCCGCATGTATGAGGACAGCGCCGATTCCCGCGCGGGCGAGGAGCTGAACCGCTGTCTCTACGCGTCGCACCCGCTGCGCGTGCCGATCGCCGGGACGGTCGAGAGCATCGCCGCCATCACGCCGGAGCTGCTCACGCTCTGCCACCGCGCGTTCTATCAGCCCGCGAACATGATGCTCTGCGTGGTCGGCGACGTTGACCCGGAGCGCATCGCCGCGATCGCCGCCGACTGCGTGCCCAGACGGAGGCCGCGCTGCCCGTCCGACACTACGGCGGCGGCGAGACGCTGCTGCCCGTGACGCAGGAGCGCCGTCTGCGCATGGAGGTCTCCATGCCGACCTTCTCCGCCGGGTTCAAGTGCCCGCCGCCGGAGCGAACGGGCGACCCGATGCGGCAGGAGGTGCTCTGCGAGCTGGCCTCCGAGCTGCTCTGCGGCGAGTCCTCGCCGCTCTACGCGCGGCTTTATGAAGCCAATCTGATCGACTCGGATTTCTCCGCCGGATATGAGAGCACGCGGCAGGCCGCGCTGTTCAGCGCCTCCGGCGACAGCCGCGACCCGCGCGCCGTGCTCGATGCGCTGCTGGCCGAGGCGCAGCGGATCGCCCGCGAGGGCGTCGACCGCACGCGCTTCGAGCGCCTGAAAAAATCGTCGATCGGCCGCCGCACGCGCGACCTCGACGGCTTTGACAGCATCAGCTATCGCATCTGCGCCTATCATTTCGACGGCGCGGACTATCTGACCTTCCCGCGCGCCTATGAGCGCGTCACGCCGGAGGAAATTCAAAACTTTCTGGCGCAGACCGTCGTGCCGGAGCGCGCGGCGCTGTGCATCGTTGAACCTAGGAGGGATGCAACATGACTTTTCTAAGTGATACGTCGATCGGCTTCCCCGGTCTGGGCATCGAGATCGACCCGCCGGCCGGCTTTACGGTCTTCGGCCTTGAGATCCGGCTCTATGCCGTCATGATCGTGTTCGGCATCATTCTGGCCGTGCTCTATGCCTCGCGGCGCAGCCGCGCGTTCGGCCTCGTGCCGGATAACGTGATCGACATCGTGCTCGTCAGCCTGCCCTGCGCGGTGGTCGGCGCGCGCGCGTTTTACGTCATCTCCGAATGGGACGTGTTCTTCGCCCCCGGCGTGCCGTGGTACGAGTGCATCACCGGCATCCGCAACGGCGGGCTCGCCATCTACGGCGGCGTGATCGGCGCATCGGCCGGTCTGCTGGTCTATTTCCTGACAAGCAAAAAGCGCCGCGCGCGCCTGCTGCCGTCGTTCGACCTCTGCGGCCTCGGTCTGCTGATCGGTCAGGCCGTCGGCCGCTGGGGCAACTTCTTCAACCGCGAGGCCTTCGGCGCTTACACCGACAATCTTTTCGCCATGCGTCTGTCGGACAAGGTGCTCCCGGCCGTCACGGCCAAAACGCCCAAGGCGCTGGCCGAGCAGATCGAGCTGGTCAAGCGCATGGCCGTCGAGGGCGGCTACGTCGGGCAGATCCAGGTGCATCCGACCTTCCTCTATGAATCCGTCTGGAATCTGGTCGGCCTTTTGCTGCTGCACCTGCTCTCCAAGCGGCGCAAGTTCGACGGCGAGATCATCCTCGGCTATGTCGCGTGGTACGGTCTCGGCCGCGCGTGGATCGAGGGTCTGCGCCTCGACAGCCTGACCGAGGGCAGCATCCGCGTCAGCCAGCTGATCGCGATCGTGAGCTGCATCATCGCCGCGGCCGCGCTCGTCTACATCCGCTTTGTCCGCAAGCCCGACCCCGCGCATATGCTCGTCAATCGCTGCGCCGCCGAGGCGCAGGAGGAATATAAAAAGGAGGAACCGTAATATGGCAACCATGGAAGAAATCAGAAACCTCGCGTCCGACGCCGCCCAGAGTGCGGCGAAAACCGCGCGCTATGTCGCGCTTGTGTCGAAAAAAGCGTGTTGAGATCGCGCGGGAGCAGGAAAAGATCCGCCGCCTGTATGCAAAGCTCGGCAAGGTCTATTACAAGGACTATGTGACCGACGAGGAGCCGGACGAAGCCGAATACGCGCCGCTCTGCAACGCCATTTCCGACAGCTTCCGCCGCATCAATACGCTCAAGGAGGAGCTTTCCGACGCGAAGGACGCCTATCGCGCCGATAAGGAGGACGAGGAGCTTTCGCGCGGCGTCGTGATCCTGCCGGTCGACGAGCCGGAAAAGGAGCCGGAGGTGGTCGTGAAGGCCGAGGAAGCCCCGAAGGCCGAGCCGGAGGCCGCTTCGGAAGAGCCTGCCGCCGCGCCCGCCGACGCAGAATAAAACGGGTTTTTATCACGGCGCGAAGCTTCGCTGTATGATATGATGGGCCGATGCACAGCCTCGCAGCGAAATTTGCCCGGCCGGAAAGCACGGCCGGGGCTTCGCAATGATATACAGCCGTCGGCTGCATGATATATGCTTTGCATATGATATACGGCCTTTCGGCCGCATGATATAGCGCCCCGAACGGGTCGCTATGTCGGTGTCGCTTCGCGACAAATTCAAATATTTCGATTAAAAAAATGGTAGGTTTTTACGAAAAACCTACCATTTTTGTGTCATTGCGAGGAGGGCGCAATTTTTTGCGCCCGACGCGGCAATCTTTAACGGAACGAAACGGCATCCCGGAACGAAGCTCGGGATCGGAAAACGACAGAATTCCCAAATTCTGATCCGTCCCGCAGGGACACCGAAATGATTTTAATCAAGAATCAGTATCAGAGATTCCCAAGCTCCCCGGAGCGCCGGGGCGGTTCTTCTCCAAGAACCGCCCCCCCGCCCCGGGGATTTTTGCGCCCAACCCGCAATATGCGCTTTTTTCCATTTTACTTTCTTTATATTCAAACCCGCTGCATAAAAAGTGTAGCAACAAATGCAAATAATCCTGCTACTTTTTTTGCTACAGGTTGACATCGCATGTAAAACACAATATATTTTAATGTGTAAGAGCTTTTTTACCACCCGCCCGGAGCTGCGCGTCCGGGGATTTTTCAGATGGAAAGAACGTCGGGCAGCCAGTCCGGCTTTCCTGTCCAAATTTATTGTAATGGGAGAAGGCATATGAAAAACAAATTTTGGCATTGATCTTGACCGTCGCCGTAATATGCGGCGCAATACTGCCAAGCTTGACCCTGACCGCCCGGGCAGCGGAGGTCGTTGATTCCGGCGACTGCGGCACAAATGTTACATGGCCTTGGACAGCACAGGCACTCTGACCATCAGCGGAAGCGGCGAAATGCATAATTATGAGCGATATGAAAATCCGTGGTATTCTCATAGAAATCAGGTCAAAAAAATCTCCATAGAAAACGGCGTAGCAAACATTGGCGCTTCTGTATTTAGCGGCTGTAATGTTTTGACCAACATCACAATTCCGCTGAGCGTAACGAGCATCGGCAATTCCGCGTTCGACAGTTGCGTTGCCCTGACCGATATTGCAATTCCGAGCAGTGTGACGAGCGTTGGCGATTATTCGTTCTACGGATGTACCGGTCTAACCACCATTACAATCCCGAACAGCATGACAAGTATTGGCAATTGTGCGTTCTGGGGTGCACCGGTCTGACCATTGTTACGATTCCGGAAAGCGTGACAAGCATTGGCGTTGCCGCATTCAGCGGATGCACCAGCCTGACAGACATTAAGGTCGATCCCGGTAATTCAAGCTATTGTGCGCAAAACGGCGTTTTGTTTGACAAGGACTTTGCGGCGCTTCTTTGCTATCCGGCAGGAAAAACAGATAGTACCTATGCAATCCCGAACGGTGTGACGGGCATTGGTGGTTCTGCGTTCGAGGTCTGCACCGATCTAACCGGCGTGACCATTCCGGACAGCGTTACATACATTGCCGATACTGCGTTCAGAGATTGCGCCGGTCTCACAAACGTTATGATTCCGGACAGTGTTACATACATTGGCTGGTATGCGTTCAGCGGCTGTACCAGTCTGACCAGTGTAACCATGCCAAACCGCATAACGAGCATCGAACAAGATACATTCTCCAACTGCACCAGTCTCGTCGATATTACAATTCCGAGCAGCGTGACCCGTATTTGCCGTTCTGCGTTCAGCGGCTGCACCGAACTGAAGGAGATTACGATTCCGGACGGTGTAAGATATATTGGATATTCTGCGTTCAGCGACTGCTACGGGCTGACCAACATTACAATTCCAGAAAGCGTGATGAGCATTGACGATTTTGCGTTCGGCAAATGTACAGCATTGCAAAGCATGTGCTTCCAAGGCGACGCGCCTCAGTGTGAAGCGGATGCGTTCTCATGGGTTGATGAAGATTCCGCAGCGAGCATCAGCAATCCCAACCTGACCATTTATTACATTGACGGAAAAGAAGGCTGGACAACGCCCATGTGGAACGGCTATCCCACTGCGACTTGGGATGGCGTCAATCCGCCCAAGCCCCACGAGCATGATTATAAAGCCGTCGTGACCGCTCCCACCTGCACCGAGCAGGGCTACACCACGCACACCTGTGAATGCGGCGCAAGCTATGTGGACGCCTACACAGACGCCTTGGGGCACGACTGGGGCGACCCGGTCTACGACTGGGCGAACGATCACAGCGCGATCACCGCGACGCGCGTCTGCAAGCGCGACCCCAACCACACGGAGACGGAAACCGGCGTTGTGACCTCCGCCATGACGAAGGAAGCCACCTACGATGCCGAGGGCGAGATCACCTACACGGCGGCCTTTTCCAACCCGGCGTTTGAGCCGCAGACCGCAGTCGTCAGCTTGCCGCGCCTCGAGCGCCCGACTCCGACCCCGGCCGAAAACCCGTTCGCGGATATTCGCGAAAGCGCCTACTATCATGACCCGGTTCTCTGGGCAGTTGCGAACAACGTCACCAACGGCACGAGCGACAGCACGTTCAGCCCCGACGAAGGCTGCACGCGCGCGCAGGTCGTGACCTTCCTCTGGCGCGCGGCCGGGAAGCCCGACCCCGCAAGCAGCAAAAGCCCGTTCAGCGACGTGAAGGAGGGCGCGTATTACTACAACGCCGTCCTCTGGGCAGTGGAAAAGGGCATTACGAACGGCACGTCCGACAAGACGTTCAGCCCGGACGAGACCTGCACCCGCGCGCAGATCGTCACCTTCCTCTGGCGCTATGAGGAGCAGCCCGCGCTGACCGGCACAAATAACCCGTTTGCCGACGTGAAACCGAGCGCCTACTTCGGCAGCGCCGTCCTCTGGGCGGTCGAAACGGGCATCACCAACGGCACGAGCGCAACGACGTTCGACCCCGAGGACACCTGCACCCGCGCGCAGGTCGTGACCTTTCTCTATCGGGACATCGTGAAATCATAAGGATCGCGATTTCATACGGCGCGATATAAAATATATCCGGCATAAAACAGCAGGCAGGAGCAAACAGATCCGTTTGCTCCTGCCTTTTTTTGCCTCCGGATGGCGTGCCCGCCCAACCTCCTTGCTCGGCGGCGTTTCAACGATCCTGCGTACTGCATCGCGCTTTTTTCATACGGTCCCTCTGCGCGTTCTGCCGATCATATACCGGCTCGGACGAAAAAATTGCCCATCCCGGACGCGCAGAGAGAGCGCAGCGGCTCGCAAGGCAGCCAACAAAATCCTTCGCAGGGAGATCGGCGCCTCCGTTTTCGGTCTTTTTGCAGCGTACCCAATGGCTCTTATTGCAAACGCGGAAAAAATGTGCTATAATCTCAGTTAGCAAATGCTAATCAAGGCAGGTGAACGTCTATGCAACCTATTTTCGGAATTCTGATCCCCTTCCTCGGCACGTCGCTGGGTGCCGCGTGCGTGTTTTTCATGAAAAAAGTCGCTCGACGAGGGCGTCCAACGCGCGTTGACCGGCTTCGCCGCAGGCGTTATGGTCGCAGCCTCTGTTTGGAGCCTGCTGCTCCCTGCGATCGAGCAGGCGAGCGGCATGGGGCGCTGGTCGTTCGTTCCGGCAGCGGCGGGCTTCTGGGTCGGCGTGGCCTTTCTGCTTGCGCTCGATCACATCATTCCGCATCTGCACCGCAACAGCAGGCAGGTCGAAGGGCCGCAAAGCCGCCTCAGCCGCACGACGATGATGGTGCTGGCGGTGACGCTGCACAACATTCCGGAGGGAATGGCCGTGGGCGTCCTGTATGCGGGTCTTCTTGCGGAAAATGCACAGATCACAGCGGCAAGCGCGCTGGCGCTGTCCCTCGGCATCGCTATTCAGAATTTTCCCGAGGGCGCGATCATTTCCATGCCGCTGCGCGCAGAGGGCGAGAGCAAACGCAGGGCATTTTTCGGCGGTGTGCTCTCCGGCGTGGTCGAGCCGGTCGGCGCAGTGCTGACGATCCTCGCCGCACGGCTCGTGATCCCGGCGCTGCCTTATCTTTTTGAGCTTCGCCGCCGGCGCCATGCTCTACGTCGTGGTGGAGGAGCTGATCCCGGAAATGTCGCAGGAAAACACTCGAATCTCGGAACGGTCTTCTTTGCCGTCGGCTTCAGCATCATGATGGCGCTGGATGTGGCGCTGGGCTAGCGCGCCGACGGGAGCCACTGCCACCGTATCTTATCTCGCAGCCCTCTCCGGCAAGCTGACGGGCACGCAGGCGAGGCGTACTCCGTTCTTTCTGTTTTGCAATTTGCAATCGTTCAACTTGCATAATTTCGTTGATTCAAAATAAATTTTCCTGTAATATCAACCGAAATGCAATACAGACTCTTGACAACTTGCATTTTTGTGTGTAGACTTAGCAACATCAAAACACAGAAAGGTCGGATCTTCATGAAAATTGCAGCTCGCGGTGCTTCTCTCACCTCCGTGCGTCCCACCTCGCTCGCCGGGGTCGGCTTCTGGGCGGATCTTCTCGGATCGAATGTTTGCGATGGAATATTCTCCTTGCCTCGGGTGGCACGACGCACGCATCCAGCCCCTGCAGGAGATCTCCCTGCATCCGGCCTGCTGCGTGTTTCATTACGGCGCTGAGGTTTTCGAGGGTCTGAAGGCCTATCGCCGCGCGGACGGGGACATCAGCCTGTTTCGCGTCATCGACAACGGCAAACGGCTTGCCTCCTCCTGCGAGCGGATGAGCCTTCCCGTGCTCGATCCGCAGGATTTCGTCGAGGCCGTGAATTCCTTTGTTCGCGCGCAAACAGATTGGGTCCCCGGCGAGCCGGGCACGTCGCTTTACCTGCGCCCCTTCGTCATTTGCACCGACACGCAGCTCGGCGTGCATGGCATCACCAACGCCGCCTTCTATATCATTGCCTCGCCCGTCGGAAGCTACTATCCAAACGGGCTTGCGCCGGTGCGCATCGCCATTGAGCGCGACGACGTGCGCGCCGTGCGCGGCGGCACAGGCTACGCAAAATGCGGCGGCAACTACGCCGCGGCCGCGCGTGCGACGGTGCGGGCGGAAAAGGCGGGCTACGATCAGGTGCTCTGGCTCGACGGCGTGGAGCGGCGCTACATCGAAGAGGTCGGCGCAATGAACGTCATGTTCAAAATCGGAGACAGGATCGTCACGCCCGGCCTGACCGGCTCCATCCTGCCCGGCATCACGCGCAGCACCTGCATCACGCTCCTGCGCGAAATGGGTTACGAGGTGGAGGAGCGCCAGCTGGATGTGGCGGAGCTGATTGAGGCCGCCGAATCCGGCGCGC
>VOFG01000633.1_pt1 | contig 66000 bp, 72 predicted proteins | sample 5384171 | NCBI WGS metagenome assembly VOFG01 (sample SAMN12384726, study PRJNA508395) | human gut metagenome | isolation source: healthy gut F | host: Homo sapiens
AGCCTTCTGCCAAAAATACATAAATTGTTTTCATAAGCTACTTCAGTTTAAAGTAATATGTAATAGTACCCGTCTGGTTATTTACTCCGTCTACTTGGTTAAAGCGGGCTTTACGCGCCGCCTCTTCCGCAGCCTTCCGCAACGCAGCATTTACCGTATTGGTACGTTTGTTGATACTTGTACTTATCACCTGCCCTGCCGGATTTACAGTGATGGTTACCACCACACGGCCCTCATCCTGAACATTATAAACAGGCATCGGCAGACCGCCGCTGCCCAAAGAACGTCCATTAAGGTCAAATGTTCCATAACCACCTGTACCTGTCGATTTTCCTTCCGCCGCATTACCTGTCGGGCTACCTTCAAGACCACTCCCTGCCGTACCGGTCCCTTTGTTCCCCATCTGAGTACCCTTGCCAAAAGCACCGGCAATCTTCTTTGCCGCTGCCTCTGCCGCCGCTTTTTCTGCAGCCGCCTTCTTTTCCGCAGCAGCTTTCTCAGCCTCGGCACGTTTCTCGGCTTCAGTCTTCTCTTTCGGTTTTACAGTATCTTTCTTTGGAACTTCCTTTTTGGGAGTTTCCTTCTTGGGAGTCTCTTTTTTAGTTTCCTTTTTCGGCTCTTTCTTGGGCACTGCCACTGTTTCCTCTTCTGTCTGAGTGATTACTTCCTCTTTTACATCAACGGCAGGAACCGGCTCCGGTTCGGAAATATCAGGTGCAGGGGCTTCCGGCTCATTCATTATATCCACATCCGTCAACGTATAAGGGTCGGCATTGCCTTGCGACAGTTCCGTATTTCCCAATATAACAGGCACACCTCCTTCCTCCTGCATCTGCGGACGGCGAATAGCTATCACCAGCAACAGAATAAGGAGAACGGCATGTAGTACAATCGTACCAATCAGTCCTGTTATCTTATTTTTTTTCATGCTTTTATTCTCATGTTTACAGATTCTTCATTTCATTCAGAATGACAATAACGAAGAATCAGCTTATCGTTTCTTCTCAGGCGGACGCGTGGCCAGCACCATTTTGAAGTGATTTTCATTAGCAATGTTCAGCACCCTTACTATTTCACGATAAGGCACTGCCTCATCCGCATAGAGCGCCACATACATATCGGGCTCTTTCTGAGCGCACTCTTGCAAAAAAGCAGGCAATTCCTCCAACTCAATCGGCATTTCGTCCTGATTGCCGAAAGCAGTATAGAAATTCAGGTTCTTATCAATGATTACCCGCGTGAGCGGCTTTGCCGAAGTCTGCTGCTTACCTTGCGGAAGCAACACCTTGATGGCATTGGGCGACACCATGGTGGAGGTAATCATAAAAAATATCAGCAACAGGAATATGATGTCCGTCATAGACGCCATACTGAAGTTGGGCGATATTTTATGTCTTCTTTTCAGTGCCATACGCTTTTACTTTTGAACAGGTTCGTTCAGCAAATCCATAAATGCCATGGTGCGTGCTTCCATCTGGCTCACCACCTTATCTACACGAGTCACCAGATAATTATAGGCAAACATAGCTGCAATACCCACTATCAAACCACCCACCGTAGTAATCATAGCTTCATAAATACCTCCCGAAAGCAGAGTGATATCGATATTATTTCCGGCATTTGCCATTTCCCAAAAAGCCTGCACCATACCGGTAACAGTTCCCAAGAAACCAATCATAGGTGCACCGCCGGAAATGGTTGCAACAATAGGCAATCCGTTTTCCAGTTTGGCAACTTCAATATTACCTGTATTTTCAATAGCAGCCTGCATCGGCCACAGGACGCCCCATACGGGTAATTCCCTTTTCAATCATACGTGCCGAAGGCGTATTGGTTATGCGACAATAGTTAATGGCCGACTTTATTTCGCCGGTGCGGATATAGTCACGGATACGCTCCATAAACATGGGATCGTCTTTGCCGGCTTTGCGGATAACCGCCAGTCGTTCAAAGAAAATATAGAAACACACCACAGACAGTACAGCCAGTACAGCCATAATCCATCCGCCTTTCAGCGCCATGTCCCAAAGGTTCATCTGCGCCTCTCCCGAAACAGGCGTCAAAACAGGATTACCCCCTGCCAGGGTATCCCCAATGGCTGTTTGCGCAGCCAGTAAAGTCAAGTTCATCATTAACGGAGACAATTTTTATATTCTTCAATTGTTTGTTTCAGCCCCAGATAAAGAGCATCGCTTATCAAAGCATGACCGATGGAAACTTCGTCCAGCCAAGGAATATTGTCATGCATATATTTCAAGTTCACCAAGCTCAAGTCATGTCCGGCATTCAAGCCCATCCCCAAACTGCGGGTCACTTTGGCAGCCTCTACAAAAGGAGCGACAGCCGCTTCGGGATTCCGAGGATAAAGAGTCGCGTAGGGTTCGGTATAGAGCTCCACACGATCGGCCCCGGCTTTAGCCGCATATTCTATCATTTCACGCTCCGTATTCACAAAAATAGAAGTACGGATTCCTGCGTGACCGAATGTATCCATCAGTTCCGTCAAAAAAGACAGATTCGCTTTGGTATCCCATCCCGCATTGGAAGTAATCTGGTCGGGAGCATCCGGTACAAGAGTTACCTGATGCGGTTTCACCTTCAACACCAAATCAATAAACTCGGGACTGGGATAGCCCTCAATATTAAACTCAGTGGTAAGCAAAGGACGCAGTGCATACACATCGCTACGACGGATATGGCGTTCATCGGGACGAGGATGAACAGTAATGCCTTCAGCACCAAACGCCTCACAATCTAAAGCAACTTTTATCACGTCCGGGTTATTCCCGCCACGAGCATTACGCAAGGTAGCTACCTTGTTTATATTTACACTTAACTTTGTCATCTTAGCAATATATTATTATCTTTGCAGTTCTGATGTGCAAAGTTAGCAGGTTTTATCAAAACCTAATCCATTTTGCCAAACAAAAGATTTATAAAATTAACTAATGAATATGCGTCCCATGAAATTCGCCATTTTTGGAAACACCTATCAGGCCAAGAAATCCACACACGTAGAGCGTTTGCTTTCTATCCTGGACAGGCACCGCGCCGAAGTTTATATCTGCCGGGAGTTTTATCAGTTCCTGACGGACGACTTGAAATTGCAAATTCGTCAAGCCGGTGTTTTCGAGGGAAATGATTTTGAAGCCGATATGGTGCTAAGCATCGGTGGCGATGGTACTTTTCTGAAAGCAGCCAGCCGGGTGGGATCGCGTAATATCCCCATATTAGGCATTAATACCGGACGTTTGGGCTTCTTGGCTGATGTTTCGCCCGAAGAAATGGAAGATACTTTCAATGATATTTACAGTAATAATTACCGGATAGAAGACCGCAGTGTACTCCAAGTATCCTGTAAAGAACAAGAGTTGAAAGGGTATCCTTTCGGTCTGAACGAAATCGCTGTGTTAAAACGCGACAGCTCGTCCATGATTTCCATTCATACAGCCATCAACGGTGCCTATCTCACCACTTATCAGGCGGATGGCCTTGTCATTGCCACCCCTACCGGTTCGACCGCATATTCACTAAGCATCGGCGGTCCGGTTATTGTTCCGCATAGCAACACCATCGCCATCACCCCGGTTGCGCCTCACAGTCTGAATGTACGTCCTATTGTAATTAACGATGACTGGGAAATAACACTTGACGTAGAAAGCCGCAGCCACAATTTCCTGATTGCCATCGACGGACGGAGTGAAACCTGTCGTGAAGGCAGCAAACTCACAATCCGTAAAGCTGATTATAAAATAAAGGTAGTAAAACGACAAAACCATATCTTCTTTAATACCCTGCGCAACAAAATGATGTGGGGAGCCGATGGCAGAGGATAATGAAATCAATCTGATATGAAACCTCCTTTAAGAGGAGTAGAAAACATTTAATCAAGTGAGGGAACGCATTAAACAGACTATATATGCATAATAATTCCGCCCACATCAGGTTTTGAATATGTGTATTCCAATGAAAATTATAAAAAATAGGGCACATAGATAGCTTCTTCTTTTATTGGCATGTCTCGGGCATGAGTTGCCTCATACCGAATGCAAATTCACCCATTTCCGTTGACTTTTGTTGGAACCGGTTTATAATGAATCACTTATGCCTAAAACAAATTATTCCAACAAGACTTAGAAAACATTTCTAACCTAAGTCATCTAGCTTTGCAAAAACATTAATACTAATCAACGACAAGAGAAAAGAGTCAAGTTTTCCATTGTAAATCAAGGTACAAGTATATTGGACACAAGTTATTTTTATATAATTACCATCTTCTCCTAAAAGCCTTTCAGAAGTGTCAGCCCCAGGAAGACCCTTCCCGTTTCACTCACTAGCATTCATGTATAAAGACAACCGAAACAAGCACTTGCTGCCCCATATTCCCCCAAAACAGCAATTAATCAAAAAAATCCGGTAAAATAATAGTTTATATTATCAGAATAATGTATTTTTGTACCGTCGAATTAATCATTTCACAATGGTGATGAAATTTTATCACCAGTATGATATAAAATACGCACTTGAGTGATATAGTTTGCTCACTAGTGTGAAATGGTTTACTTAAAAGGAAGAGAACAGAAACACTTCCGCATGACAATGAATTATATAACCGAATAAAAAAACAAGGAACGCGAATGGCTGTCAAATTTGAATTTTACGAGTCACCCAATACGATAGGTACACGCAAGAAGCGGTATCACGCCCGTGTAGTGAACAGGGGAGCGAATCAGCACCGACCACTTGGCACAGGAGATACACCATAGCTCTTCGCTCACCGTGGCAGACATCAAGGCAACCATTATCGCGCTCAGCGAGAAATTGGCCTATCATTTGAAGGACGGAGCACGAGTACACATTGAGGGGGATAGGCTATTTCCATATATCCTTGACCTGTCCCGAGACACCGACTCCACACTCCACACGCGCCAACAATGTAAAATTCAAGTCGGTAACATTCCGTGCGGACAAATATCTGAAGAAACAACTGGCGGATGTGAAGACGGAACGCTCAAAGTACAAGCCACATTCCATTCCGGTGACGGACGAGGAGATAGACAAAGGACTGACAGAATACTTCCTGACACACAGCGTGCTGACACGCCGTGATTTCGAACAGTTGTTCACGCTGACACGCGCCACAGCCGGACGCTACATTACCCGACTGGCAAAGGAGAAAAAACTGTGTAACATATCTATTCCGCACAATCCTATTTATGAACCGATGCCGGGATTCTACGGAAAAGAGAAACTACCCGAACCGGAACAGGAAACGGATACTGCAACAGAATGAAAACACACTGAAAATATTTATAAAAGCAAATTCTACAAACAATTTCAGACTTATGATAAAAAGCTGAAACTTCTACATCAGACTGAAGGGTTTCCGGGAGGAAATCCTTCAGCCGTTTTCTCTATCTACGGGCATTTATGTGCAGAGGCATTCTCACTTTTGCCCCGCTACCTGCACCCTGCTCCGGCCATTGCCGGTTTTCACTATCTGTATCTGTGCCGATATCCGTTCCGTCATTTCCGCCACGTGTGAAATCACCCCGATTTTACGTCCCTGCATCTGCAAACGCTCAAGCGCATCCATCGCTATGCGGAATGTCTCAGGATCAAGGGAACCGAAACCTTCATCTATAAACAACGACTCCACATTCATCCGGTTGGAAGAAAGTGAAGACAGGCCGAGCGCCAATGCCAGCGACACCAAAAAAGACTCACCGCCCGAAAGGGAATGGACAGTGCGCACCTCTCCCATCATGTCGAGATCAACAATTTGCAAAGCAAGCGTATCCGAGATACGTTGTAACTCATAACGCGGGGCAAGATCCTGTAAATGCTTGTTGGCATAAAGCAAAAGTACGTCCAATGTATATCCCTGAGCTATTTCTTTAAACTTCACCCCACTCTGCGACCCGAAGAGTTCATTCAGTTTTGACCAGTTCTCATAATTCAATTGCTTTTCGTCCAACTCTTTCCGAATACCTGCCAATGCCTGCCTGTTTTTTTCCTGCCCATCCAGCATCAGCCCGATTTGAGTCAAACGTGTGGTTTGCTGTTCTTTTGATGACTGACAAGCAGACAGTTTAAACAACAAAGACTCTTCAGTTTCTCCTTCCGACGGTTTATGCGAACCTTCTCCGTGTTTAGCCAACAATTGACAACGTTCCGCCAGCACAGCCTGCACGGTAGTGAATCGCTCTTTCAACGCAGTCAGCTCTTTCTTCTCACGATTAATCCAGACAATATCTTTCGACAACAACTCTTCCAGCTCGGCACGAGTCGTAATCTCCTCCCGACCGGACAACCATTCGGTTATGCGACGGTTCTCTTCTTGCGACAACACCTCCAGACGTTCCACTTCTTTTTCCAACTGAACAGACTGCCCTTTGTAAGATTCCAACGCACCCGATAAATCCTGATATTGCCTCATGACTATATCCCAATGCTGCTGTAGCTCTTCCTGCCTCCTCCTGTTCTGATTCTCCACCTCGTGAGTGGGACGTCCTTCCAATATCAACGCACGTTGCGAACGAAGAGCACTCAAATCCGTCTCCAAAGCAATAGTCTTTGACTGTTTATCCTTTATCTGCACAACATGTGTCTCCTGCTCATGCTGCCTGGCATCCAGTTCGGCCTGCAGCCGTGACAATGCCTCCTTCGTATCGGTCTGTTGTTGCAAACGCTCTTTCCATTGCTTGTCAAAGTTCCGTAACGCCCCCTTCAACTGTCCTTTATCCAGCAAATCCTGCCAACCCGGAAGAATAGAAACATGCTCTTTCACTTTAGACAGACATTCCTCGGAACGATGAACGTAATTCTTGACAATGGTATCAAGCGTATTGATTTCCATTGTCCTGTCAGTAAGAGAAACGGTAAGACGTTCTATCTCTTGTGTCACCTTTTCTTTTGCCCGATTCAGCTCTGCCTCCTGCAAGGATTGCACCTCGGTAAGAGTAGCAGCCGGATGATGCAGACTGCCACACACCGGACAAGGCTCTCCTGTCCGCAACTGCGAACGCAGCAATACCACTTCGGCAGGCAGCAGCCGATTCAAACGTTCCGCTTCTTCCTGCATGGCTTTCAACCTTTTTTGCTCCATCTCCTGCAAAGCTGAAACTTCCTTCAGCATTTTCCGGTTCGATACAATCTGAGTCTCAGCCGTCTCCCGGTCGGCAAGAAGAGTAAGCACCAATGAGACAGCCGGTATCAAATCCGCATAAACCATGTAGTGCCCAAACCAATCCTCTATCTCCTTCCAAGTCACCTGAAGCAGCTTTATCTGTTGGCGCAATCCGGCCAGTTCTCTTTCCAGTTTTTCTTTCCGGCTGAGTTCCTTCTTTTCTTCCGCCTGTGCGTCCAACCATTGTTTTTGCTTCTCGGTTATCTGCACATCCAGCTCTTTCGCTTTATTCAGTTGGGGAGTCAGTTCGGCAAGATATTCCTGCCAAGCCGTTTGTGCCTTCTTTGCAGCTTCCAGTTCCTGTTGTGTTTTAGAGAAGAGTACAGCAGTTTGCCTGACTTGTTCCTGACGTTCCGCCAGCATTTTCCTGTTTGCATTCAGTTGTCCCGAAGTAGCGACTGCCTGCATAAAGACATCACGGATTTCCTGCGCCTGTTCCACACGCGCCAATAATGCATAACGTGCAGCAGACTTCTCCATCTCAATCCGTATTTCCTTCAACTCATTCTCAGCCTGCTCTTTGTTACGAGTGAGCGAACGTTCCTCTTCCACCCACTTCAAACAGGCGGAGAGTTTATCTTCCTCGCTCTTCAAAGCGGCAAGAGAGCCGGAAAGCAGAAGCTTCTCTCCATCCAATGCAGCCAATGCATCATCGGACAACAGCTCTATTCCTTTCATACGCTCCTGCAAAAGCCGAAACTCCATATCCGCACTCTTGGTCTTGGCATAAATGGACGAAGAAACACGAGAATAAATCTCTGTCCCCGTCAACTTTTCCAAAATCTCGGCTTTATCCGCCTGTTTAGCTTTCAGAAAAACAGCAAAGTCACCCTGCGCCAACAAAACAGACCGATTGAATTGTTCGAAAGATAGACCGATGAGCTTGGATACTTTAGCAAGAAGTTCCTTCCTCGTGCCCTGCTCTTCAGTATTTTTGGAAAGATTCATCAAGCGAAAACCGACACTGCGCAAGATACCCGAAGGCTTTCCTCCGGCACGACAGGCTGTCCAAGTAGAACGATATGTCTCTCCTGTCAAAGCTATGAAGTCCACTTCGGCATACCCCTCGGCTGTTCCTCGACGCAAAACAGAACGACTGTCACTTTGAGCAATCGTCTTATTGCGGACATCGGCCAATTCCACTTTCGATTCTCTTGCTTTGGTCATACGCGGAGTAGAATCGAACAGCGCAAGACACAAAGCATCCAGCAAAGTAGACTTACCGGAACCGGTACTGCCTGTAATGGCAAAGATGCCGGCATTTTTCAACGGTTCGACTGTAAAATCGACCTCAAACTCTCCTGCCAAAGAAGCAAGATTCTTTCCGCGTATTGCTAATATCTTCATAATGAACTGTTGTCTTAATTACTCTTTACCGGCCTCACTGATGACTTCCTGCAATAACTCTTTCATTGCTGCGGGCATCTCCTGCTCGTCATATTTCCTTTTATAATAGTCGAGTGCCACGTCCAGCGGACGAATTCCCCGCAGCTCTTCATAACTTACCGCCCGGAGACCACTCTCCTTTTGGACAGGCATTACCGCCACCACACGCGCCAACCTCACCGATTTACCCTGCAGAGCCGATTCTATTTTGTATTTATAAGAAGTATCGGGCTCCGTCATCTGTATTTTCACTTCCAGATAAGGCGAACGCGCATTTATTTCCCCATCAGGCAATTCATGAATCGCTTCCAAGACTTCCTCCAACACCGCAGGTCGGTCGGGGATGCTTAATAAGCGGACATAAGGCGGCACATCAATTTGATGTATCTGCGTTTTATCTTCTTCATACTCCACCATCACCACACTGCTTCTGTAACCTTTTTCGGAGAAAGACATAGGAATAGGAGCTCCTGAATAACGTACATTCTCTCGCCCGGACACTCGTTGCGGACGATGAAGATGCCCCAAAGCCGTATAAATAATCTGCGCATCAAAAGCATCGGGCGAAATACCCTCCACACCGCCGATAACGGTACGTTCGGAACGGTCATCATCGGATATTTCCGAGCCTGTCGCCTGCAGATGTCCCATGGCAATAACAGGTTTGCCTTCATCCCTCAGTTCTGCAAAAAGTTGCCGATAGAGAGTCTGAACACCTTGCGCATAGTTTTCGGCAGGCGGATAATCTCCTTGCCGCAAATAAGGAACGGCAAGGCAGAATGCAGCTATATCATTTATATTTATATCCGCTTGCGAACGTCCGGCACCGGGCTTATAAATCGGTATAATGAGATGTGCCAAGTCTATGTCGCCGTCCGCATCCCGCTTCACCACCCCTCTAACGGTGATGTTCATCTCCTCCAGCAACGGGTTCGGCGCTTCCAGGCGGGCTGCCGAATCATGATTGCCGGCAATGATAATAATTTGCAGTGCCGGACACTCGGCTGTCACCCGGCGGAGAAAAGAGTAATACAGCCGTTGAGATTCTGCGGAAGGGTTCGGCCCGTCAAATATATCTCCGGCAACGAGGAGTACATCAATCTTACGTTCTTTGATTTGCCTGCGTAACCAGTCAAGGAAACGAACATGCTCATCATAACGGCTGTATTCATAAAAAGTCTGACCTAAATGCCAGTCAGCGGTATGTAGGATTTTCATTCAATATAAAAACTAATTTAATAACTGAAATTCCCGGTTTTCACATAGACTTTATAATCTTTAATCATACCCGGAGCTCCCTGTTCTGCACGCGGAAGAATACGGAAGCCGGTTACCTTATATTCCTTGCCCAAGTCAATCACCACCTGATGAGGATAAGCCACATTATCTACCGTTTGCCAGAAAGTACTTTCCTGCAAATCATAAATTTTATCGGCTGTACGGTTACCGCTACAAGTTTCCTCGCTGTCGGCATATACAATCTTCCAGTTTTCGCGCGGAATCTTCTGCCCCTTTTCATCCAAGACATCAAATTCAGCTACTGCCGCTACATTTGTTCCGTCGAAAGAAGACAAACCTTCCAGACAGAAATAACGTCCTTGAGCAGCGGGTATTTTTACCTCTTGCCAACCGTTACCTTGATTAAAGCTGCCGGAAGCTACAGGTGTCTCATTCGTCCATTTCAGGTTTTGTCCTTCTTTCCGATGAGTCTCGGGAACCGTTACCCGAAGCATATCCAAAATCGGTTTATCCAAACCGGTAACCGTTGCCTCCCGTGGTCCTTTCAAATCAAGAACAATAATCTCATTCACTCCCTTCTTAAGCCAGCATCCCGGCATATAGAGTGTCTGTTGGGGACCGATTTCCCAAAAACGTCCCATCGCATGACCGTTTACCCATACCATACCTTTTCCCCACGATTCCATATTGAAGAAAGTATCCGCCACCTTGTCCAAGGTAAAGGTAGCACGGTAATAGGCAGGCACAGACTCGTCGTTTTTCTCTATCCCGCAGAAAGCAGAAGAATTCATATCCTGATAATTCTTGTCAGCCACAAAGTCATAGTTTACCGGGAAGTTATAGACAGTCCAGTTCTTCAGTGCTTCTATATCTTTGCCATTGACAAGTTCCACCTTTTCGGTAATACCCTTACGGTCGTGGATAGACTTATCGAAATTCACACGTCCCATCGCTTCTACCAGCAGGTCAAGCTGTGTGCCTGCTTTCAGAGCGGGCAGAACCACTTCCTGCTCACCGGCACGGCGGTCGAGACGCGCCAACAATTTACCGTCGGCAAAGACTTGTGTCCAGTCATGCTGTTCCGTAATTCTCAATATTGTTCCCGCTTTCACTTCCTCCGGCAGGCTAGTGCGGTAAAGAATGGTTCCCCAGCCCTGATCGAATTTCTCCATCGGTTTGATATCTTCGGTCTGTTTCGGTGTCGGGAGATTGTTGATTAACGGAGCAATCTGTGTAAACTTGATGGCAGGTACCTCCATAACAGGAAGTGCTTGAGGCACATCGGGCAGTTTTTCACCCTCTTGCAAATAATTCTTCAGCATATCGCGAAGAGCAAAGTATTTGTCGGTCGTCCAACCTGCTTCACTGATGGGAGCATCATAGTCATAGCTGCTGCACATGGCCGAATATGCCGGATTATTGGCACCACCCCACCAGCCAAAAGTAGTACCGCCATGAGTCATATACAAACTGAACGAAATACCCTTATCAAGCATTTCTTTCAAACCTTCCACCATCACTTCTCCGGGACGGGTCTCATGCTTGCGTCCCCAATGGTCGAACCATCCACTCCAAAACTCACTGCACATCAACGGGTTTCGGGACGCACTTCACGCAACTTGGCAAATTGTTTGTCGATGTCGGCTCCGGTTCCGAAGTTGACAGTCCAAATCAGGTCATCAAGACCATTATTGAAAATTAGAACTCCAATCGCATTGGAAAGAAGGACTTCAGTGAATCCGGCCGCACGGACTGTATCGCGGATAGCAGATACATAAGGTTTCTCTGTTGCATAAGAGCCGTATTCGTTTTCCACCTGTACCATGATAATATTTCCGCCCCGAGTGATTTGCAAGTCTTCCAACTGCTTGCCCACTTCATGCATAAACATACCGACACGTTCCATATAATACGGATCGAGAGTGCGCAACTCCACACTGTCGTTCTTCAACAACCACCAGGGAAGACCGCCCATTTCCCATTCGGCACACACATACGGACCGGGGCGGACGATGACATACATCCCATGCTTCTGCGCCAGCTTACAAAAAGCAGCAATATCTTTATTACCCGTAAAATCATAATTCCCGGGTGTCTCTTCATGCAAGTTCCAAAAGACATAAAGACAAAGTGTATTCATGCCCAATGCCTTACACATTTCAATGCGGTGCTCCCAATATTCACGCGGAATACGCGGATAATGAACCTCGGCAGCCTTAACAATAAAAGGTTTGCCGTTCAACAGGAAAGTATTCTTTCCGGCTTCAAATGTGCCGGGCTTATTGCCGGCACATCCTGCCAACAGGAGCATCGCCAATAACAAAGTCAGTAATTTCTTCATATAACAATTATTCTTTTTAATGTTTTTTCCACTCTCATCATGACAAAGAACCGGATTCGGTCAAATAGAAAACTCTTTCAATCCAATGTCCAACTGTCCTTCCATTCCACCACCGGTACACCATCCTTAAACTGAATAGGCAACCAAATATATCGGGCATCACTCGGATGTTCGGGACGCCAAATGTCTCCCATAAAGATAAAGCAATCCTTTCGTCCCTCGACTTTCAGAATATACGTGCTTTGGCCACCGAAAGTAATCTCCCTGTTCGGTCCCACACAGGGATTGGGATGCTGTGTCCACGGTCCCCAAATGGATGGAGCAGAGAACATTCGCGCTTCATTGGGCGCCCAGCCGGTGCAACCGGAAGTTATCATCCAGTACATACCGTCCTTTTTAAAGATAGCAGGCGCCTCATTCTGTCCGGCAGGCGCCACACGCACATATTTTCCGGTATGCGAAAGGTAGTCGTCACTCAACTCGGCAATGTGCAGTGTCAGATTTTCTTCTGAAGCAAAAATATGATAAGCCTTACCATCATCATCCACATACACTGTCATATCTCTTGCCATCTGTCCACCTTCGAAATCGCGTTTCAAGATAAGTCCCTTGCCAACGGCGTCCACCCACTGCGGAGTCCACCATTTGGCATAGTGCAAAGCATTCAGCGTATCCATTGTTGCCTGTGCCTGTTCATCCATATCAAAGGGAAGTTTTCCGGCATTGACACGACCGGAACGGATAAAGCGATAAGGTCCTGTAGGAGTGTCACTCACTGCCACACCCGAACGTGCCGCTTCATAGCCCTTACCTTTCAGTTCAAGATGAAACCACATCACAAACTTCCCGGTCTTTGCATTATATACCACTTTAGGTCGTTCGAGGATACAGCCGCGTGTAATGTCACTGCTGTCATTGTCTTCTACCGCAAGTGCCACACCTTCATTTTTCCAATCGGTAAGATTCTGCGATGAGTAACACATCACTCCTACCATGGCACTGCTGGTAGTATCGCATTTATTCTCGCCGAACCAATAGTAAGTACCGTCATGATACATCACTCCGCCGCCATGGGCATTGATATGTTCCCCATTATTATCAGGCCACAATTCTCCCGAACGGATGGGAGACGGCTGTGTATTACAACCGCACAGTAAAATGAATCCCAGAAGGATAACAGTCGAAAGAATCTTATTCATGCTATTCATAGTAGATATGTTTTTTATTTACGGATACAAATATAATGAGTTTTACGGAGAACGAAAGACTAATACCCGGTCGTTAAAGAATAAAAATCGGTCATTTTACAATTCAGCCGCCCCGGAACGCTATCCGAGACGGCTTAATCAGTTTTTTCTCATCAACAAAAAATTTTTATTATACAAATTGCTGTCTTTACAGCTAAGCATCAGTATAACACTTACGTATCTTGTTTATAATCTTAAAATTATATCCTATCAAGATGGGATAAAGATAGAAAAAAGCAGCCATATAAACAAGAAATATCATTGAAAAGAACTGAAAAATTTACTTTCCGGGAATTAAGCCAATAAGTAAAGTCCCGGCGACCAACCCATCGACAGCCGGAAAAAGAAAAGCAACCGTTACGAAAGAGCAACAGATACTTCACGTCCCCGATCCTCAAACTCTCCTTTCTCCCGATTATATGAAGCGGCGATGAGAAGCTCTACCACCCGACCATAATTTTTCTTTCCTTCCGAAACACGGTTCCCTTGCAGGAAAAGATTATAAGCAAAATCCTGCATTCCGCCAAGTAGAGGACTATACTTCTCACCCAATACTCCTGCTTCACCTCATAATCCTGCCATATTTCCGGACGGACTGTTTTTCCCCACTCCTGAAACCTGTCATCGGACAATAACTTCCTGGCACTGACCGCCACATAGGGCAACAGGCTGAAGTATCCGCTGTATCTCATTGCATCGGAGTCCGACTGCATACAGACAAGGAAAGCAAAATAATTTGCCTCCGCCTCACTGCCCACTCCCAGCAAATGAGCAAACTCATGTGCCATCGTAAAGGGATATTGTTCGGGGAGTACGTCTTCATTCACTTGTGCCTCGGCAAAAAACGGTCCCATGGCACCCAATACGCCCACGCTCGAATATAGCGGAGTAAATCCAAAATGCTTGATATGCTGCCACGGTTGCGGACGGGCCAACCCATAACAAGAGGAAAGACCGGCATAGTTTCTCTTGACGATAGTCTCCACCTCCTCTTTTTCTATACCGGTGTCATGCGTAAATGAAGCGTTCAGTCCCTCTGTGTAGACATCCAAAAATTTCATGAATACCTCTTCTTCATATTCCACAGGTCTCAAATTACAACGCGCATAAAGACTCGGACGGAAGTAATTCAATCCCCATGCCATATAAAACCAGATGACTATCCACAATACCAACAAAGTCAAACGTCGGAAAATAACGAGCCACCCTTCTCCACGCCTGCGCGCCATGACCGGAATAAATATCATCAGAGACACCACAACTACAGCCATTATCTCCTCCCAAGAAACAGGAATTACGGACGAAACAGCCGACAAAACAAAGGATACATTCGGATAGACATAATCGGCATATCCGCGTGCGCAACCGGGAAGGAAGCGGCAGAGCATGATATAAATTAACGTGAGTTCGAAATAGAAAAGAATAAATATAAATTTATAGTGCTGAATTATAAATTTAAAGAAACATATGTTTCCGATAAAAAGATTTATTAAATTTATTTACATTGCTGAATTATAAGGATTTAAACGATTACCAACCGTATGAGTGATATGTTTCCAGAGTCTAAAGTTACAGAGATTTATTTGATGATTTTTGCAAGGAATTTACATTGCAACAGGAAAAAAATAATGATTAGGATATGAAGACCATGCATCGTAACCCAAATCGACCATATTCATCAAAAGAGTACTGCTGGGAACTTGTACCGGCATCAGTTTCGTTGATTCCACTCCCTTATGTGTATGTCGTAACCAAAGAATCTTGATTCATAAGACATTTGAAGGGCTTGCCGAGCGTGGAAGATGTTCTATGGGATGGTTCTTCGGATTCAAGCTGCATCTGATAATCAATGACAAGGGTGAAATCCTCAATTTCATGTTCACGCCTGGAAACGTGGATGACCGGGAACCGTTGAAACAGGGTAGGTTTCTGGAAAACATCAAAGGAAAACTATGTGCAGACAAAGGGATATATAGGTCAGGCTCTGTTTGAAAACCTTTTCCTTAATGGCATACAACTTGTTACTAAAGTTAAAAATAATATGAGGAACTCACTGATGAGTATTGCCGACAAGATTTTGCTAAGAAAAAAGAGCCTTGATTGAAACGGTCAATGACGAACTGAAGAACATCGCACAGATTGAACACTCAAGACATCGTTCATTCAGTAACTTTATAGCCAACTCCTTGTCGGCTATCGCGGGCTTTTTTGAATCATTGACGTAAAGTTTGCAATGACGGACAACTATTTTTTGATTTTATTTCGAACTTTATTAATAATGCAACCGGAAGGATAATACCCCAACAACGCAAAATACGTCATGGATAGCTAATCATTTTCCACAACCCCCAAACAGGCATTTACCGTAAACGAAAACGTTTCACACAAGTTATTGTAAAGCAAAGCATTAACCCACTGATATGTGTGAAACATGGTTTTCTGCTTCCTGCTATTGGACAGACACATGAGTTTGCTCAACAGTAGCAGCCAAAGCATGATAAATCTGTTTGGTCAAATTCTACTCTTCTTTCGTTAAAATACGTTCCAACTCCTCTGCAGTAAGTCGGAGATGGAATTGTCCCTTATAAGCTACCGAAATACCCCCGGTCTCTTCGGATACGATTATGGCCAGCGCATCCGTCTCCTGCGACACCCCCATGGCTGCACGATGCCGTAATCCCAACTCTTTGGGAATATTCAAATCATGAGACACCGGAAGAATACAACCGGCCGCCTCAATGCGTTTGTGACGTATAATCATTGCCCCATCGTGCAACGGACTGTTCTTGAAAAATATATTTTCAATCAACCTTTGATTGACATTGGCATTAATAATCTCACCCGTACGGATAATATCATTCAGCGGCATACTCTTTTCGATGACAATCAACGCCCCTACCTTGCCTTTACTCATGCTCATACAGGCAAGCACTATCGGCATAATGTCCGCCTTCTCGGTTTTCTCCTGCTTATTTCCCGTCAGAAAGCGGAAAAAACTGCCCAAGCGCTTATGTGAACCCAGCGTAACAAGAAAACGGCGCAACTCATCCTGAAATAAAATAATCAGAGCCAGCACACCTACGCTTACCAACTTATCAAAGATAGAGCCCAAAAGCTTCATCTCAAGAACTTGTGACACAATCAGCCAAATGCCGATGAAAACCAGAATCCCCGTAAAAATGTTGATTGAACCCGAATCCTTCATCAGCCGATAAGTCTGATATAGCAAGTAAGCCACCAGCAGGATATCAATAAGGTCTTTTATACTAAAGTCGATAAACATCTTTCGCTATATTATTATTCAAGATTATACTATTAACAGTCGATAGCACAGGACTTCATCTGTCGCACAATCCGCACAGCTTCCACAGCCTCCTTCACATCGTGTACCCTCAAAATGTCAGCACCCTTCATGAGCGCAATGGTATTGAGTACGGTCGTGCCGTTCAGCGCATTTTCGGGAGTACCGTCCAGAAGTTTGTAAATCATCGACTTGCGCGATATCCCCACCAATACCGGAAGGTCAAAAAGAGCAAAATCTTCCAAACATCCCATGAGCCCGTAGTTGTGTTCCAGTGTCTTACCAAAACCAAAACCGGGATCAAGAATAAGGTCTTTCACACCCAACTCATATAACTGATGTATCTTCCGTGCAAAATACCGGAATATTTCCTTCATCAAATTATCATAATGCGGAGCCTGCTGCATGGTTTGCGGAGTACCCTTCATGTGCATGATAATGTAAGGAACACCCAGCCCGGCCACAGTAGAAAACATCTCGGAATCCATCTCTCCTGCCGAGATATCATTAATGAGGGCTGCGCCATATTCTTCCACACACATCCGTGCTGCATCTGCCCGGAAAGTGTCTACCGAAATGGGAATCGAAGGACACACATCAGTAATCACTTCAAGTCCCATCCGCAGGCGATTCATTTCTTCTTCCAATGAAACATGGTCGGCATTCGGACGAGAGGAGTATGCACCGATATCAATAAAGTCAGCACCCTCATTTACTATTTCCACCACACGTGCAGCAATCTTTTCCACTGTCTGGAGACGGCTTTCACTGTAAAAGGAATCGGGTGTTACATTCAGAATCCCCATTACCCGAGGCTCCGACAGATCCATCAACTGCCCCTTTACATTAATGTATTTACTCTCTTTGTTCATCATCTCTACGAAGTGTTATTTATGTCGTACAAAAGTACGCACAATTCTTGAGTTTTTGTTATTTCCTGAACTATTTTTCAGCTATCTTTGCCGCAACTAATATTAATAGAAGGTATAATGGATATTTCAACTTTATATAAATGCTTTACGGAATGCAGTGGAGTAACCACCGACAGCCGTAACTGTCCTGAAGGCTCTATGTTCATAGCCTTGAAGGGAGAGACATTCAATGGGAACGCCTTCGCTGCACAAGCGCTGGAGAAAGGTTGCCGATATGCGGTAGTGGACGAAGAACAATACGCCGGTGAAAACCCGCATATCCTTTTGGTTGACAACTGCCTGAGAACCTTACAGGAGTTGGCCAACTTCCATCGCCGTACGTTAGATACCCGCATTATAGGCATCACCGGTACCAACGGAAAGACCACCACCAAAGAACTGATAGCCGCCGTACTTCAAAAAAAATACCGGATACTTTATACATTGGGCAATCTGAACAACCACATCGGCGTGCCACTCACACTGCTACGCCTCACTCCCGATGACGAGCTTGCCGTGATAGAAATGGGAGCAAACCATCCGGGTGAAATCAAAACGCTCTCTGCCATCGTTGAGCCCGATTACGGTATTATCACCAATGTGGGCAAGGCACACCTTGAAGGGTTCGGCTCTTTTGAAGGAGTGATAAAAACCAAAGGAGAGTTATACGAACATTTACGTTACGGAGGTGAACACACCATTTTCATCGATAGGGATAATGAGCATCTTAATAAGATTTCAAAAGGGCTGACCTGTATCACCTACGGCACAGAAGACGAAGCGGAACTCTATGTTAGCGGCAAGGCAGGAATATGTGCCCCATTCCTCACTTTCGAGTGGAGGCACGAAGACAGACGACATAAGGTAAGCACCCACCTGATAGGCTCTTATAACCTTAAAAATGCCCTTGCCGCCATCGCCATCGGACGTTTTTTCAATGTATCAGAAAAAGATATTTCAAAAGCACTGGAAGAATATATTCCACACAACAATCGCTCGCAGCTTACCCCAACTGCCGACAATAATCTGATAGTGGATGCCTACAACGCCAACCCTACCAGCATGATGGCGGCATTGGAGAATTTCCGCCGGATGGAAGTGCTGCATAAGATGGTCATTCTAGGCGATATGAAAGAATTGGGAAAGAGTAGTCATGAAGAACATCAAAAATAGTCAGTTACATAGATGAATGTAAATTTGAGCGCGTAATCTTGGTTGGAGAAGAGTTCGGACAAGCGACCTCCTCTTACGAACATTATCAGGATGCCCGTCAATTATCAGAAGTCCTGAAAAAGTCTAAGCCGAAAGGATTCTATATTCTCATAAAGGGTTCGAACAGCATGAAACTCGCCCCACTGCAAGAGTTGCTTTAAAGTAGTTCATATACTATATCAGGAGGATATACCTAAATAAAAATTATTCACTGTATATGAGACTGTCCAAAATGTTCAGCTAATTTCTTATTTTCTCCTTCCGGACAAAATAAGAAATCTGAATACATTCATTAATATGCTGTTCTTCACTACATTCTGAATGACAGAACTAAAGATAATACAATAATCTTCTTGGACAGTCTCATATAGTAACTTTGAAATTTTTATTCGCATTTCTTCAGTTGAGCATCAAACTCATATAAGGATGCTCCGTTTCAAAAGACTTGGCTGTCAGGCTTTCTATCGTATAAAGATGATATTCTCTTCCTTCCCGATATTCACGATAACAATTACCGTTTTCCACAATATAGTAACCATTATTCTCAGGAATAGCATCATCGTCTTCTATTTGAATGGACAGACTCAGCACCGGGTGTTTCCTTGCAAGTATGGACAGCATCTTTTCCACATGAATCAAACGCGCCATTCCCAACGTGGACGAATCCCCGGAAGAAGGATGAATATACTCGATGACAGCTCCGGGGTATCGGGTTGCAGCTGCCGACAACAAGGTATCTTTGACCGCCTCAAAACCTGTCTGTCCGGGAATACCATCTGCCAATAACTCCTTAATATATAAGCTTCCGGCATCCTTTACCACAAAAGCCATCCCTGCCATCCGATCCGCCCGGCGTGCCACAAGCACCTTACCCCCTCCCAGTCGTAAGTCCGCCATGATAACCAGAAAATCCTCATAACTATGCAACATACAGCAGGCACGCTCGCGCATACGATTGTCGAAATACTGATACAGTTCGGCTGAAGCCTCATCCTCCTCTTCCACCCTATAAGAACCGGAAGGGATATGTTTTTCTACGTTTACCCTTTCCATCACATAACCGAATCGCGGAGTATATCCCGACTTTGCATAATAGCCAAACAACCATTTCTCTGCCGGTATAAGAGTGCTGAGCAGAATGCCGTCATCATACATGCGACGATGCGTCAGCCTCAACAATCGCCGCATGGCTCCATGCGACCTGTAATCGGGATGGGTGCACGCACCGGAAACGTAAGAAGTAGCAATCGTCTCCCGCAAAAAGTCATCGGGTAGGAAATCATTTGTAAAGCAGAAATGATTTTTCCATCTTCACGCACAGCCATATTGATATCATCTTTATATCTCAGGTCGAAATACAAGTCGGTAAACTCATCACTATCCGTGAAACAGAGTTTCCACAATGCTTTTACTTCATCCTTTGTGGTCATTGAGTTCGGCTATACATTTTTCGAGCAAGATAGTCGGCTGATAAGAAAGCTTCGCCTTACGCAGCCCCTCCAGTCCAAGATCCTCCTCGCGATTGATATACATATACTGTTCACCGATATGATTGGCATACTCATAGTTTATCATGGCATAAGAACCTTCGATATCGGTATTCGCTTTCTCCACACAAGTGTCCCATGTCTGATAGTTGATGGGGGCCCCATATGTAAATGCGGCTATCTTTCCATTCACATGTAACACTCCTCCGGTCAACCCCAACTCTTCCATGTGATGAAGGGCAAAGGTCATGGACCGCCGTTCGGCCCCCAAAGCCATTTGTTCATCGCAATTATTGGCACGACACCATTCTTCTTCCATTTTCAGGCATTCGGGAACAAGCTCGGGAGTCAGAAGCCTGTACTCATAATCGGGATACTGCTTCTTGAACTTGTTAATATGATTACGTTTAGACTGATACTTTTTACCTTTCAAGGCAGCCAGGTCAGTGCGCAGATAAAGATAGTCGAAATAGTCACGATCTTCGGTAAAGGTGAAACGCCCCGGCATCACTGCTTCAAGGTCTGCTTTCATCCCTACACATACCCCCAGCATACGGAACTTTGCCCCAACGCTTCTGCATCCTCAATCAGTGCCTCCAACACCGGTTTTACGTCTCCTGTTCCTACCGGCATCATGTAGGCCAGCTCTTCACCGGCATAAAAGCGAAGCAACAGATAACCGTCCAAAACGGCATACTTGGTCTGGTATAAGAATGTCCAACTACAAAGGTTGGCAAACGACAAGTCGCAATTGCGACGTTGGCTGTTAAGTGTAAACGACTGTATCAGCTCTTTATCCGCTAAAGTAATGTCTTTGAATTCTATCATAAAATGTTTGTTTCTTTAATAACAAAGATAGAGGCATTTTTGTTAAATTACACCCAATAATTTAAGGATTGTTGGAGTGAAAACGGCTGTCATTATCCCGTTCAATGTCAATCCCAGACTGGCATAAGCTCCATATTTTCCACTGATTTCCATTGCCGTAGATGTTCCCACTGCATGAGTAGCCGTTCCCATGGACAAACCTTGAGCAATGGGACTTCCTACATGTCCCACACGCAACACCTTAAAGCCGAACACCGCTCCAAATAATCCCACAACCACAACGACAGCCGCCGTCAATGAAGGAATTCCTCCGGTAGCTTTCGACACCTCCATTGCAATAGGAGTAGTAACCGACTTCGGAGCCAACGAACAGATGATATCAGGTGTAGCTCCCAACAGCTTGGCAATGACGACCACAGTCACCAATCCTACCAAACATCCTGCCAACTGCGAAATGATAATTGGCAACAACTGCTTCTTTATCATCTCCAACTGCAAATATAAAGGAACGCCCAATGCCACTACCGCCGGCTTCAGCCAAAATTCGATAAGCTGTCCGCCTTCATTATAAGTTTCATAACTGATGCCTGCAAATTTCAAAAATAGAATAAGCACGGCAATGGTAAGCAATATAGGGTTCAAAATAACCCAGCCTGTCTTCTTCTGAACGATACGTGACAGAAAGAATACTCCGAAAGTAACCGCCAACAAGAAGAACTTATTTTCTAAATATTCCATTTGATTTACGAACTAATTGATGAACCCATCCGGTGACTACAAGCACCAGAACTGTACTGACTAAGGTAGCAATCACAATCGGCCAAAACTGTGCCGCAATCACATCAAAATAAAGCATCAGCGCCACACCGGGTGGCACAAAAAAGAAGCCAAGATTAGCAACTAAAAAGTCGGACAATCCCTGCACCCATTGCAGCTTTATCCAACCCAACTTCAAAAAAGGGTGAGAAGCAGCATCCCTATGATACTGGAAGGCAACTTAATGCCTGTCAGAAAAACAATCAGTTCACCCAAAGCCAAACATCCGAAAAGGATGGCGCATTGACGTATCATACCTTATGAATTTAATGAAAACTTATTGAAAACTGCGCAAAGTTAAGGAAACATCCTGTTTGGTGTTCAATAACATACGTTTTTTGCATACTTTAAACCAAAAATAATATAGATTTTGCAATGTAGATATTGCAAAATTACCTAATTTTGCACCGTGAAAAACAACACTCGTCTTTAGAACGTACATAATTAATATATATCATGGATTTAATATCTGAAATCGTAGAGCGCGCGAAAGCAAACAAACAGCGCATTGTTCTCCCTGAAGGAACAGAAGAACGTACATTAAAAGCTGCCAACCAAATATTGACAGACGGTGTTGCCGACCTTATTTTATTGGGTAATCCCGATGAAATCATGAGCCTGGCTAAAGAATGGGGTTTGGGAAACATCGGTAAAGCCACTATCATCGACCCCGAAAATCACCCTAAGAAAGAAGAATACGCACAACTGCTGTGCGAACTTCGTAAGAAAAAAAGGTATGACTATCGAAGAAGCCCGTAAACTGGTAGTCGCCCCATTGTATTTGGGATGTTTGATAATTAAAGCCGGAGATGCCGATGGACAATTGGCAGGTGCCCGCAACACCACCGGTAACGTACTTCGCCCTGCATTACAGATTATCAAGACTGTACCGGGCATTACCTGTGTATCAGGTGCCATGCTGCTGTTGACTCACGCTCCCGAATACGGAAATAATGGCGTTTTGGTGATGGGTGACGTTGCAGTAACCCCGATGCCGGATGCCAACCAATTAGCACAGATTGCTGTTTGTACCGCCCAAACCGCCAAAGCAGTTGCAGGTATTGATCCACGTGTTGCCCTGCTGAGTTTCTCAACCAAAGGTTCTGCCAAACATGAAGTAGTAGACAAAGTAGTTGAAGCCTTGAGTATTGCCAAAGAAATGGCCCCCGATTTGAAAATCGACGGTGAACTGCAAGCTGATGCAACCCTGGTTCCACATATTGGCGCAAGCAAAGCTCCGGGTTCGGAAATTGCGGGAAAAGCCAATGTTCTGGTAGTTCCTTGTTTGGAAGTAGGTAACATTTCTTATAAACTGGTAGAACGCCTGGGACACGCTACAGCTATCGGTCCGATTCTGCAAGGTATCGCCCGTCCGGTGAACGACTTGTCTCGCGGATGCTCTATCGATGATGTTTATAAAATGATTGCAATTACTGCTAATCAGGCTATTGCTGCCAAAGCAAACAATTAATATAATAAAGAAGAAACAACATGATGAAAATATTAGTGCTTAATTGCGGTAGTTCTTCCATCAAATACAAGTTATTTGATATGACTACCAAAGAAATCCTGGCACAGGGTGGTATTGAAAAAATCGGATTAGTAGGTTCTTTCCTGAAGCTGACTTTGCCTAATGGCGAAAAGAAGATTCTGGAAAAGATATCCCTGAACATACTGCAGGTATCGAATTTATCCTGAACACATTGGTTAGCCCTGAATATGGCGCAATCAAGTCTCTGGAAGAAATCAATGCAGTAGGTCACCGCATGGTACACGGTGGGGAACGTTTCAGCGAATCAGTGAAACTGGATAAAGAAGTATTGGATGCATTTGCCGCTTGCAACGACCTTGCTCCACTCCATAACCCGGCTAACTTGAAAGGTGTCAATGCTGTTTCTGCTATTTTGCCCAATATACCTCAGGTAGGTGTATTCGATACAGCGTTCCATCAAACAATGCCTGACTATGCATATATGTATGCCATCCCATACGAACTGTATGAAAAATACGGTGTACGTCGTTACGGCTTCCACGGAACCTCTCATCGCTATGTTTCAAAGCGCGTATGCGATTTCTTGGGAATCAATCCCGAAGGTTCTAAAATCATCACTTGCCACATTGGTAACGGTGGTTCTATCTCAGCTGTCAAGGATGGTAAATGTGTAGATACCAGCATGGGACTTACTCCGCTTGAAGGTCTTGTAATGGGAACCCGCAGCGGTGACATTGATGCAGGCGCCGTTACTTTCATTATGGAAAAAGAAGGTTTGACTCCGACAGGTGTTTCTAATTTACTGAACAAGAAGAGTGGAGTACTTGGCATATCAGGCGTATCCAGCGATATGCGTGAATTGGATGCAGCTTGCAAAGAAGGAAATCCGCGTGCTCTGCTGGCAGAAAAGATGTATTATTATCGCATCAAGAAGTATATCGGAGCTTATGCTGCTGCCATGGGTGGTGTAGATGTTATCTTATTTACCGGCGGTGTAGGTGAGAACCAATCACAATGCCGTGAAGCCGTATGTGACGGTTTACAATTCATCGGTGTAGAATTGGATAAAGAAATGAACAACAAGATTCATGGTGACGAAGCTATCATCTCTACCCCCGAATCAAAAGTCAAGGTAGTAATTATCCCGACAGATGAGGAATTGATGATTGCCAGCGATACACAAGCTATTTTGAATAAGTAATTTTATTGTTTGGTTAAATAAATATCGAAGGCCGCTGCGCGAGATGCGTAACGGCCTTCCTTTTTTCCCAATATCCTTTATTGAGCAACAAGCTCAACTACACGACTTTGTGCCTGTCCGCCGGTGAATACATTCAGTCCGACCTTCATCAGATAATCTCCTGAAAAGTCTTACCATTTGCCTCCAGTCTTGATTTCTTTCCGGGCATCAAATTAATCTCTTCCACCTTATACATCTTCATCGGATCCAATCCCTGCAATTTTACAGGCAACAGTTTCTCGCCAAAACGAGGATGAATATCATAAGCATAAAGCACTGCTCTTTTTCTGCCCTTCACCCACATACATCACAGACATGTGATTGCCTTCGTATGGAGAAACCAAGCGATAAAGCTCTCCATCCAGAATAACAGGCTTCAAACGGTTAAAATTGGCAACTGCATTCTGGCAGTAGGCCAGTTCATCTTCACTCAATTCTTTCAAGCCCATATCGAAACCGAGTTTACACATAGAAGCCACATCAGTACGGAACTTCACACTGGTTTTACTATTCCAGCTAGTGACATGAGCACACATTGCCTTAGCCGGGAAGATTTGTGAGAATCCCCATTGGATAAACAGACGTTCTATCGGGTCGGTATTGTCACTGCACCAGAATTCTGTGAAATATTTCAGGGCCTCGTAGTCGCAGCGTGCACCACCACCCGAGCACAGCATCATCGGCACATTAGGATACTTGGCCTTCACTCTTTCCAAGACATTATAAACGCCACGCACATGGTTGATATAAAGCTGTCCCTGTTTATTTTTTAAATAAGGAGAATAAACATTTGTAATTGGAGAGTTACAGTCCCATTTTGAAGAAAGCCAGTTCCGGATTCTCTGTCAGGATCTTATCCACTACACCAAATACAAAATCCTGCACTTTCGGATTGCTAAGGTCAAGTACCAATTGGTTACGGTAATAATACGTTTCACGATTAGGCAGATGGATAGCCCATTCGGGATGCTTCTCAAAGAGCTCACTCTTCGGACTTATCATTTCCGGCTCAATCCAAATTCCAAACTTCACACCGGCTTCTTTAGCAGCAGCCACCAATGCAGGCACTCCATTAGGCAACTTGCTTTTTGTAGCCTCCCAATCTCCCAAACCGGTGTGATCATTGTTACGAGGATACTTATTGGCAAACCAACCGTCATCCAGCAAGCAAGAACATATCCACACCCAAATGTTTGGCTTCCTTCATCAGTTCCACCAATACTTTCTCATCAAACTTGAAACCGGTATTTTCCCAGTTATTGAGCAGTGTCATACGATCGCCCTTACCATCTTTCAACTGATAATTACGCGCCCATGCATGAATGTTCCGGCTCGCCTTTCCTGTTCCTTCCTTGCTCAGTGTGAAGATGAATTCCGGAGTTTTGAAAACATCCTTCGGAGCCAATTCATAATAAGAAGCATAAGGATTGATGGCAGGAATCACCCTCAAATTACCTTCGTTATCGACTTCAAACGTAAAGCGGAAATTTCCGGTCCAACCGATAGTTCCCAACAGCACATCTCCCTGATGCTCATTAGCAGGTCGGTCAAAGCCCAACTCAAAGAAAGGCTGAACAAACATAGCAGCGCGGCTACCCAACTTAGTATCCAGAATCTTTTTTCCCGAATTGCAACTCTTGTGTACTCATCTGTACCTCTTTGGCCCAATCACTACTGAACTCTGTCAAGAAATACTTTTCGGCCGAGAAATATAACATAGTAGACGAATAACGTGAAAGCATCACCGGCTTTTTTTCCTGATGACTGATCTCACTCCAAGTCTTTATGACATCTTCCTTAGGGTAAGCTATATAATATAAGGTTACATCTACAGGATACTGGTCATCACGCAAGCGAATTATTGTCTCTGTGCCTCCATCTACTGCCTTACTTTCAGAAGAAACATAACGCAATATAGTACATGGATTTCCGTCATTGTGAGTAATGGCAACGGCAGGTTCAAAATAATCTTCAGCTCCCGAACCGGCATATACTTCCCAGCCATTGGCCGAAGCATCCCCGCCAGAAGCAGACGGAAGACTGACAATATCTTGTTCATTCAGCAGTTTACTGCCTAAATAAGACTGATACAAACGTCCGTTGGGAGCTACTTTCAAGATTAAATCCGTATTATCGGTCGACACACGAATTGTTTTCCGGTCTTCTGCACTCACTTGAAAACAAGTAAAGAATACAATTAGTAATAGAAAGATTTTCTTCATGGTATAAATTAAAAAGGTTTTATAATATTCAATCAAGGTCACCATTCAATGATGATAGTACAAAGATAAGCATAAGCTGCCCCAATTCCTCATACATTTGATTCATAATTGTGTAGAATATTCCACAGAAATCAAGAATACTGACTTTCTCCTTCTATAAACTGTTCAAGGAACATGTTTTCACCGTCAAAAACGGCATAAGAGAAATCCTGTATCCAGTCTCCTAAGATAAGCATACGCGAAGTGCGACTCAACATCAAATCAAACATGATATGGCGATGACCATAAATAAAATAATTAATATCAGGATGACTCCTAAGATATTCTTTGGTAAAAAGCACTAAAGGCTCTTTGTTCTCTCCCATATATTCAGGTTCCTTACCTCCTTCACGTTTCATACGACTATGTTTCGCCCACTCCAGTCCCAGTTCCACACTCCAACGAGGATGTAAAGTAGAAAACAAACGTTGTAAAGTGGTGCTATGGAACATAGAGCGTAACAACTTAAACTTACGGTCACCATCCCCAACCCATCACCATGGGCAAGAAAGAACTCTTTACCATAAATTTCGCAAGTAAGCGGCTGACGATGAATGGTCACACCACATTCTTTTTCCAGATAATCGCCACACCAGATATCATGATTTCCAATAAAAAGTGAACTTCCACCCCATATCAGTCAGTTCGGAAATTTTTCCCAAGAAGCGAGTATAACCTTTCGGTACTACTAACTTAAATTCATACCAAAAATCGAACATATCTCCCAATAGATACACTGCTGCGGCATTATGCTTGATACTATCCAAAAAATTCACCAATCGACGTTCCTGTGTCCGTCCATGCGCTATTGCACGCGATCCCAAATGTGCATCTGAAAGGAAATATATATTCTTCATAATCTTAAAGGAATCCTAATTCAAGTTTTGCTTCTTCACTCATCATGTCTTTATCCCATTCGGGTTCGAATACCAAATTAATAACAGAAGAATTTACCCCTTCTACCGAATCCACCTTTTGACGCACATCTTCCATAATAAAATCGGCAGCGGGACAATTGGGAGCGGTAAGCGTCATATCAATACTTACATCTCCATCGTCTTGCAGGTCAATCTTATAAATTAATCCTAAATCGTATATATTCACCGGAATTTCGGGGTCGTATACGGTCTTCAACATCGCTATTATTCTTTCTTCTATTTTCAAACGGGTCTCTGCATCCATAATTCTCGTCATTTTAATTGCAAATTTAATGATTTTGCAACAGTATACCAAACGTTTCTAGAGATATCTATAGAAAGCTTTCCAAAAGGCGTATAGACAATGTTTTACTCCCAAAGAACAAGTGTTTATTCATGAATTGATGAAAGCCTGTTTTAACCTTCGTCAACCCCAAAGTGAAAAATCAACTAACATTTATATGGTGGTACACATGAACAAGAAACAGGTACAACCGGCTACCGGAGTAAAAGTAGATCCCGACCGATCAATGGAACATCAGAAAACAAAAAGCATATATAAGTTGTCGTCTGACAGAACTGGATAATCAGAATTAATGCCATCCACATACCGATGTAAAGCACCTAGTTCCTTTTGCAAACGAATGCTGTCTGTTTGTCCTTCTCTCCTTTCCTGAAAGAATAGGAATGGCAAGAACAAAATAGTATTATGGTTATAAATATTATCTTCATATTTATTTTATTTCAAATTCAGCACTCAGCTTTATCTCTTTGCTATCATTCCATAATGATTTAGATATACGATATCTCCCGGGAGTAATCTTATAATATTTAATTGGAAACCTGAAACAGTAATAAATCTGAGGTATAATATCCTGTATACTGTCACTCAAAAATCCATACTTATCTTTCAATTCAGGTGTTGTCCAGCAATTATTCTCCCATTTTTCCAAAGTCCAGTAGGAACCGTAACTGAGAAGAAGTCTTTGAGGGTTCAGAACAATGGTAAATACTTCGTCCGTCTTAATGGTATAATTCCCATGAATCATTTTCATCCGAACTTCAGAACCTAAAGTATCGCTGCAGACACAATCGGCAGACATATACCCTAGTTTCGGTACACCCTTATCTTTACTTTTACATCCGATCATCAAAACACAAAGTATGGTTATAAATATTGTCTTCATATTTATTTTATTTTAAATTCAGCACTCAATTTTATCTCGTCCCAGAATTTCTGATAGACAATGAAAGAAGGAGGGATAAAAACATCTCCTTCATGGCTTATCTCATTCATTCTACTATCTTGTCTTTGGCGTAGAAGTAATAGAGGACCAGCCCAAACCAGTTTGTAATGATAACCAGAATGATGAACAAGCTCTTTTGTCATATCACCATTTGTTTCCCGGATTTGATATGCTTGATTGGGGCGGATGTACATGCTTCAATCCGTATCCGAGAATCTGTAGTCCTTGTAACTTTTTCCTCTTTTAATCCTGAATGTCAACCTACTCCATTCCTCTTTCGTCAGTTTCAGTTTAATGTTCATACAGAAATAATAGGTCTCGTTTCCCTCCAAAGGTGAAATCCAAATTTTATTTATACACTTTCTTTTACCGGAGCCTGAATAGTATAGAAGGCAGCGTACTCTTCTTATCTGCATACTGTCCTCATTACATACCTTTATTTCTATACGTCTTCCGTTTCCGATTCGGTAAAATTTAGGAGGGAACATTCTTACTTTATTCAGGGTACTGTCCTTGTCATTGATGTCTGTAACTATGAATTTTCCTATCCCGTCCGGTTGTCCGGCAAAAAGCATTGTCAAAGGCAGACAACGATATGATGAATATAATTATGAATTTCCACATGTGATTGAGGCTTTTCAGTAATTGAAGGCAAGTTATTAATAAATTCCATAGTTTCAATGCACGAGAACCTTTTTAAATATTTTTGTTAGTTTTATAAATAACTGTGAAAGGCAATTGTTGTTCCCGGACTTTTTTTAGATTACGGCTGTTTTTTTGATTTATGTAAGCAGTTTCATTATACAATTCATTACCGGTCTTAGGTTGTGGAATAGGACAGGTAATGTTTCAAGGGAATATATGGACCGAACTGTTCTTTTTGACCGGCATTCTTATCAATTCGCGGACTGCTGCTTTTTTATACTGTATTTGGAGCACTTCTTCCTAATTCCACCAGCTTTCTGACCAGGGATAGATGCCGGAACATTAAATATGGGATTGATGGGCTATAACGGTGTATTGTGTTCCATAGCTTTAGGAAATAAAAACCTGAAAAGTCTTGTATGGACCTCATGTTCAGTCTTACTGTCCGTCGTATTGCAGGTTATAGGAATGAACTTGGGGATTACTACTCTAACCGCACCTTTTGTCATATCAGTATGGGTGATAATGGGAATACAGAAGTCGATGATTTTGCAACAGTATACCAAACGTTTCTAGAGATATCTATAAAAAGCTTTCCCAAAGGCGTATAGACAATGTTTTACTCCTAATCCCCCTTTAAAGGACGGAATTAAAAATACTTTTTGCTTTTTTTCAATTAAAACCGGTATATTTGTCACAAAAACCTAATAATCTATCTCTATTATGAATAAACTATCGCATAGTGTATTATGGATTGTTACAGTCTTAGTAACCGCTTGTAACATACAGCCCAAACAGGAACCTATCGAAGAAGTCATCGACCGTGGTTTGAAAGCTTCGACCGAACAGGCTCTATTAATGGCAAAAGAGCTTGAAACACAGAATGGTCGTCTGCCGAAAACAATCAATAAAGAAGGAAAGTTGGAAACCAGCGATTACAGTTGGTGGTGCAGTGGTTTCTTTCCGGGTGAATTGTGGTATTTGTACGAATACAATCCGACCCCGGAAATGAAAAAATATGCAGAAATGTACACCGACCGTGTAGAAGAGGTAAAACACATCACTTACAGCCATGATGTAGGTTTCATGCTATATTGCAGCTACGGCAACGGCTATCGTCTGACCGGAAAACCGGAATATAAGGACGTGATGCTAACCGGAGCCAATTCGCTGGCTACCCGTTATGACGAACGGGTGGGAGCCATCCGTTCTTGGGACTTCAACAAAAAGATTTGGCAGTTCCCGGTCATTATTGACAATATGATGAATCTGGAATTCTTCAGTTGGGCTTCGAAAGCATCAGGTGATGACCGTTTCCGAAAAATGGCCATTTCTCACGCAGATAAGACCATGCTTCACCATTTTCGTGATGACTACAGCTGTTATCATGTAGTTTCTTATGATACGATAACCGGCATGCCGCATAAAAAACAGACTCATCAGGGAGCAGCTGACGAATCGGCATGGGCTCGCGGACAGGCTTGGGCTTTGTATGGCTTCACGATGATGTATCGCGAAACAGGTAAACCGGACTATCTGAATCATGCCAAACATATTGCCTCATTCATTATGAATCATCCGAATATGCCGGTCGATAAAATTCCTTATTGGGACTTTGACGCCCCGGACATTCCCAATGTGCCTCGTGATGCTTCTGCCGCGGCTATCATGGCTTCTGCTCTGATAGAACTAAGTCAACTGGATAAAAGTACTGAGGCAAAGAGTTATCTGGACTTTGCAGAACAACAAATCCGTTCATTAACAAGTCCCGACTATCTGGCTGCAAAAGGTACGAACTGCAATTTCGCTCTGATGCATTCCACCGGACATTTTCCCGGAAAAAGTGAAGTTGATGTACCCTTGAGCTATGCCGATTATTATTATGTAGAAGCTCTGATGCGTTTAAGAAACCAACTGAAAAATAAATCCTTATAACCACCTGCCTCCATCCGGCCTATGCGCTTGCTGAATCTCCATACAACACAATTCACAAGACGTAGGCCGAGGCGGTTCTATATTCTTCCCTCATCGGCATAACTATAATATTTGCCATCTGTTAAAATTACATGGTCAATCAACCTTATATTCATTATTTTGGCTGCTTTGTCCAAATGTTCTGTCAGGCAATCATCTTCTCTGCTGGGACGCAGACTTCCCGAAGGATGGTTATGACAAAGTGCCATCGAAACAGCCCGCTTCATCAATGCCTCTCTCAAGATACAACGAATATCCACAGCAGTAGCAGCCAATCCACCTGCACTTATTTTTACCCTGTCTATCACTTTTGAAGCCTGGTTGAGCAACAGCACCCAACACTCTTCCGTAGGCAAATCGCACATCAAAGGATAAAAATATTGATAAACATCACAAGAACTGAGTATTTTTTTACGCTCTTTCACCTCCTCTTCCTTACGCCGCTTTCCCAGTTCGGAAGCAGCAAGAATACTGATGGCTTTGGCGGGACCTATTCCTTTATAATGGCACAAATCATCAATGCTGCATTTACCCAGCTCATTCAAATTATTGTGATAGTCACTCAATATCTTCCGCATCAGTTCCACAGCCGAGTCTTCCGTGTTTCCCGAACCTATCAGAATCGCTAATAATTCGGCATTAGAAAGTGCAGCCACTCCATGATGAGCCATTTTTTTCACGCGGCCGGTCTTCCTCAGCCCAACGCTTTATAGCCAGTTTCTCTCCCATTATTTATAAAAGTTCTTTTCAAACGCCGCAAACTCGTCTTTCTTCAGCACACAACGCTTCCACCATGCGCGCAAAAAGCCCGTTCCGTATCCTGTCAACTGAATAAAAGAGGCCACAATAGAGAGCATCCCTATTTTCAAGCTGTTATTTTCCAATGTCGAATCGATACATATAATCAAAGCAAAAAAGCAAAAAGCAGCGACAAGCTCCATACACAAACCGGTGCCCCCAACAATAAGAACAGTACTCCCAACGTAAAAACAGCCGGCAACAAATGCACTATTTTCAATGATTCCGGATATTTTTATACAGATTGATACGCGCAATACCCGAATTATGCACCTGTTTGAAGAATTTCTTTAAGTCCGTACGGCGTTTGTGCCATACCCACGCCTCGGGAAACAACCGACAGACATAGCCTCCCTTGAATATTCGGATACTGAAATCAATATCCTCTCCAAAACGCATTTTAGAAAAACCACCCAAAGTTTTATATACTTCCGCGCGCACTCCCATATTGAAACTGCGCGGATAGAACTTGTCCATCTTCTTTTTACCACCGCGAATACCCCCGGTCGTAAAAAATGAAGTCATGGCATAGTTGATGGCTTTTTGCACATCGGAAAACGACTCATGCGCACGGTCGGGACCCCGAAAGCATCCGCCCTCTCCCTTTGCAGTTCTGCTCCGACCGCCGCCAGATAACCTTCAGGCAAAATACAATCGGAATCCAGAATAATAAGATATTCCCCATTACTGCGTTCGGCACCATAATTACGGGTTTGCCCCGGTCCTGAATTAGGCTTATTATAATAATGTATATCCAAACAATCGGCATAATGCTTCACCACCTCCTTGCAAGGAACAGACGAACCGTCCTCCACCACTATCACTTCAAAGTCTTTATCCGTCTGCCGTGTGAGGCTTTCCAGCAACTCATCCACTTCATCGGGGCGATTATAAACCGGTATAATAAAAGAATATCTCATAAACTGCTATCATTTTGTCGCACAAAGGAACACAAAAAAGGCGGAGCTTGCAACAAGTTCCGCCTTTTTATATAATGGCTTAAAAAGATTATGCTTTCACACGACCCACGTATGAACCGTCACGAGTATCGATTTCGATTGTTTCACCTTCATTGATAAACAAAGGTACACGTACGGTTGCACCCGATTCTACTGTTGCAGGTTTCAGGGTGTTGGTAGCTGTGTCGCCTTTCAAGCCCGGTTCGGTGTAAGTAATCTTCATCTGAACCTTCACAGGAACATCAGCAAAAAGAACTGTTTCAGTAGAAGCATCAGAAACTACGTCTACCACCATTCCTTCCAACAGGAAGTCTACACCGTTAATCAGGTCGTGAGCGATAGGAATTTGGTCAAAAGTTTCCTGATTCATGAAAATATAGTCTGCACCTTCCATATACAAATATTGATGCGGACGACGTTCCACACGCACATCTTCCAGTTTTTCACCGATATTGAAACGACGTTCCAGAACGTAACCATTAACTACATCTTTCAATTTTGTACGCATAAAGGTGTTACCCTTTCCAGGTTTTACATGCAGGAAGTCAATACAGAAATACAATTTGCCGTCCATACGGATAGCAGTTCCAATTTTAATGTCTTGAGCATTAATCATACTTTTCTTTGCTTATATTTGATTATTATTTCAGATTATATTCACTCACGGTTGCGATTTCGGATGCAAAAGTAATGTAAATCAAGAAAAAACGCAAAAAGAAATCACTAAAAATGAGTTATCTCTTTGTTTATTTCAAAAAAGTCACTAATTTTGCAGCCCGTTACAGCATGAATAATAACATAAAAATAAGTATATACAATGAAAAGAACATTCCAACCCTCTAACAGAAAGAGAAAGAACAAACACGGATTCCGTGAAAGAATGGCAACTGCCAATGGCCGTCGTGTATTGGCTAGCCGTCGTGCAAAAGGTCGTAAGAAATTAACTGTATCTGATGAATACAACGGAAAATAATTCATCTGACCAGAACAAATAAAAGGAGTAAAGTGAATCACTTTACTCCTTTTATTTTTATTCATTCTCCCGTATCCAGTCCATCACATTTGCCGGGGCGCGTTCTGCCAGCAGTTTTCTTTTTTCATAAAATCCATATAGGGGGCTACATGATCAAAAAAACTTATAATATCCTTTTGCACAGATAGTTCAGTCCCGGTTCTCCGTCCTCCGTCACAACAAATCGATTCTTGGGACATTCACCGTGACAGGCAAATTCATATTGGCAATCCAAGCATTGCCGTGGCAAGCTGTTGTGCTTCATAGCCCCAAATGCTTCCTGTTCTTTGCTATACATCATCTCCACCAATGTCTTCTGATAAATATTTCCCAATTTATATTCAGGAAAGACAAAGTGATCGCATGAATACACATCCCCATTAAACTCCATCACGGCGGCATGGCCACAATATTTTGCCATCGAACAAACACCCGGCTGTTGTCCCACCCAATTCGCCAACGTAGAATCGAATATCTGAATAAAGTAATTGCCTACATCTTTCTTCACCCATTCATCAAAGATGGTACAAAGAAAGTTTCCCCATTGTTCGGGCGAAACAGTAAAAGGCGCTACTTCCCCATCCTTCTGCTTTAAAGAAGAAAGCTTAAGCCCATCGGCCCGTTTAGATAGGCGTTCTACAATCGGGGTAAACTGAATATAGTGGCAGTCCAACTCATCGCGGAAGAAGCGGTAAAAATCCAAAGGATAATCAGCATTATAGTCGTTCACCACTGCCATGGCATTCCATTCCACCCCATGCTTTTTCAACAAGTTGATACCACGCATCACCTTCACAAATGATGGCTGTCCCATCTTATTCTTCCGATACTCGTCATGAAATTCTTGCGGACCATCAATAGAGATGCCTACCAGAAAATTGTTCTCGCGAAAGAACTCACACCATTCATCTGTCAGCAGTGTACCGTTGGTCTGAATGCAATTATCAATCGTACGGCCTCCGGCATATTTCTTTTGAAGTTCCATCGCCTTTTTATAAAAAGACAAGGGGCGCATCAGGGTTTCACCTCCATGCCAAGTGAACAACACTTGAGGCATGGTTTGCGATTCAATATATTCTTTTATGAATTTCTCCAACAGTTCGTCACTCATCACATGGCGAGGCTGTTCTTCATATAACTTTGCTTTTTCCAGGTAATAACAATAGTCGCAAGCCAGATTGCATACTGCGCCCACGGGCTTGGTCATTACATAAAGCGGCTTCGCAAAGGGGGTTATGGTTGCTTCTTTCATCGGTCTTTCATTTATATCTTAGCGTTTATATTACAAAGATAAATCTATTTTTCTATCCACAGAGGAGAAAATGCAATTTTCGGCATGAAATTCATAACCGCCGTAGATCTGCTCATATTACGTGAGCCGGCCTTTGAGATAGAAATCTGTTTCTTCTTTTCTCCTTTCATTAATTGTTGAAACGTCCTGTTGATGGGGGTTCCGATAGTGAATGAACATCCCGTAATCGCCCTTTCAGCCTCCTTTCATCTGTAAAACTTCGTCTGGCAAGACAAATACTGAAGGTAGATTGTGAAGGGACTTGGAAAGCACAGATGAAGGGAGGATAATGGGAACACTTTCAGGATTAACAAATTGATTACCTGCATGTTATAATTAAAATGTAAGGATGAACGGAAAAAAGGGAATAACCGACTTAATAAGGGGTGATGCAACCTGCCCTTACATGAAAAACATACCGGGCTTAAAAAAAGACTTTGAGGTTTTTAAAAAAGATGGTAGTGTTTCAATAAAAGACTTTGAGGTTTAAAAAAAACATCAAGGTCTTTTTGGAAAACATCAAGGTCTTTTTGCAACATTCAGTGCGAGCTGCATATTTTTTTAATGTACGTACGCATCGGAATACACATACGGTAGCATAAGTCTACACGTATATACGCATCAGGTCACACGTATATACGTATCGAGCTACACGTACGTACGCATGAGCCTGCACGTGTTATAATATACAATAAATATATTTGTCAAATCGCTTTGCTATGGAGGCTGACACATTTGTCTGCCTTCACAGCAAAGCGATAATGAGAATTACCTTCGAGCACTGCCCAAAGGATATAAAGAAGTTATGTTTCCGTTTATTTCAACAAGATTCCAACCTCACCAACGGTGGTTGCCGGCTTGTTGTTTATTTCGGCAACAGGCTCCAGTTTAAAGTAACGCGCCGGATATTTCTTACCGAAACGAACAAAATAAGGAACAGGATTGTGCATGATGTTACTGAATTCTCCACCGGCATCGCACTTAGTCCAATTCTTGCCATCGATACTAACATAGAAATTATACTTATAAATCGTTCCCGTAAGGTCTTCTTTTTGCGCAGGTGCATAACTGAAACCGATAACTTCCGATGCTTTACCCATATCCACCACCAAAGGAGTCAGAGCCTTAGCAGTCCATACAGTCTGAGGATCTCCGTCAATGGCATTAGCCGCTTCCGCCGGCATACCCACCGTTTTCCAGTCTTTCACCGAAACATCACTTAACTTCACTTTCACATTCTTTTCTGTCAAAGGTTGTGCATAATAAAGACCGATATTGGAAATATTGGCTGTTCCGCGAGCGGCATTTACAGTCACCCTCAACTTTTCCGCTTTGCTGTCAGAGAAACGGACAAGACGTTTATAACCCACCGTCGTTCCTTCAGCCACATGACGCCACGCCCCATTGGTAAACACCTCAATCGTAAAATCTTCTATGCGTTGTCCCTTAGAGATATCTTCCTGAATAAGGAATGTATTGACCAAAGCATCTTTTTTCAGTTTATACACTTTCGACTCACCGGCTTTGGCTGTCCATGCAGCATTCCCCTTTTCCACCTGATTGTCGGCAAATGTTTTTTGACATAAGAAGCCAGTTCCTTGATGCGGTTGGCATCATTCTCGTGAATCAATCCGCGTCTGTCGGGAGGGATATTCAGCAACAGCACAGAGTTATACCCCACCGACTTGAAATAAATATCAGTCAGATGTGCCAATGATTTTACCTGGTTGTCCTGTTCGGCATGATAGAACCATCCCGGACGGATAGACACATCCACTTCCGACGGATACCAATAGAGTGCCGGAGCCTTCTCTAATAAAGCACGGCTTCCCAAATCCTTACCGGTTCCTTTAATACCCAACTTTGCATAACTTTCGTCGGCTTTTACGCATAAGAATGGGGCATAAGAGCCGTAGCGCTCCATTCGGTTTCACGCCCGATACCACGTTCGTTGCCCACCCAGCGTACATCATCACCCATAATGGCTGTCACGGCTTTCGGTTGCAGTCGGCGGATGGTTTTCAAGATGGCATCCCAATCATAAATCTGCTTCTTGCCGTTGGGACCTTCTCCATTCGCACCGTCAAACCAAACTTCGTGCACTTCACCGTAATTGGTCAGAAGCTCGGTGAGCTGTTCGATAAAGAATTTATTGTATGCGGGAGAATCGCCATAACATTCGGCATTACGATCCCATGGGGACAGGTAAACACCAAACTTGATGCCATACTTGTCGCAGGCGTCGCGCAACTCACGGACAACGTCTCCTTTGCCATTCTTCCACGGAGAATTGGCCACAGAATGTTTGGTTGTCTTAGTAGGCCAAAGGCAGAAACCATCATGGTGCTTGGCCGTAATAATCGCCATTTTGAAACCGCCTTCTTTCAGTGAGCGCACCCATTGTTCGCAATCCAGCTCGGTGGGATTGAAGACAGCAGGGTCTTCTTTTCCGCTTCCCCATTCATTGCCGGTAAACGTATTGATGCCAAAATGCAGGAAAGCGGTAAACTCCATTTGTTGCCATGCCAACTGTTGCGGAGTGGGCACCAGGCGGGAAGCCATATCCACTTTCTGTTCCAAAGTCGCCCCGACGGGGAAGGTCACTTGTTTCTCATAGTACTCCTGAGCTTGTGCACCTAAAAAGGCACAAACCAAGGCTGCAGTCAGAATTGTTTTTCTCATGTGTCTTATTTTTATTTTGCCAAAGGGCGAATCATAAATTCAAAAGTATGCTTTTGTACGGGAACAAGGTATTGGGGCAACACACCCGGTCCGCAAGTAGCGGTGCCCACTCCCGACTGTTCTGCATCGAGATGAACGGTTACAACACCTGTCCGTTTCAACTCATTGATATGAGTTGCCTTGTCCACATTCATATCCGTAAAAGGAATAACACTGAACTGAAAGTGCTTGTCCGAACGGAAAGTCAATCCGTTACCCGCCTCATCCGTCAGGTTCACCCAACGTACATCCGTGCGATTTCCTGTTGCCTGCGGTCTCACATAATAATGGAACATACGCTCTGCATCTGTGTGGTAAATGCCGATACGTCCCGACCGGTTACGGTCTGCATAAGTTTCATGCTCACCGCGTCCCAAATACGAAACTTGATTATAAGTATCCGGCATTTCGAAAGCCAGGCCGACTCTCGCCAACGAAGTAATAACGGCCGTATCAGGAACAAACGTTGTTTTCACTTCCAGTGTACCATTCTTTCTCAACGTGTACAGGAAGTCGGCAGTACCCACTTTACGACCTTCGGCATTCAGCAATTCCACTTTGGCTTTGCCGCCTTTTGCAGACGATTCGACAAAAGTCGCTTTTTGAACCAAATTATCCAAGCCTGCCTTTTTCCAAGCTCGTGCACCACCTGTTCTTTCACGGTTATCATTATCTGTGACAGGACGATAAAGACTCAGCACAACGGGAGATGCCAGCATTTCCTTACCATTATACATATAAGAACGCAAAGCTCCTGTTTGCCTGTCAATATCCCATTTCACTTCTCCTTCCGGTTTGGAAACCTGCGCATGGAAATTCTTGCCGGCAGGCAAGACAAACTGATCATAAGCCACCTCAAAATCAGTTCCAATAAAAGGTTGAGGCGTATCAGGTGTCCAGCTCAGATTGAGATATGCTTCACGGATATTCGATGGCAACTTTATACGACCCAAAGCAAAATCAGCAGTTGCATGGGGAGCACAATCTATTTTGTGAGTACCTTCCTTGATGACGGTTCCATTATCACCTACCACCTGCCAATGCAGCGTATAGGCATTCAGATTAGTGAAATCGTACCAGTTTTTCACCTTTAACGAAAGATTGCGTCGGTCTGTCAGTGCCGACTTAATATACTGATAGTTTTTCTTTACCTCGATAAAGGTGAGGATGTGGTTCACGAGCGGCATTCACCAGTCCGTTACAACAGAAATTGCCGAAACTGGGCACTCCTTCGGGACCATAATCGCCTCCATAGCTCCAATACCATTTACCGTTTTCATCTATCTCGCGGAAAGACTGGTCCACCCAATCCCAAATACAGCCACCTTGCACAATAGGTTCGGACTCAAAACATCCATGTATTCTTTCAATCCGCCACCGCTATTGCCCATAGCATGCAGATATTCAGTCATTATAAAGGGACGGTAAACTTTCGGTTCGGTCTGGCGTGCATACGCCCTGAGTACATCTACGCCACGATACATACGACAATAGATATCCGTATTGTAATTCTGCTCCGCACGTTCATACTGCACCGGCCGAGACTGTTCTATAGATTTCATCCAATCATAAGTACGTTCAAAATTGATACCATTGCCGGCTTCATTGCCCAATGACCAGATAACGATGGCAGGATGATTCTTTGAGCGCTCATACATACGCTGTATACGGTCCATGTGAGCAGGCAGCCAAGTAGAATCTTTCGCCAAAGATGCCGCACCATATCCCATACCGTGAGACTCGACATTCGCCTCATCAATCATATACAGTCCGTAGCGGTCGCATAACTGATACCAATAGGGATGAGTGGGATAATGAGAGTTACGGACAGTATTTATATTATGCTGTTTCATCAGTTTAATATCTTCTTCCATCAACTCTTTGCTCACGGTACGTCCCAATTGGGAGTGTTCATGTCGATTGGTGCCTTTCACCAGCACAGGCACGCCATTGATGCAGAACCGTCCATCTTTTATTTCCGAAGTACGGAAACCAACCATACAACCGGTCAGTTCGGAAACTTCTCCATCGGGGTTCTTTAATTCCAAAACCAATGTATAAAGATTGGGATGCTCTGCACTCCAAGGCTTTACATCCGGTATCCGTTGTTCTTCAAAAGCAATGAAGTTACTGAGGCCTCTCGACTTAATCGGCTGCTCTCCCCTCAGTACGGTTCTTCCCACAGCATCCTCCAGGCGATAAGACAAAGAAGAAGCTGAAGCAGAGGGTCCCTCAACAGTTGCCTCCAGTCCGAATATACCTTCTTTATACTCTTTCTTATCCAAAGACGAAATTACTTTATAATCTGAAATATATTGCTTGGGAGTGCTGTAAAGATATACATCACGCTCAATGCCGCTAAGCCGCCACATATCCTGACACTCCAGATAGGAACCGGCACTCCAACGGTATACTTCCAAGGCAACCGTATTCTCACCTTCCTGCAACTTATCCGTGATATCCCATTCTGCAGGAGTCTTCGAACCTTGGTTATAGCCAAGTAAATGGCCGTTCACCCAAATATAATAAAAGGAGATTACCCCTTCACAGCAAATTACCACACGGCGGTCTTTCCAGCTTGCCGGAATGCTGAATGTGCGACGGTAAGAGCCGACTTCATTTTCTTCATAAGGCACCAGTGGAGGATTCTTCTTAAAATGGAACATTTTGTCATCAAACTCATAAGTTTCGTTGACGTAAATGGCCGTTCCATAGCCTTGTCGTTCCCAGTTACCCGGTACATTGATCTCCGCCCAGCTTCCGTCATAGAATGAAGGCTTATAAAAATCCTTCGGACGGTTATCGGGATTCTTCACCCAATGAAATTTCCATTTTCCGTTCAGACTCATATAGTAAGGAGAATCCTCATAATTTCCATTCCGCACATCGCCTGCGTTCTTATAAGGCCATACATACGAATGCGGAGCCAGTTTGTTCAATCCGATAGCATACTGGCTCTGCCATTCGGGGTGTTGCTGTGCCATCATGGGAAGACAGCATACAAAAGCCAAAAGTCCCAGCAAGGTTTCTGTTATTCGCTTCTTCATCGTTCTAAAGTTTTTTTGCTTATTCTATTATTAATTCGTCCACACATACACGCGCTTCCTGTCCCGGACGCACGTGGGTAAGCGGACATTCACCTGCCCCAAAGAGGATGACACGCACATAACGACCGGTATCATCCAAGTTGAACGGCAACTCTTCTATAAATGTACCTTCGCGGAATATTTCCTCCGGATCAAGCTCTTTGGAAGCTACTTTCCAATATTCAATATCTTCATTGAAAGCCATACTTCAACCCGTTTGGGTTTATGTACTCCCATACCATAATTATTGATACAGCCCAATACCAACTTATTCAAATGCTCTCTCTTTCTCAAATCCAGCGTAAAGGCAATGGAATCATTCCGGGTCCACGACGCCCACTCCGAATCGGTATATTTCAGGCTGCCGCGAACACCATTCACCATCACACGCTCCACCGGATTGCTGCGTAGCATCCGTTTAGCCGTTGCCTTGTTCCATTGAATGGGTAAAGTCAAAGTCTGCCCCATCTGTTTACCGTTTTTAAAAGTAGCGCTTTTGATGATTTGAGGAGTGGTAACTTGCCATTTGCGTTCATAAAGAGAAGACTTGGCAGTGGGCTGACTTCCGTTTGTGGTGTAACGTATCTCCACATCGGGGCGGATACATTCCAACTCTACTTGCAGACTGCCGTCCATCGGAGTCACTTTGTGCTGGATATTATACATGGAACGGGCATAAGTAATTCCTTTTACATCAAGATGCCCGGTAAAATTATCCAAAGCCGCCAAGAATCTGTCCCAGTCCTTGTACACCGGAAAAGTCCATGCTCCTTCGGCCACTGCTGCCAGACGGGGAAAATAAGATATTCCACCTCTTCGGGCTTGTTGCAGAACTCAGTCCACATAGATCCCTGTATACCCATCAGCAATGAACGCATTTTCGTCGTCCAGCTTCGTTCCACCGGTTCGTAGTCATATATATCTTTCAATGTATTATTGCCGAAATAAGTGACCGGTTCAAACCATTGCGGACCTTGATAACGAATGAGGTACAACACACGTGCCGGAGTCATCACAAAACGATGTCCCTGTCTGGCTGCTTTCAATGCAGCCTGCCCGTATCCCTGCCAGCCAAAGATAACGGCACCATCGGGAATCTTGGTATTTGTCAGTTCATCCCAGCCCATAACTTCACGCCCTTTGCTCTTCACATAATTGCTCATACGCGCCATGAAGTAGCCCTGCAAGTCCTCTTCATTCTTCAGTCCTTCTTTCTTCATACGCGCCTGACACAACGGGCACACTTTCCAATGGGTTTTACGGGCTTCGTCACCACCCAAATGAATGTATTTGGAAGGAAACAGCGCAACTACCTCATCAATTATATTTTGCAGAAAAGTAAAGACACTGTCATTGCCGGCACAGTAAATGATATCCGCATGATTTCCTCCCAGTCCGGGAAGCACACCGATGAATTTATCCACTACCGGACAAGCCAACAAAGGATAAGCAGCCAACGCTGCATTGCTGTGTGCCGGCATCTCTATTTCGGGAATCACCTCTATCCGGCGTGCAGCCGCATAAGCAACAATCTCACGAATATCATCCTGAGTATAGAAGCCCTTTTCCACTGTCGGTTCACCCTGACGCTGGTTACGGCGTTCGGGGAAAAGTTTACCCGGACGCTCCACCCGGCTTGCTCCTATTTCTGTCAGCAACGGATATTTCTTTTATCTCGATACGCCAGCCATTATCATCCACCAAATGCAAATGCAACGTATTCAGTTTCAACATTCCCATGCAGTCAATGATACGAAGCAAATTCTCCTTGGGGACGAAAAAGCGGGCAACATCCACCATCAGTCCGCGATACCCGAACCGCGGCTCATCGGTAATGGTCATTGCCGGCACTATCCATTCCGTACCATCCACTTTGACCGCACTTTCTATTGCCGGCGGCAATAGCTGGCGGATACTCTGCAGAGCATAAAAGAAACCTTTGGCATCTGACGCCTTGACGGTTATTTTCTTGGGAGTAATCTCCAGACAATAAGCTTCACTTTTAATAGTCTTATCTGTCTGAAGCACTAAATTTCCCTTTTTACTGTCCACTTTCAGTTTCGGGGTAAAACCGGCCGCACAAGTAAACTGGTCGGAAAGCAAACGGACAATGGCAGCCTGTTCTTCCGTTTCTACAGCAAAAACTGTTTTAGGAGTAAATTGAAAACTCCCGGTTCCCGGCACCACATTGGTCGGACAAGGTACTAAAGATATGGAAGCGGAGTTATTCGCTTCCATATTAATAACGGAAAAAACAAGCCTAAAATAATCAGATAAATATATCTCATCATCGTATTTTACTCTTTATCCCTGTCTGGAGAGAAACGGACAGGGTCATTATACTGTTCCTGCAATTTCAGCAGTTCTTCTTTCAATTCCTTTACCACGGGCTCATATTCAGCCTGTCCGTAAAGATTATGCATTTCCATCGGATCTGACTGTAAGTCATACAGTTCCCACATATCAATGTCATTGTAGAAATGAATCAATTTATAACGGTCGGTACGCACACCATAATGACGTTTCACCATATGTTCTGCAGGATACTCATAAAAATGATAATACAATGCATTGCGCCAGTTCTGCGGATGCTCACCTTTCAGCAATGGAAGCAATGATACGCCATGTATGTCTTCGGGAACAGGGACACCGGCCAATTCAAGGAACGTAGGCGCATAGTCTATGTTCTGAACCATTTCGGTAATATCCCCTTTTCTGTCGAATCCTTTCGGCAGACGCATAATCAATGGAGTACGCATGGACTCTTCATACATAAAGCGTTTGTCAAACCAACCGTGCTCACCCATGTAGAACCCTTGGTCGGAAGTATAGACCACCAGTGTATTATCCAACAAATTCTTTTCTTTCAGATAATCAAGCACGCGGCCCACATTATCATCCAATGTCTTCACCACCTTGGCATAATCACGCATATAACGTTGGAATTTCCAATCGGCAAGTTCTTTTCCTTGCGGATTCTTCTGATAGAACTCCTTAATAATAGGAGCATAAAAATCATCATACTGTTTGCGCTCTTCCGGTGTCAGACGTCCGATAAAGTTCAAATAAGCCGATTTCAGGCGTGAATCCTTATTCATATCCAGCATCTTGGTATCATACATGATATCCATATCCTTAAAGATACTCATTTCCTGCGCAGCTGCCGCCGGACGCCCTTCATAATCATCATAAAAATTATCAGGCATAGTGAAGGTTTTGTCTTCGTATTCATTCAGATACTTCAACTCGGGCAACCAGTTGCGGTGAATCGCCTTGTGATGAATCAAAATACAAAACGGCTTATCCTTATCGCGTTGGTTCTCCATCCAGTCTATACTCATATCAGTAATGAGATTTGTCAGATAACCTTGTTTCTCTATCGTATCGTTTTGCATAGTAATGAAACGGGGATTATAGTAATCTCCCTGACCGGGTACGATCTCCCAATAATTAAATCCTGTCGGCAAGCTCTCCAAATGCCATTTACCCACCAAAGCAGTCTGGTAACCTGCTTTTTGCAACAGTTTTGGGAAAGTCTGTTGTGAAGAGTCAAACACACAAGTAGTATTATCATAGAACTTATTGCCACAAGAATGCTTGCCTGTAATCATACAGGCACGGCTGGGACCACTCAACGAGTTTGCCACAAAACTGTTCGTAAAGCGCACCCCGTCATTAGCAATTCTGTCAAGGTTAGGTGTTTCCATATAACGTTTATCATAACAGCTCATCATCTGGGCTGTATGGTCGTCTGTCATGATATAGACAATATTAAAAGGTTTCTGCTCCTCTGTTTTTTTCTGAGAAGCACATGAAGACATAGATGCCAAAGCCGTGACACCCGTCAACGAATAAAGTAAGCCGGAATGTAGGTTATTCATGATATAATATTTTAATAATGCATAGATTTAATGCAAATATACAGATTATCAATCACTATCAGGAATAATAATTGTTTTTTTAGTATTAAAAAGAACTCCGCACAGAGCAAGTTTCCCAAACTTAACTACCATGCGGAGTACCTTATAAATCCATTAACAGACTACCACTCAATAAATTTGCCTCGGGCTTTACGTTCTTCCAGCTCTTTTTGAAGAAATTTCTGACGGTCCTTGGCAATATAACGGCGTGCAAAAATATTAGGTACAGCAACACCCAATGATATACACAAAATAATAAGTGCGGAATTAATACCATTTGAAAAAGCATTTGTCACCTCGCCTATCACACCGTGCATATTAATAAATGCCAGCAGGGAACGAACATCAACACTCCCGGAACCATCGGAATGACCGAGGGAATTGTCAACACATGATTCGGCACGTGAAACCAGTGTACTGCCTTCACAGCCAACAAACTGACCACAAAGCTTCCCATAAACGAACCGATAACCGGACCGTATCCCAATTCAAAGTTAACAAAATTACGGGTACACACGGCAATTATTCCGCCTATAGCCACTACCCACAAAAGGCGGCGCTGAATATTAAAGATAGTGGCAAAACCCATCGCAGCAATAGCCGCAGCAATAGCATACACCCAATATCCGTCATGCGGTACCATGCTCAATTCACTGAATTTCTGGTCAATCGTTACATCACTCATCACCAAAAGCCTCATCGCAAAAGCAATACCGAATGCCATTCCACCAACCATCATGACCGTATTGGCGGCACGGGTGATACCTACCAGCAAATGATTGTCAATCATATCATCCACAAAGTTGATTAGCGGAACTCCCGGAACAATATACAGCGTGCATGCCAACAAAGGATGATAAGGCGTTACAGACCATCCCGTAAACGAAAAGGCATACGCCAAACACGTGCAGACAAATGCCGAAATAGCAATACTCATATACACATTTATACCGAACTCTATACAACGGGCACGGGTACGGAAACCGACAAAAGTACATAACGCAGTTATCAAGAAAGCAATCCAGTCCCCGCCAAACAGTTTACAGAATCCGCCACAGGCAAACCCGGTACAGATGGCAACAACGTAAGGAGTATAATTACGTTTCTGATGAGCAATCTTTTCCAGTTCTTCTTCATACTTATCCAACGAATAATCCTGTTCGATGGCTCGCCATGACAATTTACTGATTTTGGAAATAGCCTCCATGTTAATGCCATGCTTTTCACATTTTTGAAACTTGGAAAAAGAATGCTTCTCATCACTCACATTGACCATCAACATAGTCCACCGGATATCAATGTGTAACTTCTCCTCGGGAATGCCGAGATAGGCAGCAACACGCTTCATGTTCCGTTCAATGCGGTTAGTGTCCGCAGCGCTCTCCATGAGCATTTTTCCTGTACGCAACAAAAGGTCCAATTTGCGACGTAATAATAAGACCTCCTGCTCATTTGTTGTCTCGTTTGTCATCTTTTTATCTTAAATGTTAATCCTGAATTTGGAATAGGTTATTTTTTCGGGGCGCAAAGGTACAAAAATATCCGTTATAATTATGCAAAACGCAAAAAACGCTTCAATGTAAATACAGCCTTCGAAGAAAGAAGAAAAGATATTCGGCTGTTAACAGATGATATTCGACTATAAATATAGGAACAAATCTGAATTTGTCGTATCTTTGACGCGGAATAATCTAACTAATTATGGTAACATTTAAAGAATTCTTTTCGTTCAAGAACAACCGCTTCTTTTGGCTCAACCTGGTGGCCATGATTATTGTTGTGATAGCAATAGCTTTAGGAACACTGCAATGGCTTGACAACTACACCCGTCATGGTGAAGCAGTGGTCGTTCCCTAATGTAAAAGGATTGCCTATGCGTCAGGCCGAGAATGAAATCTATAAACAAAGTCTCAAAGCGGTCGCCATCGACTCCAGTTATGTCAAGGGATGCCGCCCGGTGCCATATTGGAACAGAATCCCGCCGGAGGTTCAAAAGTAAAAAAAAGGAAGAACGGTCTATCTCACCATCAATATGGACAGTGCACCCAAAGTGAGTGTTCCCGATATCATGGACAACAGTTCACTGCGCCAAGCCGAAGCCAAACTGCGTGCATTAGGCTTCAGAGTCACCGAACCGGAATACATCAGCGGTGAAAAGACTGGGTATACAGTGTCACTTATAAAGGCCGTACCCTGAATGCCGGCGATAAAGTTCCACACGAAGCTTTATTGACCTTACATGTGGGTAATGGCAATGATGAGTTAACCAATGACTCGACTTTGACAGACTCTACAGCTATCGGTGACGATGACACTCCCGTAGTAGACAAATCTTGGTTCTAACTATTTTCCCCAAAAAGTGATGATGACAGAAGAATATGCGGATGAAATAGATGATACACTGGATGATATAGAGCGAGTGGTGGAAGACCCATCGGAGCTATATGAACATTTCCGGGTGGTAGTGGATAAAGGTCAGTCGCAAGTACGAATAGATAAATACTTGTTTGAACGACTGGTCAACTCTTCGCGCAACCGAATCCAGAAAGCAGCCGATGCCGGTTTCGTCATGGCAAACGGCAAGCCGGTAAAAAGCAGTTATAAGGTAAAGCCATGTGATGTGCTGACTGTCATGATGGACCGTCCGCGTTACGACAATGATATTATCCCCGAAGACATTCCATTGGACATTGTTTATGAAGACGAAGACCTGATGGTGATTAATAAACCTGCCGGACTGGTCGTACATCCGGGTTGCGGCAATTATCACGGGACACTAGTCAATGCCATTGCCTGGCATTTGAAAGACAATCCCAAATACGACCCGAACGACGCAGGTGGGACTCGTCCATCGCATAGACAAAGACACTTCAGGCTTACTTGTAGTGGCCAAGACCCCCGATGCCAAAACACACCTCGGACTTCAATTCTATAACAAGACCACCAAACGTAAATATAATGCGCTGGTGTGGGGAATTGTAGAAAATGACGAAGGCACTGTTGAAGGAATATCGGTCGGAACCGAAAGACCGCATGCAGATGGCAGTGTTAAGCGACCCCACACAAGGAAAGCACGCCGTCACCCATTACCGGGTTCTGGAACGGTTGGGATATGTCACTTTGGTGGAATGCGTGCTCGAAACCGGGCGTACCCATCAGATTCGTGTACACATGAAACACATCGGGCATACCTTGTTTAATGATGAACGTTACGGTGGTCACGAAATCCTAAAAGGAACACATTTCAGCAAATACAAACAATTCGTAAACAACTGTTTCGAGACCTGCCCCCGTCAGGCACTTCACGCCATGACGCTGGGCTTTGTCCATCCCCGCACAGGCGAAGAGATGTTTTTCACCTCTCCGTTGCCCGAGGATATGACAAACCTGATAGACAAGTGGAGAAACTATATCAGTAACAGAGAAGAACTATGAAACGTACCATTGCGATAGTAGCCGGCGGAGATTCCAGCGAACTCCCCGTTTCCCTGCGCAGCGCACAAGGGATTTACTCTTTCATTGACAAAGGGCGTTATAACCTATATATAGTAGAGATGGAAGGGCACCGTTGGGAAGTCATATTGCCCGACGGCACTAAAACTCCCATCGACCGTAACGACTTCGGATTCATGGAGAATGGCGAAAAGAAGCTTTTCGATTTCGCTTATATCACCATTCACGGCACTCCGGGTGAGAACGGTATCCTGCAAGGTTACTTTGACTTGCTGGGGATTCCTTACTCCAGTTGTAATGTACTGGTTTCGGCCATAACATTCAATAAGTTCACTTGCAACCAATATTTGAAAGGTTTCGGAATCCGAGTATCCGAATCTCTGATTCTCCGCAAAGGGTTTGAAATCACCGACCAAGAAGTAATCAGCAAAATCGGTCTGCCTTGTTTTATCAAACCGAATGCCGGCGGTTCCAGCTTTGGCGTAACAAAAGTCAAAACAGAAGAAGAAATTCAGCCTGCCATCGAAAAAGCCTTCCATGAAAGCGATGAAGTGATGATCGAAGCCTATATGAAAGGTACGGAAGTAACTTGCGGATGCTATAAAACAAAAGATAAAGAAGTGGTATTCCCCATTACCGAAGTAGTAACCGACAATGAATTCTTTGACTACGATGCCAAATACAACGGACAGGTACAGGAAATCACCCCTGCCCGCCTTCCCGAAGATACGGCAGAGCGTGTGCGTCTGCTCACTTCCGCCATCTATGATATACTAGGATGTTCGGGCATTATCCGCATCGATTATATCATTACCGAAGGAGATAAAGTCAACCTATTGGAAATCAACACCACTCCGGGCATGACAGCTACCAGCTTTATCCCGCAGCAAGTGCGTGCTGCCGGACTGGACATCAAAGATGTAATGACCGATATTATTGAAAATAAGTTTTAACTTAAATAAAAAGAGCCATGAACATACCAGCTGAATTTGACAAGATTCGTCCTTACACTCCCGAGGAGTTGCCGAAAATCTATGAAGAGTTAATCGCCGACCCGAGTTTCCGGGCAGTGGTAGAGTCTGTTATGCCGGGCATCCCCTTTGAGGCCCTTGCCGAGAAGATGCGTCTATGCCGGACAAACCTGGAGTTCCAAAAAGCATTTTTCTACGGACTATTATGGGATTTGGTAAAGAAATGCGCCAATGGGCTTACATTCGACTGTTCTGCCCTGACGGACAAAACAATGAATTATACCTTCATTTCCAATCACCGTGATATTATCCTCGACTCCGCTTTTCTGTGCATTCTCTTGATAGACCAAAAGATGAATACCGTGGAAATTGCCATCGGTGACAATCTCCTGATTTATCCCTGGATAAAAAACTGGTACGTATCAATAAATCATTCATCGTGCAACGCGGTCTCAGCATGCGTCAAAAACTGGAAGCATCTGCGCTGATGTCGCGCTATATGCACTTTGCCATCACCCATAAGCATGAAAACCTGTGGATTGCCCAACGCCAGGGACGCGCAAAAGACTCTAACGACCGCACCCAGGACAGCGTGCTTAAAATGATGGCAATGGCAGGAGAAGGAGACGCCATCGCACGACTGAAAGAACTCAACCTCGTTCCGCTTTCCATCTCTTACGAATACGACCCCTGTGACTTTCTGAAAGCAAAAGAGCTGCAACAGAAACGGGACGACGCCAACTTCCGGAAATCTCCCGAAGACGACCTTATCAATATGCAGACCGGACTTTACGGTTATAAGGGCCGCATCCATTTCCAAACTTCAGCCTGCCTGAACAAAGAGCTGGATGAGATAAAAGAGCGCAACTTATCCAAAACAGAAGTATTCACCGCCATCTCTGAACTGATAGACAAGCATATTCATCAAAACTATCATCTGTATGCCGGTAATTATGTGGCGTGCGACCTCTTAATGGGAGATACCCGTTTTGCCGAAGAATATACCGAAGAAGAAAAAGTTAAGTTTGAAAAGTATCTGGAAGGACAGATTGCCAAGATTGATTTGCCCAACAAGGATATTCCTTTCCTGCGAAACAAAATATTGACGATGTATGCCAATCCGTTAATCAACTATCTGGAAGCGGCAAAAGGCTGAAATCCGAACGATAATCAAACAAAGGTAACAGTACGGTTAACGATAAACAGATAATTTACCATGAAGAAATGTATTCTTTTATGTCTTTTTGCTCCTTTACTATTCATCGCTTGCAGTGATGACGATTATGTCTATCCCAATGTCTTGACAGAAATGATAGACCTGGTAACGGACAACACAGGGACGGCAACTTATCTGAAAAGCGACGAGGGGGTGATATGGAGCATACAGCCCCGCGCCGGCCTGGACGGTTTGACCCCCGACAGCGTTTACCGTACTGTTACCATGTATGCCCCTGTCAATACTTCCCAGCCGTCATCATTGGAAGCCATCCTGTATAACACACAGATAGCCATCTCTCCTATTCCAAAAGCGAAAGATACATTCAAGGAAATACATACAGACCCGGTTGCCATACAAAGCATCTGGCGAAGTGGTGACTATCTGAACCTGATAGCACTGGCAATGGTAAAAGACCGGACACACGAATTTCATTTCATCGACAACGGAATTACCCATAATGAAGATGGCACAAAGACACTGAACCTTACTCTCTACCACAACCGCCATGACGATGTGGAAGGTTTTAACCGTAAAGTTTACCTTTCAGTTCCCCTCCGGACCTATGCCGATGTGTTGCAAAAGGGAGACAAAATTATCTTCACGCTGAATACATACAAAGAAGGTATGACCAGCCGTTCATTTACTTATTAACAACAAAAAGCAATATGATTAAAACTATTTATTTTGTTTTCTTTATCTGTGCCTTTGCGCTCGGATTATGGGCCTGCACAGGAAAAGAACAAGAGAAGTTCAAAAGCTTATCAACAGCCCATTTCGAACAATTGATAAAAGACAATAAAATCCAATTGGTAGATGTACGCACTGTTGCCGAATATTCGGAAGGACATATTCCGGGCAGCCTGAACATCAATGTTATGGACGAGAACTTTGCCGCAGCCGTTGATGAACTGTTGCAGAAAGACCAACCGGTAGCCGTATATTGCAAAAGCGGAAGAAGAAGCCGCAATGCAGCAAAGCTCTTGGTCAAGAAGGGATTCAAAGTCTACAACTTGGATAAAGGTATCCTGAACTGGATAGACGAAGGCATGGAGATTGAGAAGTGATAACCGACTTCAATAATGAGGGAAGCATGGGGTTGTGTCAAAACCCGGACAATGCTGTGCTTTTGCTCGTAGGGGCGAGATCTGCTCGCCCGAAGACAGTTCGCTTTGTGTATTTGGGCAGGTAAACCCTGCCCCTACAGTTGACAAAGTGACAGGTCACTTTAGTTTTGACATACCCCCGACTGTTTCACTTGGCTCGACGGTTATGCCTCCAAACCTTGCAACAAGCGTTTCAGCACCACAGTTGCAGAAATTTCACGGTTGGCCGCTTCCGGAATCACCAGTGAAGTCGGAGCTTCAATCACATCATCCGTTACAATCATATTTCTACGGACAGGCAGACAGTGCATGAAGAAAGCATTGTCGGTCACTGCCATGTGAGCCGCATCTACCGTCCAACTCATATCCTTGCTCAACACCTTGCCATAGTCCTCCGGCCGGGTCACACCCGGACAAGCCCAGTTTTTCGCATAAATAAAGTCCGCACCTTCAAAAGCCTTCATCTGGTTATATTCCACCTTCGCACCACGGACAAACTTCGGGTCGAGTTCATAACCTTCGGGATGGGTAATCACAAAGTCCACATCTGCCTCATTCATCCAGTCGGCAAACGAATTGGGAACAGCCTGTGGAAGTGCACGCGGATGCGGCGCCCAGGTCAACACCACTTTGGGGCGTTCTTTCTTCTTATATTCCTCAATAGTAATCAAGTCGGCAAAAGCCTGCAACGGATGGCCCGTAGCCGCTTCCATAGAGAATACCGGCTTACCCGAATACTTGATGAACTGATTCAGAATCTTTTCTGTATAATCATCTTCACGGTTTTCAAAATGAGCAAAAGAGCGCACACCGATGATATCGCAATAAGAGGCCATCACCGGAATGGCTTCCAGCAAGTGTTCGCTCTTGTCGCCATCCATAATGACACCGCGCTCTGTTTCCAACTTCCATGCGCCTTGGTTCACATCGAGCACAATCACGTCCATACCCAGATTGCGCGCTGCCTTCTGAGTGCTCAGGCGGGTACGCAGGCTGTTGTTGAAGAAAATCAACAAGCAAGTCTTATGCTTTCCCAGATTCTCATACTTATAGCGGTCTTTCTTGATTTCAAACGCCTCAGCCAAAGCTGTTTTCAAATCACCCAAATCGTGTACATTTGTAAAGTATCTCATAATTCGTTTTATATATAATATGTATAAATTCTATCTCACCGGTTAATCTCTTGTCTGTCCTTCTCCACGGACTATCCATTTATAAGTATTCAGTTCCTCCAGCCCCATCGGTCCGCGAGCATGAAGTTTCTGGGTACTGATGCCTATCTCCGCACCCAGTCCGAACTCACCGCCGTCTGTAAAGGAAGTAGGGACATTGACATAAACACACGCCGCATCCACTGCTTTCATGAAATAGTCGGCAGAGCGGCTGTCCTCGGTCACGATGCATTCACTATGACCGGAACCGTACCGGGCAATATGAGCCACCGCTTCTTCAGGATCGGAAAGCACCTTGACTGCCATTTTATAGTCCAGGAATTCGGTACCGTAGCTCTCGTCGGTGGAATGCCGGAGAAGCTCCGCCGGATAACTTTCCTGCAAAGCCGAGAAAGCTTCGGGGTCGGCATATATAGTCACATGAGAGCATGACAAGCCGCCGCACAACACCGGAAGATCGGCCACTCGCTCCCTGTGCACCAGCACACAGTCCAACGCATTGCACACACTGACACGACGGGTTTTCGCATTCCTGATAATAGCAGCCCCCTTTGTCACATCACCGCTTCTGTCAAAGTAAGCATGACACACACCGGCTCCCGTTTCTATCACCGGGACAGTGGCATTCCGACGGACAAAATCAATCAGTCCTTTTCCCCGGGGAATCAGCAAGTCCACATACCCCCCTTGCATTCAGCAACTCGGCAGCAGACTCACGGTCGGGCGGAAGCAGGACAACCAGATTGGGATTCAGCCCCTGCTGTATCAATACCGAATGAATGACCGACACGATAGCCCGGTTGGAACAGTCGGCATCGCTTCCCCCTTTCAGCAGGCAAGCATTTCCCGACTTGAAACAGAGCGAGAAGACATCCAGCGTGACGTTGGGTCGTGCTTCGTATACAATACCGATAACGCCGAAAGGCACACTGACCTTCGTCAACTTCATGCCGTTGGGACGGAGCGTTTCGCTCAATACCCTTCCTACAGGAGACGGAAGCCGCGTCACACTGCGAATGCCTTCAGCAATGCCGTGGATACGTTCCGTCGTCAGCTTCAGCCTGTCATACTTCGGGTCAGACTCATCCATCCTTGCCAAGTCCTTGGCATTCTCCGACAATATCTGTCCGGCTTGCGATTCCGTGGCATCCGCCACGGCACGCAATACTTCATTTATCTTTTCCTCCCCACAAAAAGCCAGACTCTTGCCGGCTTCCCGCACCTGCTGAAAAGTATCTGTCAGTTTTCCCATTGCAGTCAAATTGATTAGTCCAAATACAGATAATCATAATGCACCACCGGTTTTTGACCGTGTTGCCCCATCAGCAGGCGCGCCTCCTCCGAGTCGAAGCCCACACGTCCCACTCCTATTTGCTTTCCCCGATGGTCTATGATTTTCACGATATCATCTTTCTCAAATTCACCTTCTATAGCAACGATGCCTACCGGAAGCAAGCTCACTGCCTTGTTTCCTTTCAACACTTTCACCGCCGGTTCGTTCAAATGCAATTCGCCTTTTGCAAAACCTTCACTGTGGGCTATCCATTTCTTTACACTCGATACGCCATCCGTTGCCGGAACAAAACGCGTACACACCGTTTCTTCGGGGTGCTGCAGCAAGTCCACCAATATATTGTCCTTCTTCCCGTTGGCTATGATGACGGTAATACCCTCATCCGCCACTTTGCGGGCAATGGTCGTCTTGGTCAGCATGCCTCCCCTGCCGAAACCCGATTTCTCCGCCCGGATATAGTCGGACAGGTCTTTCCCCTGCTCCACCTCTCTGATGACCCGGGCACCGGGAGCAGAAGGCGAGCCGTCATAAACACCGTCGATATTGCTCAGGATAATCAACGCCTGCATGTCCATCATGGAAGCAATCATGCCCGAAAGCTCATCATTGTCGGTAAACATCAGTTCCGTCACCGAAATGGTATCATTTTCGTTTACAATCGGAATGACTCCGTTTTCCAGCATCACCATCATGCAGTTGCGCTGGTTGAGATAATGACGACGTGTGGCAAAACTCTCCTTTGTGGTAAGCACCTGCCCCACGGTAATGCCATACTCACGAAAGAGTTCATAATAACGGTTTATCAGTTTCGCCTGTCCCACAGCAGAAAAAGCTGCCGCTGGTCAACACTGTCCAACTTCTTGGACGGTTTGATTTCACTCCGTCCCGAAGCGACTGCCCCCGACGAGATTAAAATAACCTCCACTCCTGCCTTGTGCAGTTCCGCTATCTGGTCTACGAGCGCCGACATCCGTGTCACGTCCGGCGTGCCGTCCTTGCGCGCCAGTACATTACTTCCAATCTTTACCGCTATTCTTGTAAACTGATATGCCATTTCTCTTGTTAGTTTAGAAACACAAATATAGGTATTTAAATCAATCTGTAAGGTGAAATAAGCTAAAAATTAACCGGTAAGGCATTTGTATGCCTTTATTTTTACTCTCATCATTTGCAAAATGAAAATATATAATGATAATATCCAACCAACAGATATAACTTATGACTAAAGCTGTTTCCTTTGACAGGAAGTCACTCCACCGGTCGGACTAAGCATTTTCTTTCCTTAGGCTAAGACTTTTTATACGGTGGATTATTACGTCCCACGGCAGCAGGACATACGTCCCACAGCAGCAGGACGTACGTTCCATTACGGCAGGACGTACGTTCCATTGCAATAGGACGTAATAATCTGCCGCCCAGAAAACCTTAGCCATACGCAGGAAACGGCTTAAGGATACTAATAAATGGTCAAATCTATAAATTATTGCTCAAGACAGAGGCTAAGATGCAATCTTTTACGGATTTATGATTAACTTTGCCTATCGTACAATCATTCTAATTACTAACTATTAGCATTAAACATGAGAAGAACCGGAATAAGAAACGCATGGTTACTGATGCTCTGTCTGCTGACCGTTTCGGCAGCCGCCGCACAGAACCTTCAAAAAAGAAAGTAAAGAATGCCAAAGGAATTGAAGTCATTTATCAATCCAGCTATAAAGGTAAAATCCGCCCCGGACAGATAAAGATGACCGTATCGGGCAACCAAGTGGCACTGGAAAGCGTCTCTCCCAAAGGGGAGAAAGAGACTGCGACCGAGGGCATTCGCGAAGACAAACAGCCCGTCATCAAGAATTATATCGACTATGCCGGTCGCGAAGCTTATAAATGGGCGGAGCTGCCTGACGGAAAAATTATTTCCGCCGCAACCCCTTTCGAATTCGGTAAAGGGTTCACTCCTGCCGGAGAAGGCAAACATCTGGGACTGAACTGCAAGATAGCACGCACTTCCATCAACTCGAACACCATCGAAGTGTGGTACACCCATGACATTCCTTTCAGAGGAACACCGCAAGCCAATGTCGGCGTGCCCGACGGACTGGTGCTGAAGGTGGTGCGCAACGGAGATATGATACAGGAAGCCTCCGCCATTACCCCTCTCAAGAAAGCGCAGGCACTGTTGCCGGACTCATGGGGCGAAAAGATGGATGCCGCCGATTACCAGTATACCATCAACCAAAGCGGTGTCATCACCATTCCTGTATTCGACCAACAGACCATTTGTTTCAACAACGCCAAACTGCCCGATACGCTGGAAGACGGAATAACTTACAGCGCAGGAGGCGGAACCCTTATCCTGAAAAAAGTGAAACTGCCGGAATCAGCAAAGAACCGCAGCATCTTTGTGGAAGTTGCCCAATACTCGGACGGCGACGCATACGACCGCACCGGTTCCGTCTTCGTTATCCCGACCGACAAGAAACAGTCTTTCCTGGATGCCATACGGAACCTGAAAAGCGTACCGTCCTTCCAGGCCAAAGACGGCAACTATCCGGCACTCATCTCTACAGATGACTATGAGGCTCCCGTGGAACTGATGCGTTTCTTTACCGGATTCGGCGTACGTAAGTTCAACCACAACAAAGTGAAAGGACAACACTGGGTAGACTCGGTCATTTACAAATCGGAGGTCACTCCCCTCGCCTCGCAACTGCAAGGCGAAGTCTGGATAGGAGCCTACATAGGCAACTGGGATGCCAAAGGGCATCGCCTCTCCCTGAAACTGAAGTATTATCCCGACGACGAACGCCGCGTAAACAAAGCCATGCCCTTGTTCAACACCGTGAATTATCTGGAACAGGCCGGACAAGCCTACCCCGTCTTCTTCCTGAATGACTCCCTGCGCGTGAGATTCACCCTGAAAGAACCGGCAAAAAACGCACGCCTGTTCTATCTCACCACCGGACACGGCGGTTGGGGGAACGGAGATGAATTCAATCAAAAGCCCAACACCGTTTATCTGGATGGCAAGAAAGTAATCTCGTTCATCCCCTGGCGCGATGACTGCGGAACGTACCGTAACTCCAATCCCTGCTCGGGCAACTTCTCAAACGGCCTGAGCTCTTCGGACTTGAGCCGTTCCAATTGGTGTCCCGGCACAGTGACTACGCCCGAATATATCTATCTGGGCGATTTGGAAGCAGGAGAACACACCCTCTCCGTCCGGATACCGCAAGGAGCTCCCGAAGGAGGAAGCAACAGTTACTGGTGCATATCGGGCACACTGCTTTATTAATCCGTTCATTATTAAATTAAAATACCAATGAAGAAAAGTTTCTATTTTCTATGTACATTAGCCCTGACCGGGACATTGTTCAGTTGCAATCCCACTGAAAACGAACCGGCGGAAACAGACTACACAAAGTACGTGAACACCTTTATCGGAGCTGCCGACAACGGGCATACCTTCCCCGGTGCCTGCCGACCTTTCGGCATGATTCAAACCAGCCCTGTCACCGGCGCGGTGGGCTGGAGATATTGCTCCGAGTATGTCAACAGTGACTCCATCATCTGGGGATTCACTCAGACACATCTCAACGGAACCGGATGTATGGACTTGGGCGACGTGCTCGTCATGCCTGTCACCGGAACACGCACCCGTGCCTGGGATGCCTACCGCAGCCGTTTCTCCAAGAAGCAGGAAGCCGCCACACCGGGATATTACACGGTAGAGCTGACCGAGCCGAACGTGAAAGCGGAACTCACCGCCACTCCCCACGCAGCCTTGCATCGCTACACCTATCACAATGCCGACTCTGCTTCCGTCCTCATCGACTTGCAACACGGACCGACATGGAACGAAAACCAATATCACTCTCAGGTGAAGGAATGCGAGGTGAACTGGGAAGACGCTCAAACCCTGACCGGGCATGTGCGCAACAGTGTTTGGGTCAATCAGGATTATTTCTTCGTGATGAAGTTCAACCGACCCGTCACCGACTCCCTCTACCTGCCTATGGGCGAGACCGAAAAAGGCAAACGCATCATTGCCTCTTTTGACATGCAGCCCGGCGAAGAACTGCTGATGAAAGTCGCTCTCTCCACTACCGGCATAGAAGGCGCCAGGAAGAATATGGAAGCCGAAGTGCCCGCATGGGATTTTGAAGGAGTGAAAAAAACGGCACATGACGATTGGAACAGCTACCTGAGCCGCATCGACGTGACCGGAACAGAAGACGAGAAAACCAACTTCTACACCTGTTTCTATCATGCATTGATTCAGCCCAATCAGATTTCGGACGTAGACGGCCTGTATCGCAACGCCGCCGACTCTGTGGTTAAGGCAGGAACGGGAACATTCTATTCCACTTTCTCCTTGTGGGACACCTACCGTGCCGCACATCCGTTCTACACGCTGATGGTTCCCGAAAAGGTAGACGGCTTTGTCAACTCACTGGTAGAGCAGAGCGAAGTGCAAGGCTTCCTGCCCATCTGGGGATTGTGGGGCAAGGAAACCTATACCATGGTAGGCAACCACGGTGTATCCGTCATAGCCGAAGCCTACCGCAAAGGGTTCCGCGGATTTGATGCCGAACGCGCTTTCAACGCCATCAAGCAAACCCAGACCGTATCGCACAAACAGAAATCCGATTGGGAAACGTACATGAAATACGGTTACTTCCCCACTGATTTGATTAAGACCGAATCTGTTTCTTCTTCCCTCGAATCGGTATACGACGATTATGCAGCCGCAGACATGGCTAAACGTATGGGCAAGACAGAAGATGCGGCTTACTTCTCCAAACGTGCGGATTTCTACAAGAATCTGTTTGATACGGAAACCCAGTTTATGCGTCCGCGTAATTCGGACGGAACTTGGAAGACTCCGTTCAACCCCAGTCAGGTGGCACACGCCGAAAGTACCGGTGGTGACTATACCGAAGGAAATGCCTGGCAATATACTTGGCATGTGCAGCATGATGTTCCGGGACTCATCAGTCTCTTTGGCGGCGAGGGACCTTTCTTGAACAAGCTTGATTCGCTGTTCACACTCAAACTGGAAACGACTCAGGCAGATGTCACCGGCCTCATCGGACAATATGCCCATGGCAACGAGCCAAGCCACCACATTACTTATCTGTATGCGTTGGCAGGACGTCCCGAACGTACGCAGGAGTTGGTTCGTGAAATATTTGATACCCAGTATCGCCCCGAGCCCGACGGCCTTTGCGGTAATGACGATTGCGGACAAATGTCTGCGTGGTATATGTTCTCTGCCATGGGATTCTATCCGGTGGACCCGGTAAGCGGAAACTATGTGTTCGGCGCTCCGCAAATGCCGAAGATTGTGCTTCATCTGGCAGACGGAAAGACATTTACCGTCATTGCAGACGGCATCTCCAAAGAACATAAATACATTGACAGCATTACGCTGAACGGTGAGCCTTATACCAAGAACTATATCTCACACGAAGATATATTGAAGGGAGGAACATTGGTGTATAAGATGAAATAATGGTATTCCAAACCTCTCCAAGAAGACAAAAAAAGAGAGTAGTCCATCACGGATTACTCTCTTTTCTTTAAGAATCAACAGTGGAATTACTCCACCTAATCGGTCATATTACTATCTTTCGTTTATTCTATAGCAGTACCGTTGATCGTTGTCGGCCAATACGGATTTTGATAGAGAACAGAAGTTTCTACATTTTCATCCGGCGACAACAGTTCTATTTCACGGATAGGCAACGGTGATAAATAGTTTGCCTTGGCCCAAGTATATCCGTCATATACAGGGTTGTTGTCTTTCATGACAGAGTAAGGACGCAAGTATTTGAAAGAAGGATCAGAAATATTAGAACCTTCAGAACCGGTATATCTGTATTCTATTTCAGCACCGTTTTCGTCTTTGTTAGCTACTTTATAGAGCTCGTCCCAGAAATTACATCCTTCCGGAATGAACTTCTTCGACAACATGTCATCCATAGCACGCCAACGTATCAGGTCATTATAACGCATATCTTCACCGATAAATTCACAACGACGTTCACGTCGGATGTTCAACAGAGTAGCATCTACTGTTTCATCACCCGATTTTTTAGCCCAGTCTGTTTCCTTGTTCATATCTGTTGCAGCAATGGTCTTGTTGAAATCAGGATCCACACCTGCACGTTCACGGACAGCTCTCCAATAGTTGGCAGCTTTACCATCTATTCTTCCGTTTTTCAAATAATAAGCTTCCATATAGTTCAGATAAGCCTCTACACCACGGAAGATGATACAACCTGTAGTTGATTCAGCTTTACCCCATACATTCTGTGTAAGGTCGAAGCTGGCATATTTACGAAGACGATAGCCGGTGCGGTCTTGCATTTCCTGACGGTTTGATACTGGGTGCGGCATGAAATATTGAACTGTACCTGCTGTTTGCTGTGAATGAACAGGCAAGAAATTGCTTTCACTGAACACAAACAATTGCAAGCGGTCGTCACGGTTGGTTTTACATCATCAATGTCTTATCACCCATGTATGGAGCTGAAGTTGTAGCTGCATACCAAGGCATACCATCTTTCATAAGGAAGCTTTCCACATAAGTTTTCAGCAAACCGTTGTTGCTTCCTGACTGCACCCATGCAGGTGCTCCGTGAGTAATGGAGTAACTTCCGGTTTTAGCATACGATCTCCAAAGCAATACTTCCGAGTTTTTGCTCAGGTCAAGTGAAGCGAACATCTCAAAATAAGGATTCCATCCTGAAGTAGTGCTGATAGTTTCCGGATCAGCTACTCCTGTGTTTTGAGTCAAGGTGACTTTGTCGGCAACCTGTTCGGCTGCTTCCAAAGCCTGAGTCAGGAAGAAATCTACTTCTTTGTCTACATCCAAAGTGAAATTAGGATGCACTTTCTTTCCCGGCCAATTTGCATCACCCGGTACACGGCCTGTACCTTTATGGTATTTTTCAAACGTTGCTTCGTAAAAGAGCGACACGTGACTTTACCAGCAAAGCAGTCTCCTTATTAATACGGTTGTTGGAAGCAAATCCCCAACCTTTCAACATACTGATAGATTTATCCAAGTCTTCCAAAATAAAGCGGGCTACCAAGTTACGGGTTGACGTACCGATTTTTCCATCAGCACTGCCTTATCATCAGGAAGTACCTCGGTAATGATAGGATAATCACCGAACTTACGCAAATAACTAAAGTATATCCATGCACGCATGAAATGCATTTCGCCAATGTAATGTTCTATGTCGGCAGCACTACCCGAAACCTGGCCGGCTTCGTATTTAGGAACTGCGTTTTCAAAGAAATAATTACAATAACGGATATCATTGAAAGACCATCCCCCACCTGATTGAGGAACTTTCCATGCTCCTTTTTCATACAATGTTGAATTATAGCCCCCGGATACAGCATTATCCGTTCCTCCGTCACCATTACCTATTCCCATACCATATCCGGCATGGCTTGAAAACCAGTTGTTATATTTGGCAATAGAATAAGCTTCAAAATGGTCAGTTGTACTAAAATAAACTTCCGGTGTTACCGATGACAGAGGCTCCCTGTCCAAGAAATCATTGCAAGAAGAAAGAATTATTGTTCCTCCTGCCAAGGCACAAGCCTGAAATAATATATTTTTAAGTTTCATAGTTCTTAATCTTTTTTAGAAGTTGACATTTACACCCAATGAAATAACTTTTTGCAACGGATAGAGTTTTCCGGGACCTGTTCCGGCCAAACTTCCTGTAGCTTCAGGATCGAAGATATCCGACAGACTGGTAAAGGTCAGCAAATTGTCGGCAGATACATAAAAACGTACCGATGACATACCGGCATTCTTAATCCATGCTTCCGGCAGAGAATATCCCAACTGGATGTTTTTCATACGTATATAAGCACCATTTTGTATATAACGGGTCTGCACTTGTGCGTTACGTCCACCATCAAAATTTACTTTCGGATAGTAAGCATCCAAATTAGCTCCCAAGGGGTCTCCTTCAGGACGCCAGAAGTCCCAATGTTCAACAAAACCGGTAGACTGCCATTCGTTTCCTTGTGCATTGGCTCCCCAGAAATAACATCCGTCCAACCACAAATCGCGTTTGGCTACACCTTGGAAGAACACGCGGAAATCCCAACCTTTCCATGCCGCACCCAGTATCAAACCGAATTTATAGCGCGGAGTATTATTACCGATAATGCGATAGTCACCTGTATCTCCCAGTTTATTGCTTCCGTTATCTATTTTTCCGTTTCCATCAAGGTCAGCATACATAATATCACCTGCACCCCAGTTACTTCCCAGTGTAGATTGGTCTACCTTTGCCAAATGTGCATCCATTTCTTCCTGACTTTGAGCAATGCCAATAGTGGTCAATCCCCAAATATCTCCCAACATTCTGCCTTTGTAGTATTGGCTGACATTCATACTTTCATTAGGGTAACGGGTAATCTTCTGCTGGTCATCTGACAAAAGAGCTTTGATACCGTATTTCACACCACCTATTTGATCTCTCCATCCGATTTCAAGTTCAAAACCGTAAGATTTCATATCACAGTTGTTGATTTTAGGAACGGTAGTACCTAGTGCAGATGATAATTCCGGGGCCGGGCCAATCATGTCTTTTGTATGACGAACGAAATAATCAAACGAACCTGTCAAGCGGTTATTGAATGCTCCCCAGTCCAAACCAATATCCCATGTTTCAATAGTTTCCCATGTTTTCAACAGGCTGACCATACCCGGATTGTAAGAGTAATTAGGGCGTACTCCGTTAACCAACCATCCGTAGTTGCTACCCGTAGGCATAGTCTGATAGAAAGGATACCAAGCATCATTAGTATTCGTATTTCCCAACTGTCCCCATGATGCTCTCAACTTCAATGTGTTGATCTTTGTCTTTTCTCCAAACTTTTGGAAGAACTCTTCATTGGCAATGTTCCAACCAGCTGAGAATGATGGGAAGAATCCCCAACGTTCGTCACCTACAAAACGTGATGAACCATCATAACGTCCGTTGGCTTCAAACATATAACGGTCTTTGTAACTCCAGTTGATACGAGCAAAGAAACCGGCTACAGAAGTATGATTATAACCACCGTAAGCTTGCGGATCATCCGTTGCCGTATCAATGGTAGGTACATCGGGACTAATCAAATTATTCTTTATAGCTTCAATACTGCGGTTCTTGTAAAGCTCGGCATTGAAACCTGCCATTACCTTAAAGTAATGTCCATTGTCAAATTGCTTAAAGTAGTCAGAATAAATATTAGTGGTATAATAATTTTCTTTCCACGAATACTCATCTACACGTGAAGAACCGGCTGAATAAGAACCGTATCCCATATCCCATACTGTGTAATACGGGTCTCCATTAACATCATAAGCATGTACAGGCAATACTTCCCAATGCTGATACTGAGTAGTGGTACGCACACTTCCTTCCAAGTTGATGCGCCAATTCTTAATAGGCTCGATAACTACATGCAACTGGTTGGTATAATAGTCTTTCTGACTATTCTGCTCACCACCGTTTTCCATTTGTTCTATTTCACCTTCGTCCATAGGGAATCCATTGGGGTCATAAGCGGGATGTACCGGCCATTTACGTGCCAAGTTATGGAAGAAGCTGCTAGTCAAGTAAGTCGGTCGTTGAAAATCTTCACGAGTCCATTTGCTGTTTAAGGTCACTTTCAACCAATCAGTGATATTTGCTGTGATTTTGCTGTTCAGCGTATAGCGTTGAAATTTATCAGTACCGTGGCGCAATAAACCTTTCTGGTCCAAGAAGCTGCCGCTCAATACATACTGAAGTTTTTCCGTACCCCCGCTAATGCTCAAGTTATGCTCCTGCGAAGGAACCCAATTGTCATAAAACTCACCGAACCAGTCGGTATTACCGTTGGCGTTGGCCCATTTCTGCCAAATACCTGAACCATTGTCTACGGTAGTAGCTGTCAATGTACCTTCTGATAAGCTTTTGATACGTTCCATCACTGCCGGACTGAAAATATCTCCACCACCACGGTTGGATGAAGCACGGTTGAAATATTGTGCAAAAGTATAAGAATCCATCAGTTCAGGGATTCCAATAGCATCATTGAAACGCACGTTTCCAGAGTAATTGACATTGGTTTTACCACTTTTACCGCTTTTCGTTGTTACCAAGATAACACCGAACGAAGCTCTGGCACCATAAATAGAAGCCGATGCAGCATCTTTCAATACTGATACAGATTCAATGTCATTAGGGTTTACAGTATTCAAATTTCCCTCAATACCATCAATCAACACCAGCGGAGAAGATCCGGAACCATCACCGATAGTACCTGTACCACGGATATTGATGTTCATTTCGCCGTCCAGCGAACCACCCGAGTTACCTACTGTCAAGTTCAAACCAGGAATAACACCCTGCAATGCTTGCGACACGTTTTGCACCGGACGGGCAGCAATAACCTTGGAATCCACCATTCCCACGGCACCGGTTACATTCACTTTCTTCTGTGTACCATAACCCACAACCACTACTTCATCCAGTGTTTGAGTATCATCTTTCAGAGTGACATTGACAGGTTTTCCATCCCAAACGATTTCTTGACTGATATAACCTACAAATGAAATAACAATAACGTCCCCCTTCTTCACATTAGATAAAGAGAAGTCACCATCAATTCCGGTGATTGTTCCGTTAGTAGTACCTTTTACTACTACTGAAGCTCCAATGACGGTCTCACCGGTTGCATCCTTTACGATACCGGTACAAGCTCCGTCTTGCTGTGCAATTTTCACATCGGTTATGCCGGGATTGCTAACCGCATACGCTGCTCCGGTAGAGGCTCCCATTAGGAACAGCATCATACTGACTGATTTTAGTCGTTTTAACATAGCTGTGATTTTTAAGTGTTTATTGAAACTTATTAATAACCAACATTATCAAGTTCTTTCAGAACTATGCTTCATCATAAATGTTTGTATATAAGCAAGATAAGAAATCATGTAAAAAGCCGTAAGTAGGCGTTCAAGGAGAGTAAACAATGAATTTATATATATAATTCTACTTCTTTTCTACCTACTTTATTAACTTGCCCCCATTGTGAAATAGATAAATAAAATTTGGCAATTATATTTTGTATCCGAAAATCATTGTTGATATCAAAAATGTTCTACTGCGTTTCTACTTATGAGTCTATAAGTTTTCCTCATAGAACCATATTTTTAAGATTTAGAGAGGTTTTAATTCAGAAATAAACATTAATTTAACTTCT